>Ga0307373_10001536_pt1 | contig 43341 bp, 41 predicted proteins | sample OX2MG_FD_202534 | JGI IMG/M metagenome (GOLD analysis project Ga0307373, IMG submission 202534) | Soil microbial communities from Risofladan, Vaasa, Finland - OX-2 | ecosystem: Environmental > Terrestrial > Soil > Coastal area > Acid sulfate soil | place: Finland: Risofladan, Vaasa | collected...
AACTCGCCCTCGTGAAAATGGATTCCGTAGTAATCGCGGGTCAACATCCCGCGGTGAATGTGCCCCTGCTCTTTGCACACACCGCCCGTCAACTCATCCGAGTTGGGTCGGAGTGAGGGTGCCTCATCCGGGGCGCTCGAACTTCGGTTCAGCAAGGGGGAGTAAGTCGTAACAAGGTATCTGTAGGGGAACCTGCAGATGGATCACCTCCTAGAACGCCTTCTTCGGAAGGTCGTTCGAGAATGATCGCAACCTGCGTGACCGATACACTGCTGGTCTCCCTTCCCAAAGGGTCCATCAACCCATTTTCAGTTAGCTAAGCATTCTTTATTACCTACCACTTCTCGTTCGCCCTCGTGATGGGTCCTCCGCAGTCCCGCACTCTTTCGAAGGAGATCGTGGACGCCGGCGAGGCGCTCGCTCGAGGCGAGCCGATTCTGGTCTACGACGCTCCCGAGCGAGAAGGCGAGACCGACCTCATCTTCCTGTCCGAGCGAGCGACTCCCGAGCTGATCCACCTGGCCCGGCGGGACGCGGGTGGACTGATCTGCACGGCGATCTCCGAGGAGCTACGGCTACGGCTCGATCTCCCCTTCTTCTCCGACCTCCTCGCGAACGCGCAGAGCCGCTACCCGCTCTTGGCCTCGCTCGCCGAGGCCCCGCGGTACGACCGGCGCAGCGCCTTTGGCATCACGGTCAACCACCGGGCGAACTACACTGGGGTCAGCGACAACGAGCGAGCGCTCACGATCCGCACCATCGGAGAAATTGCGGCGAACGCGCGGGACCGTTCGGCCGAGGAGCTCCGTGACGAGTTCCGCGAGGCGTTCGTGTCGCCCGGTCACGTACCGTTGCTCTATGCGTCGCCGGGGCTCTTGCGGGAGCGAAAGGGCCATACGGAATTGGCCGTCTCGCTGCTGCGCATGACCGCACTTTCGGAATCGGCGACGGTCTGCGAGATGCTGGGGGACTCCGGCGGTGCCCGCTCCCCGATCGCGGCGCGAAGGTACGCGGACGACCACGGCTGGATCTTCCTCGAGGGAAACACCATCACTGAGGCCTGGCAGCAATGGTCCGCGTGATGGCCACGGGGGTCTTCGACCTCCTCCACCCCGGACACGTCTACTTCCTCTCCGAAGCGCGTAAGCTCGGAGACGAGCTCGTCGTCGTCGTCGCGCGGGACCAGACGGCGCGCCGGCTCAAGCACGAACCGTACGTCCCCGAGATGATCCGCCGGGAGATGGTCGAGGCCCTGAAGCCGGTCGACCGTGCCATCCTCGGCTCGACGACCGACATCTATCAGACGGTCGTCGAGGTCCACCCGGACCTGATCGCGCTCGGCCACGACCAGATGTTCAACGAGGCCGAGGTCGAACGCGAATGTGCCCGACGGGGGGTCCCCGCCAAGGTCGTTCGGGTCGGTCTCCTCCCCCACGACGACCTCGCGACCCGCAAGATCGTCGAGCGGATCCTCGAGCGGGCCCGCAGTTCCAAGGAGGCGAACGCGTGAAGCGGGTGGGGATCGCGGACACGACCTTCGCGCGCGTCGACATGGCCACCGCGGCGGTGCGCGCACTCCAGGGAGCCGGCACCGGATTCCGCATCGTGCGCCGCACCGTCCCTGGGATCAAGGATCTTCCCGTCGCCTGCCGTCGGCTCTTCCTCGAGGATCACGTCGATCTGTGCATCGCGCTCGGGATGCCCGGGAAGGCCGAGTACGACCGAACCTGCGCTCACGAAGCGTCGCTCGGACTGTTGTTCGCCGGGGTCCTCGAGGCGAAGCCGATCGTGGAGTGCTTCGTGTTCGAGGACGAGGCCGCGGACGGCCGGGAACTGGAGACGCTCGCTCGCCGACGCGCCGAGGAGCACGCGCTCAACGCCTACGCGCTGCTGTTCCGCTCGCAGGACCTGCGCCGACGTGCGGGCATGGGTCTGCGCCAGGGGTTCCCGGACGCGGGGCCGGCACGTCCCACACATTGAGCAGGAGTCACTGACGATCATCCAAATTAAGAACGGAGGAAACAACAATGGCAAAGAACACAGGAGCCGGAGCGGGAGTATGCATAGCGGTGGTCGCCAGCGAGTACAACTTCGACGTGACGTCGTCGATGGTCGAGCGGGCCAAGGAGGAGATCCGCTTCCTGGGCGCGACCCTCGGGCCGGTCGTCCGGACCCCCGGGGTCTACGACATCCCGCTCGCGGTCAAGGCGCTCTTCGCCCGGAAGGACGTCGACGCGGTGGTCGCGCTCGGAGCGGTCATCGAAGGGGAGACTCAGCACGACGAAGTGGTCATGAACCAAGCCGCGCGCAAGCTCGCCGATCTGTCGGTCGATTACGGCAAGCCGCTCGGCCTCGGGATCACGGGCCCCGGCGAAACGCGGCTGCAAGCTCAAGAGCGGATCGAGAACGCGGCGAACGCCGTCCGGGCCGTGGTCAAGATGGTCCAGCGACTGCGGGATCTCGACTGAGGTCCGGGGTCCCGTCGGGCGGCTCCGACGAATCGGGCTACAGGCCGAACCGGCTCCGCAGGAAGTCGTACGCCGTCTTCCCCTTCGACGTGTGGGGCGTGACGCGCAGCGGGGGATCGCCGGCCGCCGGGGCCCGCTTCTGGCGCAGCAGGGTCGCGATGAGGGCGTCGTGCCCCCACTCGACGGTGACATCCGGGTTCGCCGGAGTTCCGGCTTCGACCACGACGGTTCCCTTCTTGTCCACGGTGAGCGTGGCGGAGCCGGCGTCCGTGGCGAACGACCAGGTTTGAGGCAGATAGCCAACGATGAACATCCCCGCGAAGCTGGCGAGCCGCCCCTTCAGCTCCTTCTCGATACCCGGTGCGATCTCCTGTAGCGCGGGCAGTAGTTGGCTCATGGATCGGCCGGACCCGAAGCTCGACGAGGGATGACCGTAACGGGCGGTCTGGACCGGGAGCGGTCGATATCGGAGAGAGGGGGCGTCCGACGAGCGGCCGGGCCGCCGTACCCCACGGCCCACTCCTCGGGTACCCCAACCATTATGGGCCATGCATTTTCTCACGCGACCGGGAGGCCGTCGTTGGGTCCTCGCGAGCAGTACGCCACGATCCCGTCGACCCAGGATCGAGCGATCGAGCTCGCGCGAGCCGGGGCTTACGAGGGCACGCGCGTCGTGGCCCGGGCGCAGAGCGCCGGACGCGGACGGCTGGACCATACGTGGGAGTCGCCCCCCGGCGGGCTCTACCTCTCGCTCATCGCCCGCGCCCCGGAGGTTCACCGCTCGTTGGTCTCGCTCGCGATCGGAGCCGGTCTGCGGGAGGCGATCTCCGGCCGATTCGGTGTGCTCGCGTCCCTGAAATGGCCGAACGACCTTCTCGTCCCGACGCCGGGAGGCGCTCCGCGCAAGCTCTCCGGGATCCTCATCGATGAGGTCCCCTCCCCGACCCTCGGGCGGGCCGAGGTGGCAGGGATCGGCGTGAACGTGTCGCTCGATCGCGAGCAGCTGTCGGCGCCCCTGCGGGAGGCGACCGTCTCCCTCGGGGACTTCATGGACCCGCCTCCACCCCTGGAGGAGGTCGAGGAGGTGGTGGTGGATGCGGCTCTGCGTTCCATCCGGGAGCTCGATACGGAAGCCGGCGCGCAAGCGGCCCTCGCCCGGTGCCGTGCCGTCCTCTACGGGATTGGACACCGGGCGTGGGTCGATGGGGTGCCCACGGGCATCATCCAGGGGATCGGAGAGGACGGAGAGCTCTTTGTCTCCCAGGGCTCGGCCCAGTTCGCGATAAGGGCCGGAGACCTTCGGGTGGAAGAACCATGACGGAACCGTACGACCGGTGGAACGCGCTCAAACGGGAAGCCCGGGAAGGGGGCGGGCCGGAGCGGCTGGCAAAACATCGAGCGTCGGGCAAGCTCACCGCGCGCGAGCGACTGGAGTCGCTCTTCGACCCCGGGACGTTCACCGAGATCGACCCGTTCGTCACGCACCGGGTGCAGGGCTTTGGAATGGACGAGCGGATGGTCCCCGGCGATGGGGTGGTGACGGGCTGGGGAGAGATCGACGGTCGGCCGACCTGTGCGTTCTCCCAGGACGCGACGGTGTTCGGCGGCGCGCTGGGCGAGGCGCACGCGATGAAAATCGTCAAGATCATGGAGACTGCCCGAAGGGCCGGGGTGCCGATCATCGGGCTCGACGACTCCGGTGGCGCGCGCATCCAAGAGGGCGTGATGAGCCTCGCCGGGTACGGCGAGGTGTTCTTCCGAAATGTTCTATTGTCCGGCGTCGTCCCCCAGATCTCGGTGATCCTGGGTCCGTGCGCGGGCGGAGCGGTCTACTCCCCCGCGATCACCGACTTCGTCGTCATGGCCCGGGGCATGGGGCAGATGTTCATCACCGGCCCGGACGTCATCCGCACCGTCACGGGTGAGGAAGTCTCCGCGGAGGAGCTCGGCGGTGCGGAAACCCACGCCCGCGTCAGCGGGGTTTCCCACCTGACCGCGGCGAACGACCGGGAAGCGATCGCGCTGACCCGGCGGCTATTGTCCTACCTGCCCCTGAACAATCTGGAGGAGCCTCCGGCCGTTTCCACGGTCGATCCGCCGGCCACGGCCGCCCCCGAACTCGTGGGGATCGTGCCCGCGGATTCCAATGCTCCCTACGATGTCCATGCGGTCGTCGACCGGGTCATCGATCCGGGATCCTTCCTCGAGATCCAGCCCGAATGGGCGACGAACATCGTCGTCGGCTTCGGCCGGCTCGCGGGGCGATCGATCGGTCTCGTGGCCAACAACCCCGCCCAGCTCGCCGGGACGCTCGATATCCAAGCGTCGATCAAGGCCGCCCGATTCGTGCGGTTCTGCGATGCGTTCAATCTTCCGCTGGTGACACTCGTGGACGTACCCGGCTTCCTGCCGGGAACGGCCCAGGAGTTCGGCGGGATCATCCGCCACGGTGCGAAGCTGCTCTACGCCTACGCCGAGGCGACCGTCCCGATGATGACCGTCATCCTCCGCAAGGCCTACGGAGGGGCGTACGACGTCATGTGTTCCAAGCATCTCGGTGGTGACCTGAACCTCGCGTGGCCCACCGCCGAGATCGCGGTCATGGGCGCCGACGGGGCCGTCAACATCCTGTTCCGACGCCAGATCGACGCCGCTCCCGCCGACGCGCGCGAGAAGCTGCGGGCGGAGAAGGTCGGGGAATATCGGGAGGAGTTCCTTAACCCGTATCTCGCCGCGGATCGGGGATACATCGACGACGTGATCGACCCGGCGGAGACGCGGACCCGGCTCATCGCCGGGCTCAAGTTCCTCGCCTCGAAGCGCGAAGACCGACCACCGAAGAAGCACGGGAACGGGCCGCTATAGCCGTCCGCGGGAGGATTCGTCCGATGGTCGGCATCACCGAGACCGTGCTCCGCGATGGGCACCAGTCGCTGATCGCGACCCGGATGCGCACCCGCGACATGCTCCCGGCCGCCGAGCGGCTCGATGCGATCGGATACCACTCGCTCGAGATCTGGGGAGGCGCGACGTTCGACGTGTGCCTGCGCTTCCTGCACGAGGATCCCTGGGAGCGACTGCAGACCCTGAAGCGGGCGATGCCGAACACGCCATTGCAGATGCTCCTGCGCGGGCAGAACCTCGTCGGCTACCGCCACTACCCCGATGACCTCGTTCGCAAGTTCGTCGCCGAGTCCGCCCGACGAGGGATCGACATCTTCCGCGTCTTCGACGCGCTGAACGACCCGCGCAACATGGGAGTGGCGATCGACGCGGTCCGCAAGGCTGGGGGCCGGGCGCAGGGGACGATCTGCTACACGCAGTCGCCCGTCCACACGCTCCCGTCCTTCGTCCAGCTCGGCCGGGAGCTCGCCGCCCTCGGGGCGGAGGAGCTCTGCATCAAGGACATGGCCGGATTCATGCCGCCGGGCGACGCAGCGGCGCTCGTCCGGGCGCTCATCCGCGAGGTGGGTCTTCCGGTCGTGGTCCACACGCACTCCTCAAGCGGAATGTCGACCCTGACGTGCCTCGCGGCGGCCGAGGCCGGCGCGACGGTGGTCGACAGCGCGCTCGGCCCGTTCTCCGGCGGGGCCTCCCAGCCCCCGACCGAGGCGCTCGTCGGAGCCATGCGGGGCACGCCGCTCGATCCCAAGCTCGACCTCTCCGCCCTCGCCGATCTCTCCGAATACTTCCGCAAGGTCCTCGATCACTACCGGCCGCTGCTGAACCTGAGGAGCCTGCAGACCGACGGGGAGATCCTGCTCCACCAGGTCCCGGGTGGGATGCTCTCGAACCTCCTCTCGCAACTCCAGGAGCAGGACGCGCTCGCGCGACTGCCCGAGGTGTTCGCCGAGATCCCTCTGGTCCGACGTGATCTGGGCTACCCTCCCCTCGTGACCCCGACCAGCCAGATCGTTGGGATCCAAGCGGTGTTCAACGTCCTCGCCGGAACGCGCTACCAGACGATCACCCGCGAGGTCCGCGATTACGTCCGCGGGCTCTACGGCGCTCCCCCGGGGCCGATCGACGCCGACCTACGCCGCAAGGTCCTCGCCGACGCGGCTCCGATCCAGGGCCGGCCCGCGGACCTGCTCGCTCCCGAGTTCGATCGGGCCCTGCAGGAGGTGCGTGCGCTCGTCCCGGCCGCGGACGATGCGGAAGCGATATCGTACGCCGTCTTCCCGGCCGTGTACAAGGCCTACCGTGCCAGCCGCGATCGCGCCCTGACCGACGAGGCGCTCACGACCGCCGCGCTCGGGATCGTCGGTGCGCTCCGCGCCCGCCCTGCGAGCCTCGCCGTGCCCTCCTCTTTGCTTGCTCGAGAGGAGGCCGGCGGGATGAGCGCCTGGGCGCACGAGGGGCGCAGCCGGCTCCATTCCCAGCGGAGGTGGATCGATGCGAGTACGCGTCGCACGCGACGGTAAGGTAGAGGAGATCGACGTCGATCTCGCCGGCGCAACGGTCGAGCTCGGAGGTGCACGCCACCCATTCGTCGTCGTAGCCTCGTCGCCGATGAAGGTCGAGCTCGAGATCGCCGGTGAGCGAATCGTCGTCGAGCAGTGGCCGGAAGGCATGCCAATCCCACCGGGGCCGGTCGATGTGAACGGGGAACGATGGACGCTCTCGCGCGTCGAGACATCCGATCCTCGTCCGGCCGCCCGGGCGGCCGCTCCTCCTCCGCCAGCGCCCGCTCCCCCCGCGGCCGCGGAAGGGCCCGGGGTTCCCATCCTGCCTCCGATGCCCGGGAAGACGATCGAGGTGCGGGTCCAGAACGGAGACCATGTCACCAAGGGCCAGATCCTCCTGATCCTCGAGGCGATGAAGATGCGCAACGAGATCTCGAGCCCGACCGCGGGTCGAGTAGAACGCCTCCAGGTGCGTCCCGGCTCCAGCGTCCGCGCGCGCGAGCCGATGCTCTTCGTGGTCCCCGACTAGGGGGCCGGCGGGTCCTGCGTTCCCGCCTCCGGTCGCGGCGCGGTCTCGACGAGGGAGTCGAACAGGTCCGCCTCGATCACCGGGTCGTCGAACGCCTCCGGGGGAGGCATGGAAGCGGCCGGGTCGATCGCCGCCGGCGGCGCGACGGCCGCCGTGGCCGAGTACTCGGCCATGTACCACACCGCGAGGCCGATCGGGAGGAGGAGGAGCGCGAAGGAGTACAGTCCAAGCCCGATGCGGAAGCCCAGATAGATGACGCCGAACGTGAGCGCGGCGAGAAGGACGGCCATCGCCCAGTACGGGAGACGGCCGATCGTCAACCGCGTCATCGGGCGACCTCCCCTCTACGCAAGCCGCACCACCCGGCCGCACGCGGGGCAGACGGTGGTCCCCGTCGCGAGATGGGTCCCGCAGTAGATGCAGAACCCGATCCCCGAGGACGGGAGCGCAGTACCCGAGGAGGAGGGGGCATACTGGGCCGATCCCGACGCGGGCCCGAGCGGGGGACCGGCCGGGCGGATCTGACGGTGGCCGAAGGGCGTGTAAAAGATCACGAGGCTCGAGAACATCCAGATCAGGACCGCGTAGACCGCGATCGTCGCGAGGGAGGGCACGAGGAAGAAGATCGCGAGCGCGACCGCGACGACCGCGAAGTTGACGATGGTTAGAACGGCGCGCAGGTGCATCGGAGCGCTCCAGAACACCAGGGGCACCGGTGTACTTCTGTCTTTGTCCCTTCGGCGGCGCCTCGATGGCCTAAATAGCCGCCATCGCTCGCGCCGCGCCGTGGCGAAGGTTCCCCGATTGATCGCCCGCGACGAGTTCACCTACGAGATCCCGATGGACGAGGTCCCGGGGATGCGCGTCCCCGGGGTGCTCTTCTCGAACGAGGCGCTGCTCTCGGGGGTCGAAGGGGACCCATCCCTGATGCAACTAGCGAACGTCGCAACGCTTCCCGGCATCCAGCGCAACGCGCTCGCGATGCCGGACATCCACTTCGGCTACGGTTTCCCGGTGGGTGGGGTCGCGGCCTTCGACCTCGAAGAGGGAATCGTCTCTCCCGGAGGGATCGGCTACGACATCAATTGCGGCGTTCGGCTGCTCCGCACCTCGCTCACCACCGAGGAGGTCCGTCCCCGCCTCGGCGATCTCATGGATCGCCTGTACCGGGCGGTCCCGTCCGGGGTCGGTTCGAAGGGCGGGCGGCCGCTCAACCCGAGCGAGGTCGACGAGGTGCTGGCGGGCGGGGCCCGCTGGGCGGTCGAGCACGGACTTGGCCGGACCGAGGACCTCGAGGTCCAAGAGGAGGAGGGCCGCATGACGGACGCCGATCCTGCCGAGGTCAGCGACAACGCCCGCAAGCGCGGCTCGAAGCAGCTCGGGACTCTCGGATCCGGGAACCACTTCCTCGAGGTCCAGAGCGTCGATGAGCTGTTTTACCCGGAGTGCGCGCTAGCGCTCGGCTTGGAGCCGGGGCAGGTCACGGTCATGCTGCATACAGGCTCTCGCGGGCTCGGGCACCAGATCGCGACGGAGTACATCCAACGCATGGACGACCGCCTCGTCCGCGAGGGCACTCAGCTCGTCGACCGGCAGCTCTCGTGCGCCCCGGTCGCCTCGGACGACGGCCAGAGCTACCTCCGTGCCATGGCCGCGGGGGCGAACTTCGCGTGGGCGAACCGCCAGGCGATCACCCACGGCGTGCGCCGCGCCTTCTCCGAAACGTTCGGCCGTCCCGCCGAGGATATGGACCTCGCGGTCGTCTACGATATCGCGCACAACATCGCCAAGACCGAAACCCACCGCCTGGACGACGGCCCGAAGCGCGTGCTCGTCCACCGGAAGGGAGCGACCCGTGCCTTCCCCGCCGGACGCGAGGAAGTGCCGAGCGCCTACCGCCCGTTCGGTCAGCCGGTGCTCATCCCGGGAGATATGGGCACCGCGAGCTACGTCCTTGCCGGCCTTTCGACGTCGATGGACCGTTCGTTCGGCTCGTCCTGCCACGGTGCGGGCCGGCGTCTCAGCCGGCACGCCGCCAACCGGACCTTCCGCTACGAAGAGGTGACGCGCGCGCTGCGCGCGAAGGGCATCCAGGTCCGAGCCGCGACCCACGAGGGCGTGACCGAGGAGGCCCCCGGGGCGTACAAGGACGTGGAGAACGTCGTCCGGGTCGCGGAGGGCGCCGGTCTCACACGGCGCGTCGCCCGACTGGTCCCGCTCGGGGTCGTGAAGGGATGAACGGGGGGCGCTCTCACCGCGTCCTCGCGAGAGCTCATAAACGCAGGCCGGCTCCGAGGGCCCCGGAGCGTTCGTGACGTCGTTTTCCTTCAACGGCTACGAGATCGCGCTCCTGGTCGTTCTCGTCTACGGGCTCGCCGTCTACGGCCTGTACCGGGTCGGTTGGATCGGCAAGGACCGGACGATCGCGCTCTTCGGCCCCGCGCTGATGATCAAGACCCGACGCGGCCGGGCCTTCATCGATTGGGTCGGTCGGTCCCGCCGGTTCTGGACCGTAGCGAGCACGATCGGCGTCATCCTCGCAGCGATCGCGATGGTCGGCATGGTGATCCTGCTCCTCATCGATGCGATCTTGGCGTTCCATGAGACCGCCGCGCAGGCGCCCAGCGTCCAAGAGGCGCTCGGGATCCCCGGGATCAACCCGATCATCCCGCTCGGCTATGGGATCGTGGCGTTGATCATCGCCGTCGTGCTCCACGAGCTGTTCCACGGGTTCGTGGCCCGTTCTCAGAAGATCACCGTCAAGAGCCTGGGCATTCTCTGGTGCGTCATCCCCATCGGGGCGTTCGTCGAGCCGGAGGAGGCGGAGATGGTCGCCGCTCCCCGCATCCGCCGGGACCGGGTCGCCGCGGCCGGGGTCCTCGCGAACTTCATTCTCGCCGGGGTGCTCTTCGTGGTGGTATCGGCGATCGTCGCGGGGTCGGTCGTGCCGAACGCGAACGGGGTGGGCGTCGTTCAGATCTTCCCGAACTCGCCGGCCCAGAATGCGAGCCTCTCCGCCGGCGACATCATCACCGAGTTGAACGGCACGACGATCACGACGAACGCGCAGCTGTCGTCCGCGCTCAGCACCGCGCACCCCGGTCAGACCGTTCCATTACAGTACTACTCGAGCGGTCTTGGAACGACGGTGACGACCAACGTCACGCTCGCGCCGTTGTCGGCCTTCACCAATCAATCGTCCGACGCGCAGACGGCATTCCTCGGCGTCTACATCTCCTTCCTCACACCGGCGCAGCTCCAGGGCACGCTCGTCTGGCCGCCGGGCACGCCGTACGGAGGGTACCAGGGCACGGTCAACTGGCTCGTGCTCCCGATCGCCGGGCTCGAACCGATCAGCGGCTCGACCCAGAGTTTCTTCCACGTGACGGGGCCCCTCGCGGCCTTCGGACCCAGCTCGTTCTGGATCGGGCTGAACATCCTGTACTGGGTCGCCTGGATGAGCCTCCTCCTCGGCGCCTCGAACGCGCTTCCGCTGATCCCGCTCGACGGTGGGCTGCTCGTCCGAGATTTCATGGCGGCGTTCGCCTCGAGGGTGAAGAAAGCCTGGACCCCCGAGCGGGCCGAACGGTTCGGCGGGACGGCGGCCATTATCTCGACATTCGTCGTACTCATCCTGCTCGCATGGCAGTTCGTGATCCCCCGCCTCTAGCGGAATCGACGCTCTACGGGGAGTACCCCTTCCTCCCGGGGGCCGAAGCGCTCGCGGAGGAGATGGCCGTCTCGGTCCGGGGGCTCCTGGAGGACGGAGCGTTCGAGGTCTCCCGCGAGATCGGGCGGGCCCGGGTCCTCGCCGCCGCCGACGACCCCCGCGGGACCTCGACGATCGAGGAGCTCTCCCGCGCGGCTCCCGAGGTCCGGTTCTTGTCGTTCCTGTTCGCGCGCCTCGTGCTGTCGGCGGGGGCCTCGCCCGCCCCCCTTCGGCGGTGGGCCGTCGCCGAGTCGAAGCGCGCGCACGCCCGCCTGCGCTCGAGCTCCATCGAGGAGCTCGGCGAGGTCGCGCGCCGCCTCGGATACCCGATCACCGAGCTCGCATCCTCCGAGGTCGCCCTCTCCCTGACCGACTACGTTCGGCTCGCCGTGCCGATCCGAGACGCCGAGTTCCGCCTCGGGAGCCAGGACGTTCGGCACGGCCAGGTCGAGGTCTCCCGGGAGCGCGCCGCGCGCCTGCTCCAGGAGGCCGTACGAAGCGAGCTCGCCCGGCCGATGCCGATCGAGGAGGGGGCGCGGGCGGCCATCCGCGCCCGCGAAGCGGCCCTGCTCGAGGAGATCTCCCGGCGCGTTCCGCTGCCCGTCGCCCGCCCCGGAGCGAACACCGCGGAGCTGCGGCCGGATCGCTTCCCTCCCTGTATCCGCAAGATGCGCCGGTCGCTCGAGCACGGCGAGAACCTCTCCCACGCCGGGCGCTTCGCGCTCGCGGCCTTCTTGCACCGGGCCGGCGCGGATCTCGAGACGATCGTCGACGCCTACCGCGGCGCTCCGGACTTCGACGAGTCGATCACCCGCTACCAGATCGACCACATCACGCATCGAGATGGCGGAAAGGGATACGAGCCGCCGGAGTGCGCGACCCTGCGCACCCACGGGCTCTGCATCCGGGACGGCGATCCCACGGGCCCGACGCCCGTGGACCGCGCGCGCGATCCGCTCTGCTTCGAGCCGTTCCTGCGCCACCCGCTGCAATACTATCGGCTGCGCGGTGGGCGCGTCCTGGAGGGCGGAGAGGGCCAGGACGGGGGCGGGAGCCCTACGAGCCGCTCGGGGGAAGGCTCCGGTACAGGCTCCGCGCCCGGGCGTACGCCGTCCACTGACCGGCGACAATGAACCACACCAGCGCGACGTCGATCACGGTGAAGCCGACTCCGCCGAGGACGAAGTGCGACCAGGGAGCGCTCGGGGCCCATGGCCATGGGAGCGACCAGTCGAACTCCAAGAACGTCGCCACCGCGAGGATCACGAGCCGGTCCGAACGGGACAGGATGCCCGCATAGAGCCGGCCCTGGCCGACGGCTTGGGCTTGCGTGCCCATGTAGCTGACGAGCAGTAGGCTCACGAGCGCGAGGAGCGCGAGGAAGGGGTTCGCATATCCGGAGATCGCGATCCCGATGAGCAGGGCCACGTCGGAATACCGGTCGAGGACGTGATCGAGCACGTCCCCGCGCACGCTCATCGTGCCGTTGCGGCGGGCGACGTAGCCATCGAGCGCGTCGAAGAGCCCTCCGAGCAGGATCAGCGCCGAGACCGCGAGGAACAGATCGGGCGTGGTCCAGCGGACGGCCGCCGCCAGAACGGCCGCCGCGACGCAGAGGCCGAAGGCGAGCCAGCTCAGCGCGGCCGGGGTCCAACGGAGCCAGGGTCGGGCGAGCCACTCGAGGTAGCGGTCCGCCCTTCCTCGGTACGACTCGATGACCATGACGGGCCGGTTACGGACCGAGGCGCAAAAGCTCCTCGGTGACGGCCGGATCGGCGAGCCAGTCCACCCGGCCGTACCGGGAGGGTCCCCGGCGCGCGATGCGCCCGGCGACGCGCCGGGCGACCGCGTCGGGGTCGAGGCCGGTCGTGTCGATCTCCCACACGCAGCTCCCGGTCTCGATCGCCTCGAACAGGATCGCGTCCGTGGCTTCGGCGATGACGTTGTCCGCACGCTCCCGGGCCGAGCCCCGGCGGGCGCGAGCGAGTCGGCGCTCGAGCTCGAGGGGATGGCACCGCAGCACGATCGTGTCGCGGATCGGAAGGAGGTGCGCGAGGTGTCCGACGACGAGGTCGACGTCGGGCGGTTCTCGGCGCAGTCGCCGGGCGAGCCGAGGCAGGTCGACCGTGAACGAGCGCGGGCCCGTCCGGCGACCGAGGTCGAGGCGCACCGCGAGCTCACCGACCTCGATCGACCGCAGGCGGGAAGGGAGGCGCCGGGCGACCACGCTCTTGCCGGTCCCCGGCGTCCCGGTCAACGCGACGGGACCCCGACGCGCGCGCGTGCGGTGGGAGCGCGGCATGGCTCGCTACGCGAACCGAAGTTCGCGGTAGGTGCGTCGCCAGGCGAGGACCTCCGGGGCGATCCTCTCCTTGCGGATTCCGCCCCGGACGAAGAGCTCCGCGAGCCGCGGCATCTCCTCCGGAGTCAGCCCGAGGCGAGTCGCTTCCGCGGTGCCGATGCGACCGACGAGATCGATGAGGAGCCGCTGGCGCTCGAGGCGTCGCGCGAGGGCCGCGGGGCCGAGGCCGTGCGCCGCGCGCAGGCGGTCCGGATCGATGTGCAGTTGGTGGGAGCGCGAGAACCCTTGCGCCTCGGCGATGATCGGGATGCCTCGTTCCGAGAGCGCCCCGCCGAGCGCTTGGCTGTTGCGGACGATCGTCCGTGCGTACTCCGGTCCGACCCGCTCCATCTCGAGGAGCGTCTGCGTCACCCCGGCGATGCGGTTCCAGTGGGCGTTGTCGAAGATCCGCCAGACGAGGGCCGGATCCATCTGGCGGAACAGATCCTCCCGATCGGTGACGAGGATCCCGCCCTGCGGTCCGGGGAAGGACTTGTGCGTGCTTCCGAACAGTACGTCCGCTCCTTCTCGTAGCGGGTCCTGGAACTCTCCTCCGGCGACGAGGCCGAGCACGTGGGAAGCGTCGTAGAAGACGAGGGCGTTGCGCGCATGCGCCGCTTCGGCGATCTCGCGCAACGGGTACGGGAAGAGGAAGAAGCTCTGGCCGAGGATCACCGCATCGGGTCGCTCGCGTTCGATCGTTTCGACGGCGAGCGCGGCGTCGACCGTGAACCCGGGCCCCGACGCGGGCAGCGGCCGGACCGTGTAGCCGAAGAGCGCGGGGATGTACCCGGGAGCGTAGCCGTCGTAGCCGCCTTCCTTCGGTTCGATCGCGAGGATGCGGGATTTCGCAGGGAGCAGCGGGACGAGCGCGGAAAGGGCCGCGATGTGGCCGGACAGCGGACGGACGGTCGCGTAGCGGCCGTGAAACAGGCGGGCGGCCGAGGCGTTCCCGAGCTGCTCGATCTCGTCCGTGTACCGGGTCCCCGTGTACGAGTTGTCGATCCGCTCCCCGTGCCACTCGGTCTCCAGCGGGAGGGTGTACCGGCCGGCGAGATCGCTCGAGAGGTACTTGCGTGCGGTGGGCGAGACGGCGTTCTCGCTCGGCAACAGGTTCAGGACGTCGCGGCCCCGCCAGCGATCATGGGTGCGGACGAGCCGAGCGAGCGTGCGCTCGTTCTCGCTGGGCCCGGGGAGCGCGTTCACGAAGGGAGGACCGAGGGACGAGGCCCTTGGGCGAGCTTGCGCTGCTCGCGGTTGCCGCAGCGCGGACAGTTCAGATCCTTGTCGCCGATGATCATGAGCCCATGGCAGACCTGGCAGCGCGCCGAGATGACCCCGAGGGTCGACGGGGCGGTCGTGAGCTTGATCGAGGGGTGCGCCTGGAGGACCTTCGCGACGAGGATGTCCCCGACCGCGAGCTCGGTCGTCAGCGACTCCGTGTAGCCGTCCTTGACCTTGGAGATGTGCACGGTGCCCTCCGGCTCTCCGGGGATCCCGCGCCGGCTCTCGGTCGTCGAGAGGATCGTGCAGATCGCCATGGCGCTCTTCAACTCATCCACACGCGCGTAGACGACATCCCCTTCGGAGAGCGTCGGCACCGAGTTGGTTCCGGCCACGCGGACGGTCCGGTCCGTCGGATCGATCGTGGGAATCCCCACGAGGCTGGAGAAGATGCGTCCCCCGTGCTCGTAGGTTCCCGGACCGGGAACGAACTCCTCCGCGGCGCCGATGTACTCTCCGGGGACGACGAACTTGGGCACTTCGCTGGGCGTCATGGTTGGTTTTCCGTTCGGATCACCCAGAGGTCGACCGGGATTGGGACCCGGGCGCGGCGATGGTGCGGGAACATCCGAACGAGTTCCCACGGGACCGGTCGCACCGACTCGACGTAGGCGTTCGCTACGAGCGCTCGGCGTGCTATAAAGGTTCGGGAGTCGGCGAGCGCGAAGGAGTAGATCGCGCGACCGGCCAGCGCGAACGCGCGGTCCCAGAAGGGCCGGTCGGCTCCGCGTCGTTGGGCACCGAACGGCGGGTTCATCAGGATCGTGTCGGCGTTCGAGTCCCACGCGCCGACCGCGGATTCCACGAAGCGGACCCGGACTCCGAGCCGCGTCGCTTCCTCGCGGGCTCGCGCGAGCGCCGAGGCGTCGATGTCGATTCCGACGACGCTCTTCGCTCCGAGCAGCGCGGCTCCGATCGCCAGGACCCCCGTGCCCGTCCCCAGGTCGAGGACGGTGCGATCCTCCAGATCTCCCGCCGAGAGCGCACTCTCGAGCAGCGTGGCCGCGGCCTCGGGAGGGGTGATGACCTGTTCGAGGTCCGCGCGGGGGCTCTCGAAGGGCCGGATCGACGAGAGGCGCGCGACGAGCGTGGCATGCCGCATGGTACCGTCAGAGCTCCCGACCGCTTGAACCACGATGCGGGGAGCCGGATTTGAACCGGCGAACGCCTTCGCGGCAGGATCTCTTCGGACGGTTCGCGAGGAGAATCCGCGCGTACCTTCCGTTTAAGTCCTGCGCCGTTGCCCGGGCTTGGCTATCCCCGCTCCGTTAGCGGGTGTCGGCCGAGGCGTCGGCATCGTCCTCATTGGCGGGGGCGCCCTTCTTCAGCGAGACCCGCTTCGGGAAGAACTTGAGGAGGATGACGTCGTTGACGGCCGAGACCCAACGGTACGGCACGTTGATGGGACGAGAGTCCTCCACTAACATCGGGCTCGACTCTACGACGTAGAGCCCATCGAGCTTGGACTCCTCCACGGAAACGACGAGGTTGTCCACCTCGCCGACGAGGCGTCCGTCCGGCGAGTAGATCTGGCGACCCAACAGTTCGGTCATCTCGACGAGCATGTCCCTGTCCTACAGGGGTCGGACGGCGGGAGCCCTTCTTATGCCTTTGGGCGGAGGCGAACGCCGTGCCCGCCGTGGGGAGTGCCGTGGCTCTGGGACTCGTACAGTTCGAGGAGCTCGTCGGTCGTCGTGGCATCGGTCGGACCTTTGTCGTCCCGGTAGCGCCCCGTGAAACGCGGGAAGCGCAGCGCGAGGCCCGCCTCCGGCTTGACCCGGCCGATCCCCGCGCGGTGGATCGGGCTGAGCGTCAGTTCCGCACCCCGGACCTCGAGCACGAGCGCCGGCCGGAACCAGGCGTCCGCGTTCAGCCCCGTGTCGACGTTCGCCGGCCGCTCGCTGACCGCGTGAGGATGCAACCGACGCGGCATCTCCTCCAACGCCTGGTCGTCGAAGCCGCTCCCCACCTTGCAGAACGATTCGTACCGATCCTTGCGGGAGTTGTAGACGGCGAGGAGGAACGCCCCGAAGCGGCCTCCGCGGCGGCCGCGACCGGAGAACGCGCCGACGATGACCCCATCGATAGAATCGGCGAGTCCGGTGACGTACTCGCGCTTGTACTTGATCCACCAGTACCCTCGGGCCCCGGCCTGGTAGGAGCTCCCTTCCTGGAGGGACTTCGCCATCACTCCCTCGGCGCCCCCGGCGACGGCCTCGTCGAAGAATCGGGTCGCCGCGTCCACCGAGGCAACGACCCGGCTCTCCGCGAGGCGGATGCGCTCGTTGGGGACGAGGAGCGCTTCGAGGCGTTTTCGACGTTCGGGGTACGGCCGTTCGTACACCGCCTCCCCCGCGTCGAGGAGGACGTCGAAGACGAACAGCGCCACCGGGGTCTCCTCTTGGGCCCGTTCGAGGTCCCGCTTACGCCCACGACGGTGGGAAACTTCCTGGAAGGGCCGTAGCTCGTCAGTGATCGGGTCCACCGGGACGCACTCCCCTTCGACGATGGCGGGGCGGTGGGGGATCGCGCTCCCCAGAGCCCCGATGAGATCGGGGAACTGAGGCCCGATCTCTTCTAGACGGCGCGAAAAGAGCCGCACCGAGCCGTCGCGCGCGATGTGGGCCTGGACGCGGAGCCCATCGTACTTGTACTCGAGAGCCGCGCGTCCGCCCATCCTCAGGAGAATGTCGGAGAGACTGTTCGAGCGCTCGGCGAGCATCGAGCGGACGGGGCGACCCACGGTGAGACCGAGTCGCGCGAGCGCCGGGACCCCTCCGGCGGCGAGCCGCTCCGCGATCAGGCCAAGATCGCTCGTCATGTTGAACGCCGCCTCGATCTCGTGCCGAGCGTGCTTGTCCCCGGGCGCGAAGTGCTCGGCGAGCGCGTCGAGGATCGTCATCTCGCGCACCCCGACGCGCAGCGTTCCGAGAACGAAACGCAGGAGGTACTTTCCCTCGAGCGGGGTCGCTCGGCGCAGCAGTGTCTCGAGGATCGCGATCTTCGCTTCTTGAGAACCGGCGCCGCTCGCGTGGGCGACCTCGAGCAGGCGCGCGTAGACCTCGGGGACCTCGAGAGCTTTCGATTCCTCTCGGCGGGGTGGGGGCGCGAGCACCTCGGCGGCCGTGGTACCGAGATCCCCCGAGGCACGGGCCTGCCGCGCGAGCCGCTCCTCCTCCTCCCCCGTCGCCCGGGCGAGCGCCTTGAGAGCGAGCGAACCGGCGACCCCGAGCTCGACGCCCTCGTACTCGGGCCGCAGAAGCCCTTGGGAGAGATAGAGCACGATTCCGAGCTCCTCGCCCTTCACGGCACCGATCAGCTCGACGAGGATCGAGCGCATCTCGAGCCGCTTCGTCGTCGCTTCGAGCGCCTCGTAGGCCCGCGCGAGCTCAGCGTACTTCACGCCGGGCTCCTTCCTCGACCGAGGCGCGCAGGCTTCGGATATTGTCGTCCACGCTCCCCCCGGCGAACACGGAGTTGCCGCACACGAAGAAGGTCGCTCCGGCTTGCGCCGCCGGGATCGCTGTCGAGGGGGTAATGCCGCCGTCCACGGAGAGATCGGCCGAGGATCCGATGCGGTCGAGCCGCTCCCGTGCGGACCGGATCTTGGGGACGGTCTCGGGAATGAACTTCTGACCGGAGAACCCGGGATGAACGCCCATCACGAGCACCTGATCGAGCTTTTCGATCCAGCGATCCACGGCCCCGATCGGAGTGTCGGGACGCAGGGCCGCCCCGACCGTCGCACCGAGCCGGTGCCCTTCGCGGATCACCTCGGCCGGATCGGAGCGGGACTCGAGGTGGAAGACCAGCGAGTCGCCCCCGGCCTTCCGAAACGCATCGAGATAGCGGAGCGGGTCGTCGATCATGAGATGGATATCGAGCGGCAGACGAGTGCGCTCTCGCACCGCGCGCACGAGCGCGGGGCCGAAGGAGATGTTCGGGACGAAATGGCCGTCCATCACGTCCAGGTGAAAGGCGTCGGCGCCTCCCTTCTCGGCCGCCCGGACTGCTTCGCCGAGCGCGCCGAAGTCCGCGCTCAGCAGGGATGGGGCGAGGCGAAGTTTCCGAGGGTGAGCCTCCACATGCGCGCCATGGCCCGGGGCGTATATGTCTCCGCCCGCTCCGAGCGGCCGGCACGAGCGTGGGACACGCCGGAGGGAGTTCACAAGAGCGGTAGCGAGCCCGTGATGGGGTCGAGCTCGGAGGCGAGCGCCGGACCCAGCCCGAGGCACGTACGGGTCCCCGGCGCGACCTCGGTAAACCCAGCGTCTTCGACCCAGACTGCCCCGATCCCCCGCGCGCGCGCCCGACGCTCGATGTCGACCATCTCGTCGAGCGTGCTCACGACGAGCGCGATCTTCTTCTGGCCCTGGGCGAGCCACTCCGCCATGCCTTCCTCATCCCGCCGGCGCGCCTGTTCCACCAGCATCACGGCGGCGTGGGCCGCCTGAACCGCGGCCTTGCCCGCCGAGAGCCGAAGCTCCCCGCGAAGGACGAGGGCCATCTTCCGCTCGCCGCGCTCGGCGCCGCGCGGATTACGCGGCATATTCGGCCTCGCGTCGGCGTTGCAGCTCGGTTCGACGCGCCCGGACCGCACCGAGTTGGCTCTCCAGGTCCGCCTGTTGCTCGGTCGTGCCGACGCGATCGAGCTCGCGGTGCAGCCGCTTCTCCTCGCGATCGAGCCGGGTCAGTTCGCGGGCGAGCTCGAAAGGCCCATCCTCGCCGGGGGCGAGTGCGGGGGTCCGTACGGGAGGGGTCGCTCGGTAAGCTCCTCGAACCGCTCCTACCCCGAGGGCGATGATCGCGATCACGAAGAGGACCGCTTCGAGAACCGGGTCCGACCACGCCGCTTGGAACCCCTGGGGTCCCCCCACGAGGAGCGCGTAGCCCACGAGCACGGTGAGCGCCACGCTCAGGACGAAGGATAGGGTGCCGATCTCGATCGCACGCACCAGCGCGTCCTCGCCCCGCACGCGCCACTCCGGGAACGTCGCCTTGGTCACAAAGTACCCCGGAACGAAGAACAAGAGGAGGATCCCGACGACGATCTCGAGGCCCGTCCAGTCCGACATCGCGTGCGCGGCTCCGCGACCTCACGTCCGTTCGGCGCTTGAGGGTTTCACCGCATGACCCGGCCGGCGGGGGCTGACGGGCCGCGCGCGATCACGAGGGCGGAGGCGCCCCGCCTTGGGACATCTGCCGTTCGATCTGGCGGCGCAAGCGTCGGTTCGAAGTGATGCCGTGGGCGGCCTTCTTCGTCGTTTCGTAGTACTTGAGGAGCGCTCGGACCTCCGGCGGCTTGTTCCCGCTGCCGCGGGCGATGCGGTGGGCCCGTTCGGACTTGATGATGTTCGCGTCGTCGAGCTCGGCGGAGGTCATCGAATCGAGCATCGTGCGGAACTTCCGCAACTGGACCTGGGTCTCGTTGAGCTTCGAATCATCGATCTTGGCCGGGCCGAGGCCCGGAAAGAAGGACATGAGCTTGGAGAGCGAGCCCATCTGCCCCAGGGAGTCGAGTTGCGTGCGGAGGTCGCGCAGGGTGAAGCGGCCGGAGATGAGATGCTCGCTCGCCTTCTGCGCCTCCTCTTTTCCGCGGAGGTCCTCGAATCGTTCGAGGAGCGTCTGCAGGTCACCCATGCCCAGCAATCGGGAGACGAACCGGGTCGGGTCGAACCGCTCGAGCTCGTCCAGGTGCTCACCGGTTCCGATGAACAGGATCGGGGCTCCGCTCGCCGCGACGGCGGAGAGCGCCCCTCCGCCCTTGGCGGAGCCATCGAGCTTGGTGAGGATCACTCCCGTGAGTCCCACCGCTTCCTGGAACGCCTTCGCGCTCCGGCCGGCGCTCTGCCCCATCGCGGCGTCCAGTACTAAGATCGTCTCATCCGGTTTCACGACATCGTGGATCTGCCGCAGTTCGGCGATCAACTCCGCGTCGATCCCACTGCGCCCGGCCGTGTCCACGATGATCGCGAAGTGCGGTGGGAACGCGGCGAGTCCCTCCCGGACGATCACCTCGGCGCGGCGCTCGGCGCGGTTCGCATAGAACTCGCACCCGACCTTCTGGGCGAGCTGTTGGAGTTGGTCGATTGCGGCGGGGCGATGGACATCCGCGGCGATCAGCCCGACCCGGACTCCCTTCTTCTGGTACTGCCGGGCGAGCTTGGCGGCCGTGGTCGTCTTGCCCTGTCCGAAAAGCCCCGCGAGGAGGATCCGCCGGGGCCGGAACTCGAAGGGCCGATCCTTGCCTAGGATGCCGCGGATCTCCTCGTAGATGATGCGGATGAGGAAGTCGCGTAGGCTCGAACCGGCGGGGGGCTTGTCCTCCTTCGCGCGGCGCTTGACCCGGTCGGTGAGCTGGAGGGTCAACTCCACGTTGACGTCCGCTTGCAGGAGTGCGCGCTGGATGTCCCGGACGACCTCGGCGAGGAGCGCGTCGTCGACGGCCGAACCGCGGGCGATCTTCTGGAGCACCGCGCGAAGCGATTTGCCCAGCGAGTCCAGCACCATACCTCCCCCGGAGGCGACCTCGACGGGCCGCTCGAGTTCGGCTACGCAGCCGCCCTCCTTACCCTTTCGTGGCACGAGAAACCGCCCGTCCCGGGAGAGGTACGCGCCTTCCGACGTCCGAGACGACCGCTCGCGTGCGCCGACGAATCGGCCCGAGCCGCGAACTGGCGCTCCTCGCCCTGCCAGCAAGATTCTTAACGTCACGACGGAAGGTAGGGACGTAGACCATGAACGCCGATCCCGTAACTCCGGCGGCGGCCGCGCCGGCGAAGGTCACGCCACCGAAGCTCAACCCGGTCCGCGTCACGATCGCGGAGGAATCGATGCCGACGCGAGCGGAGGATTTCCGCGAGGTTCTCCACGCCTACTCGAAGGAGGACGCTATCCTGGAGGCCAAGCGATGCATCCAGTGCCGGCGCCCCTGGTGCGTCGAGGCGTGCCCCATCACGCAAGATTGCCGGCAGTACATCACGCTCATCGCGGACAGAGATTTTGATGGCGCCAAGCGAGTGACGATTCAGGACAATCCACTCGCCACCTCTCTGTGCAAGGTCTGCTACCACTACTGTGAGGACTCCTGCGTGGTCAAGAAGAAAGGCGTGCCGATCGCCATCCGTCACCTGAAGCGCGCCGCGCTCGACTACGGAGCGGGCGACCTCGCCTACGTTGCATCGAAGCCACGGAACCAGCGGGTCGCGGTGATCGGCGCGGGCCCGGCCGGCATGATGATGGCTTGGGAGCTCGGCATCCGCGGCTACTCCATCACCGTCTTCGAGCAGGAGCAGCGGCTCGGGGGCCTGATGCAAACCATCCCCGCCTACCGGATGACGGACGCCGACGTCCAGGTCGACAAGGCGCGCTACCGCCACCTCGACGTGACCTGGGTGGACGGCACGAAGGTGGGGCGGGCGTTCCCGGTCGCGCAGCTCCTCACGGACGGATACCAAGCCGTGTTCGTCTCGATCGGCACCTCCCGGCACCGCGTGCTCGGGATCCCCGGCGAGGACCTCCCCGGGGTCCAGCCGGCGCTTGAGCTCCTCAAGCGGATGAACCGCGGGGAGAGCGTCTCCGTCGGCAAGAGGATCGTCGTGGTCGGAGGCGGAGACGTGGCGATGGACTCGGTCCGCAGCGCGCTGCGCCTCTCGGAGGGCGGTGACGTCACGCTCGTCTATCGACGGGGCCGCTCGGAGATGCCCGCGGACCCGGAAGAGGTTCACGGCGCCGAGCAGGAGGGGATCCACTTCCAATTCCTGAAGGCCCCCCTCAAGATGGTCGGAGACGGACACGTCGAAGGTCTGGTCGTCCAAACGATGGAGCTCGGTCCCCCGGACGCCGGGGGTCGGCGAAGCCCGATCCCGGTTGCCGGCTCGGAAGAGACGATCCCCTGCGACACCGTCATCGTCGCGGTCGGCCAGAAGGCGGACCTCGAAGGGTTCGACGGCGGCCTCGATCTCCAGCTGACCAGTCAGGGATGGCCCGAGGGCAAGGGTCCCGGTTTCCAGACGGGGGTGCCGGGGATATTCGCGGCCGGCGGACGCTCGGTCGTCTATGCGATGGGCGCCGCGACTGAGGCCGCGATCGCGATCGACGCGTATCTCTGCGCGAAACGCGGGGAAGCCCCCACGGCCCGGCCCGACCCGCTGGGCGGAGAGACGCCGTTCGTGCTGCCGGCCGGATACACGAAGCCGATCCGAGTGTAGGTCGCCCTCCCGGCGCCGGCTCACGCGCCAGGTTTCGCGGAAAGACTTAACGCGCCGGCCGAATGGGCCAACCGTGACGACCGCGATGAGCGAGGACCCGGACGGATCGACTCCGACGGATCTCTCGGATCCCGAGCGCGCGGTCCTTCTGCGCCTGCGCGAGTGCGAGAATCCCTCGACCGAGGAGGAGATCGCGGAGAAGCTCGCGACACCGATCGAGTCGGTCCGGGGGAGCCTGCAGCGGCTGCGCTCGAAGCACCTCGCGCTCGTCGAGGAGGAGCACCGGGCCCATCGCCGGCTCACTCCTCGCGGTCGCGCGACGCTCGACGTGGGCCTTCCGGAGCGTCGACTGCTCGACCTGCTCGCCGCCGGTACGCCCTTGACGGAAGGAGATCTTCAGCCGGAAGAGCGATCGGCCGCGATCGGCGTGCTCCGACGCCGCGGGTATCTCGCGGATGGGGCGCCGTTCCGGCTTCGGCCCGGGGCCCCTCCGCGCGAGACCGCGTTGCCGGAAGAGGCGACGCTCCGAGCCGTGGCCGACGAATCCGAATCCGTCGATCCCGAGGTCTTCTCCCGACTCGAACGCCGCGGTCTCGTCCGGGTCGAGCACGCCTCGTTCAAGCGCTGGTCCCCTTCCAAAGAGGGCCGGCGGATCTCGCTCGAAGGCGCGGAGACCGACCGGATCGGCGCCCTAACCTCGGAGATGATGCGCGCCCGCAACTGGGAGGGACGAGTGTTCCGCCCCTACGACGTTCGCGCGCCGGTGTCGTATCTCACGGGTCCCCGGCCCCACCCGTACGTCGCGTGGCTAGAGGAGTTCGAAGATGTTCTGATCGGTCTCGGCTTTCAACAGGCCGAAGGGCCGCTCATCGAGACCGAGTTCTGGAATTCCGATCTGTTGTTCATGCCCCAAGACCATCCGGCACGGTCCATCCACGACGTGCTGTACCTCGAACAGCTCGAGGGCAAGCCGCCTCCCGCGCGCCTGGCGGCACGCGTGGCCGCGGTCCACGAGGGCCGTGCGCTACCCGGAGAGCGACGCGCCATCGGCCCGGGGTGGGGAGGAGCGTACGATCCCCGCATCGCGTCGCACCCCGTACTCCGATCCCAGACGACGGCCGTCAGCGGCCGCTTCCTGGCCGCGAACCCGAAGCCTCCCTTCCGGATGTTCTCGATCGACCGGAACTTCCGGTTCGAAGCCCTCGACGCCCGACATCACATCGAGTTCACGCAGTGCGAAGGCATCCTCGGCGAGGAGGGCATCAGCATCCGCCATCTCGTCGGGATCTTCCAAGCGTGTGCGGAGGCGATCGGCATCCGCGAGATGAAAATCCGCCCGAGCTACTTCCCCTTCACCGAACCGTCGATCGAGGGGTACGTTCGGCACCCCCGGCTCGGGTGGCTCGAGATCTTCCCGGGCGGGATGTTCCGCCCCGAGGTGCTCGGGCCGCTCGGGATCGATGTCCCCGTCGCGGCCTGGGGGATCGGGATCGCCCGCCTCGCCATGGTCGCCCTCGGCCTCAACGACGTGCGCGAGCTGTTCGACGACGACCTTCGGCGCCTCGAAGGGGGAGCGACGTAGCATGCCGCGAAGCACGCTCTCCCGCTCGCGCATCGTCGAGCTGTTGCCCCGAAAGCCCACGGAGGCGGAGCTCGAGGAGATCCTGTTCCGCTCCAAGGCCGAGATCGAGTCCCGGGACGGCGACGCCCTCACGGTCTCGGTCACGCCCGACCGTCTCGACCTCCTCTCGGAAGGTGGCCTGGCCCTCCACGTCGCCGGAGCCACGGGCGCGGCAGCCGGCCTCCCGCCTCTATCCATCGCTCGTCGCTCCCCCGCGTTGCGGATCGAGGTGGATGGATCGGTGCGCAGGTTGCGTCCGTGGATCGCGGGCGTGCTCGTCACCGCTCCGGCCACGTCCGGGCTGGACGCCGGTACCCTGGCCGAGGCGATCCGCTTCCAGGAGGTCCTCCACGCGAGCGTCGGACGAGATCGAGCGGCCGCCAGCCTCGGGATCTACCCCGCCGACGGAATCTCCGGCCCGATCCGCTACGCCATGGAACCGATTTCCCAGGTGTCGTTTGTACCGCTCGACGGAGAATCCCCGGTGGACGCGGCGACGTTCTTCCGGAGCCATCCTCTGGCGGCCCGCTACGGCGCCTTCGGGCGCGACGGCGATCGCTGCCTGACGATGCGCGATGCGAACGGAACGATCCTGAGCCTCCCGCCCGTCCTCAATGCGCGGGGTGCCGGGGAGGCCCGCGCCGGGGATCGGACGCTGCTGTTGGAAGCCACGGGAACGCGCGCGCGGAGCGTCCAGGAGAGCCTGAGCCTCTTGCTGCTCGTGTTCGCGGCGCGCGGGTTCGCGGTTTCCGCCGTTGCCACACGCGGGCCAGGAACGTATCGGCTCGACGGCCGCACGATCTACCACCCGCGCGCCCTCTCTCTGCCTCGAGACCTCCTCGATGCGGTCCTCGGGACCCCGTTGCCCGCCCGAGACGTCGTTCGTTTCGCGGGGCAGGCCCGCATGAGCGCCCGGGCAGCGCCGGGAGGCTGGCGGGTCCAGGCGGCGCCGTGGAGGTCCGATCTCCTCGGGCCGATCGACGCGGTCGAAGAGGTCGTGCTCGCGCGGGGGGTCGGCCCCGCGGACGCCTTGGTGCCCCCGAGCCGAACGCTCGGCGGCCGTCGCCCGGAGGTCCACTTCCGCAGAAAGTTCCTGCCTCTGTTGCTCGGCCTTGGGTACCAGCCCCTATACCATCCTGTACTCACCTCCCGCTCCTCCATCGACCGGCTCCCAGGGCTCCACGCGATCCGACTCTCGAACGCGCCCTCCGCGGAATTCGGATCGCTTCGGCCGAGCCTCTTGGTCTCGCTCCTCCAGGCATTGGGAGCGAACGTACGGTACGGCTACCCGCAGCGGATCTGCGAGCTGGGCCCCGTTCTCGAGCCGGACGCCAGAGCCGAAGCCGGCGCCCGCACGGCCTACCACGTAGCGGCCGTCCTCGCCGCCGACGGCGCCGGGTTCGCCACGGCTGCCGCCCTCGGGGAGTATCTGCTGCGATCGATCGACGTGGTGGGTGTCCGGGAGAGCGCCGAGCTCCCGGGAACCATCCCGGGCCGGGCCGCGGAGATCCACGTCGCCGGAGGCGTGGTCGCCCAGATGGGGGAACTCCACCCTCGCATACTGGAGGAGCTCCGGGTCGTCGTGCCGGCGGCGTGGATCGAACTCGATCTCACGGCCCTCTGGCCGCTGGTCGAGGCCCCGCGCACGGCCGGAAGCCGCTCGGTAGCGGCGGGCCCCGCCCCACGGAAGCCCGGGACCGGACGAACGAGTCCAAAGCGCGCTCCTCGTCGTCGGTCTCGCCCGCGAACCCGATAGTCGGGTGCGCGAGCCTCAAGGCGAGAGACGCCGGAGAGGCGGACGGTCGATAGGCGCGTGGGAAACCCAACTCTCAGTCGTTACTTGGAATCCGGAGTGCGCCGACGCGCTGAATTCTTCGAATACATAAATACCGGGACCGCTGTCGATGAGTTATCCCGTGGCACGGGATGGAGCGGACACCGATGCGGATGTGGGTGTACGTCGTGCGTCGCGTGGCCCTTCTCGTGCCGGTCATCATCGGGGTGATGACGATCACCTTCCTCCTCGTCACGGCCCTCGGTCCGCAGCAACAGTTGTATTCGGCGTTCGGGCCGCCCCCGATCCACGGGACGATCCATTCGTACAACCCGACGATCCCCTGCAGCGAGATCACGCCCGGCGCGAACGGGACCTGCGCCAACCCGCTCTGGAACGAGCTCGCGCCGAAGTTAGGACTCAACCAACCTATCTTCGTGCAATGGGGATTCTACATCTATCGTAGTTTCACCTTCCAATGGGGCCTCGTATCGAACTTTAGCGAAACGCAAGGGCCGCTCTCGGCGTTCATCCACGGTCAGTCGGTGTCCACGGTGCTCGCCCAGCTCCTCCCGTACACCCTCGAGCTCGCGATCTTCTCGCTCATCATCATCCTGGCCGTCGCCGTACCGTTAGGGAACCTTTCCGCCGTCTACCGGAATCGTCCGGTCGATCAGGCGTCTCGCGTCCTGTCGTTCTCGGGGTTCGCCTTACCAGCGTTCCTGTTAGCGACGCTCCTCGTCCTTGCCGTGGTCCTCGTCTTAGGGACCAGCACGCTCGTGCACACCCCCTGGTGCCCGGGAGGGGAGACGTCGTACTCCGAGATCACCGGCTCCTGGCCTACCCCATTGGGATGCGGGGCTCCCGGGGGTGGAGGACCCATCTCGAACTTCTACTACCCCACCTGGCTCACCTACGGGATCGTCAGTCATCCGACGGGCTTCCCGACGGTCGACGCGATGATCCACGGCAACTGGTGGCTGGCGTTCGACACGATCCTGCGGATGGTACTGCCCGCGATCGTGATCGCCTTCGGTTCGATCGCGATCCTCCTGCGGTTCGTGCGCAACAGCATGCTCGAAGTGATGAACCTCGACTTCGTGCGCACGGCCCGCGCGAAGGGGGTCCCCGAGTCGACGGTCGTCAAGCGTCACGCGGGACGCAACTCGCTCAACGTCACGATCACCGTCTTGGGCCTGACCTTCGCCTTCTTCATCGGGGGCTTTCCCATCATCGAGGACGTCTTCCAGCTCAACGGAGTCGGCTACATCCTCGCCTTGTCGGTGCTCCCGGGCCAGGAGGACTTCGCTCTCATCTTCGGCTCGACACTGCTGTTCACGTTCCTCGTCGTCGCGGCCAACATCATCGTCGACGTGCTGTACGCCTACCTGGACCCCCGGGTACGGCTGGGGTGAGGATCGATGGCGAGCGCTCCCCCTCCATCTCCCGTCTCCTCGGGCCGCCGGCCGAGCCCCCGCATCGCCCAGTACAAGCGGACGTGGTTTTTCCTGCGCCGCAACACGCTCGCGCTCGTCGGTCTCGGGATCCTGATCTTCCTGATCGCCATGGCCCTCTACGCGCTGACGCTGCCGATCCCCTGGAACCAGATGGACGGTTACTGCGGGGTCCACCTGCCCGGGTGCACCTACGTTTGCACCACCCCGCCCTCGCCTCCCGGGCCGAATTGCTATGCCGTGAACCAGAACTTCCCGTCGTTCATCCCCCCCACGCTTTCGACCGCCGGTGGGACCCTTACCGCGGGACAGTTACCGCTCGGTTCGTTATCGCAGACCCCGTACTCCCAAATCTACTACAATACGCTCAGCGGGATTCTTAGAGGGGCGGATTGGTCGCTCGTCATCGCCTTCTCGATCGTCGTGTCGGGGGCCCTGATCGGCCTGATGGTCGGAGCCATCGCCGGGTTCTGGGGAGGCGCGGTGGACGAGGCCCTGATGCGGCTCGTCGACATCTTCTTATCGATTCCCGTAATCTTATTCGTCATCATCACGGTCTCGGTCTTTTCTCAATTCACCATTCCCGGGTTGAGCCCCTTCAGCTCTCGGATGCTGTTACTGATTCTCGCGTTCATCGTGGTCTGGTGGCCGTTCTACGCGCGTATCGTCCGCGGCCAGGTTCTCGTGGTGCGGGAACAGAAGTATGTCGAAGCGGCCCGGGCGAGCGGAGCAAAGAAGGGCCGTATCGTCGCGCGCCACGTGATCCCGAACAGCGTGTACCCCGTCTTCATCCAGATGTCGCTGGACGTGGGGACGGTGCCGTTGCTCGTCGGTGCGCTCGCGTTCCTCGGCTTCAACCTCTTTGGTCTCTCCTCGAGCGAGGTCCTACCGGAGTGGGGCTCCCTGTCCGCGTTCTCGGTCAACCAGTTCGACGCGGTCTTCGGGGCCTGCTCGGTCGGGGTGTGCGTGCTCCCCTGGTGGCAGATCCTCTTCCCCGGCCTCATGCTCTTCCTATTCGCCATCAGCGTGAACTTCTTCGCCGACGGACTGCGCGACGCGCTCGACCCCAGGTTGCGGAGGTAGGAAGCGGACGATGACGGCCATCAGCCGCCCGCCGACCTCGGCGGTGGAACGATCGGTTCCTTCGGCCTCCTCGGCGTCCCCCGAGGCCCTGGCGAGCGCCCCGACCCCGATCCGCGACGTGAATGAGGTCCTGGTCCTGAAGGACCTGCGCACCTTCTTCTTCACCTACGATGGCGTCGTCCGGGCGATCGACGGGGTTTCCTTCAAGATCCGTCGAGGGGAGACCCTCGGGCTCGTCGGTGAGACCGGTTGCGGCAAGAGCGTGACGGCGTTCTCGATCACGCGGCTCATCCCGGACCCGCCGGGGCGGATCCTCGAAGGGGAGATCTGGTACCGCGGAGCGAACATGCTCTGGGGACTCGAGCGGGAGGCGAGCTACCGGGTCAACCCGAGGACCCAGCAGATCAAGATCAAACGGCGGTTCCGCCGGATCAAAGAAGCGAACGACCGGATGGCCGCGGTGCGCGGCAGCGGCATCGGGATGATCTTCCAGGAGCCGAGCCAGGCGATGAACCCGATCTTCTCGGTCGGTGACCAGGTCGGAGAGGCCCTGCTCCTCCATCGCGGCGTCGAAATCATCGACAGCCTCCTCGCCGCGAAGCCGGACGCCGAGGGGATCCGGCCGGCGATCGACGCGATCGTGGCGGCCCATGCGGCGAAGACGCCGGGAGAATTGCGCGCGACGACCCGACGGCTCGGAGAGATCGTGGGATCCCCCTCAATCGCGACGCAGGCCTACTACCTCGCCCGCGGGGCCGAAGGCGGATCGGCCGGCGATCTTGCCACGGACATCGAGCGCTCGATCCGGCGGCTGAAGCTCTCCGGCCTCGAGCGGAACTATCTCGCGCATCGCCGCCGGCTGATGGTGCTCGACCGGCAGCGGAACCGGGAGTACATGGAGGAGATGCGGGCGCAGGCGACGCGCGGTTCGACGCGCGCCGCGATCCAGCGCCGGCGCCGCACCGAGCGCTACTCGCACTTCTACTACGGGCTCTGGGGGTTCCGCTCCCGGGTCGGACGCGCGCTCAAGAACGAGATGTTCTGGCGAGTGGTCGCGCATCTTGAAGGCGTCACGATCGCGAACCCGGTCCAGGTCGCGCGAGGCTATCCGCACGAGCTCTCCGGAGGGATGCTGCAGCGGGTGATGATCGCGATGGCCCTGTGCGCGGAACCGGATCTGCTCATCGCCGACGAACCGACGACCGCGCTCGACGTGACGATCCAGGCCCAGATCCTCGAGCTCATGCGCGACCTGAAGGATCGGGTCGGCACGGCGATCATGCTGATCACCCACGACCTCGCGATCATCGCGGAGGTCGCCGACCGCGTCTGCGTCATGTACGCGGGCCAGATCGTCGAGACCGGCCTCGTCCGCGACATCTTCAGCCGCCCGCTGCATCCGTACGCCCAGGGGCTCCTCGCGTCGATCCCCCGCCTCGATCAGCCGGACAAGGAGCTCGCTTCGATCCCCGGCTCGGTCCCGAACCTGATCCATCCGCCCGAGGGCTGCCGCTTCCACCCGCGCTGCCCGTACGCGATGCCGATCTGCAAGGAGAAGAGGCCCCCGACCACGGTCGAAGGACCAGGTCACACCGTCGCGTGCTTTTTATACGAGGGACCAGTCGCGGCGGACTAGGGAAGTCCTTTGCTGCCGAGCGGCGACGATCGAAACGAATCGCCGGTCGTTATCTCGGCCCGCCGGGTCCGAAAATACTTCCCGATCCGCGGCGGACTTTTCTCGACGCACATCGGGGATGTGCGTGCGGTCGATGGGGTCACGTTCAACGTCCGGGAGGGCGAGACCGTCGGCCTCGTCGGCGAGTCCGGGTGCGGCAAGACGACGGTCGGACGCCTGTTGCTCCGCCTGATCGAAGCGACCTCCGGTCACGTGTACTACCGTCCTCCACCCCAGATCGACAGCCAGCTCGACGGGCTCTACGCCCGGCTCTCGCGCTCCGAACTGGGTCGCCGCGCCGGGGCGAAGCGGGGAACGCTCGCACCGGATGCGTCGGCCGCGCTCGAAGAGCTCGACGAGCTCGCCGACCAGTACTCGATCAACCGGATGGGAGCGGCGCGGCTCCGAGACCTGCGCGGCAAGCTCCAGATCGTCTTCCAGGACCCGTTCAGTTCGCTGAGCCCGCGCATGCTCGTGCGCGACATCATCGCCGAGCCGCTCGAGATCCATCACTCGGGCAACCGGCGGGAACGGCAGCGGCGCGTCACCGAGCTTCTCGGGGAGGTCGGACTGAACCCGGAGCACGAGTGGCGTTTCCCCCACGAGTTCTCCGGGGGGCAGCGTCAACGGATCGGGATCGCTCGGGCCCTCGCGCTGCGGCCGGAGTTCATCGTTCTCGACGAGCCGACGAGCGCGCTCGATGTCTCGGTGCAGGCGCAGATCCTCGGCATCCTGAAGAAGCTCCAGTCGGAGCACCGGCTCGCCTACCTGTTCATCTCCCACCACCTTTCCGTCGTGCGAGCGATCAGCCACCGCGTCGTCGTCATGTACCTCGGCAAGGCCGTCGAGCAGGCGTCGACCGAGCGGCTGTTCTCCGAGCCGCTCCACCCGTACACGCAGGCCCTTCTGTCGGCCATCCCGATCCCGGACCCCACCCTCAAGCGCGAGCGGATCGTGCTGGCCGGTGACGTCCCGAACCCGGCCGCGCCCCCGCCCGGCTGCACCTTCCACACCCGTTGCCCGGCCGTGATGCCCGTCTGCTCGAAGATCGAGCCCCCCCTGCTCGAGGTCCGGCCCCAGCACTGGGTCGCCTGCCATCTCTACCCCACTTCGATACGGGGCGAGAGCGTGACGCCGCCCGAGGAAGCGGCGAGCTCCGGCGGCGAGGCCCCAGCCCCTCCGGCCTAGAGAGGGAAGCGCGGCGATGTCGCCGATCCTCGATCCGCCGGGTCCTGCCGAGTCTCCTCCCCTCCCCCAAAGCGGGATGGACGCCCCGTACCGGGCCCAGCTCGACCGGGTCGCCCAGGAGAAGCAGGCGGCGTTGGCGGAACCCGGCCTCTCTTGGCGTGACTGGCTGTACTTCTCGGCATTCAAGTGGTGGCTCGCGATCGCCTTGCTTGCGGTGGACGGGTGGATCGTCGGGTACTGGATCGAGGTTCCGAACGTCTACGGGCTCGCGGCCTCGCTTGCCCTGGCCCTCTATCTCGAGTTCGTTCTGTATCAGTATCTCTGGTACCGCCCTGAACCGAGGGAACGAGCGCCGAAGGGAGGGTTCCGCCCCAGTTGGCACCGCCCGGTCGAGTTCGGTCGCTGGACCCCGGAGCGCCGCCTAGCAGCGGAAGGGCATCCGGCGTACGATCCTTCGGGCGGCCCGGACCCCCGAGAGTTCCTGTAAGCGGGGACTTGCGGCATCGCATCCAGCGTGGAAGGGCCCGACTTCTCCCGAGGCATCTCGACCTTTCGAGGACCGTACTCTCATCGGGCACGCGCAAGGGCCGAACGCATTCCCGCTGGCCCCACCTCTCGAGCATCCAGGCCGGTCGACAGCTGCCTCGCTCCCGCCCAACTCATCTGTAGACGGGGGCAGGGGAGATCGAGAACTGAGGCGCTCCTCGATAATCGTCGGTTGGCCCTCGCGCGGGTTCGATTCCCTCCCCGCTTCGGGCGCCTCCCGAACCTGCGGGGTGGACACGGGATGGGGGCTTCCAATCCATGGCCAAACTAAAGTATATGTAGGATGGACGAATGGGTTCTTCTGCCCCCGAAGGTGACGCGGGGCGATTTAGGAAGGTGTCAAAAGTGAACGCATCGATGGTCTACCGAAGCGCCGGACTGACCGCCATCATCGTGGCCGCCCTCATGCTGGGGAGCGTCTTCGTGCCGGTGGCGGGTTTGTCTCATGGGACTGCCGCCTCGACCGCTCCACTCACGCCAGTGGGCGCGGCGACTCCCGCGACCGCCTCTACGGCCCCGATCTCGGCCCCCTCCAGTAATGGACCGCACCCGGGAACCTTGGACATCTACGAGGTCGCTCCCGGTGGTGCTAAGACGGAAGATCCTTCGGTCGCATACGACACCCTCAGTTACGAGCCTATTCTCAACGTCTATCAGACCCTGATTGCGTACAACGGTTCCAGCACAACCCAGTTCGTTCCGCAGCTCGCGACGTGCGTTCCGGGCTCGGCTCAGTGCACGTCGCTCTACGGGTCCACGCTGATCCAGAACAATGCCACGACGGGCTACCCCCAGTACTTCACCTTCGTACTGGACTCCGCAGCCCAGTTCTATGACCCGAGCACGGGCGGCCACTGGGGAGTCTACCCCTCGGACGTCATGTTCACCCTGTCCCGGACGATGAGCTTCGCGGAGCTCCCCGGCGTGGGAACCCAGAACGGTTGGATCCAGACCCAGGCCCTCCTCCCGTACGGCAGTCACGCGTACGACGGCGGGATCCACTACCCGTGGAACAACACCCCGGGCAACGTTCTCAGTTCGATGCTGGTCAACGACTCCGCCTTCTGTCCGGCAGCGGCGATGAGCCAGAACGGATGCATCACCTTCAACGCGGCGGGAAGTGGCACCGACTGGCCGTTCTTCCTCCAGTTGGTGGCGGACCCGCTCGGATCGGGTATCGAGCCGTGCGGCTGGTTCACCTACGTGGGCGCGGGAGTCCCCGGCTACACGGGAACCGGCGCGGCCAGCGGAGACGGGCCTTGCCTGCTCCCCGGCGGCGCGACCAGCACCTCCCAATCGGCCTTCCAGAACTACGTTGCAACGGTCAACCCGAAGAGCTGGGATGCGCTCCAGCTCCTCGCGGCGTCCAGCCCCCTGAACCCGCAGCCCGCGGTGAAGGAGAGCATGGTCGGATCCGGTCCATACTTCACGGAGGCGATCGACAACGCGATCGGGTACGTGCTCCAGGCCAGCCCGGCCTACCACGCCCCGACCGGCTGCGCCGGGCAACAGGGATGCCAGCCGCTCCCGGGTGGCTATCAGGGTACGGTCAATGTCTTCTGGGAGCAGACGGACCAGCAGGGGATCGCGAACTACCAGGCCGGGCAAGCCGACCTGGCAGGGATCCAGCTACCGGCCCACGTTTCCACACTGAAGACGCTGCTCAGCGCTGGGAAGATCGACCTAACGTACATCCCGACGATCTCTATCTTCTTCATGCCGTACAACCTGAACTTCAACGTGACGGTTACGAACACGCTGGTCGGGAACCCGTCGACGACGAATGTCCCCGGTGATTTCTTCAGCCAGATCGGTCTGCGGCAGTTCATCACCAATGCCTACCCGTATGCTACGGTCAACTCGAGCTTGCTCCAGGCCGGCGGTATCTCCACGGGATTCGGCTACGGTGGTGCGCTCCCGAAGTACCTGGGTAACTACTACGCGTACAACATCAGCTGGCCTCAGGGCGACCCCAGCACGAACCCCAGCGTTGTCGGTGGCGCGGCGTGGTGGTGGGCTCAGGCCAACAACCCGAGTTCGCCGTACTACGATGCCGAGCTCGCGGCGTGCACGACCGCGAACCCGTGCATCTTCCCGATCACGAGCGAGACGGGATCGACGTTCTACGATGCAGCGATCGTCGACCTAATCGGCGAGATCGAGTCGTTGACGGGCAACCGCCTGATGCCGTACACGTTCGACATCACCTTCGCGGCGTACCTCGGCTACGCGTTCGCTCCCCCGGGATCGAACGGGCTACCGCTGTGGAACCTCGGTTGGGCCCCTGACTACCCCGACCCCACGGACTACGCGGTCCCGATGTATCTGCCCGACTCGACGTACACCTACGGAGATTCGGTCGCTGAGGAGCTCAGCCTCCCGGCGTTCAACTCCCCCTCGTGTCCGTTCGCGGCGAACTACACCGATGCGAGTTCGGCCTGGGCGGCCTTGGTATACTACCACAGCCTCCAACAGCTCCCGAACGCGTGCCAGGGTATCGCCTACGGTGTCTCGACCTATTGGTACAACGTAGCCGGCCCCCTCGCCGTGGGCGCTCAGCGAACCCTCGACTACCAGATGGCGAACCAGCTGGACTTCCTGCTGTCGCTGTACATCTGGAACTTCCAGTTGACGGAGCCCACGACCTATGCCCCGTGGATTGACGGCACCTCTCTGAACTCGAACGTCATGCAGGGCGGCGGTGGAGACAACACCTGGTACACGGTGGGATACGCCTCGGCGGTGTCCACGGCCTCGGTCACTACGTCCGGTCTCCCAGCGGGAACGGCGTGGACGGCGACGGTCGGGTACGACACGCAGACCGGAACGGGATCCTCTCTGGCGTTCACCCTCGCGCCCGGGACGTACAACTACTACATCTGGCCGGCGAACGGCTACGCCGTCAGCCCCGCGAACGGCACGATCCAGATCACGGCGGGCAACACGACCACGGTGAGCGCGGCCTTCACCTCGTACGGGAGCACGCCTCTCGTCCCGGTGACGTTCTCGCAGTCGGGCATCATCACTGGTTCTGCCAGCTGGGCGGCGATTGTTCCGGGCGTCGGTGCGTGGTATACCACCAGCACGTCGGTCACGGTCAACATCCCGGTAGGATCGTACCCGTACACGGTGATGCCGACGGCGGGCTACACGGTAGCCTCTCCCTCGGGATCCGTTACGGCCGGCACGGGCGGGGCCTCGGTAGCGATTGCCTTCGTGCCGATCTTCCCCACGCCGACCTACGCGGTCGTTGTGACGGAGTCGGGCCTCGCGGTGGGAACGAGCTGGAGCGCGACGCTCAACGGGTTTACCCAGACGTCCACCCAGTCGTCGATCACCTTCTACCAGGCGAGTGGGACGTACGCGTACACTGTCGGCTCGGTCGCGGGGTACAACCCCCCCAGCCCACCGAGCGGTGCAGTGTCCACGGCGGCCTCACTGGTGGTCGTGCCGATCGCGTTCACCGCGAGCATCACGGCGGGGACCCTGGCGGTCACCCTGCAATCCGGTGGTCCGACCTCCGCGACGCTCTACATCAACGGGGTATCGGCCGGGACGATTAACGCGGGCACGCCGTACACGACCCCGTCGAACCCGGGAAGCTACTCGATCTCCGTGGTCGCGAGTGGGTACTACACCTACTACAACAACGCGACCGTGGTGGGCGGGTCGACGACCTCGGTGCCGGTGACCATGAACTCGAACAGCGCCGGTTCGACCAGCAGCAGCAGCGGGATCAGCAACACCGCATGGGCTCTGATCGGACTGTTCATCGTGCTGACGGTGGTCTTCCTGGTCACGACGGTCTACTACATGCGCCGGGCGAAGCCGCCCGCGTCACCACCTCCAAGCTGGTCGTCCGGTAGCAGCGGGACCCAGGGTGGCAACATGCCGCCCCCGAGCAAGTAGATCGGGCGCTCGGAATCCCGGGACCAACCTTTTCCCCCTTCCCTTTTTCTACACCGGCAGCCATCGAGCGGGCAGCGTCCGGGAAGGACGCCGGGTCCCGAAGACAAGCTATAATATCGCCAATCGGTCGAGGGCCGATGAACCGACGCAAGCCCACCCGGCGCTCGGTAGGTGGAGCGGCGGGTGCTCGATGGCACGCCCGCGCTCGGCAGGCGCTCGGGTCCCTTCCGGAGACGGAGGCAGTACCCTTGCTTGCGGAACCTTTCGAGGACGGGGAAGCGGGGTATCTCGAGCGGATCGGCTTTCCGGGCCAGAGGCCGTTCACCCGCGGCATCCAGCCTACGATGTACCGCGGCCGACCGTGGACCATCCGCCAGTATTCGGGGTTTGCGAGCGCGCGGGAGACCAATCGCCGCTTCCAGTATCTGCTCAGGGGCGGCCAGACGGGTCTCTCGGTCGCCTTCGATCTGCCGACCCAGACGGGGTATGATTCCGACCACCCGCGCGCGCGCGGAGAGGTCGGCCGCTGCGGAGTCGCGATCGCGTCCCTCGGTGACATGCGGACGCTCCTCGGTGGGCTGCCGCTCGACCGGGCCACCGTTTCCATGACGATCAACGCCACCGCGCCGATCCTGCTCGCGCTCCTGGTCGCCGTAGGCGAGGAGGGCGGAGTCCCCCGCGCCCAGCTCGGGGGGACGGTCCAGAACGACATCCTGAAGGAGTACGTCGCGCGCGGGACCTACATCTACCCGCCCGAAGCGTCGATGCGCCTCTCGACCGACCTCATCGAGTTCGCGACCCGGGAGATGCCCCAGTGGAACTACGTCTCCGTCTCGGGGTACCACATGCGCGAGGCCGGCGCCACGGCCTCCCAGGAGGTCGCCTTTACGCTCGCCAACGCGCTCGCCTACGTCCGAGCGGTCCAGGAGCGCGGCCTCGATCTTGACGAGTTCCTCCCGAGACTCTCGTTCTTCTTCTCCTCGGACCGGGGGTTCCTGGAGGAGATCGCCAAGTTCCGCGCGGCGCGTCGGCTCTGGGGCTCGCTCGTCGCGGAGAGGCTCGGCGCCCGCCGCGCGCGATCGATGCAACTGCGCTTCCACACGCAGACCGCGGGCTCCAGCCTCACCGCCCAGCAACCCGAGCTCAACGTCGTCCGCACGACCGTCGAGGCCCTCGCGGCCGTACTGGGAGGAACCCAGTCGCTGCACACGAACGCGCTCGACGAGGCGATCGGCCTCCCGACGGAGTCGGCCGCGCGGCTCGCGATGCGCACCCAGCAGATCATCGCGGAGGAGTCCGGGATCCCGAACACGGTCGATCCTCTCGGCGGCGCCTACGAGATCGAGTGGTTGACCGATCGGATCGAACGCGAGGCCCGCGAGTACATCGAACGGATCGACGCGATGGGAGGCTCGCTCGTCGCGATCGAGAAGGGGTTCCTGCAGGCCGAGATCGCGCGCGAAGCGTATCGCATCGCGCTCGCCCGCGAATCCCGGCAGGAGATCGTGGTCGGCGTCAACGGACACACCGAGGGCAATCCCCGATTCACGCTGTTCCCCCGCGAGGAGCGCGGGGGGGTCCGAGGGCAACGGATCTCTCCGGCCGAGGAACGTCGGCAGGCCGAACGGATCGCCCGCTGGCGCCGCGCGCGGGATGCGCGGGCCGCCTCCGCCGCGCTCGATGCGCTCGAGCGGACGGCCCGCTCTTCGGAGAACGTCATGGCCGGAGTGCTCGTGGCCGTGCGCGCGGGGGTCACCCTCGGAGAGATCGCCGATACGTGGCGCGGCGTGTTCGGGGAGCACCGACCGTCGACGGCGTTCTAGGCGGAGCCTCCATGCAGGTCGATCATCTGGGCATCGCGGTTCGTAGCCTCCCCGAGGCCATCGAGCGTTGGCGCCCGCTCATCGAAGGGCCCATCTCGGAGCCGGAGGAGGTCGCCTCCCAGCGCGTGCGGGTCGTGTTCGCCCAGCTCGGTGGAACGCACATCGAACTCCTCGAACCGACGGCGCCGGACTCTCCGATCGCCCGGTTCGTCGAGAGCCGAGGGGAGGGGTTCCACCACGTCGCCTTCCACGTTGACAGCGTCAACGCCGAGCTCGACCGGCTCGCGGCCTCGGGCCGCCGGCTCGTCGACGCTCGGGCCCGTCCTGGAGCCCGAGGTCGCCGCGTCGGCTTCGCGCACCCTTCCGCGTTCGGGGGGGTCCTCGTCGAGTTCGTGGAGGGCCCATGAGCCGCATCCGCTCGAGCGAGCTCGCGATGATCTACGATAGCCGCGGCCGACCGACCGTCGAGGCCACGATCGTTCTCGACTCCGGCGCGTGCGCCCGGGCGGGAGCGCCGAGCGGGGCGAGCACCGGTGTCCACGAGGTCCTCGCATTCCCAGCGGGAGGCGTGGGCGAGGCGATCTCGACCTTTTCCGGCCTCGTCGCCCCGCGCCTTCTCGGGCTGGACCCCTCCGATACGGCCGGGGTCGACCGGGTCCTGGTCGAAGCCGACGGCACGCCGAACTTCGGTCGGATCGGGGGCAACGCGGCGACGGCGGCCTCCGTTGCCGCCGCGCTCGCTCACGCGCACGACTCTCACCAGCCGCTCTGGCGCGTGCTCGCGCGTCCCGGGATCGACGAGCCTCGCTTCCCCGCGATCGTGGGCAACTGCCTGAACGGCGGGCGCCACGCGGTCGGGGGGCCGGACATCCAAGAGTTCATCGCCTTCGCGGAAGGCCGACGGATCGAGGAGTCGATCGAGGCCGCGATCCACGTGCACCGATGGATCGGGGCGAAACTGCACGAGCGCTTCCCCCAGGCCGCCCTCGGGCGCGGCGACGAGGGCGGATGGGTCGCGCCGCTCGGCAACGTGGAAGCGGTCGAGCTTCTCACCGAAGCCTGCGCCGCCGTCCGGGACGAGCTCCACGTCGAGGTGCACCCCGGTCTCGATCTCGCGGCGAGCGAGTTCTACACGAACGGCCGGTACCACTACCGCGAGCAGGTCCTCGACAGCATGGGACAGATCGCCTTCGTCGAGAAGCTCGTCGAGCGCTACGGCCTCCGATTCGTGGAGGATCCGTTCGACCAGGAGGCGTTCGGGGAGTTTGCCGACCTCACCCGGCGCGTCGGCGGCTCGACGCTCGTGGTGGGGGACGACGTCTACGTCTCCCAGGAGGCGCGGGTGCGCCGGGGCCTCGAGGAAAACGCCACGAACGCCGTCCTGATCAAGGTCAACCAGGTCGGCACCCTCTCGGGCACCTTCGCCACCGTCGATTACGCCCGCTCGCGTGGAGCGGCCCTCATCGCCTCGCACCGCTCGGGGGAGACCCCGGATTCCTGGCTCGCCCACGTGGCGCTCGGGATCGGGGCTCGGGGCATCAAAACGGGGGTTCTCGGCGGGGAGCGGGTGGCAAAGCTAAATGAACTCCTACGTCTCGCCCGCCCCACCGGAGCTTGAGAATCGATGGTACCTGAGGAGGATGTGGCGTCGGCCGATCGCCAGATCGTGAGCGACAGCCAGGACACCTCCCCGAGCGAGCTCCTGATCCCCGAGGAGACGTATCTGACCTCGGGCGTGCACATCGGGACCCAGCAGAAGTCGGCGAGCATGCGCCGATTCATCTACAAGGTCCGCTTCGACGGGCTGCACGTCCTCGATATCCGCGAGACCGACCGCCGGATCCGCGCCGCGGCCCGATTCCTCGCGCGATACCCGGCCGCGCGCGTGCTCGCGGTCTCCCAACGCCAGTACGGCCAGAAGCCGGTGCGCATCTTCTCGCAGACGACCGGGGCGGTGTCGTTCGCCGAGCGGTTCGTCCCCGGATGCCTCACCAACCCGAACCTCGCCGAATACTTCGAGCCGCAGGTGCTCCTCGTCACGGACCCGGCCACCGACCAGCAGGCGCTGAGCGAGGCGGTCTCGATCGGGATCCCCGTGGTCGGTCTGTGCGATGTCAACAACGAGACCCGGAACGTCGATCTCGTGATCCCGGCCAACAACAAGGGCCGCGTCGCGCTCGCGACGGTCTACTGGTTGCTCACACGCGAGATCCTGAAGTGCCGGGCGGGCGGGGCCGAGGTCCCGTACACGCTATCGGTCGAGGACTTCCAGGCCGCACTGTAGAGAGCCTCGGGCGCCCCCCGGACCTGATTTCGACGTGCTTTTATCGCTCCGCCCGCTCGTCCGTCGGTGACGCGGCAGGGAGCGGAGCTGGTCGGGCTCCTGACGGACCACGGGATCCCCGAGAAGGGGGCCCGGATCTACCTCGCGGCGACCCGCACGGGTCCCCAGACGGCGGCCGAGCTCGCCCGCGTGACGACGCTCCATCGGGTCGATGCCTATCGCTTCATCCAGCAGCTGACCCGGGAGGGACTCCTACGGGCCACCGGGGGCCGTCCCATGCGCTTCGCGGCCCTGCCGCCGGAGGCGCTCCTGGACCGGTGGATCCGGGCCGCGTCCGAGCGGCTCGACCGCCTCGAGCAGGATCGCGAGCGGATCCTGGCCCGGTGGCAGGAGAGCCTGGAGGAGATCGGCGAGAGCGACCCCCGGAAGTTCACGGTCATCGAGGGGCGGGAGGCGATCCGCCGGTTCCTCATCAAGCGGATCGGATCGGCCGAGCGCCAGATCCTCGTCAGCGTAAGCGGCGGAGCCCTCGCCCGTCTCATGGACACAGGGGTCGACCGGGCCCTGAAGGAGGCGCATGCGCGCGGGGTCAAGGTCCGCGTCGTCACCGAGGTCGATCGAGCGCACCTGGGCGAGGCGAAGCACTTCGCGGGGTTCACCGAGCTCAGGCACGTCGAGACGTCCGTCGCGAACCAGGCGGCGGTCATCGATCGCTCGGGCACGCTCCTGTTCCTCTCCGGGGAGGACGACGGAGGGCGCACAGAGGAGGAGCAGGTCGCCCTGTGGTCGAGTGCCCGGGCGTTCATCGATCTCGCCCGGGAGTACCACCGGCGGCTCTGGATCCCAGCGGTCCGGGCCGAGGAACGGCTCGTGGAGATCGAGGTGCCGGACACCGCGACGCTCCTTGTCGTGGAGGGTCACGAGCGCGAACCGTTCCGTCGCCTGAAGGAGATGACCGGGCTCGGGATGCGCGCGACGGGGATCCGCGAGCTCCAGCTCAAGGTTCCCGAACTCATCCAGACGATCGCACGCCAGATCGGCCGGCAGATCGCCAACGAGGTCGAAGGAGGTACGCCAACGGAAGTGGCGCGCTCGCTCCAATCGTACTATCAGGCGCACACGTCGAGCCGGCTCGAGATCCTCAAAGAGCGGCCCCTCACCGTGCGCGTGACCAACTGCTTCGCGTGCACCAACGGCTCGACCGAGATCGGGCGCGTGATGTGCCCGCGCCTATTGCGCTCGGTGATGGAGACCCGCCTCGGCAGCCGCTGGGAGGTCTCGAAGCCCGACCCTACGCGGCACGCCACTCGCGGCTGCGTGTTTTCGATCACCGCGGGATGATCGCTTCGCGACGCGCGCGTGCGAGTCCAGGGGGCCGAGGGAGGCGTCCGATCTACGCTCCGCCACTCTCGGCAGAGTCCAGGGTCTTCTGGTAGGCTCCCGAGCCCCAATCCACTCGCGGGAGCCCCGTCTCGGCTCTGAAGAGGATCACCGACTCGGGGGCGAACCCCGCGTAGTGGTTGTTGAAGAAGGCGAAGGTGGAGCGAACGCGTGGGGCGACGTTCTTGACCCGTTCCGCAGCTGCATGGCGCGAGTGCTCTATCGCCCGGGGGTCGCTCCGGGATTTCTCGCGCCCCATAGGAACTAGGTGCCTTTACCTCCGACCCCCGAGGTACGCCCTCCGCCGGACCGCGTGTGAAACGAACGACACACGAGACCGCGGGTTGGGGAGCCGTAATACCCCGGATCCTCCATTCCCACCGAAGAGGTACTACATGCCGAACGCCCCGATTTCGGTACCGGGAGAGGGCCGGACCCTCGAAGCATATCTCGCGCTGCCCGAGGAGCGGACGGGACCGCGCCCAGCCGTCATCGTGATCCACGAGATCTTCGGACCCGATCGCCACATCCAGGATGTGGCACGACGATTCGCCCGGGAGGGCTACATCGCCATCGCGCCCAACCTTTTCACTGGAGAGATCCAGCAGCTCCTGACGCCCGAGGCGATCGCGACCGGCTTCGGATTCTTGCGGGGCCTTCCGCCCGAGGTGCAGCGGGATCCCGCGCAGATCCAGGCGCGGATCGCGGCGCTTCCACCGGAGAAGAGGGCCGTGCTGGCCGCACTCATGAAGATCCAAGACCCTGCCCAGCACGCGAAATTCGCACAGGACCTTCGCGCGGTGGCTCGGTACCTCCGAGGGCGGAGCGACGTTGAGCCTCGGAAGGTCGCGAGCGTCGGATTCTGTTTCGGCGGCGCGATGTCCGGGCGGCTCGCATGTGTGGACCCGGATCTCGCCGCAGCCGTGATCTTCTACGGCAACGCTCCGCCGGCCGATCAGATCCCCCACATCCGGTGCCCCATCCTCGGGCTCTACGGCGCCGAAGATCATCGGATCGCCGACACGATACCGAAGTTCGCGGAGGAGGCGAAGGAAGCCGGCGTGCGTCTGACCTACCACATCTATCCCGGAGCTCCGCACGCGTTCTTCAACGATACCCGCGTCGAGCTGTATCGTGCCGAGGCGGCCGCGGATGCGTGGAAACGCGTGCAGGCGTTCCTCCGAACGGAGTTCGGACGCTAAGGGGGTCCCCATGCTCGCCGAGACAAGGAGCGTGCACGGTCGCTCGCTCTCCGCCGAAACCGACGCATGGAGGATTCGCGCCTTGGTGAGGACTTGACGGGGCGTGCCCCGGTTCGCCGGTGCTCCTGGGCCGAGAGCGACCCGCTGATGCGCGCCTACCATGACGATGTCGGCGAGCGCAAGCCCCCCTACTTGTAGGGGGTTATAGCGAGCCCCCTATCTACGCTGGGGGCATGGATGGAGTGCTACCGCCGAAGATGTATCACCCGAACAAGTACCGCCTCTACCCGTTTCCGAATCAGGAGCGGGAACTCCTCCGACAGTTCGACGAGTTGCGCTTTCTCTGGAACTACGCGCTCGAACAACGGCAAGATGCGTGGCGGAAAGAGAAGCGATCCATCTCGTACGTGGACCAGTGCCGGGGCCTTGCCAAGTGGAGAGCCTACGACCAGGAG
>Ga0307373_10001537_pt1 | contig 43307 bp, 44 predicted proteins | sample OX2MG_FD_202534 | JGI IMG/M metagenome (GOLD analysis project Ga0307373, IMG submission 202534) | Soil microbial communities from Risofladan, Vaasa, Finland - OX-2 | ecosystem: Environmental > Terrestrial > Soil > Coastal area > Acid sulfate soil | place: Finland: Risofladan, Vaasa | collected...
GTGGGCGAGCTCGAGCACCGAGAACTGTTCGGTGAACTGATTGAAGACCCGATACTCGCCCGGACCGGCCGGATTGTCCAGGGTGATGCGGATGCAGGCCAGGGTGTCGCGAAGATCGAGGATGCCGCGGGTCTGTCCCCCACGACCGTAGACGCTGAGGGGCCGGCCGAGCGCGGCCTGGGTGCAGAAACGGTTCAGCACCGTGCCCCAGACGGCGTCGTAGTCGAACCGGGTGGCGAGATCGGGATCATCTCCGATCTCGTCGCTCGTGGCCCCGTACACCACGCCCTGGTTGAGGTCGGTCGAGCGCAGCCCCCAGGTCCGGCAGGCGAAGTGGATGTTGTGGCTGTCGTGCACCTTGGACAGGTGGTAGAAGCTGCCCGGCAGCTTGGGAAAGGGCAGCCGGTCGCTCCGGCCCTCGTGCTCGATGGTGATGAACCCCTCTTCGATGGCGATTCCCGGCGTCCCGTACTCCCCCATGGTGCCGAGCTTGATGAGATGGGCCTGGGGCGCGTACTCGCGCATCGCGAAGAGCAGATTCAAGGTGCCGATGACGTTGTTGTACTGGGTCAGAGCGGCGTGATAGCGATCGATCATGGAGAAGGGGGCGCTGCGCTGCTCGGCGAAGTGGACGATGGCGTCCGGCCGGTGGTCGCGGATGAGAGCGCTCAGTCCCGCAGCATCGAGCAGATCAGCGCGCTGCCACAGAATCTGGCGGCCGGTCACCTCGCGCCAGCGACGCACCCGCTCGGGCATGCTCCGGATCGGAACCAGGCTCCCGGTGCCACCCTTGCGGTCCCAGCGCCGTCGCACCAGGCTGTCGGCGGCGATAACGTGATGCCCTTGGGCGGAGAGGTGAAGGCTGGTCGGCCAGCCCAGGTAGCCGTCGGCTCCGAGCACGATCACGGTCTTGGCCCGCTTTGATTCCATCATCTTCCTCCGGAGGCTCTTAGGCCCCCATGACCGCGGCCGCCGGGCGCCCGCGAAAACTCTCGTAAGTCAATTTGAGCCCCTGGTCAAGGGGGGTCTGGGCGCTCCAACCGAGGCGCCGCGCGGCCAGACCCACGTCGAGCTGGACCGAGCGCACCTCACCCGGGCGCGCGGGCTGATGTTCCACCTTAATGTTCCGGCCGGACTGTTGGACGAGTTCGCCCACGACCTCGCGCACCTCGGTGGCACGGCCGCTGGCGATGTTGATCACGCCGTCGGCGCGGCGCTCGGCAGCGGCCAGGACGGCAGACGCGACGTCCTTAACGAAGACGAAGTCGCGGGTCTGCAGGCCGTCACCGCGGACCAGTGGGGGCTGGCCCTCGAGTAGTCGCCGACTGGTGATGGCCACCACACCGGCCTCACCCGTACCATCCTGGTAGGGTCCGTACACGTTCCCGAAGCGAAGCGCACAGGAGCGCAGACCGTGACTGCGCTGGAACATGCCGAGGTAGACCTCGCCCGCCAGCTTGGCCGCGCCGTAGGGGCTCAAAGGGCGGGCGAGATGTCGCTCGGAGGTGGGCCGGCGCTGGGCGTCCCCGTAGACCGCCCCCCCTGAGGAGGCGAAGACCAGATGCTCAACGCCCACATCCACGCAGGTCCGCAGGAGCCACGCGGTCACGACCACGTTGGCCTGGGCGTCGCCGGCCGGGTCCCGCAGGGAGCGGGAGACGCCACCCTGGGCGGCCAGGTGTACGGCGGCCTGAGGCTGAAAGCGCGTGATCTCTCCCCGGGACTCGCCCGAGGTGAGCTCAAACGGGATCAGACCGGCCGGAGCCGGCAGGGGCTCGCCACAGGCATGGCGGAGGTCGTCCACGACCAGCACCTCGTGACCGGCGTCCACCAGCAGGCGCACGCAGTGGATTCCGATGAACCCGGCGCCACCGCTGACCAGGACCCTCACGATCCCGGTGCCCGCGATACCGGCGACCAGGTGCGGGCGAGTTCTGAGCGAAGCCAGAAGAGCTCTCGCAGCGCGCGCAGGATGGGACGCAGGCGTGCCCCCGAACGCACCCCGGCCATGCGCGGACGATGCTCAACCGGCAGCTGGAGAACGGTGAAGCCGCAGAGCTGGGCCTTATAGAAGAGCTCGGTGTTGAGCAACGCGGAGCGCGCCCGCAGCGGGGACGCGGCATCGAGCAGGCGGCGGCTCATGATCTTGAGCCCGCAATCGACGTCGCGCCTCGAGATGCCGAAGACCACGCGCACAACGCGGTTCAACACGAAGCTGATGCAGCTCCGATAGAGGGGGTCGGCGCGGTGCACGCGCACCCCGGCCACCAGATCCGCCCGGCCCAGCTCGGCGGCCAGACGGATCAGATCCTGGGGGTCAAACTGGCCGTCGCCGTCGATGAAAGCGATGTACTCACCTCGGGCTGCGCGCAGGCCGTCGGCCACGCTCAGTCCGTATCCCGACTTCACCTGGTGGCGGACCACACGCAGGGACTCTCTCCACTCCCCCAGTGCGCGGCTCGCCACGTCCGCACCCCCGTCGCTGCTGCCGTCGTCGACCAGGATGATCTCGAAGGAGGCCGCGATCAGGGGCAGCTCGCGGGACAGATCCTGCATCAGGGGCCCCAGATTGGCGGCCTCGTTGTGCGCTGGTACGATCAGACTCAAAAGGCCGGGCAGGGGCGGGGCCAGGGCGAGCGCGGCAGCGTCGCGGACCGGGGTCAGCGTTCCCATGTTATTGCCCACACTACCCAGCCCGCCCCTACCGCCCTGCAAGAGCAATGAAAGAAAGTCCCAAGATCGGCCTCGTCCGCCCCGCCGGGCGGCGGCTTTAATGTGCCCCAGATAGGGCGCTCCGGCCACCGCCTCACCCAGCGTGGCGCCCGCCGCACGGTGGCTGAGCAGGGCGTAGACCGCGATCACCAGCGCCGACAGCAGGGCGTAATCGCCCGGGCCGTCGGGTTGGGCTGCCGCGCCCAGGCCCCGCACCAGCAAGCGCAGGCAGGTGATGAAGGCCGCGCTCACGGCGAGATCGACGAGGAGCGCCAGGGGCAGACGGGAGGGTTGGCCGGAGGGGAGCCGGCGTGCCCGGGGGGCCCACAGGCTGAGGGCGGCGTAGCTGGCCAGGCCGAGGGTGAACAGGAGTCCCAGCTCGAGCGCGAAGTGGCTCAGCCGGCCCAGGTAGGGCTCAGAGCGCCGACCCAGAACCCAGCCCAGGGTGGTGACGGTTCCGATCCAGATCGCGGCCGAGGGCACCAGGGCCAGGACGAAGGTGCGGGGCGCGATCCCGATCGAGCCCGCCACCAGGTTGGTGTAGACCCGCATGCCCGGGACCAGGCGACCTGCGAACACACCCCCCAGGCCGAAGCGGCGCAGAACTCCGGCGGTTCGCTCCAGAGCCGCCTCGGCACCCAGCCGGCGAGCCAGGCGCTGCAGACCCGGGCGGCCCAGGCGCCGGGCGATCAGAAATCCGGCCACGGCCCCGACCATGTCGAGCAGGAGGAGGGTGGGCAGGAGCAGACGCGGATCGGCGACCCCGGTCGCGATCAGGGCCCCGGCGGCCAGGAGCAGCGCGTCGGCCGGGAACATGGGCAGGGGAAGCCCCATCTCCTCCACGAAGAGCAGGACGCAGATCAGGGCCGAGGGAGCCAGGCCCGGGGATGCCCGCATCTAGGCCGGTGCGGCTGGTGGCGGGCAGGTCAAGCCGCGCGCACCCGTGCGCTGCGCTCGAGGGCAGACCGGTAGTGGTCCACGAGCTCGCCCGTGACCTCCCTCCAGCCGGGCACGCGGCGCCGGGCGTCGGAGGCGATGTCGTCACGCGAGGGCCGCGCGACGAGGGCGCGGCGGACCGCCGCCAGCGCCGCTGATCGGTCCTCGAAAGCGGTGGTCTCAGTCCCCGGCGCCCCCCCCAAGACCTCCTCGCTGACCCCGCTGCGCTGGGCCAGTACGGGGACGCCGCAGGCCCTGGCCTCGAGCATCCCCAGGCCCAGGGTCTCGGTGCCGGAGGGAGATAGGAGGAGGTCGCCCGAGGCGTAGGCGGCAGCCAGCTCGACGCCCTGGAGCGAACCCATAAAGCTGCTGTGGGTCCCGGCGAACGCGCGCTCCAGGGCGGGGCGGTGGGGCCCGTCACCGACCAGGCAGAGGTGGAGGTCGTCCTGCCGCGCCAATTCGACCAGATTTTCGATCCCCTTCTCCGCCGCCAGGCGTCCGACGTAGAGCAGGAGGTGGCGCCGCCCGCCGCTCGGGTCGAGGCGGCGACGCAGAGCGGGCGAGGCGCGTCCAGGCTGGAAGAGGTCAAAGTCGACAGCGCCGCGCCAGATCCCCACCGGACCACCGGTCAGGGCCGCGACCTCGGCCGCAGCGCTGGCCGAGGTGGCCAGGTTCACAGTCGCCAGGCGGTGAGCGCGCGCGATCAGCGCGCGCGCCGGGCGAGCGGCGAATCCGAGGTGGTAGAAGTGGGCGTAGCGGTCGACGCGGGCGTGATAGGAGCAGACCAGCGGCACCCGCAGACGGCGCGCCAGACGGATACCCGACCAACCCAGGAGAACGGGGTTGACCACGTGCACCAGATCCGGGGGGGGCGAGCCGAGATCGCTCGCGACTCTGGGCCAGGGCAGGCCCCAGGGCTGGCCCCCGTAGACGAACGGTAGGCGCAGCGCCGGGGCGAGGTGAATCCGGGCGGCGGATCCCTGCTCGCATCCCCGGGGAGCGAGGAGGCTGACCTCGTGCCCGCGGCGGGCGAGCTCGTCCAGGGTCTTGGTCAGCCTGGTCACGACTCCGTTGCGCGCCGGCAGCCAGGTCTCGGTGACGAGCGCTATGCGCATGGGCCCGGCCGCGCGCCCGATCGCCGCGCCCCGGGGCGGGGGCAGAACACCTGACTTCAGCGGGGAGGGCGCGGCCGCGGGGCTGTCGCCCGCCAGCGCTCGATCCACGTGCCCCTGACTGCCGAATCCGTCGATCCCTGCGCGAGCTCGGTCACCGCTGCCTCCACCCGGGCCGCAAACGCCCTCGAACCCTCGGCGGGGGCCGGTTTCAAGGGCCGCCCGATGGTGATCCGGGCCGGCGCCGGCAGGGGCAGGCGCTGACCCTTGGGCATGATGCGATGGGAGCCCGAAACGTGCATCGGGATGACCGGGGCCTTGGTCTCCGTGGCCAGGTGCCCGACCCCAGGGCGGAACTCCTGCAGGCTGCCGTCGGGTGAGCGGGTGCCCTCGGGGAAGACGAGCAGATTCCAGCCCGACCGGAGCAAATCGCTCGAGCTGTGCAGCACCGCCGAGGGCCCCCCGGTGCGCGAGAACGGAAAGGTGTTGAGTCCAAGGCTGACCAGACGTCCCAGCCACGGGCGCCGGTACCAGTAATCGGCGGCGGCCGCAACCACCGTGCGCTCGCGGGTGCGCTGGGAGAGCGCGTAGAGGAGCAGGTGGGTGTCGGCGTGGCTGACGTGGTTGCTGGCCAGGATGGCGGGCTGCTCCAGATCTCGAACCCACTCCGATCCCACCACCTCGGGGTCTGCCATGAGGCGGGTGAAGGGGAGCAGCAGTCCGCGCTGGATCAAGAACCGAAGCGAACGCACCGGCTCGGCCCGGGCCCAGCCCAGGTTCGAAGCCCGATCGGGAGCTCCCGGGGCGGCGGCGGGCCAGGATGCAGGTCGGGGGCGGCCCCAGCGCCAGCCGCGGCGCATGAGGTCGAGGTCGGACAGGGGGCCGCTCGGCATCGCTGCCTCAGCTCACCGACGCCAGGAGCAGTGGCGGGGTGCGCAGGTGGGTGATGCTGGGCCAGCGTCCGACCGTCTGCTCGGCGATCTCGAGCGCGTCCTCCAGACTCGAGGCGGCCTTAAAGCCGAGACGGTGGACCACGTCTCGCTCGCCGCCCACCACCACCACCTCAGCCACGTGCTGGAGCGCGTGCGCCGCCCAGTACCAGGCGTAGAAGGGGTGGACGCCGTGATAGGCGTGGGAGCGGCGGTAGAGCTGGCGGTACCAGGGATCCTCGGCGAATCGCGCCTCGTAGCGCTCTTCGATCAGGGCGGGGTCGGTGGTGTCGGCCAGAACCTCGTCGTAGAAGTCGATGTAGCTCGGGTGCTGGACGGAGTCGAACTCGTATCGGCAGGGGTGCTCCATGATCACCACTCCACCCTGGCGAACCACCGGCCGGCCGCGGTAGAGGTTGAACAGATACCCCAGCCCCAGGCAGACGACGAGCACGGGGTTCAAAATCGAGTTGACGTTATAGGGACCCAGGTAGGGCAGGCCCATGGTGACGATGTCGGTCTGGCCCTCGACCTCGACCAGCATCTGCCGGCGCACCGCCTCGAGGGTCTTCTCATGCACCTGATCGACCTGACCGGCGTTGACGCCGGTCAGTCCGTAGGGCGCGCGCATGGAGTGGAACACCGCGCGCTTGACGTTGGCGGGGGCCCGGTCGGTGAGCTGCTTGAGGGCGAAGAAGGCGGCCTGATCGGTCATGGTCCAGTCGGTTTCCCGCTTCTGCAGAAAATTGGCCGCGGCCGGAAAGGAGTGGTTGTTGACGCTGGTCTCGATGTGGAAGACGCGGACGTGATCCTCGATCACCTGACCCTGACGGATGCAGGCGTGGTGGAGGGCGGAGTCGGGAGGGTTCATGTAGGAGCGCGAGCCGAGCAGCGTGTGCACGTTGTGATGGGGCTTGACGCTGCGATAGCTGCCCAGTCCGGTGGCCATCGACTTGTGGCCGCCGTCCATGGGGACCAGGGTCAGGTTGACGTAGACCACCAGGTCGGACTCGGCCGCACGCCGGTTCAGCGTCACCTCCTCGCCCTGGGAGGTGAGGCCGATGAGCACATTGCCCTCGGGATCCTCGGCGTCGTGGTTGTAGAGCCGGTCGGGGTAAAAGGTGGTGAAGATTCGATCCCCCACGATGTGGCGGATCTCGTCCGCGGTCATGCGGCGGTGGAGGCTGTTGGCGGCGATGATGTGGATGTCCTCCACCCCGGCCTCGGCGGCGAGTTCGATCACCTCCTCCATGACCAGCTGGCGCACGTCGGGCTGGGCCATCGGGGGCAGCGGCAGGGAGATGTCGTCGAAGGCCAGGGTCAGCTTCATTCCCGCCCGCAGCTGGGACTTGAGCGGATCCTCCTCCAGGGGGTGGCTCAGAGCGCGCCGGATGGCGCGCTCGGGGTGACCCAGCGGCTCCAGTGGATCGGGCGGGTAGAGCACCCGGCTGCCCAGCGGAAGACGTTCCAGACGGAACCCCTCCCCGAAGTGGAAGAGCGTCGGAGGAGTGTGGCGATCGACCTCTAAGACCGCGCCTGGGCGTGCCATCAGACTCGCAAGTCTCGCAGATCGAAGGCCACCTTCACCGCGCCCAAGGACCCGGCCCCCAGTGCATAGGCGATGGCACGGCGATACTCGGTCAGGCCGAACGTGGGCCCCACCAGCCGTTCCAGGCCCAGCTCGCCGGCCATGCCGAGGGCGATCTCGAAGCTGCTTCTACCGTCCGCCTCCAGGCCATAGGCGTAGGCACCCATCACGTTCAGCTCGCGCTGCCAGATCGGGGCCCAGTCGACGCGCTCCTCGCCCGGCATGCCGACCGCCACCAGGCGTCCTCCGGCGCGCGTGAGGCGGGTCGCCTGATTGAGGCCTGAGGCCGAGCCGGTGCATTCGAAGCTGACGTCGACCCCGCCCAGCAGAACCGGGGCGCCCGCACCCTCCAGGCGCCGGGCGCCGGTCTGGAACCTGACGCGCGAGATCGCCTGGTCCGGCGTGACTACCTGGTCAGCTCCCAGACGGCGCGCCTGCTGGCTCTGGAAGGGGTGCTTGGCGACCACGATCAGACGCCGCGGCGGACAGAGCTGGCGCACCGCGGCCACGGTCAAAAGCCCGATCGTTCCAGCGCCCAGGACCAGCGCCGTGTCGTCGGGCCCGGGGGCGCCGCGGAGGGCGGCGTGAACGGCGCAGGCCAGGGGTTCGATCAGCACCGCGGCCTCGTCCGTGAGCCCCTCGGGCACCGGGTGGAGCTGGCTTGGGTGGGCGACCAGGACCTCGCCCCACCCGCCGCCGGTGGAGGCGCAGTAGCCGGTCTGGAGTCCGCATTCGATGCTCCCCTCGCTCAGGTTCTCGCAGCGCCCGGGCCAGCCCCGTAGGCATTGGACGCAGGGCGGATCGAGCCCGCGCGCCAGGCAGCCCAGCGCCGGCTGGACCACCACCCGGGTGCCGTCATCGAGCACCCCCACCACCTCGTGCCCGGGGATGAAGGGGTAGCTGGTCAGAGGGTCGAGGTAGAGCGAGGCGTGGCCGGTGATGGCGGCGGTGTCGGATCCGCAGATGCCGGCCAGGCTGGGGCGGACGCGGACCCAATCGGCCGTGGGCAGGACCGGCTCTGGAACATCGCCCAGGTGGAGCATGGCGAGCTCGGAGGTCGCTGCCGCGGCGCGGCCGCCGGCGGCGCGGACGAAGGCGAATCGGGGCAACGAGCGATGGTAGGTCAGAGCCAGCATCAGCCCCGCACCCCCTCTTTGTAGTCGGCGCTGCGGGGATCGGGGATGGGCAGGCGGCGGTTTCCGCGCGCCATGCGCCAGCGCTCGATCCGCCATCCCCGCTGGCTGGCGAGCTGGGACAATCGCGCGTCCGGGTTGACCGCTACCGGGGATCCCACCAGCTCCATCATGGGCAGGTCGGAGAGGGCGTCGGCGTAGGCGAAGCTCTCGGCGAGATCGATTCCTCCGGCGGCTGCGTACTGCTGCAGCAGCGTGGCCCGGGCCTCGCCCGCGGCCGGCGGTCGTTCCAGATCTCCGGTCAGGAGCCCGTCGCGGCGCAGAAGCCGGGCGCAGTCGAGTTCCACCCCCAGCAGCTCCGCCAGGGGTTCGACCACCACGTCCAGGGCGCCGGTCAAGAGCAGCACCCGGTGGCCGGCACGCTGGTGGGCCCGGATCCGGCGCACACCCTCGGGATAGATGCGACGCAGGGTCACCTCCTGCAGGGCCTCGCGCCCCAGGCGCCGGATCTGTTCGTCCTCCAGTCCGTCGTACTCGCGATAGAAGCTGCGCTGGAACTCGGCCCTCGAGCGGCGCTCGAGGTAGAGCCAGCGCGGCGCCTTGCGCGCCATGTCGGCAAAGAAGGCCGGCCACTCGCTGAGCGGGCTGTTCTGCAGCCTCATCCAGAAGAAGTACTCGATGACGTTGGTCTCGACCAGAGTGCCGTCGACGTCGAACACCGCCACCACGTCGGCTCGGCCCTGGCGGCGCGCGATCGCGGTCTGGATCACCTCGCTCTCCGGCTCGGGCCGGGTGCGCCCGCTCGGACCCGGCCCCGGACGCGGACCCGTCTCCGCCCGCGCCATCCGGATCACGGTCGGCAGATGGACGTCCTGGAAGTAGTGATGCCAGTCGTAGAGCTGGGGATCGAAGGGGAAGACGGCCTGGTCGGCGGCGGGCAGAAGGTCCCAGAGCCCGATCAGGTTGCGGGTGTCGTAGATGGCGTCGACCTCGGTGTAGACGCCGTAGAGCTCGGACAGATTGACCGCGCGCTCCAGGCGCCCGCGCTGATCCTGGAGCTGGTCCGACCAGCGGGTGGCCGAACTGCCCAGGGGCAGGCGCTCCACCAGTCCCTGGAGCGTGCTCACCGCGCGCAGCGCGATCCGGCCCCGCGCAGCGAGTTCGCCCCGGCTGGGAAAGGTCCAGGTCGGAGCCCCAATGGCCTGGCCGAAGCGATCGCGCAGCGGATGGGCGGTGAAGTACTCGCCGCACTCCTCATAAATGTCGCGGAAGCGGAGCGGATTGCGGGAACCCGAAGCCACCTGGTAGATGCGGGGGGTCGTATCGGACGGCGGCGAGGCGGCCACCGCCAGGACCGCGTTCACCACCAGGTCGACCGGGATGATGTCGAGGATGGAGTCGGGCAGGCCACTGAAGTCACTCAGGGTGGCCCTCCCGAAGGCGAGGATGATGGGCTCGGCCATGCGGAAGCCCTCGAGCCAGCCGGGGAAGGGCTCCTTCAGCGCGCTCTCGACGATGGAGGGACGCACGATGGACAGGGGCAGCTCCCCGTGGAGCTCGACCACGGCGTGCTCGGCCAGGGCTTTGGTGAAGGAATAGACGTCGGTGAACCCGAGCGCGCGGGCCTGGCTGCGTCCACGTTCGACCAGCCGATCCTTCACCCAGCGCTCGCGCAGACGCTCCACCGTGCGCGCCTGTGCCGGCACCCCGGCCGGGCCCATGCGCTCGCGGGCGTCGCGGCGGAGGCGGTCCAGGATCTCGGGCCGCCGGCTCTCCTCCTCGACCGCCGGCCTGAGTCCGCTCAGGACTGAGGCCTCGTGACGCCAGTTGTATCCGGGATCGAGCGCCGGCTCCTCCAGCACCAGGCCGCGCAGCATGCCTCCGACATACGCGGTGGAGACGTGAACCAGGTGCGGCCGCCCCCCGCCCGAATGCAGCGCCTCGACCAGGCGCACGGCCCCGACCAGGTTGGTCTGAGCGGAGAGATCGACGGGGTTGTCAAACTCGACCGCGGCCGCCGAGTGGATGACCACGTCGCACTCCCGCAGGACGCTCCGCCCGGCCTCGTCCAGGCCCAATCCCTCCTGACCCAGATCCAGCTCCAGGACTCTGACCTTGGCCGCGACCAGCTCGCTGAACGCCTCCTCCCCCAGGGCTGAACGCAGGGGCTTAAAGCAGGGACTCATCAGGACCTCGCGCTCCACGCGCTCGGCGGCGGAGCGGCGCTGACTGCGGCGCACCGCCAGGTGCACGAGCCCGACCTCAGGCAGCGTGCGAAGGATCTTCTCGAGCAGGGACTTGCCCAGGTACCCGGTGCTGCCGGTGATCAGCAGGGTCTTGCCGGCCAGGGCTTCTTGAATCACCGCGGTGATTCTACGGGCGCGCTTGCAATGGCGCCCGGCGCCCTACGAACGCCGCCGCGGCGGCTCCTGCATGAAGAGCGAGACCACCGCTCCGATGGTCAGGGCCAGGAACAGGAAACCGATCACGAAGAGTCCGAGCTTGATTGTGGCTAGATCCATCCGCCCCCAAATGCTAGCAGGCGCCGCGGCCGCGCCCATCGCGAGCCGGGCCGTCCGCCCGGAGCGGGTTAGGATGGACCGGTGCCGGTGCTGAGCCAAGGTCTGGCCGCCGTCCTGCGCGAGACCACCGGACCCTCGGGGGTGCGCCTGGAGGAGCGGGAGGCGACCGCACTCCTGCCCGGACACGTGCGCCTCGGGGTGCGGGCGGCATCCCTCAACCACCTGGACCTCTGGGTCGCCTCCGGCGCACAGCGGGTGGGCCTGCCCCGGGTGCTAGGCGCCGACGCCGCCGGGGTCGTGCTCGAATCTGACGCCCCCGGGTGGAGCGTGGGTCAGGAGGCCCTGGTGTATCCGGTGCTGTGCTGCTGGCGCTGCGCCGCCTGCCGCGCCGGCGAGCAGGTTCTGTGTCCCGACTTCGGCATCCTCGGCGAGCACGGTGACGGTACCGCCGCCACCCAGCTCCAGGTCCCGGGCTCCAACCTCTACCCCAAGCCAGAGGGTCTGTCCTGGGTCGAGGCGGCGGCGATTCCGCTCACCTTCCTCACCGCCTGGCGCATGCTGCGCCGCGCCGGACTGCACCCCGGCGACCGCCTGCTGGTGGTCGGGGCCGGGGCTGGGGTGGCCAACGCCGCACTCGCCTTGGGCCTCCACCTGGGCGCCCGGGTGGCGGTCACCTCACGCTCTAAAGCCAAGCTCGAGCGCGCCCTGGAGCTGGGCGCCGAGGCCGCGTTTTCCTCCCAGGATTTCGCCGCCGGGGTCCGAAGCTGGAGCCCAGGAGGGGTGGACGTCGTATTCGAGCACGTTGGGCCTGCCACCATCGAGCAGTCGCTGCGCTGCCTGCGCCGCGCTGGTCGCCTGGTCCTCTGCGGGTCGACGACGGGTCCTCGGGCGGAGATCAACCTGGCCCGCCTGTTCCTGGGCCAGGGCGAGATCCTGGGCTCGACCATGGGCAACGCAGGCGAGTTCGCCCAGGTCCTGGAGGCGGTCGCCCAGGGCGTGCGTCCGATCGTGGACTCAGTCCATCCCCTGGAGCGGGTGGAGGCCGCGCTGAGTCGACTGGAGGCGCAGGAGCAATTCGGCAAGGTGGTCCTGGAGATGCCCAGCTGAGCCGGCCGGTGCGGCTCCTGGTGACCAACGACGACGGCGTCTCCTCGCCCGGCCTGGCGGCCTTGCGCTCCGCCCTCGCCCCCCTGGGCGAGGTGCTCCTGGTCGCCCCCGACGCCGAGCGCTCGGCCATCGGACACGCCATCACCACCTCCACCCCGCTCCGCGTGTCCGAGTATCTGGACCCGCAGGGCGGCTTCATCGGCTACAGCGTGAACGGCACCCCGGCCGACTGCGTGAAGCTGGCGCTGGGTTCCATCCACCGCTCCAACCCACCCGACATCGTCGTCTCGGGCATCAACCGGGGGCAGAACACCGGCACCAGCATCATCTACTCGGGGACGGTCTCGGCTGCCACCGAGGCGCGCATCCTGGGCTGCCCATCGATCGCGGTATCCCTGGGCTCGGCCCAACCCAAGGACTGGTCGGTGGCGGCCGAGGTGGCGTGTAGCGTGGCTCGCCTGGTTCTGGCCCGGGGGTTGCCCGAGCGGGTGCTGCTCAACGTCAACGTGCCTGCGCGGCCGCGGGAGGAGATCCTGGGCGTGCGCATAACGCGCCAGGGCCAATCCGGATTTGAAGAGGTCTTCCATATCCGCGCCGACCCCCGGCGCGAGCCCTATTACTGGCTGGCCGGAGCCTTTCGCGTCACCGACGTGGAGGAGGACACCGACGCCTGGGCTCTAGAGCAGGGGTGGATCTCGATCACGCCGGTGAGCTACGACCTGACCGCCAAGGACGCCCTGGCCGGACTTGAGGCGTGGCGGAGTGAGCTCTGGTCCGGGACCAGCCCTCAGGCGTCGGTGCCGAAGAGGCGGTCACCGAAATCTCCCAGACCGGGCACGATGTAGGAGCGCGAGTCGAGGCCCCGGTCCAGGGCTGCCGCCACGATGCGCACCCCGGGGTGGCTCTGCTCCAGGCGCCGAACGCCCTCGGGCGCGGCGACCACGCAGACCAGGCGCGCATCCTCACCCCCGGCGGCGGAGATCAGCTCCAGCGCGCGCTCAGCGGAGCCTCCGGTCGCGAGCATGGGATCGAGGAGCAGAGGCAGCTTGCCGGCCAACGGAGGTAGCTTCTGGTAGTAGATGCGCGCGACGGCAGAGGACTCGTCGCGCTCCAGCCCGATGTAGCCGACGCTCACGCGGGGCAGCAACTCGAGCGCGGGCGCGAGCAGCCCCAGGCCCGCGCGCAGGACCGGGATCACCACCACCTCCTGGCCCACCCGGTGGGCGCGGGCGCGGCCCAGCGGGGCCTCCACCCAGCCCGAGCGCAGGGTCAGATCGGCGGTCGCCTCGTAGAGCAGCAGGGTGATGATGCGCCGGCTCAGAGACCTGAACTCCTCGGGCCCGGTGCGGCGGTCGCGGAGCCCGGCCAGACAGTCCAGGACCAGGGGGTGGGTGCTGACCTCGATCGCCATCAGGACGCCGGGGTGGAGTACGGAACGGCCCAGATCCGCTCGGCGGTCTCGAGCGTGACCTGGGTCCGTCGGCCCTCCACCAGGAGCGCGAGTCGCTCCGCGCCATGCTCTCCAACCTCGAGCACGGCGCCGGGGACCAGTCGGCGTTCCAGCAGCTGGCCCAAGAGCAGGGGCACCTCGCGCTCGGCCACCTCGGAGATGCGGGTCAGGCGCACGGTCTGCCCGGAGGGAATCTGGCTCAGGCGGATCTCGTCCGGGTCCTGCTCGGAGTGGCCCGGGATGGGATTGCCGTGAGGGCAGGTGAGCGGGCGTCCCAAGAGCTCGTAGAGGCGGCCGACCACGGTCTCGGAGATGGCGTGCTCAAGCCGGGCCGCCTCCTCGTCAGCGGCCACCCAGTCCAGGCCGACGTGGTCGGTCAGCCAGCGCTCGGTGATGCGATGGCGGCGCACCAGCGCGGCCGCCTCGGACGCCCCCCGTGGCGTGAGCTCGATCTCCTTGCTCGCTTCCAGGCGCAGCAGCCCGTCGCGCGCGAGCCGGCGCAGAGCCAGGGTGACGGTGGGGCGGCTGACGCCGAGCCACTGGGCGAGGCGCGCCGGCCGGGCGCTCATGCCCTCGGCCCGAATGTAGTAGAGCGCCTCCAGATAGCGCGCCGCGACCTCGCTCGGGGGGCTCGCGGCGCGAGTCGGCGCGCCGGTCAATCCGTCCTCAGCGACTCAGGGATTCGGCCATCTGATCGCGGGCGTCCCATTCCGGGTCACGCTCGCGGAACAGCCGCTCTTGGATCTCGAATATGGAGTCCAACGTCTCCTGCACCACCTCGCTGTCACGATAGATGCGCCGGAAGTCGTCGGGGAGCTCGTCGAGGGTGCCTCTGAACTGCGCCCGGAAGGGGTCTGAGATCCGTCGCTCGCCGGCCAGATTCATCTCCTCCAGCCGCCAGAGGACCTCGTCCGTTGCCTGCAGCAGGCGCTGAAAGCGGTAGCGACGCTGGTTGTCGACCTCGATCTCTTCGCGCATGCGCGCAATGGCGAGGTTGGCCTGATCGATCATCCCTCTAGAGTACCCTGGTGAACCCGCCTGCTATTCCCCCGTCCGATGCGAACGACCGCGGATACCTGGAGCGGTTGGGCGGCCGACTCGAGCCGGCCTGGGGCGACTTCAGCTTCGAGCCCGGATCCCGCGCCGCGGCCGTGGTCGCCATCCTTCTGCGCCGGGGCGGACACTGGATCATACCCTTCGTGGTGCGCCGTCCCGATCTGCGCTCTCACCCCGGCCAGGTGGGCCTGCCGGGGGGCAGCATCGAGACCGGGGAGACGCCCTGGGAGGCGGCGGCTCGGGAGTCGGAGGAGGAGCTCGGGGTTCCCGCCGCCGAGCTGATCCCGCTCGGCAGCGGGGGTCGAACCCACCTCAGCGTGCACAACTACTGCGTCCTGCCCTTCGTCGCCTACCTGGGCGATCCCGACGCGACCTTTATCGCCAACCCCCAGGAGCTGACCGGAGTCCTGGAGGTGCGCCTCGACCATCTGCTCGATCCAGAGCGCTGGCGGATCGACCGCTCGAGCCGGCTGGGCCGCCACTTCCCGACCCAGCCCACCCCCATCTGGGGACTCACCGTCCGCCTCCTGGACGACCTCCTGCCCCGGCTTGAGGCTGCCCTTTAAGCCCGGGGCAAGACTCCGCCGACCTCATTGAACCGCCCGGGGCGGGCTTCCGATCTCCGCCAGGCGCCCATCCTCCTCCAGCACCGAGACCAGGAGCGCCAGCGAGCGGAGCATGTAGGGCATACCGAAGTCGAGGCACGTCTGCAGCACCACCTCCTTCAACTGCTCGACGCTGGCCCCGCAGCGCAGCGCGCCCCTCATGTGCTCGCGGAGCTGGGTCGTCTCGCCCAGAGCGCTGAGCTCTCCCACCAGGCACAGAAGTCGGGTGCGGTCGTCCAGCACGCCGCGCACGTACATCCCGTCGTAGATGAACTCGAGCCAGCTGCGGGCGAAGTCTTGGTCGATCGCATCCAGGTATTCGAGGATGTTGAGGTGGTGGCGGGGGCGCAGCCGCAGGCCGGTGCTGATGCCGCTCCATCCGTAGCGCTGCATGAGGCTCTGGCGTCGTGGGTCGGCCTGGTCCTGGGGATCCCAGCCGGGCTGCTCGGACTCCATGGTGCCCCGATCGGGACCCTCGACCGGCAGGGCTGCGCTGCGCACCGCGTCGAGCTGGCCCGCCCGGCGCGCGAGCCTGACGAAGATCTCGAGGGCGGCGCCGACGCCCTGGTCACCCGAGTAGACCGAGCACTGAAATATCACCTCGAGCGCGGCCTGAGCCAGACCCTCGTCGAGGGCGGCGCTGAGAGCGTCCTCGAGTCGGGCGGGGTTGCGGGTGACCGTGAACTGGCCCACCCGGACCAGCAGCCGGATCCGGCGGTCGAGCACGCTGCGCCGGGCGAGTGCGGCCTCAAATCGCGCCAGCCGGTTCACGTAGTGAGGATCCAGGCCCTCCGCTCGCGCCACCTCGAGAGAACGGTTCATGCTCGCCCTCCCGGCACCGGCTGGGGGCGGCTGGGGATGGTGAGCGATGCGGTCATGGACCAATGCCTCCTCGCGTGCGGGCCGCTGTCAAATCCGGACGGCCCCGGGGTGGGGCCTCGGCTCGGGCGAGGATAGATCAGACGCCGCCGGTCGGGGTGGGGTTCCCCGGGTCAGCGAGGCAGGCGGAAGAGCGAGACGGCCAGGAAACCGCCCAGCAGGACGGTGGCGAAGGCGTAGGCCAGAATCAAAAAGCTCACCGCTGCGGCAGGAGCTCCAGGCTGGCACTCGACTCCAGCACCCGCGCCTCCTGCTCCAGCTCCAGGCGGTAGCGGATCGCGACCATCACGGCGGCCAGAAACACGGTGCAGACCATGGTCACCATGAAGGCCACGAGCATGGGCGCGGGCAGCGCGTCCTGCTCGATGATCGGACCCGGGTGCAGGGTGCGCCACCACTGCACGCTGAAGTGGACGATGGGCACGTCAATGAATCCGATGATGCCGACCACGGCGGAAAGGCGCATGGCCGACCGGCCGGGACTGGCGAAGCGCCGGACCAAAAGGTATCCGGCGTAGACCACGCCCAGGACCACGGTCGAGGTGAAGCGGGCGTCCCAGGTCTGGGTCGGATCCCAATTCCAGATCGGCTTGGCCCAGATGATGCCCATGACCACGCAGTTGATGGTGAACAAAAGGCCCACCAGAGCTCCGGCGCGGGCCAGGCGGTCGGCGACCAGATTGCCGTAGACCAGGTAGTGGACGCACCCGCCGAGGACCAAGGCGAAGCAGAAGTAGGCCGCGATGGCCGAGCTGACGTGGAGGTAGAAGATGCGCTGGACGGGGCCCTGGACCTGGTCCTGAGGGGCGTATATGAAGATCATGTAGGCCGCCACCAACATGGCCGCAACCGCGGCTAGGGCGAGCAGGCGAAGCGTCCGGGTGTCCCTAATCATCAAGCACAAATCGGGCGGCCAGCGTGGCCACGACGACGAACAGTATGTCAAAGTCGAGCAGCAGAGGCAGCGGCTGACCCTGTAGTGCTCCCCCCCCCATCGCTTCCTCGACCGCCCTCGATCCGACCACGATGAGCGGGATCCAGAGGGGAAGAACCAGGACCGGAAGCAGGATTTCACGAGCCCGGGTCCGCGCCGCCAGAGCGGCGAACAGACTGCCCAGAGCAGCCATCCCAAGGGTGGCCAGGACCACGGCCGCGACCACCTCCAAGTTGATCGGGCTGCCCAGGAAGACCGCCATCCCGGGCAGCAGGAAAGCCTCGATCACGAGCATGAAGACGACGGCGGCCAGCGCCTTACCCAGGAATATCGCCGCCGCGCCGGCCGGACTCAAGAGCATGGCGTCGAGCGATCCGTTCTCGCGATCGGCGGCGAAGGCGCGACCGAAGGCGATGAGGGCGGTGAAAACGATCACCATCCAGAGCACCCCGGGGCTGATGCGGGGAGCGCTGACGCGGTCCAGGTCGAAGGCGAAGTTGGCGATGATGAGGGCCAGGACCACGAACTGGGTCATGGCCGGGATCAGCTCCCCGCCGCGCGTTTCGGCGCGCAGATCCCGCAGCGCCACGGCTCGGACGGCGCGCCAGCCATTCATCCCGGGGTTCCAAGGCGCGGGCGCGTCGCGCCGCCCGCACCCAGCTCCAACTCGCGCCCACAGAGGCTGGCGGCGAGGGCGCGATCGTGGGTCGCGATCACCGCCGCGCGTCCGGCCAGGAGCCGCCCGAGCAGCTCGCGCGCCGTGACGTCCAGGCTGGCGTCGGGCTCGTCGAGAAAGACCAGCTCAGGGTCGTGGAGCAGCGCGCGGGCCAGGGCCAGGCGCTGTTCCATGCCCCGCGAGAGCTCCCGAGCCCGACGCCCGGAAACCGCCTCGAGCCCGACCTCGGCCAGCGCGGCGCGGGCTCGCTCTGGCTCCAGGTGGTAGAGAGCGGCGTAGAACTCGAGGTTTTCGAGCGCGCTCAGCTGCGGCTGGACGCCGCTCTGGTGGCCCAGGTACCCGATCCGGGGCCGGACCAGCTGACGCTGAGCGAGGGCGTCGTGACCCAGAATCTGGAGCGCACCGGTGGCCGGACGGGCGAGCGTGGCCAGGATGCGCAGCAGCGTCGTCTTGCCCGACCCGTTGGGGCCGAGGAGAGCCAGGTGCTCCCCCTCCTCGAGTTCTAGATCCAGGGGACCGAGAACGGGCCCGGCGCCGTAGGTCTGGGTCAGGTCATGACCCAGGACCGCCCTCATCGCAGGTCCTGCTTCCGCTCCGCCGCCTCGCGGGCGGATATGTGTCCCAGTGCCTGCTCGTACTCGATCTCCTCCAGCTCGAGCGCCGGGGACGGGGCGGCAGATGGCTGCAGTTCGACCGGCGCCGCCCGGTGCCGGATCAGGGGCCAGAAGACCCAGGGCGCGGTCAGCGCGAGGGCGAGGCTGGCCAGAGCCCAGGTCACGAGTGCGCGACCGCGGGGCGCGCTCGCTTGAGCGTGGCGGGCTCGGTCTCGAGTTCGGGTGGGGGCGACCCGACGTTGCCCAGGATCAGGCCCAGGACCATGACCGGGATTCCGACCCAGATCCAGGTCACGAGGGGATTGACGAATATGGTCAGGCTCGCGCGCTGCCCGCTGGTGCCGTCCAGGACCAGGTAGAGATCGGCCCAGGGCGTACTCCGGATGGCGACTCGCGGCAGCGTCTGCTGGCCCAGGCTGGCGTACTGGACCTGCTCCGGCTGAAGCGACTCGTCGCCCAGGCTCAGGTGGGCGGCCGTGACCAGGTGGTCTCCGACGCGGGCCTGGCTCAGGCCCTGGTAGACCAGGTGATATCCGCTCACGGTCACCGACTGGCCGGGGTTGAGGTCGACCTGGGCCGAGCTCTGCCAGAAGTGGGATCCGGCGATGCCGACCACAGCCACGATGAATCCGATGTGGGCCAGGTGGGCCCCGTAGTGCCGGCGCCGGCGCCGCGCCAGGCGCAGAGCCGAATGGGGCCAACCTCCCCCCAGGCGGCGGGCGTAGCGACCGCCGCGCCAGAACTCCATCGCACTGCCGGCCAGGGCGGCGGCCAGCAGGGGGAGGGCAATCAGCGGCCCCGCGCCGCGCTGGCCCAGGGCCAGGAGCACGCAGAGACAGCCGACCAGGGCCAAAAGGGGCCAGCGGAGAGAGCGCAGCCAGGTCCGGCCGGCCCGCGCCCAGGGCACTGAGGGACCGATTGCCAGGAGCAGCAGGAGGAGCACGAACAGAGGCGCCCCCGCCCGATCGTAATAGGGTGCGCCCACCACCAGAGGGGTGCCGAACATGCCCGTCACCAGGGGCAGCACGGTGCCCCAGAAGATGGCCGCGGTGATGCCCACGATGATCACGTTCTGGGCCAGATAGGCCCCCTCGCGGGAGATCGGAGAACGCAGCGGCGCCGACTTGAGCATCGGCCCCCGCCAGGCCAGCAGGACGCCCGAGGCCACCACGCAGATGGCCAGGAAGCCGTAGAACCAGGGCCCCAAGGGGCTGACCGCGAAGGAGTGGACCGAGGCCACGATGCCACTGCGCACGATGTAGGTCCCGAAGATCGAGAGCAGGAAGGCCAGGATGACCAGGAACAGGTTCCAGACCCGGAGCTGGCCCCGGCGCTCCTGGACCTGGATCGAGTGCAGGTAGGCGGTGGTGGCGAGCCAGGGCAGCAGGGCAACGTTCTCCACCGGGTCCCAGCCCCAGTAGCCGCCCCAGCCCAGGACGTGATAGGCCCACCACATGCCGAGCATCAGGCCCACCCCCTGCAGGCCCCAGCCGATGAGCGCGATGCGGCGCGTGTGCCGCATCCAGGCGGCGTCCTGGCGCCCGGCCAAAAGCGTGGCCATGGCGAAACTGAAGGGGACCGCGTAGGAGCTGAATCCGGCGAGCATGAAGGGGGGATGGATGAGCATGCCGCCGTCACGCAGCACCGGATTCAGCCCCAGGCCATCGGTCGGCACCACGCTCAGCAGCGCGAATGGGGTCTCGACCAGGACCAGCATGATCAGGAAGAAGACGCAGATCAGGGCCAGAAAACCGGTGGCGTAGGCGCCCAGGCGGACGCCGAGATGGGCGGCCGCGGCCAACGAAACCGAGCCCAGCACGCATACGCAGAGCAGCCAGTAGAGCAGCGACCCCTCCTGCCCGCCGTAGAAGGCGGCCGCGGTCAGGGGCAGGGAGAGCGCGCGATCGGTGTGCTCCGTCACGTAGGCGAGAGCGAAGTCACGGCTCAATAGGGCCCAGATCAGGACCGCCGAAGCCGCCACCACAAGGGCTGCCATGGCGTAGAAGGCGCGCCGAGCCACGGGCGCCAGGAGCGGATCCTGGACGTACCCGGAGCTGAATCCGACCAGGGCGGACATCAGACCCAGGGCGAGGGCGGCGAGCAGCAGAGCGGCGCCGATCTGGGCCAGGAGCATCAGCCGGCGGCCGGGGTTGCGGCGGTGAACTTGGACGGACACTTGGTCTGCAGGGAGCGGGCCACGAAGACCCCGTTCGCCCCCGGCCGTCCGTCCACCACCACCTGTACTCCGGGCTTGAAGATCTCGGGCATGGTCCCCACGTAGCTGACCTGGAGCTGATCCTTGCCCTGGGCGGCGGTGAACTCGATGCCGCGCCCGGCGTCGAAGGTCCGGATGCCGCCCTGAACCGTGCCCAGAACTCTCACCTCGCCCTGCGGGGGGTGCTGGCGCATCTGGGCCATGGTCACGTAGTACTCGGCCGAGGCGCCGGTGGCGCTGTAGATGAGGTAGCCCAGGCACGCGACCACGACCGCCCCGAGCAGGACCCAGCGCATCACGCCCCCACCCCGGTGAGCTGCAGATAGCGGGTCAGCGCGGTCTGATCCAGGGGACCGATGAAACGCGCCACGACCAGTCCATTGGGGTCGATGAAGTAGGTCTCGGGCGGCGCGCTCACCGCGTAGGCGGAGGGCACCCCGCCGATCGCGGGTCCGGCCGGATAGGTCTGGCCCGCGGTGGCCAGATAGCTGGCGGCCGAGGCGGGATGATCCTGGATGTCCACCCCCAGGAAGGCCACGCTGTCGCCCAGGCGGCGGGCCGTCTGGGCCAGGATCGGATCCTCCTCGTGGCAGGCGACGCACCACGAAGCCCAGAAGTTCAGCACCACCGGGCGACCCCGGAACTGGGCCAGCCGGACCGTGGACCCCTGCAGGGTGCGAACCGCGATCGCGGGAGCAGGATGGCCGACCAACTGCCCGTCGCCGGGGTTGCCGGGGTGGAGCAGACCCCAGCCCAGAGCGGCGAGAAGGACCACGGTCATGCTCGCGGCCGCGGCCCAACCCAGGCTTCGAGTGCTCATGCCGCCGGCGCCAGCGCCTCCAGAGCGGCGGCGGCACCGGCCGCGTCGGCGGCACCCAGGTCGATCTGGAGCGCCACCTCGTCCACTCCCATCTGCGCCAGTTGGTCCAGGCGCCGGCGGCACTCGTCGGGCGGCCCGATGATCGTCACCAGGTCCACCATCTCGTCCGTCACCGCGGCCACCGCCTCCTGCCGCTCTCCCTTCAAGAAGTGTTCCTGGATCCGCCGCGCCTCCGACCCAAAGCCGTAATCGGCGAAGAGCCGGTTGTAGTAGTTGTGCTCCCTGCTCCCCATGCCGCCCACGTAGAACGCGATCTGAGGTCGCGCCCGAGCCCGGCCCCAGGCCAGGTCTGAGGTCACGACCACGCCCTGGAAGACGCAGATCCGGAGCTGGTCTGGGGCGCGTCCCGAACGCTGGGACCCCCGCGCCAGGTGGGGCGCTTGGAGATGGGAGAAGTGGGCGGGTGAAAAGAAGACGGGGAGCCAGCCGTCGGCCAGCTCGCCGCTCAGCTCAAGCCCGGCCGGGGTGAGGCTGGCAAGGTAGATCGGGACCGAGGTCCGGGGCAGGGGCACGGTCAGGCGGAGCCCGGCCCCGAGCTGGAAGATCTCACCCTGGTAGCGCACCCGCTCCCGGGCCAGGACCAGGCGCACGATCTCGATCGTCTCCCGCAGACGCTGAATCCCGTGCTCGAAGCGAATTCCGTGCCAGCCCTCGACCACGGTTCGCCCGGAGGTGCCCAGGCCAAGCTTCAAGCGCCCGCCGGACATGATGTCGAGCGAGGCAGCACTCTGGGCGATGAGGGCAGGGCTGCGCGCGAACACGTTGGCGATTCCGCTAGCGATGCCGATCCGGCGAGTTCGGCAGGCGATTTCGGCCAGGCGCGTGAACACCTCCTCCCCGTAGGCCTCGCTCAGCCAGACGGTCTCGTATCCGAGCTCGTCGGCGTGCGTGATGAGCTCTAGGACCGCGGTGCGTGAGAGCTCACCCACCAGGGGCGCCACCAGCCCAATCTTCACACCGGCAGTTTAGGCCCGCGCGGCTGTCGCCCCCGGCGGGAGGGGGGCCGACTCGGGCAGGCCGTTGGCTTGGCAGATGCGCGCATAGAGGTGTCCGGACGGCTTCACCACGCGCTCCTGGGTGACCCTGTCGACGGCCACCAAACCGAAGCGCATCGAATATCCCCGAGCCCACTCGAAGTTGTCGGTCAGGGTCCAGTGAAAGTAGCCCCGGACGTCGACCCCGTCCTCGATGGCCGCCCAGACCTGGAGCAGGATGTCGTGCAGGAAACGCTCGCGCACGCTGTCGTCGGAGGTCGCGATTCCGTTCTCGGTGATGACGATGGGCAGACCGAGTCCGCGCAACTCCTGCAACGCCCGACCCATCCAATCCGGATTCACCGTCCAGCCGAAGTCCGATTCCGGCAACCCGGGGGGATTGAAGCGGCGCGCGAAGTGCTCTCGGGGCAGCCGGGGGTCGAACGCCACCAGCTGGCCGGTGTAGTGGTTGAGCCCGATGAAGTCGGCCGGAGCGCTGACCACCAGCTCCAGCCGAGAGGCCGAGGCGGGCCAGCGATCCAGCGCCACCTGAGCCACGCGGCTCGCCCACTGATCCCCGCGACGAGGCGCGGCGGGTTCCAAGAAGAACTTGTTGTGAGCGATGCCGACCGGCACCCCCGGGGTTGATCGCTTGAGTTCGCGATAGGCGGCCAGGTGGCCGGCGCGGAGATTGGCCAGGACCCGGAACACGCCCACCAGGTCGCCGCGATGCCCGGGCGGAAACTCGCCCAGGTGCCATCCCTGCAGGGCATAGATGTTGGGCTCGTTGAGGGTGACCCAGTGGCCCACCAGATCCCCCAACTCGTCGGCCACCCGGCGGGTGAAGGCGGCGAACGCTTCGGCCGATCCGCTCTTCGCCCAGCCCCCACGCCGGCTGAACCACAGCGGCGAGGTGAAGTGATGCAGGGTGACCATGGGGCTGATGCCCTGCTCGCGCAGTTCGCCCAGCACATCCCGGTAATGACGCAGGGCGGCGCGGTCGAACTCCCCGGGAGCGGGCTCGATCCGCGACCATTCCACCGACAGGCGGTGGGCGTTGTTGCGCATGTGGCGGAGCAGACGAAAGTCTTCGGCGTAGCGCTCGTAGTGGTCGCAGGCGGGATCACTGCTCTCCCTGGTCTGGATCCCCCCCCGCGCCTCCCACTGCCACCAGTCGTTGTTGTGATTCTGGCCCTCGACCTGGTGGGCGGCGCTGGCGGTGCCCCACAGGAATCCGGTCGGAAACGTACGCGTCATCCGCCGGCGGCGTCCGGCGGCGCCACGTACCTCACCCCCATAACCTCGCTGCCGTCCATGTCCACCTCGAGTAGACCCGCCCGGTCTATGGCCGCCCGCATCATCTCGCGCTCGGTGTGGGGCCGGCCCTCGAGTAAGATCCAGGCCGCCTGGAGCGGATCGGCGTGGCTGACCAGGGCCACCGGTTCGCCCGGGCGCCGGGCCACCTCTGAGCGCATGACCTCCAGCACCCTCCCCCCCAGGGCGGGGAAAGCCTCGTCGCCCGGGAGCAGTCCGCGCCGGGCGCGGTGCACCAGCCAGAGCGGCCGGCGGACGGGGATCTGCCAGTACGGCACGCCCTGCAAATAGCGGCTGAACTCGGCCTCGATCAGGCGCGGGTCCGCCTCCAGCTCAGGCCTGGGCTCGAGCTCGGCGGCGATGAGCCCGGCCGTCTCCTGAGCCCGCTCGAGCGGGCTGTGGACGATCCGCCTCAGGCCGCTTGAGACCAGGCGCCGACCCAGAGCGCTGGCCTGGGCTCGGCCCCGCTCCGAGAGAGGGAATCCGCTCAGATGCCCATAGAGCACGCGCTTAGGGTTTTGAACCTCGGCGTGACGGATGAGATAGACGCGGGTCATCGGCATCGACAGCCAGAGGGTAGCCAAAGGCCACCCCTAGACGCTGGCGGTGGCGAAGGTCCGGTTGGGCCCCAGTTCACGTCCCGACAGCAGCGCGGAGTGGGCCTCCTTCAGCAGCTGCTGCTGTCCCATGCGTTCGTGGTTCAAGGTGGCGGCGCCGACGCTGACCGTGAGCCGCTGCCAGGGACCCCGGTCCAGAAAGTCGCGGGAGGAGATGGAGCGCCGCAGATTGTCCGCGGCCTGAATCGCGCTCGGGGCGTCGGCCTCGGGCAGCACGACGGCGAACAGGGGCGAGTGGCGGGCGTCGAGAAAACCTGCGGTGTCGGTGTCGCGCACCGCCTCCACCAGAGCGTGGCCGAGCTCGGCCAGAAGCCGCGCGAGCTGATCTGGGGCCAGCTCCTGGCGAATGTTGTCGGCGTGATCGACCTCCACCACCAACACCGACAGGGGCCGGCGGTAGCGCATGGCCCGGTTCGCCTCCTGCCCGATCATGGCCTCGATGAAGACGGCGTTGAACAGATCGGTCGAGCTGTCGACCACGAATATCGGGCTCGATCCCCGCTCGCGAGCGGTGTGCCCGCATCGGGGACAGAAGTCGGCAGCATCGGGCATCTCGTGCCCGCAGTGCCAGCAGTCCATCTGCACCGGATTGTAGGCTCAGCCAGGCTCAAACCTATCCTTCAAACCGTGGACGATCAGCCCGACCTGTTCGGCCCCCGGTCGGGTCAGGAGGCGAAGGCAGACCTTGAGCCGAAGGCCCCGCTGGCCAGCCGCCTCCGCCCCTCGCGACTGGAGGACGTGGTCGGTCAGGAGGCCGTGATCTCGGTCCTGGCCGGGCTGGCGGATCGCGACCGCCTGCCCTCGATGGTGCTCTGGGGTCCGCCCGGATCGGGCAAGACGACCCTGGCCAGGATCCTGGCTGAGCGCACCGGCGCCCGACTGGCGACCCTGTCGGCGGTCAGCGCCGGGGTGGCCGACGTGCGCCGGGTGCTGGCCGAGGCGCGCCAGGCCCGGGCCGCGGGCCGGCGCACCATCCTTTTCATCGACGAACTCCACCGCTTCAACCGCGCCCAGCAGGATGCCATCCTGCCCGACTTGGAGGCCGGCGTAATAACCCTGATCGGGGCCACGACCGAGAATCCCTCGTTCGAGATCAACGCCCCTCTGCTGTCTCGCAGCCGGGTCTTCCGGCTGGAGGCGCTCGGCGAGCGCGAGATGGCCATAATCGTTGCCCGCGGGGCCGCCGCCCTGGGCGCGGATCTGGGCCCGGGCAGTCTTGAGCTGCTGGTGGAGGTGGCCCGGGGGGATGCCCGCAGTGGGCTCAACACGCTCGAGGTGGCGTTCGAGCTCTGTGGGCCGGGCCCACTGCTTGCGTCCCACGTGGAGGCCGCGCTGCAGCACCGCCACCTGCTCTACGACCGGGCGGGAGATCAGCACTACGACATCGTGTCAGCGCTGATCAAGAGCATCCGGGGCAGCGATGCCGACGCCGCCTTGTACTGGCTGGCACGCATGCTCGAGGCGGGCGAGGACGTCAACTTCGTCGCCCGCCGGCTCGTCATCCTGGCCTCCGAGGACGTCGGCCTGGCCGACCCCCAGGCCCTCCAAGTGGCAGTGGCCGCGCAGCAGGCGGCACACCTGGTGGGCCTCCCTGAGGCCTTCCACATGCTCGCCCAAGCCACGCTCCACCTTGCCCTGGCGCCGAAGTCGAACTCGGTTAAGACCGGCTACCAGCGCGCCGCCGGCGCGGTGCGGGAATCGGGCAACCTGGCCGTACCGGCGCATCTGCGCAATGCCCCCACGGCTCTGGCGCGAGAGATGGGGCACGCCCGCGGCTACGTCTACCCCCACGATCAGCCGGGCGGCGTCGCCGCGCAGACCTACCTGCCGGAGGCGATCGCGGGCGTCCACTTCTTCATCCCCGGGGAGAGGGACCGCGTTCCCCCGGGATCGACCCCGGCCACCTCCGATGGCGCCGACAGGTAGGATTTGTCGCCGTGGCCGACGCACTCGTCATCTTCAAACCCGACTCCGCCCACCGCCTGGCCGCACGCGCGGCGATCTGGTCCTGGCTCGCCACCGGGCGGGACTGGAAAATCGAGGCCATGAGCTGGTTTCAGCCTCCGCGGGAGCTGATCGAGAAGCACTACGACTTCCTCGCCGCTCGCCCCTTCTTCCCCTGGCTGGTTGAGTTCATGAGCGCGCTGCCGCTGGTCGTGGGCCGGATCAGCGCCGAGCCCGCGACCCTGGAGCAGATGCGCTACGAGCTGGGCGAGACCCGCATCTTGGAATCCCGTCCGGGCTCATTGCGAGAGCGCTTCGGCATCGGGGGCGGGGTCAACGTGCTCCATCTCTCCGACTCCCCAGAATCGGGGGCCAAAGAGACGCAGCTCTGGTCCCGACACCTCGACCTCGACGCCGAACCGATCGAACTAGACCGCAGCACGAGTCTTCCCGATCACACCTTCCATCTCCGCTCGCTCGCCGCCCAGTACGCGGCGGGGACCCATCGCGAGGCGGCGGCAGCGCAAATCGCCGAACTTTTGGGCCAGGAGTCGGATCTAGACCCGGTTCGGCTCGGCGTTCTGGTCCGCGTCGTCCTCGGCGCCTTCGCCTGAGGCGGAGCGGCTCCGAATCACCAGCGCCTGGGAGAACAGATCGGAGTTCGGGACCACGATCAGGGATCCATCCTCTGCGCGCAGAAAGCTGACCCGCATCCTGACCTCGCTCACCACTCCCCGGTGTCCATCGACCTCGATGTCGTCGCCCACCCGCACGTTGCGCTCGAGCAGCACGTAGAAGCCGCTGACGAAGCTCTTGAAGATGTCCTGCAGGCCCAGGCTGGCGATCAGGGCGGCGACCAGGATCCCGCTCAGTCCGACCAGCTGGTTGCCGAACACGTCGGCCAGGAAGATGAAGCAGCCCACGATCAGGACCACGGTGTAGACCACGCGCCGGACCAGAGCGACCACGTCGGGGCGGAAGTGGCGCCGGAACAGATAACGGTCGGTAAGGCGGCGGGCGACGAAGGCCAGGATCAGGAATCCGACCACGATGGCCGTCCCCTTCAGGATCTCGATCAGGAAAACCGGGACGTGGCTCGCGAACTGCACGAAGAGTGCCGCCGACGCCGGCGCGAGCCGGGCTAGCCCTCCTCGGACGCGGTCTCTGCTGCCTGGTCGAGGGCCGGCTCGCTCACCGCCTTTTCGTCAACCTCGGCCGCGCGACGCCCGGCGAGCTTGACGATGACCTCGTCGCCGTCGTCGAGCAGCGTGACCCCGGGCGGCAACACCAGGTCGGCGGCGCGCACGGCGTCGTCGATCTCGACCAGAGTCGCGGTCGACACCTCGATCAGCTCGGGGATGGCGGCGGGCAGACACTCCACGTGCACCTGTTGCACGAGTTGAAGGAGCTCGGCGTCACCCCGACGGACCGCCTCCGGTTCGCCCACCACCAGGATTGGAACCTCGGTGTGGAGCTTCTCCCGCAGGCTCACCTGGTGCAGGTCGACGTGGATGGCCAGGCCATGGCGGGGCGAGATCTGGACCGCCTTGATCAGCACCTTGCTCATAGATCCGCCGTCGACCTTGAGGTCGACCAGCTGGGTGTGGCCGGCCCGGTGATAGACACGCTCGAACTCCTTGAAGTTCAGGCTCAGGGTGCGCGGCGCCACCTTGTGCCCATAGACCACGGCGGGGATCATGCCCTCCCGGGCCAGCCGCCGGGCGCTCTTGCCCGTCTGCTGCCGAATTGCGGCCCCGATCTCCATGCCCGATCTCCTCTGATGAGTGTGGGGGCCAAAATGCCGGCCCCGAACGCTGGTCCGACATCACCATAGCAATTCGGCGCTCCTCCCGACCCTGGCCCACCGATGCCGGTGGGGCTCTCGCCCCCTCCCGAGGCCGAGTTGGAGCACGATTTAAAGCTCCGGCTCAGCCGCTTCGCCTCAAAGCGCAGGAGCAGGATGGACAGTGGGGCGGGAGCGAATGTAGCCAGCGCCCCGCAGCCCCGCGACCCCGCTCGAGATCAGCTGGAGCTGCCCCCGTCCCCCCCCTGCAGCGCCGGTTGCCGCTCCCGGAGCCAGGAGACGATGCTGTCCAGCGGGGTGCCCGGGGTGAATATCTCGGCCACCCCCAGGGAGCGAAGCTCGGCCGCGTCGCCGGGCGGGATGATGCCGCCGGCGAAGACCAATACGTCGCTCATCTGGCGCCGCCGAAGCTCGTCCAGGACGGCGGGGATCAGGGTCATGTGGGCGCCGGAATGAAGCGAGAGCCCGATCACCCGGGCGTCCTCCTGCAGGGCCGCCTCGACCACCATCCCGGGGGTCTGGCGGAGGCCGGTGTAGATCACCTCAAAGCCGGCGTCGCGCAGGGCCCGGGCCACGACCTTGACCCCGCGGTCGTGGCCGTCGAGTCCGATCTTGGCCAGCACGATACGCAGAGGGGCGGACGCCGAGGTGCGGACCATGGGCGGATTATGGCTCCCGCGGGGCCTGCGGTCGCAGGCGCTCCAGGAGGCGGGCAGCTATGACCCGAGGGTCAGAGCCCGAGAGGAGCTCGGGCTCCTCTTGAAGCCGGGCGCGAGCCTCTGATCGGGCCCAGCTGGCGACCAGCTCCAAGACCTCGGCCTGGATCCGTTCGCGTCCCCGGCGGTCGCCCTCGCCCGCGGCAAGGTGGGTGCGGTGGCGCTCGATCGCCGACCAGAGCTCGGCCACCCCGCTGCCGGTGCTGGCCACGGTGCCGACCAGGGGGGGATGCCAGAGGGAATCGGGGGCATCGCGCAAGATCGAGTTCAGCTCACTCAGGGCGCGTGGGGCCAGGGCGCTGTCGGCCTTGTTGAGGCAGATCACATCGGCCACCTCCATCACGCCCGACTTGAGATGCTGGATGGAGTCGCCCAGTCCGGGCGCCAGCACGAGCACGGTGGTGTCGGCGAGCTGAGCCACCTCGAGCTCGGACTGGCCCACCCCCACCGTCTCCAGCAGCACCAGGTCGAAGTCGAAGCCGCCCAGCGCACGCACCACGTCCGCGCTCTGGGCGGTCAGACCTCCCAGGTGGCCGCGGGCGCTGAGCGAGCGAACGTAGACGCCGGGGTCCTGGGCGTGGCGCTGGAGCCGGATCCGGTCCCCCAGCAGCGCTCCGCCGGTGTGGGGCGAGCTGGGATCGACCGCGATCAGTGCCAGCCTCAACCCCTGGCCCCGAAGCAGGGTCACCAGGGCATCGAGCAGCGTCGACTTGCCGCTCCCCGGCGGTCCGGTGAAACCGACGACCCGGGGCCGCGACCGGCCTCGGGCCAGGGCCATGGCCAGGTCGCGGTCGCCGTCCTCGATCCGGCTGATGGCGCGGGCCAGCCCGCGCACGCCCTGCAAGACCAGTTCAGAGGCGGTGGGCTCAGCTCGGCTCATGGGTCTACAAAGACCCCGCTCCGCCCCGCCCGGGGCTCACTGGCCGATCCAGCGGAGCGCGAAGTTGCGCCCCATGACCACCACCAGGCCGCTGGTGCTGGCCCCCGGCGTCGGCGGTGGGGTGGTCGCGGTTGCGGTGACGAGGTCGGCGCCAAAATACTGCGCCAGCCATTTCGCGGTCAGTGGGTAGCGCCCGCCCGAATAGTCGTAGACGACCGAGCCGGTGGCAGGGCTGGAGCGCAGTGGAGTGCCGATGCGAAAGCCCAGCGGAGCCAGCGTCTGGGCCACCCGCGAACCCATGTCGGCCAGGCTGAAGCTGGCGTTCACCAGCTCCACCGGGGCGGCCTCGGCGAGTACTGCGGGGTTGATGAAGACGCTGGCGAAGTAGCCCTGGATGGTGTGAAAGGTGGGGTCGACCGGGCAGAGCACGTATTCATTCCAGGGGCCGCAGCTGCCCGGCTGCTGGTAGAACTGCGCCACCAGATTGGAGTCGGTGAGCGCGGCCGAGCTGATCGCGGAGGCGGGCAGATGGGAGGAGAAGCGGTAGAGGGCGTCGAGGTCGCCAAGGCCCAGGTCGGTGATGAAGTTCTTCTGCAGCGCATCCATCAGGGCCGGCGCCCGGGTGATGACCCCAAGGGAGGTCGCCTTGAGCCGCATGGCGTCGAGCAGCTGGCGCTGACGCGCGGCGCGCGCAAAGTCGCTGGCCTGGGCGGCTTGGACGGCGTGACGCGATCGCGCCAGCTCCAGGGCCTGCTCCCCGTTGACCTGCTGGCAGCCGGCCTTGAAGTGAATGCCGCCAGGGACGTAGCCGTCGACGTAGTTCGGGTACTGGTTGTCGTCGAGTGGTCCGGCCAGGCACACCTGAACTCCGCCCAAGGCGTTGACCAGGTCTCGAAAGGCCTTGAAGTCGACGCCGACGAAGCCGTCGAAATGGATCCCGGTGATTGCCCCCACCGTCTGCATCGAGAGCCGGCCGCCAGCATCGCGGCTCGAGGCGACCTGGAATTGGGGCAGCTTACCGGGCCAGTTGGTGTCGTCCATACCGACCTCGTAGGCCACGTTGACCTTGTTCACCATCGGCTTGCCGCTGGCCCAGGCGTTGATCGGAACCATCAGGTCGCGCGGGACCGAGATCTCGAATGCGCGGCGCTGGGCAGGATCTATGGACAGCACCATGATGCTGTCCGTGAGCCAGGGGGCATCGTTCTCCGATCCCCCGTAGCCGAGCAGGAGCAGGTTCACGCGCTGGCCATGCTGAAGTTTGTAAGGGATGGTTCCGGGCTGCAGTCCACTTGCCTTGGCCAGCTCGCTGAGCGGGTTCCCCGAGCCGGTCGTGGCCCGGATCAGGTCCAGCACGCGCCATCCCGCCAGCCCCGAAAGTCCCAGGACCAGGACCAGGACCAGGGCCAGGATGGAACGCGGCGGACTCGGCGCTCGGCGCCGATACCTCGACTGGCGGGCCCGCATGGGCGGACCGGGGGGATGCTGCTCCACCTCGGATTGCTACCTCTTCACGGTGTGGGGGGACGCGATGCTGAATCGATGGCCGTCGGCGGCGCAATCGCCCCGGCCGGATGGGGCCGAGGCAGCAAAACTATAACGCAGGATCGCTCCCCGAACCGCCGTTTCGGGGGCGCACAGGGGCGGGCGCGAGGCCTCCGAGGTCTTTTACTTGAGCAGGCTGCGCGCGATGACCAGGCGCTGGATCTGATTGGTCCCCTCATAGATCTGGGTGATCTTGGCGTCACGCATCATCCGCTCCACCGGGTAGTCCTGGGTGTAGCCGTAGCCACCCAAAATCTGGACCGCGTCGGTGGTCACGCGCATCGCGGTGTCCGAGCAGAAGAGCTTGGCCATGGCTGCCAGGCGGGTCATATCGGGAGCGGCGGCGTCGACCATCTCGGCCGCGTGGTAAAGCAGCTGGCGGGCGGCCTCGATCCCGGTCGCCATGTCGGCCAGCATCCACTGCAGACCCTGGAAGGAGGCGATCGGCTGTCCGAATTGCCGCCTTTCGCGGGCGTAGGCGAGGGCGAAGTCCAGCGCCCCCTGGGCGATGCCCAGGGCCTGGGCCGCCACCCCCGGTCGGGAGCGGTCCAGGACCCCGAGTGCGAGCTTGAAGCCCTGGCCCTCAGCCCCGAGGCGGTTCTCGACCGGCACCGTTACCTCGTCGAACGCGATCTGGGCCGTGGGCGACCCGCGGATACCCATCTTGTGCTCGACCTTGAGCACCTGCCAGGGGCTGCGCTCGCGCTCCAAGACGAAGGCGCTGATCCCACTTGGACCGGGGCCCCCAGTGCGCGCGAACAGGATCATGGTCTTCGCCACGCTGCCGTGGGTGATGAACATCTTGGTCCCGCTGATCACGTACTCCGAACCCTGGCGCGTGGCCCGGGTGCTGAGGGCGGAGGCGTCGGAGCCCGCCCCGGGCTCGGTCAACGCGTAGCAGACAACCCGACCCTGGGCGATGTCAGGTAGAAAACGTCGTTTCTGCTCCTCGCTCCCGCCCAGGAGCAGGGAGTGCGCGCCCAGAGCCTGCACACCCAGGATCAGGGCCGAGCTGGCACAGGCCCGGGCGATCTCCTCGGTCGCCATGCAGACCGTGAGCGACGACCCGCTCACGCCGCCATAGGCCTCCGGCACGGGAATGCCGAGCACGCCATTGTCGGCGAGCAGCCGCTCGATGTCCTCGGGGTACTCGGCGCGCTCGTCGATCTCGGCCGCGCGCGGCGCGATGTGGTCGCGCACCAGTTCGCGCACGGTCTCCCGGATGGCCAGTTGCTCAGCTGAGAATCTTGTCTCCACCGGGCCCGATTATCGACCCTGGGCCACGCTCGCGAACTGGATCGCGAGCATGCTCCAGAAGACGAGCGCGAGGTCGTTCTTGAAATAGGGGACGTCGACCAGTCCGTGGAGGCAGAAGCCGACGAGCGCGGCGCCGGTTCCAATGGCCAGCAATCGGGCCCAGGGTCCAGAGTTAAGACCGGCGCGCAAGGTGCGCACGGCCTGGGCCAAAAGCCAGACCACCGCCGCCAATCCGATCAGCCCGGTCTCGCTCCAGAAGTTCAGGAAGAGGTCGTGAGGATAGATCAGGTTCTCGTGATAGTCCGGCGCCCGATAGGGCGCGAGGGCGTACTTGAAGCCGTCCAGTCCGGCTCCGGTCAGGGGGCGGTGCGAGAGCATATTCAGGCTTGAGCGCCAGAGCGCGCCGCGCAGCGCGATGGTGTTGTCAGGGCTATGGAAGTTGAGCTCGACCAGGACCCGGTGCCGAACCTTGCCGCTGGCCCCGAGCGCGGCCAGGGCCAGCGCCAGCAGCGCGCCCAGCACGCGCCAGCGCCAGGGATGGAAGAGGAATACGAACAGGGTCTCAGCCCCGAGCGCCAGCCAACCGCCGCGCGACAGGCTGACCACGATGGCGGCAGCGAAGAGCAGGTACAGGGCGCCCGCGACCAATCGCTCGTCGCGCCGATCCGAATACACGGCCAGGGCCAGCGCGAGCGCGCTCAGGGGCTCGAGAAACAGGCTCACGTCATTGGCGCTGTTGTAGATCGCGACCGGGGGCGTGGTGGTGCTGAAGGTGCCCTGCATCAGGTGGCGGACGTCCACCCCGAGGTTGGCCAGGGCGGATACGGCTCCGGCCACCGCGAGGCCGGCCAGGAGCAGTCGAGCCCGCTGGCGGACGCGGGCGATGGCGGCGATGACGACGGCCGCCGCCATGGGCTCGGCGAAGTACGCCTTCCAGATCCCCAGCGCCTTGATGTGGGTGGAGGCGGTGAAGACCACGCCCAGGCTCGCGCCCAGGAGCAGGAGCAGGCCCGGGAGCAGATACGGATTGCGCCAGGGCAGCTGGGACCAATACGCCAGCCCCCCGACCGCCAACGCGAGCAGGAGCAGGAGCTCGAGCAGGGTGGTGGGCAGGGGCCCCAGGTGGGGTCGGACCACGTAAAGGGGAAGCGCGGCCAGGGCCAGGGCCATGAGCCAGGTGGCCAGGCGCTGAATCGCGCTCTCGGCGCCGGGACCCTGGAGCTCACTCATGCCAAGGGCAATAATGCGGTGCGCAAGCCAGCCGAAGCCAGCGGCAGCCATCCAGGCGCTGGAATCGCGAGCGGCCCCCCCGTAGAATGGGCGCTCATATGGAAGCAGGTCCGCGCTACCTCGAGGGCACCACCGTGGGTAGCGGCCGCGACATCATCGGGGTCCGCCGGGATCGGATCGCCGTCATCATCGAGCAGGGCCGCGAGATCATCATGCGAGCCAAGCACGACAAGATCCTGCCCGAGACCATCACCGGCGCCACGGCCGCGCTCCTGGTGACCATCTCCGGATACGGCGAGCCGCTGTCCGAGGGTCAGTGGCGCGAGTTGTCCGGGGTGGTCGGCGGCATCATGGCTGATCCGGCGTATGCCGATCTGGCCCGTCTCCGCGGGTTGGTCACCCCCGAGCAGTTCATCAACGTGGCCCGCAATCAGGGCTACGCCAAGTTCATCCGCCGCCTCGACGACGGTCGCTGGGTGTGCGAGCTCTCACCCAAACTGGAGGACGTCCCGGACGAATAGAGCTGGGGCCTCGCCTCAGCAGCCGAGCTCGCGCGCGATCAAGATCCGCTGGACCTCGCTGGTGCCCTCCCCGATCTCGCTGAACTTGGCGTCGCGCCAGAACCTGGACACCACCGAATCCTCCATCAGCCCATAGCCACCATGGATCTGGACCGCCTCGTCGGCGGCCCGCTTGGCTGTCTCGGACGCGTAGAGCTTGGCCACCGAGGCGAATCGCGTGAGTTGGCCCTGGGGCGTGCCGGGATCCATGAATGCGATCGCGGCGCGATGCGTCGCCAGGCGCGCCAGGTCGACCTCGACCGACATGTCGGCGAGTTTGAATCCGATGGCCTGGAACTGGGAGATGGGCCGTCCGAACGCCTGCCGCTCCCGGGCGTGGGCGAGCGCTGCGTCCAAACAGGCCTGGGCCTGTCCGGTGGCCAGGGCCGCGATGGCGATGCGCCCGGCGGTGAGGGCGCGGAGAAACTGGGCGTAGCCCCCGCCGCGCGTTCCGAGCAGGTTCGCCTCCGGCACCCGGCATCCCTCCAGCGCCAGCGGATGGGTGTCGGAGCAGCGCCAGCCGGTCTTCTGGTAGGCGGGCAACACCTTGAGGCCAGGAGCGCCGGCGGGCACCAGCAGGGCCGAGATCTCGGGCTCGCGTCCGTCCCCAGAGTCGGTGCGGCAGGTCACCGTGACCCCAGCGGTGATGTCCGTCCCCGAGTTGGTGATGAACTGCTTGTTGCCCTCTATGGTCCACTCCTCGGCCTCAAGCGAAGCCCGGGTCGCAGTCGCTCCGGCGTCGGAGCCGGCCCCGGGCTCGGTCAGGCCGAAGGCCCACAGCCGGCGCCCGCTCAAGAGGTCGGGCAGCCAGCGCTGACGCTGCTCGGGGGTGCCGAATTCGTAAATCGGGGTCGCGCCCAGCGACACCGCCGCCTCAAGCGTGATGGCCACCCCGGCGTCGGCCCAGGCCACCTCCTCCAAGGCCAGGCAGTAGGAGAGGAAATCGCCTCCGACCCCACCTGCGGACTCGGGGAAGGGAAGCCCGAAAAGACCCAGATCGGCCATCTGGCCCACGATCGCATAGGGGAAGCGGGACTCACGATCGAGTTCGGCGGCGGCAGGCCGGATCACCTCGCGGGCAAATTCCCGGGTCAGGGATCTGACCGCCCGCTGCTCAGCTGTGAGCTCGAAGTCCAATCCCAGCATCGTACGCCGCCCTCATCCCAGTACAGCGCGGCGAGATTCAGCCGGCCCGCGGTCCGGCCGCTCTCCACCCTGCCAGCAGGAGCAGCAGGCTGCCCACCACGGGCGAGATGATCAGATAGGCGGCGAGCTCGCCGAGCACGTATGGAGTCTGGCCCGACTCCATCTGCGGGCTGTCCGCCCGCGATCAAGGATCTGTAACCGCGCCCCGGATCAGCTCGCGGTCAGGAGCTCGACGATCTGGTCGGTGGTCTCGGCGACCTCGATGCCCGCGGCTCTAAACGCCGCCTCCTTGCTCTGCGCGGTGCCCCGGTTGCCACTCACGATGGCCCCCGCGTGCCCCATGCGCTTGCCCTCGGGCGCCGTCCGCCCGGAGATGAAGGCCACCGCGCGCAGCCGCGAACCCCGCCCCATGTACTCGGCCGCCCGCTCCTCGTCGGAGCCGCCGATCTCCCCGATCACGGCCACGTGGGTGGTGTTGGGATCGGCCTCGAAGAGCTCGAGCACGTCCACGAAGGACATCCCGTTGATGGGGTCGCCGCCGATGCCTACCACCGTGGATTGACCCTTGCCCGCCGCGGTCAGCGCCGCCATGGTCTCGTAGGTCAGGGTGCCCGACCGGGCCACGATTCCGATCGACCCGGGAGCCGAGAAGCGCTGCGGGATGATCCCGATCTTGCCCACCCCGGGGGTCAGGAGTCCGGGGCAGTTGGGTCCCAGGAGGTGGGCGCGCGGGAAGTCGGACAGAAAGCCCTTGACCCGGATCATGTCCTGGATCGGAATGCCCTCGGTCATGCAGACGATCAGTTCAAGGCCGGCGGCCGCAGCCTCCATGATCGCGTCCGCCGCATACGGCGGGGGCACAAAGATACCGGCGGCATTGGCCCCGGTGGCCGCAACCGCGTCCTGGACGGTGTCGTAGATGGGAACCCCGTCGTGGTCCCCGCCGCCCTTGCCCGGGGTCACGCCGGCGACCACCTGGGTGCCCATGAGACGCATCTGGCCGGTGTGGAAGGAGCCTTCGCGTCCGGTCATGCCCTGGACCAGGACGCGGGTGTCGGGGGTCAAAAGGATCGCCATCTTCTACCTCGTCAGGGCCACGATCTTCTGCGCGGCTTCCCAACCGCTGGCCCCGGGTTCGATTCCGTTCTGCTTCAGGATCTCCCGCCCCTCCTCCTCATTCGTGCCGCTCAAGCGCACCACCAGGGGAAGGTCGAATCCGAGCTGGTCGCGGGCCTGGATCAGGCCCCGGGCGACCTCATCGCCGCGGGTGATGCCGCCAAATATGTTGATCAGCACCCCGCGCACGCGGGGATTCATCAGGATCACCGCCAGCGCGTTCTCGACCACCTCGGCCCGCGCCCCGCCGCCGATGTCGCAGAAGTTGGCGGCGCTGCCCCCGGCCCGCTGGATCAGGTCCAGGGTGCCCATGCAGAGGCCGGCGCCGTTGCCGATGATCCCGATCTCGCCGTCGAGGGAGACGTAGGTGAGGTTGCGTCGATGCGCCTCGGCCTCGAGCGCGTCCTCCTCGCTCACGCCGCCGTAGCGGCTCTCCAGCTCACGCTGCCGGAAGGAGGCGTTCTCGTCCGTCTCCAGCTTGGCGTCGCCGGCGATGAGCTCGCCCCCGGGGGTGATGACCAGAGGATTGATCTCGGCCGTGACCGCGTCGTAGAGGGAGATCGCACGGTGAAGCTTTTTCACCAGGGGGACCAGGGCCCGCACGTGCTCGCCCAGGCCGGCGGCGAAGACGAGCTGATTCAGCTCGAAGTCGAGCGGGCCCCGCCAGGGATCGGGATGCAGGCGCGCGATCGACTCCGGGGACTCCTCTGCCACCTGCTCGATCTCCATCCCCCCCTGGGAGGAGAGCATCAGGATGTTGTTGCGCCGGTCGCGGTCGACCGTGAAGCCCAGATACACCTCGCGCGAAATGTCGAGCGCGGTCTCGCAATAGACCAGGGGCACCCGGTGACCCTTGATGTCCATGCCGATGATCTGCTCGGCCGCTGCTCGCGCCTCCTGCGGGTTGGCGGCGAGCTTGATTCCCCCCGCCTTACCCCGGCCCCCGACCGGCACCTGCGCCTTGACTGCGACCGGCCCGAGCTCAGCGCAGGCCTGCGCTGCCTCCTCCGGCGTCCGCGCCACCCTGCCCTTGGGAATGCCAATGCCGAGAGAGGCCAGAACCTCTTTGGCCTGATACTCGAGCAACTTCATTCAGCATCATCTCCTGGCCGCCCGAGCGGCGTTGACCGGCGCTCGAACAGGGTAGCAATTGCGGAGCGTCGACCGGAGTCGGGCTAAAGGGGAATGTTGCCGTGCCAGCGCTCGGTTCGCCGGCGCTCCTTGCGCTGAGCCATGCGCAGCGCCCGGATGAGAATCGGCCGGGTCTGGGCAGGCTCGATGATGTCGTCCAGGTAGCCACGCTCGGCCGCCGCGAAGGGACTGGAGTAGAGGTCCCGATACTCTTCGACCAGGCGTTCACGCTCCTGCCCCGGATGCGGCGCCTGCTCCAGCCGGCGCCGGTGGATCACGTTGACCGCGCTCTCCGGACCCATCACCGCCACCTCGGCCGTGGGCCAGGCAAAGTTGAAGTCGGCCCGGATGTGCTTGGAGCACATGACGCAGTAGGCGCCCCCGTAGGCCTTGCGCACGATCACGGTCAGCTTGGGCACGGTGGCCTCGGCGAAGGCGTATAGCAACTTGGCTCCGTGGCGGATGATGCCCCCGTGCTCCTGCTCGGTTCCGGGCAGAAATCCGGGCACGTCCTCGAACACGATCAGGGGCAGATTGAAGGCGTCGCAGAAGCGCACGAAGCGCGCGGCCTTGACCGAGGCGTCGATGTCCAGTGCTCCGGCCAGCACCCGAGGCTGGTTGGCCACCACGCCCACGCTCTGACCGTCCAGCCGGCCGAATCCGCACACCACGTTCATCGCGTGCAGCGGCTGCACCTCCTGCAGCTCGCCGTCGTCTACTACCTCGGCGATGAGCTCCCGCATCTCGTAGGGCTCGCGTGGATTTTGGGGGATGAGGTCCAAAAGGCGCGCCGAGACCCGTTCAGGACTGTCGTGAGGCACCACCACAGGGGGCGCCTGATCGCGGTTCAGAGGCAAAAACGAGAGCAGCCGCCGGACCTGCTCGAAGCACTCGTCCTCGCTCTCGGCCACGAAGTGCGCTACCCCCGAGCGCGTGCTGTGCACGCTGGCGCCCCCCAATTCCTCGAATCCGACCTCCTCTCCGGTGGTCACCCGGATCACCTCGGGCCCGGTGATGAACATGTAGCCCACGCCCTGGACCATGAAGGTGAAGTCGGTCAGCGCGGGCGAGTAGACCGCGCCCCCGGTGCAGGGACCGAGGATGAGACTGAGCTGGGGGATGACCCCGGACGCCTCCACGTTGCGCCAGAAGATCTCGGCGTAGCCGGCCAGGGCGACGACACCCTCCTGGATGCGCGCCCCCCCGGAATCGTTGATCCCGATCACGGGCACCCGGTCGCGCAGGGCCAGGTCCATCACCTTGCAGACCTTCTCGGCGAAGACCTCACCCAGAGAGCCCCCGTAGACGGCGGCGTCGTGGCTGAAGACCATGACCGGACGGCCACCGATGCGGGCGTGCCCGCTGACCACGCCGTCGCCGCTGGGACCGCTCTGGCCCGCCTCTAAGGCCGGGCGGGCGAACAGATCCAGCTCCTCGAACGAATCGGCGTCGACCAGGCGCTGGATGCGTTCGCGGGCGGTCAGGCGCCCGCGAGAGTGCTGCCGCGACACACCCGCGGGGTCGCCGTGCGAGGCCTGATAGCGGCGCTGCCGGAGCTCGTTCAGGGCGTCGATACGACGCTTTAGAGCCACTTTCGGCTCAGCCCAGATCGGCCGGCCGGTGTTCGCCGAAGACGGCGCGCAGGCGCCGGCAACACTCCCCCACGGTCGCGTAGGCGGCCAGCGCCGACTTGAGCTCGGGCATCAGGTTGTGCGTCCCGGCCGCCGCCGCCTGGAGCCGGTCGAGGGCCCGTTCGACCGCCCCCTGATCGCGCTCCTGGCGCAGGCGGCGGAGAGCTGCCACCTGTTCTTCCTGGGCGCGGGGCTCGACCCGGGTGATCTCGAGTTCGTCGCCGGACTCGCTCTGGTAGCGGTTCTGGCCCACCACCACCCGCTCGCCCGATTCCACCCGGCGCTGGTGGCGGTAGGCCGATTCGGAAATGCGACGCTGCATGTACCCACGCTCGATCGCGCTCACCGCCCCACCCAACTGCTCGATCTCAGCCATGATCACCTCCGCCTCCGCCTGGAGCCGATCGGTCAATGCCTCGACGTAGTAGGAACCCCCCAGGGGGTCGGCGACGGCGGTCACGCCGGTCTCGTTGGCGATCACCTGCTGGGTGCGCAGAGCGAGTTCGGCTGCGCTCTGCGAGGGCAGTCCGAGGGCCTCGTCGTAGGCGTTGGTGTGCAGGGATTGGGTTCCCCCCAGGACCGCAGACATGGCCTCGAGCGAGGTCCGTACGACGTTGACCAGGGGCTGCTGCGCGGTCAGGGTGACGCCGCCGGTCTGGGTGTGGAAGCGCAGCGCCAGCGAACGCGGGTCCTGGGCCGCGAAGCGATCGCGCATGATCTGTGCCCACATCCGGCGCGCGCAGCGAAACTTCGCCGCCTCCTCAAAGAAGTCGGTGTGGCAGGCAAAGAAGAAGGAGAGCCGGGGCGCGAACTCGTCGATCTCAAGACCGGCGCCGAGGGCGGCCTCGACGTAGGCGATGCCGTCGGCCAGGGTGAACGCCACCTCCTCGGCCGCGGTCGCGCCCGCCTCGCGCATGTGATAGCCGGAGATGGAGATCGTGTTCCAGGCTGGGAGCTCGGCCCGACAGTGGGCGAACAGGTCGGTGGTGAGTCGCATCGAGGCTCGGGGCGGGAAGATGTAGGTGCCGCGAGCGACGTACTCCTTCAGGATGTCGTTCTGGACCGTGCCCCTTATATCCTCGCGAGCGCAGCCGCTGCGCTCGGCCACCAGCTGGTAGAGCAGTAGCAGCAGCGGGGCTGTGGCGTTGATCGTCATCGAGGTCGAGATCCGCTCCAGGGGCAAACCCTGGAGCAGGGTCTCCATGTCGCGCAAAGAGTCGATCGCCACCCCGACCTTTCCGACCTCGCCCTGGGCCATGGGGTCGTCGGAGTCGTAACCGATCTGGGTCGGGAGATCGAAGGCGACCGAGAGCCCGGTCTGACCCTGGGCGAGCAGGTATTTGTAGCGCTGGTTCGACTCCGCCGCGGTGCCAAAGCCAGCGTACTGGCGCATGGTCCAGAGGCGATCCCGGTACATCCCGGGGTGGATGCCGCGGGTGAAGGGATACTGCCCCGGGTCAGGGGGCGGCGAGACCACATCGCCGGGCCCGTAGTGGGGCTTGAGCTCGAGCCCGGAATCATTGTGCCGAGGCGGAGGGGCGGGCGTGGTCACGGACGCTCCTCGACCAGTTCGGTCAGCACACCTCCCATCCCCCGGGGATGGAGAAAGGCGACGCGCTCGCCGCCCAGGCCCAGCCTGATCCCGGGCGGCACCACCTCCTGTCCCAACTCGGCCGCCTGCCCCAGGGCCTGATCGAGGTCGTCAACCACCCACGCCACGTGGTGGACCCCATCCCCCCGGCGGTCGAGGAAGCGCTTAAGCGGTCCCTCGCCCAGAGGCTGGATCAGCTCCACCCGCTCGCCCCCGATCCTGACCAGGGCGGCCTCCATCCCCTCCTCCTCCATCCGCCGCCGCACCTCGAGCTCGGACCCTAACAACCGCGCGTAGCTATCGAGGGAGTGCTCGAGATCGCTCACGATCAGCCCCAGATGATGAATCCGATCCAGCTTGAGCCGGGCGCGGGCCCATCCCTCCCCCGCCTCACCCATCGTCGGGCCACAGGGTTTCGACCCGAGACGTGCACAGAGTCAACTCCCGGGCCGCGCGCGTGTAGCGGACGATCGTGGGCAGGTCACCCTTTAAGCGCAGCTTGCCCTGCAACATGCCTCGCGTGGCGTCGAGCTCGCCCAGCGCCACCTGCTTCCAGCGCGAGTAAGGGGCCGTGATGACGAAGTCGCAGGCGGCGGCCGCCGCCGCCTCCGCCACGTTCACCGCCCGCGCCTCGCCCTCATAAAGGTCCAGGACCACGCCGCGGGAGGCGGGAAAGCTCTTGTCCGGCTCGGCCTCGACTACCAGTCCCACGCTCCAACGCCAGCCGCGAGCGGCGTCACGGTAGACCTGGCTCGAATTGATCTGATCCTTGAACGCGTTCGCCCAGGATTCCGAAAACGCCTCCACCGCCATCGCAACCACCTCCGCTCGAGCCACCGGAACCGAGCCCAGCATGGGCCATTGGGGGCCGAGATCGCCACCGACGTCCAAGTGTCCCGCGCGCGGACTACAGTACCGCGCATGGGCCTCAACTTCGCCGTGGCACTCCACGAGGCGGCGCTCAGGCATCCCCAGCGCAACGCGGTGGTCCTGGATTCGGTGGAGATCGACTATCGAACCCTGGACCACATGTGCGACCGACTCGCCGCCGGCCTCATGCGCCTGGGCGTGGGGGCCGGGGATCGGATCCTTCTGGTACTGCCCAACGTACCCCACTTCGTCATCGCTTACTTCGGCATCCTGCGCCTGGGCGCGGTCGCCGTGCCCGTCAACGTGCTGCTCAAAGCGAACGAGCTCGCCTACCATCTCGAGGACTCAGGCGCCGGCGTCGTGATCGTCTGGGAGGACTTCGCCGACGAGGTCCTGGGGGCGGTGGCCCAGTGTGGGCGCGAGCTGAGCGTGTTTGTCGCCTCGCGCCCCGGCAGCCAACCGCGTTCGGACGCCACCAAAACATTCGATTCTCTGCTTGAGGCCGATCCGCCCGGCGCTTTCCCCGGCGCCCAGAGCGAGCCCGGCGACACCGCGGTCATCCTCTACACCTCGGGCACCACGGGCCGCCCCAAGGGGGCCGCCCTGAGCCATTCCAACCTCTTCATGAACGCCTGGATCGGGACCCAGATCATCCGGGCGCAGGAGGACGACGTGATCATAGGGGTGCTGCCCCTGTTTCACTCCTTCGGTCAGAGCGCGGTGATGAACACGAGCGTGCTCGCCGGTTCCACCCTGACCCTGGTCCCCCGATTTGACTCTGGAGCCGTGCTCCAGGTCATGGCCCGCGACCACGTGACCATATTCGCCGGCGTCCCCACCATGTACTTCGGGCTCCTCCACCACCCGGGCGAGATCCCTGACGTCTCCTCGCTTCGGCTCTGCGTCTCGGGCGGGGCGGCCATGCCGGCTGAGGTGATGCGCGCCTTTGAGGAGCGCTACAACGTGGTGGTCCTGGAGGGCTATGGGCTCTCCGAGACCTCCCCGGTGGCGACATTCAACCGCTCGCCCGAGGAGCGACGAACGCTCAGCATCGGCAAGCCGGTGTGGGGGGTGGAGGTCCAGATCTGGGACGATTCCCTGCACAGGCTGGAATTGGGGCCCGAGCACGTGGGCGAGATCGTGATCCGCGGCCACAACGTGATGAGCGGGTACTGGCGCCAGCCCGAAGCGACCCAGGAGGCCCTGGCCGGGGGCTGGTTCCACTCCGGCGACCTGGGCTACGAGGACGCCGACGGCTTTCTTTACATCGTGGACCGCAAGAAGGACATGATCCTGCGCGGCGGATTCAACGTCTACCCGCGCGAGGTCGAGGAGGTCCTCTTCCAGCACCCGGTGGTGGCGGCCGCGGCCGTGATCGGCGTCGCCGACACCCGTCTGGGAGAGGAGGTCAAAGCGGTCGTGCAGCTGAAACCGGGTCAGACGGCCAACGCGGTGGAGCTGATCGATTTCTGCCGCCAGCGCCTGGCCGCGTACAAGTACCCGCGCAGCGTCGAATTCGTCGACTCGATGCCGGTGGGGGGAACGGGCAAGATCCTAAAGCGCGAGCTGCGCGCGAGATTTGAATTGTCGGGGGAGGCGACCGAGCAGGTGGAGTCGGCCGGACGGCTCGACC
>Ga0307373_10001538_pt1 | contig 43288 bp, 53 predicted proteins | sample OX2MG_FD_202534 | JGI IMG/M metagenome (GOLD analysis project Ga0307373, IMG submission 202534) | Soil microbial communities from Risofladan, Vaasa, Finland - OX-2 | ecosystem: Environmental > Terrestrial > Soil > Coastal area > Acid sulfate soil | place: Finland: Risofladan, Vaasa | collected...
GCACCGCGCTGATGAGGTCGGGATCGCGCGAGTGGCTGTTGGGGCAGGATGGGTCGGCTGGGTAAGGGGGGAAGCCCGGCGCAGCAGCCGGATCGTGCCGGGTGCCTCGGGCGGTGCGGGCGCCTCCGGCATGCTGCTGACCATGCTGGGCTTCTGCCAAGCCAACGTTGTGGCTGGCAAGTGTGGCGGAGGATAGGAGATTCGAACTCCTGAGGGGTTGCCCCCAACACGCTTTCCAAGCGTGCGCCCTAGGCCACTAGGCGAATCCTCCGCAGGCAAGCTTACCGGTGCCGCCGACCGGGCGGGATGCTCCGGCGAACCAGGCCGGATGATGCCCTCGGCCGGGGCGGGCAGCGCAGCCAACTAGGGCGGCGGCGCAGCCAACAGGGGCGAGGCAGCACCCTCAACAGGAGCGGGCGGCGCCGCGAACAGGCGCGATGACGCCGCCGACGAGGGCGGACGGGCACTGCCGGCGGGGCTGGGCGGCGTGCCCGGCCGGGCGGGATGCGGCACAGGAGTGTCCGACCCGTGGCTAGACTGGTCGCCGACCCCCCGCACGGCGTTTATCCCGCCAACTCCCCCAGGGCCGGAAGGCAGCAAGGGTACGCGGGCTCTGGCGGGTGTGCGGGGGGTCCTTACCGGCACCGCGAGGATCCGGCACCGCGAGGATGAGGTCATGACAGGTGACGTGCCCGGCACTCTTCCTGCAGACCACGACCCGGACCGGCCCGGCGGCCCCCGGCCGCGCCTGGCGCTCTACCGCAGGTACCGGCCGGCGACGTTCGCCGAAGTCAAAGGCCAGGACCATGTAACGGAACCGCTGCGGCAGGCACTGCGCACCGGCAGGGTGCACCACGCCTACCTGTTCAGCGGGCCCCGGGGCTGCGGCAAGACGTCCAGCGCGCGCATCCTGGCACGCTCGCTGAACTGCGCCGAGGGGCCTACCCCCGATCCGTGCGGCAAGTGCGAGTCCTGCGTCGCCCTGGCCCCGGACGGGCCGGGCAGCCTGGATGTGATCGAGATCGACGCCGCGTCGCACGGCGGCGTCGACGACGCCAGGGACCTCCGCGAGCGGGCCTTCTACTCCCCGGTGTCCGGGCGCTTCAAGATCTACATCATCGACGAGGCGCACATGGTGACCCGGGAGGGCTTCAACGCGCTCCTCAAGCTCGTCGAGGAACCGCCACCGCACCTGAAGTTCGTCTTCGCCACCACCGAGCCAGAGAAAGTCATCGCCACCATCAGGTCCCGCACGCACCACTACCCGTTCCGCCTGGTGCCCCCGGCCATCCTGCGGGAACTGCTGGAGCAGATCCTGAATGCCGAGCAGGTCCCCTACGAGCCGACCGTGCTGCCGCTGGTGGTCCGGGCAGGGGCTGGGTCGGCACGGGATTCCCTCTCGGTGCTCGACCAGTTGCTGGCCGGCGCGGGTGAAGAAGGGCTGCGCTACGACCGGACCGTGGCCCTGCTCGGCTACACCGACGAGAACCTGCTGGACGACGTCGCCGACGCGTTCGCGGCCGGGGACGGCGCGGCGGTGTTCCGCGCGGTGAACCGGGTGATGGAAGGCGGCCATGACCCCCGGCGGTTCGCCGCTGACCTGCTTGACCGCTTCCGCGACCTGATCGTGCTGGCCGCCGTGCCCGGGGCCGGGCAGACCGGGCTGCTCGACATGCCCGCGGACCGGCTCGACCGGATGACCGAGCAGGCGGGGAGATTCGGGCAGGCCGAACTGACCCGTGCCGCGGAAATCGTCAGCGAGGGGCTCATCCAGATGCGCGGGGCGACCTCGCCGCGGTTGCTGCTCGAGCTCACCTGCGCGCAGATCCTGCTGCCCGGCGCGAGTTCCGGGGAGAAGGCGTTGCTGGCGAGGCTGGAACGGCTGGAGCGCCGGCTGGCGGGCGCGGATCCCGGTGCGGGCCCGCCGGCTCCGGCGGGTCCGGCGGCCCCGGATCGGGCGGAGGCGTCGGCACCCAGGCCCGTTGCGGGGCGTCCGGCTCCGTCCGCCCCGGCTCCGGCTGCCCCGGCTCGGGCCGCCCCGGCTCGGGCCGACGGCGCCCAGGACGCCCGCGGACAGGGCACTGCGGCGGGGACCGCCGCCCCGGCCGGCGCCGAGGCGGTCAGGCAGCGCTGGCCGGAGATCCTCGACGCGGTCAAGAGCCAGCGCCGGGTGGCCTGGATGCTGCTCAGCAACGCCACGGTGCATTCCGTCGAGGACGGCGTTCTCACGGTGCTGTTCGCCAGGGAAGGCGAGGCCCGGGGGTTCTCGGGCAGTGGTTACGACCGTGATCTCATTGCCGTGCTCGGCTCCCTGCTGGGCGTGACCTTCCGGATCAAGGCGATGTCCGCGGCCCAGCTGGGCAGCACCCCGGGAGTTCCGCGCAGCGACCAGGGCGGCCCGGATGAGCTGAGCGCGAAGGCTCCCGCAGCGGTCCAGGTCACCAGCCCGCCGCCGCCCCCGGAATCCGCGCCGCCACGCACGCTCTCCGCCGAGGCGCAGAGCGACAGCGCCCCGGCACAGCCGGTCAGCATGGACCTGACCGGCATGGACCTCATCAAGCGGGAACTCGGCGGTCGCGTCATCGCCGAGATCGACGAAGCCTGACCCCGGCCTCAGGTCCCCCGGCTCCGCGCCTTCCGTCCACCGTGGCTGGCTTTGCGGGATGGACCGGGACCCACCGGACACCTGCCCAGGGCAACACGTGAGGCAGTGCCCCCGGTAAGGCCAGCAGGCCGTAGGCTCGAAACCGACAGGTCCTTCGGGCCGCCCCGGACCGGGCAGGCACGACGGGCGTTCCAGTCACCGTGCGACGGTGCGGGCTGACGGTAGTGAGTGAGGGCACAGTGGACCCTGGTGGCCAGATCGATATGCAGCAACTGATCGCGGCTGCGCAGCAGATGCAGGATCAGCTCATGAACGCGCAGCAGGAACTGGCTGACGCCGTGGTCGAGGGGAGCGCCGGCGGCGGCCTCGTCAAGGCCCGGGTCAACGGGCAGGGCGACCTGGTGGACCTGACCATCAGCCCGGCCGCCATCGACGCGACGGACCCGGCGGAAACCGCCCAGACCATCGCCGACCTGGTCCTGGCGGCTGTCCGCGACGCCAACCGCGCCGCGTCCGAGTTGCAGCAGGAGAAGATGGGGCCGCTGGCGTCCGGCATCGGCGGGCTTGGCGGCGCGGGCGACGTCCCCGGGCTGCCGGGCATCCCAGGTATCGGGGACTTCCCGGGCCAGCCACACGGCGGCGAGCCGCGCGGCGGCGGCGACCTTCGCGGCTGATCGGGACGGACGCACGTGTACGAAGGGATTGTCCAGAGCCTCATCGACGAGCTTGGCAGGCTGCCGGGCGTCGGTCCCAAGGGCGCGCAGCGCATCGCCTTCCACCTGCTCGCCGCTGATTCCACGGACGTCCGCCGGCTCGCGTCCGTCCTGGTGGAGGTCACTGAGCGGGTGCGGTTCTGCCGCGTCTGCGGGAACGTGGCCGAAGAAGAGGAATGCCGGATCTGCCGCGACCCGCGCCGGGACCAGTCAATCATCTGCGTGGTCGAGGAGCCCAAGGATGTCGCGGCGATCGAGAAGATCCGTGAGTTCCGCGGTCGCTACCACGTTCTCGGCGGCGCGATCAGCCCGATCGACGGGATCGGCCCGGAGGACCTGCGGACCAGGGAACTCATGACGCGGCTGTCGGATGGCGCCGTCACCGAGGTGATCCTGGCGACCGACCCGAACCTGGAAGGCGAGGCCACCGCGACCTACCTGGCCAGGCTGCTCAAGCCGCTGGGCATCCGGGTGACCAGGCCCGCCAGCGGGCTGCCGGTCGGCGGCGACCTGGAGTACGCGGATGAGGTCACCCTCGGGCGGGCGTTCGAAGGACGGAGACTTCTTGATGTATGAGATTTCTGAGGCTTCTGATGCTCAGCGCGTGCCGCGTGACGTGGCGTGTCCGATGAACCCAGGCTGGAGGAAGGGCAGGCTAGGGACCTATGAGGCAGATCCAGTTACCCGCAGGACGGCATCCTGGCTGCGAGGCAACCGATGAGCGCTACTAGCAAGGGACCGGCAACCGCGCCCCCGACGGGCGACGGATGGAACCCGCTCGCCGACCGGATAGCGGGGCAGGCCAGGGACTTCCTGGACGGGATCGCGGCGCTGGCCCGCGGCGAGGGCAGCAACGAGACGGTGCCGTTGCTGCTGCTGGAGGTTTCCCAGATACTGCTCGCCGGGGCGCAACTCGGTGCCAGCAAGGACGTCATCCTGCCCGACAACTGGGAACCTGACGTGGGCGCCGATCCGGATCTGGATGTGCTGAGGTCGGGCCTCGCCCGGCGGCTGGCTGACTGCGATGAGTACGCGGAGCTTTTCGATCCCTACGCCGACACCCGGCTCACGGCCTTCCGCCTGTCGGATGACCTGGCAGCGGTCGCGGCTGACCTGATCCACGGGCTTCAGCACTACGAGGCCGGGCGTTCGCTGGAAGCCCTGTGGTGGTGGCAGTACTCCTACGTCAACCACTGGGGAACCCACGGCAGCGCGGCGCTGCGCGCGCTGCACGCCGTGCTCGCGCACGCCATGCTCGACGTGGCCGAGGAGGCGACCCAGGTCTGACCGCACGCCGGGGAAAAACGCGGGGAGAGTGCCGGCCGGGGGTAGGTACACTCAAGCCGCCAGCAGCCGGAGCGGGAGGAGCGGCTCACCTGTGGCGCTTGTCGTGCAGAAGTACGGTGGATCCTCGGTGGCCGATGCCGACGGCATCAAGCGGGTAGCGCAACGCATCGTCGCCACCCGGAAGGCCGGCCACTCCGTGGTCGTCGTGGTGTCGGCCATGGGTGACACCACCGACGAACTCCACAATCTGGCCGGGCAGGTCAGCCCGCTGCCGCCGGCCCGGGAACTCGACATGCTGCTCACCGCGGGCGAGCGGATCTCGATGGCGCTGCTGGCGATGGCGATCGCCAATCTCGGCCTGGAAGCCCGCTCGTTCACCGGTTCCCAGGCCGGCGTCATCACCGACGGCGCGCATGGCAGGGCCCGGATCATTGACGTGACCCCGGGCCGGATCAGCGGCGCGCTGGCCGAGGGGGCCATCCCGATCGTGGCCGGCTTCCAGGGCGTGTCGCAGAACGGCAAGGACATCACCACCCTCGGCCGGGGTGGGTCCGACACCACGGCGGTGGCCCTCGCCGCCGCCCTGGCCGCTGACGTCTGCGAGATCTACACCGACGTGGACGGTGTGTTCACTGCGGATCCGAGGATCGTGCGCACCGCACGGCGCATCCCCTGGATCAGCTATGAGGAGATGCTCGAAATGGCCGCCTGCGGAGCCAAGGTTCTGCAGTTGCGCTGTGTCGAGTACGCGCGGCGGTACGGCATGCCGATCCATGTCCGGTCGTCGTTCAGCAACCGCACGGGCACCACGATCAGTGGAGCGTCACAGGGTACGGAGGGAGCCGAGGTGGAGCAGGCGATCATCTCCGGGGTCGCGCACGACAGGAGCGAGGCGAAGATCACGGTGGCGGGCGTCCCCGACAAGGTGGGCGTGGCGGCACTGATCTTCCGCACCGTTGCCGCGGCGGGGATCAACATCGACATGATCGTGCAGAACATCTCCGCGGCGACGACGGGCCGCACGGACATCTCGTTCACCCTGCCGCGCGATGACGGGCAGGCCGCCATGACGGCGCTCCGCGGCATCCAGCCGGACATCGGCTTCGAGACCCTGCTCTACGACGACCGGATCGGCAAGGTGTCGCTGATCGGGGCCGGGATGCGGTCCCATCCGGGGGTGAGCGCCACGCTCTTCGGCGCGCTGGCCGACGCGGCCGTCAACATCGAGATGATCTCCACGTCAGAGATCAGGATCTCCGTGGTGGTGGACCAGAAGGACGTGGATGTGGCGGTGAACGCAGCGCACCGGGCCTTCGACCTGGACGCCAGCGAGATAGAGGCCGTCGTCTACGGGGGGACCGGCCGGTGAGCGCGAAGCCGACGCTGGCCGTCGTGGGCGCGACCGGAGCGGTCGGGACCGTCATGCTGGACCTGCTGTCCACCCGGGACGACGTGTGGGGTGACGTCCGGCTGGTCGCCTCGCCGCGGTCCGCGGGCAGGCGGTTGCGGGTGCGCGGCTACGACACCGAGGTCCTGGCCCTGGAGGCCGGCGTGTTCGACGGGGTGGACGTGGCCATGTTCGACGTGCCGGACGAGGTCTCCGCGGAGTGGGCCCCGGTGGCGGCGGAGCGCGGCGCGGTCGTGGTGGACAATTCGGGAGCCTTCCGGATGGACCCCGAGGTGCCGCTCGTTGTGCCCGAGGTCAACCCGGAGGCCGCGGCCAAGCGGCCCAAGGGAATCATCTCGAACCCGAACTGCACGACCTTGTCGCTGATCGTCGCGATGGCGGCGCTGCACCGTGCGTTCGGCCTCCAGGAGATGGTCGTGTCCTCCTACCAGGCCGCGTCCGGCGCCGGCCAGGCGGGCATTGACACGCTCTACGCGCAGCTCGACAAGACCTCCGGATCCCGGGCACTGGGCCAGCGGGCCGGTGACCTGCGCGCCGTTGTGGGGGACTTCGGGCCGTTCCCCGCGCCGCTCGCGCTCAACGTGGTGCCGTGGGCCGGCTCGGTCAAGGACGGCGGCTGGTCATCGGAGGAGCTGAAGGTACGCAACGAGTCCCGGAAGATCCTCGGCATGCCGGACCTCAAGGTCTCCGCCACCTGTGTGCGGGTGCCCGTGGTGACCACCCACTCGGTGGCCGTGCACGCCGTGTTCGGCCGGGAGGTGACCCGGGCGGGCGCGCAGCGCGTGCTCAGCGAGGCGCCCGGAGTCGTGCTCAACGACCACCCGGAGCGCGGTGAGTTCCCCACGCCCGCCGATGTCGTGGGCACCGATCCGACCTGGGTGGGCCGGGTGCGCCGGTCGTTGGATAACCCGTGCGCCGTCGAGTTGTTCGTCTGTGGTGACAACCTGCGCAAGGGAGCGGCGCTGAACACCGCGCAGATCGCTGAGCTGGTGGCCACCGAGTTGGTGCGGTGAGCATGTTGGTGCGGTGAGCGGCGCTGGCCGCCGGCAAGCTCACAGCATGCAACGAAGATCTCCCGCGTGGTGGCTGCCCCGCACTCCCGCCATCGGCGGCGGCTGAGTAGTCGCGGAGGCGTGCCGCGTCCCTGTGCCCGTCGTGTACCGCGTCCCTGTGCCCTGGACCTGTGCCCTGGACCTGTGCCCTGTTGTGCGCCCAGCACGCCTACCCCACTACTCTCTCCAGCCCCCCTGTCCCCTCTGTTCCCAACCCTCGGAGCTGTTCCGAGGGGCGTCCGGGAACCCGGGTGGCAGCCCATGCCGGGACAAGGCTTCGTCGGCCGCCCCCGGGTCATCCCATCGGGCGCCCGCAGTTGTGCCGGCAGATGCCCTGGGAGCCCTCCGAAACCCCTCCCTGACGTGCGGTAACGGCCATGGAGGGTTACTTTCTATATCGTTTCGTTGCGAAGCTGGAATCTGGCGCGATAGCATCCTCATCAGCCCGGTAGAGAAGCGGGATCTCCCGGGGATGGCAATGTTGCCATAGCACGAGCTATTCAGTGTGAGTAACCAAGAATGGTAGGAAGCTGAGCAGCTCCTCCCGGGAGGCAATAGTGTCGGCGAAGGGTGACAGTTCCACTGGGCGTTCAGGGGGGCTCACGCTTGGTAGCGGAAGGCGTGGCTACCAGGTAGCTAAGCCCAGATCGAACACGTGGCTGTGGGTCCTCAACGCCGTCGCCATCGGCTCGGTCACCATCGCCGCTGCCGCGGCATCGACCAATATCGGGCATACAGTCGCCGGGGCGACGTACAATTTCCTCCTTTACTACGTGGGTGTGCTCGCGCTCATAGCGCTGACCGCAGAAGTGGGAATTGGCATCGTAGCCACGGACCGCATTTTCATGAAGCCGGCCGGCCGGGTTACCATGCAGGCCATCCACCGGGCCGTTGGCTTCGGGGCGATAGCCTTTCTCGTCGTGCACATCGTGCTGGAAATATTGGCGGGACGCTCGACAGTACTGGACGCGGTCATCCCCTTGTATAAGCACAAGACCTTCTATCTGGGGATAGGCACAGTAGCCTCGGATATGTTCATCATGGTCATGATGTTCGGGATCTACCGGGCCCGGCTGGCCACCAGGATCTCGCCGCTGACCTGGCGGCTGATGCACGCCACCGCCTACGTCGCGTGGATCTTCGGGCTCATCCACGGGCTACTCGGCGGCCGTCCCGCAAAGCCAATCTTCGGCTACGAGGGCACCGTCTACTGGTGTTACGGCGGGTGCGTGGCGGCGGTGGCACTGGCGCTGGTGGTGCGGTTCGTCGCCCGGGACCGGGCACGTACCGAACTGGCCAGCCAGCCGGTGTCCGAAGCTCCGTCTGGTGCTGGGTGGTCGGCGGCGGCCGCTCTCGCCGGTGCTGCCATGCCCGGGACTGCGCTGTCCGCCACTGCGCTACCTGCTCCTGCCCTGGCACAGGCCGCCCTGGAAAGCCGGCAGGCGCCGGCCGGGAGGACTGCCCGGCAGCAGCTAGCCCTGCCCGCACCGGCTTCTGCACAGGCGCAAACCAGTCAGTACGGGCGCACCGGGCAGTATCAGCGCACGGCTCAGTACGAGCGGACCGGCCCGTTCGAACGACTTGGCGCCGACCATCCGTCAGGCCCGTTCGACCGGATCACGTCCGACCACCCCTCCGGTCCCTTCGATCGGCCGAGCGAGTTCCGCAGCGCGGCGGCGTATGAGCGGCCGGTGAGGTCCGGCCAGGACAACTGGTCTGCCGCGTATGAGCGGCCGATGGGCGCCGACCGGCGGGGGGATCCTTCGGTCCCGTATGAGCGGACCGGTGAGATCGACCGGTCTGGTCAGTATGAGCGGTCGGCCCAGTTCGATCAGCGGGACCGCTCTCCCCGGTATGAGCGGACTGGTGAGATCGACCGGTCCGGTCAGTATGAGCAGCCGATGGGCTACGACACACGGGACCGCTCCGGCCAGTTCGAGCGGCCCTATGAGCGGGACCCTTCGGGCCAGTTCGACCGCTCGGGCCAGTATGGCCACCCCGATCAGTACGACCGGTCCGGCCAGTACGACCGGTCCGGCCAGTATGACCGCGCGGGCCAGTATGACCGCCCCGATCAGTACGACCGGTCCGGCCAGTACGACCGGTCCGGCCAGTACGACCGGCCGGTGCAGTCCGATCAGCGGGACCGCTCTGCTCAGTATGAGCGGCCGGGCCAGGTTGACCGGCCCGTCCAGTATGAGCGGCCGATGGAGTATGACTCGCGGGACCGGTCCGGCCAGTACGGGCCTGGCCAGTACGGGCCTGGCCAGCACGGGTCCGGCCAGTACGAGCGGTCGGCGCAGTTCGACCGGTCGGCGCAGCTTGACCGGCCGGCGCAGCTTGACCGGGACCGGGCCGCGCACTACGCGTCCTTCGCCGAGCAGGACGCCTCCTACACCCGGCTGCGGCCACCTGGTTTCCGTGATCACTTTGGCCCGCAGGATGAGACCGACCCGCTGAACATCGTGCCGCTGAATACCGGGAACTACTCGTGAACTCAACCGTCCCTGAGGCGATGCGGATAGGCCGGGCCCGGCTGACCGCAGGCCTCGACCGATTCGAACGCATCGATCTCGCCACACACCAGGAGATCTTCGGTCCCATGCGGCGCGTGACAGCGCGCCAGTTGATCGAAATGGTGGAAAGCGTTGACATGCGCGGCCGAGGTGGTGCCGCCTTCCCTTTCGCGCGCAAGATTCGCGCAGTGGCCGACTCATGTGCCCAGCGAAAGTGCAGGCCGTTCATCCTGATCAATGGCACCGAGGGAGAGCCTGGCAGCGCCAAGGACAAGATGCTGCTGCTCCGGTCGCCCTACCTGGTCCTGGGCGGCGCACTGCTGGCCGCTCGCGCGCTGAACGCCAAGCTGATCATTGTCGGGGTAACCAACAGCGCGGCGGCGAGTTCGGTGGCCGAGGCCGTCCGGGCGGAACCGGACCTGAAGAAGGTCGTCCGGGTGGTGGAGGTGCCCGAGAGGTTCGTAGCGGGCGAGGGCGGTGCCCTGGTCAACGCGGTCAACGGCAAGATCCCGTTGCCGCCCGGCAAGAAACGCCGGGCCAGCGACAGCGGGGTGGACGGGCAGCCCACGCTGTTGTCCAACGCCGAGACATTCGCCCAGCTGGCGGTTCTTGCCATGCTGGGCCAGGAGGGATACGCCTCGGACGGGACCCCTGACGAGCCCGGTACGGTGCTGCTGACAGTGGGCGGTTCCGCGGGGCGGCCGGCCGTGGTGGAGGTGCCCGCCGGAATCCCGTTGGGCACGGTTCTGGACATCTGTGAGGCCACGGCGCGGGAGGGCGTGCTGGTCGGCGGATACCACGGAATGTGGATCCCTGGCGAGATCGCCGACGACGTGCCAGTCTCCCGCGCAGGGCTCGACGCCGCCGGCGGCGCGCTCGGCGCCGGCATCGTGATGCCCCTCGGGGGCGGCACCTGCCCGCTGGGCGAGGTGGCGCGGATCGTGCGTTACCTGGCCAAGGAATCGTCCGGGCAATGCGGGCCATGCAAGCTCGGACTGCCCGGTCTGGCCCGGTCGATGAGCGCGCTGGCGGATGGTTCCGGCGGTGTGGACACCCTCGACATGGCCCGCCGGGCCGCCTCGGTGGTACGTGGCCGCGGAGCATGCTCACACCCAGACGGCGTCTCCCGGTTCGTGCTGTCCGCGCTGGACGTGTTCAGCGATGACCTGACGGCGCACCTGTTCCGCGGCTCGTGCGGCCGGCCGCTCCGCGGCATCCTGCCGATCGGGCCCGAAGAATCCGAGGTGCGCCTCGAGGTGGACTGGGCGCGGTGCGAGGGACACGGCCTGTGCGCGAAGATCGCGCCGGAGATGGTCCAGCTCGACAACCAGGGATACCCGATGTTCCTGGACATGCCGGTGCCGTTCTGGCTGGAGAAGGAAGCCCAGCAAGCAGTCGAGATGTGCCCCGCCCTGGCGCTCAGGCTCAGCACTGGCGGGTCCCGGGTCCGCGAGGCCCCGCGCGCCAGCGCCGCGCTGACCGCCAAGCCGACCGGCCTGCTGCTGTCGTCCGGCTCCGCCAGGGAGCACAGGGAGCAGAAGGAACTGCCGGGCCCCCGCCGGTAATCTCCCGGTCCGCCACGACGGCGGCCCGCTCCAGCCGGGCCCACTCCTGGCGGGCTCACTCCTGGCGGTTTCGTACCCTGGGCACGCGGCAGGGGGCAGGCCGGCGGGAGGAGTCGCAGTGAATCCTGGTGACACCGAGGGCGCGTCCCCGATCCCGGACACGGGGGCTCCGGAGATGCTGCTCCGGCCGTTGCGGGTCGGGCTCGACGCCGAGGGCACCAGGGCAGAGACCGATTCGCTCGGCACGGTACAGGTCCCCGCCGCCCACTACTGGGGGGCGCAGACGCAGCGCTCGCTGATCCACTTCAGCATCGGCGAGGATGTGATGCCGACCGCGGTGTACCGCGCGTACGGCTACCTGAAGAAGTCCTGCGCCATCGTCAACGGCCGGGCAGGCCGGCTCCCGCAGTGGAAGGCGGACCTGATCAGCCAGGTCGCGGACGAGATCATCGCGGGCGCGCTGGACGCCGAGTTCCCGCTGCATGTCTGGCAGACCGGCTCGGGCACCCAGTCCAACATGAACGTCAACGAGGTGATCGCGAACCGTGCCATCCAGCTGGTGGGCGGCGAGTTGGGCAGCAAGCACCCGGTCCACCCGAATGATGACGTGAACTCGGCGCAGTCCTCGAACGACACCTTCCCGTCGGCCATGTACATCGCCGCCGTTCTGGCGCTGTCCGGGGACCTGCTGCCGAGCGTGCGCCGGCTCCGGGACGCCGCGGCCGCCAAGAGCGAGGAATGGGCGCACGTGGTGAAGATCGGCCGCACCCACCTGACGGATGCGACCCCGCTCACCGTCGGCCAGGAATGGTCCGGCTACGTCAGCCAGCTGGACGATGCGATGGAGAACATCAGCGCCGCGCTGCCGGGGCTGCGGCGGCTGGCCATCGGCGGCACCGCGGTGGGCACCGGGCTCAACGCCCCTGCGGGCTTCGGGGACGACGTCGCCGCGGAACTATCCATGCTCACCGGGCAGCAGTTCGTCAGCGCGCCGAACAAGTTCGCCGCCCAGTCCTCGATCGACGGCCTGGTCCGCGCCTCAGGAACGCTGCGCAACCTCAGCGTGGCGCTGTTCAAGTTTGCCAACGACATGCGCTGGCTCGGTTCCGGTCCGCGTGCCGGGTTGGCTGAGTTGCTGCTGCCAGCCAACGAGCCCGGGTCCTCGATCATGCCCGGGAAGGTCAATCCCACCCAGGCCGAGGCCATGATGATGGTCTGCCTGCAGGCGATGGGCAACGACACGGTGGTCGCCATGGCCGGAGCGGAAGGCAACTTCCAGCTCAACACGTTCCGCCCGGTGGCCATCAGCAACTTCCTGCATTCGGCCAGGATCCTTGCTGATGCGGGGGACTCGTTCCGTGAGTTCCTCGTCGAGGGGGCAAGGCTCAATGAGCCGCGGCTGGCCGAGAACGTGCAGCGCTCGGTGATGATGGTGACCGCGCTGAGTCCGGTCATCGGTTACGACGAGGCTGCGAAGATCGCGCATCTCGCGATCCGTGAGAACCTGGCGCTCAAGGAGGCGGCCCTCCGCTCGGGCATCAGCGAGGAACTCTACGATCAGGTGGTCGTGCCAGAACGGCTGACCCGGCCGGGGTCGGCGTAGCGCCAGGCACCGGACGGCGGGCGCCGGCCGGGCCACGCACGGGCCGGCTGGAGACGAGCCGGCCGGAAACGGAGAAACCGGATGAAGGCAGCGCGGCTGCATGCTGTGGGTGACCTGCGGGTGGCACTGGAGCCCGACCCGGTGGCTGGGCCGGGCGAAAGCCTGGTCAGGGTCACCGCGGTGGGGATCTGCGGATCGGATCTGCACTGGTGGGGCGAGGCCGGGATCGGCGACGCGACGCTTGACCACCCGCTCGTGCTGGGTCACGAGGCAGCCGGCGTGATCAGCGACGGCCCGCGGCGTGGTGAGCGGGTGGCGATCGACCCGGCCATCCCGTGCGGAATCTGCCGCCCGTGCCGCGACGGCTACCGCAACCTGTGCGTCCGCATCAGGTTCTCCGGGCATGGTCGCCAGGACGGGGCGCTGCGCGAGTTCATGGCCTGGCCCACTGAGCTGCTGCATCCGCTGCCGGATGTGCTGAGCGACGCCGACGGCGCGGTGCTGGAACCCCTCGGCGTGGCCATCCATGCGCTTGACCTTGGTCATGTGCACCTGGGAGCGTCGGTCGCGGTCGTCGGCGCTGGCCCCATCGGGCTGCTGCTCGTGCAGGTGCTCCAGGCGGCGGGCGCGGGCACGGTGACCGCGTTCGAGCCGTTGCCGCACCGGCGTGCGGCTGCCGCCGCACTGGGCGTGGCTGTCGCGGATCCCGCTGAGGTCGCTGAACCGGCGGCGCTGCGCGAACTGACCGGCGAGGGCGTGGACGTGGCGTTCGAGATGGCAGGCAGCGACGAGGCCGTGCAGTTGGCGATGGCGGCAGCGCGCCCGGGGGGCAGGGTGGTGCTCGGCGGTATCCCCGGTGACGACAAGACCACGTTCCGCGCCTCTACCGCACGCCGCAAGGGCCTCACCATCGCCATGGTCCGCCGGATGAATGAGGTCTACCCGAGGGCGATCGCCCTCGCTGCCAGCAAGAAGGTAGATCTCACCGGGGTGGTCACCGCGCACTACCCGCTGGAGAAAGCCGCCGAGGCGTTCGGCAGCGCGGCCGCCCGCACCGGGCTGAAAGTCGTCGTCGAGCCGTCCCCGGCCGCATAAGGGCGCCTCGCCCAGAACGCCAACTACATGGATGTGACGTTCACGTAGTCCAGACGGTTGGGTTCTGGGTGACATGCGACATACCCTCGGGGCATGTCCTGAACTGACATGAATTCCGACGGCCGAAGGCGAGGTGACCGCATGTAGCCGATAGCCTGAACGATCTTCCCGCTCCAGGACTTCACCGCGATCCCGTAGCGTGCTCGACTAACTACGTACCGTGAAATCGGAACTGTAGTGTAAAAGATACATTCAGTGCGCTTGAAAGCTTCCTGAGCCAGGTGTTTCGCTCGCGCATCACTGGCGCCGACCAAATTCTTCGGCCAAGAGGTAACATTTTTCAGAGGCTAGACGGTGCAAGTGCGCTCTATCAAATGCACCTTGGAGTTTCCCTCAGTAGTCTTAACGTGCAGGCGTGGCGGGCACTCTTGGAAGGTGCCGCATTGCGGCATTTGCTTACTCATGCAAATGGCATTGTAGATGAGCGCTTCTTGCGCTCAATGCCAACTAGTCCTCTTCGGCTGGGCCAGTGTGTGCACGTAGGGAAGGATGACGCTGACGACGTGATCGAAAGTGCAACACGACTAGCCGATGCTCTACTAGAGGCGTTGTCGTAAGACGTAGTCTGCTGCCAGAGAATTACGACCTGGTAGCGGAGTGCTGGGAGGCGCTGACGATCGGCGCACGCAAGGCCGCAGTGAAGATCATCATGCCGGACCTGACACCGATGCCTTGCCGCCGGGGCGAGGACGTGCCGGTTCAGCAGCGGATCATCCCGTGGCCCGCTGAGTCAGCCGGGTAGGGCCGACCTACCCCGTGCCCGGGGAGATTCCGGGTTGTGGACTACCGCCCTGGTGCCCGGCTCGCGGCCTGTAAGCCGTCGCCTGGCCTGGCCACCATGGCGGCGAGGTGGGCACGGTATTGCCCGAGCAGGCGCACCAGTTCTGCGTGCGGGGTGCCCGGGTCCAAGTCGACAGTGGCGGCCAGGAAGTCACGGGCGCGGTTGGCCACATCCGTGCGAGCGAGTTGGGGCGTCACGGTGGTCATTGGTCTTCCCTTGGCTGGCTTAGACGAGCACCGGACAGGCGCGGTAGTCCGTGTCCATCTCCCTGCGGAGGTCCTCCGCCGTCGTGCGACGGCAGATGGCCGCGTTGTCGCGTCGGCATGCGCAGTACAGGCCAGCCTGAAACCAGATCAGATAGCCGTGGCACCACTCGCGGCGAAGTAAGTCAAGGTTCTCGATGACTCCTGCGTCTGCGATCACGATGCGCCCCCACCGGGGTCGGAGGGTACCCGGTGCACGTTGGCGGCATCGCGGGGTACGCGCCGCGGGAGCAGGCCGTGCACGCGTTCACGACGGACAATCTGCGCCCGCAGGATGCTCGCGCCCTCGGTGGCGTCCTCGGCAATGCGGTCAAGGGTCTTCGCCTGCTGCTCGATCTCGTCATCCGTGCTGAGGCCAGCCAGGCCGTTGGCTACCTCGGCCAGGTCCCCGGCGGTGCTGTGAAGTGACGCGGCCAGGTTGACTCTGATTTCATCTTCCATTAGCCAGGGCTCCGTCCTGGTCAGGGCCCGGGTAGCGGCGTTCGCGCGCCGTCCGGGCCCGTGGTGTCGCCATCTCGCCTTAAAAGGCCCCCGACAGGGCTGTGGGAACGGGCGCCCGTGGGCGCCGCCAGTCCTGCCGGGGGCGCGCGTTGACCGCTTCGGGGCGGTCCGCTTCGGGGGCCGGGCCCGCACCGGAATCACTGCCCCTACGCGGTTGCCCCGCAGACCCGGCCCTGCACGCCTTGTGGTGGTTGCCTGGCCTGCCAGGGCGGGGTAGCCCTGCGCGGAACCAGGCCAGGCAGCCGGTGGCTCTTCCGGAAACCCTGAGCTAAGGGAAAGAGGAAGGAGCCACGTCTGCATGTATCGCCTCCATGGGGCGATCAGGGGCCCGGCCGGTGTGTGACGCACCCGCGTCCGGGCCCGCTTTATGTCCTGCCAACGTATCGCCAAATGTAGGCCTACGTCTACCAGCGTAGGTGAAGATGGGCCGTTGTTGCTGGTCAGCTAGCTTGTGATCATGGACGTGCCCGAGATCAACCGGCGCGGCGCGGTGCCGCCCCACCGGCAGATCGCGGCATGGCTGCGCACCCGGATCGAAGCGGGCGAGTTCCGGCCAGGCGAGGACCCGCTGCCCTCAGAAAAGGATCTTGTGGGCCTGTTCGGTATAGCCCGTGACACGGCGCGGCGGGCCTTCCAGGTACTTCGTGATGAGGGACTGGTCGTGACAATCCCGCATCGCGGGACCTACGTCGTGCCCGAAGATGAGCGGCCCGGCTGAGCCGGGCCGTCGGGTTCCAGCGAACCGTCCGAGCGCGAGAGTAACCGTGGTATCTCATGGTGTAATTGACAGGAGGATAAACCTCACTCGCAGGCGAGCGACCAAGGGAACGGGAAGCGCGCCATGGTTTTACGCGTCTCTGACGTGCGCGGGATTGTTGAGCGAGTCTGCGCACGTCAGGACGTACTTGATGCATGCGGCAACCGTGATCTCGGCACCGTGATCGAGGTTCTCGGCGCGCATGGCGTGACTCAGGGGCAGGTCGCCGGGCTTACCGGCATCCCCCAGGGCCGGCTGAGTGAGTACAAGAAGCGCAAGCGCGCTGCGCGAGCCTCATCAACCTTCGAGGCGTTCGCTGACGGCTTGGGGATGCCGCCGGTGGCGCGTCAGGCCCTTGGCCTTGCTCCTGACCGGTCAGCTGCTGGCGGCCTTAGCACGCAGCTGCCGGGCAAGCTGGCTCCTGACGTCGGCTTGGCTTACCCGGACGCGCCAGCGGAGGCAGCTGAGAACGTGGCCCGGTTGTGGCGAGCCGATCTTGGCGACGTGCCTTTGCTGCGAGCCCGGTTAGATCCTGGTGCCTGGAATAATGCTTCGCTGCGATGGCTGGTCGATCCCGGTCGTCGGCCGGATAGCAAGATGGCGGGCGGGGCCCGCATCGGCCTGGCGGATGTTGACCGGTTCCGCGCGACGGTAGAACTGTTCAGGCAGCTTGATGACCGGTTTGGCGGCGGGCATGCGCGTCAGGCCCTCGTCCAGTACCTCAGCACCGACGCCGACCGCCTGCTGCACGGCCGGTACACCGAGGCTGTCGGCCGCGCGGTGTTCTCCGCTACTGCCGAGGCGACCCTTCTCGCGGCGTGGATGAGCTATGACAGTGTCCCGGGCAGTTCGCTTGCTCAGCGGTATTTTATTCAGGCGCTCGCACTCGCCCAGGCTGGCGATGACCGGTTGCTCGGCGCGAGCGTCCTGGACGCGATGAGTCATCAGGCCACTTACACGGGCCGCTTCGGTGAGGCGGCCAACCTCGCCCGGGCCGCGATGACAGGCACGCGCGAAATAGCTACCGCCACTCTTACCTCGCACTTTCACATCATGGAGGCACGCGCTCTCGCCCGGCTGGGCGATGCAAAGGGCTGTGATCGTGCTCTGGCTGAAGCCATCCGCGAATTCGAGCGGCGCAAGCCAGAAGATGACCCTGGCTGGATTCAATACTTTGACGAATCAGAATTGTCTGCTGAGTTCGGGCACTGTCTGCGGGATCTCGGGCGCGCCACGGACGCCGTCCAGTACGCGAGCCGCAGCCTGATTGCAGTCGATGAAACGACATTCGTGCGTAGTGACTTCTTCACCATGATGGTGCTAGCCGATGCGCAGGCAGACGCCGGAGAGCTTGAACAGGCATGTAGCATTGCGCTACACGCGCTCACGGCAGGCGAGCAGATCAGGTCAGCCCGCTGCATAAATTACCTTCGTGAGTTCCGTCAGCGCTTGGCCGCAGCCGGCAGCAGCCGCTCAGTCGCCGAATTCCACGAACAAGCCATCACTTCGCGCTTGTGGCGTATCGCTTCGCGATCCGACAAAGGTGTTTCCTAATAAGGCTGCCAGTCCTTACGGCTCGCCCCTGTGCGGAGCGCTGCAATGCGCTTACTAGCCTCCGCGGCAACGCGCTCGCTTTCGCCAGCTTTCTGTATGACCCACGTGACCATCAGGAACTCGCGGACCGCGCGCATGACTGGGTAACCAGGCCACTGCATGATATCGAACCCGTACACACGCACGAACGTCTCGTATTCCTGGCGCGTATGCCAGCCGAAGCTGTCGTAGTAGATGGCTGTCAGGGCAAGATCCCATTCCTTTGGGCCTGTGGCGAATCCGTCGAGGTCGATGACCACCGGGTTGTCCTGGAAGTCGTGCAATACGTTCCCGATGCTCGCGTCACCATGAATGAGGCCCTGGGGTAGCGTGAACTCAAGCCCTGCATATTCGTCTTGCATCCTGGTGAGATGCTCAGTAAGAAATTCCCGGTCCCCCGGGCTCAGCCAACTGCTGGCCGTGATCCGTTTAGCAGCGTTCTCGAAGGGTGCCAGTGCCGGAAGACGCAAATCGGCGGGTGCGACGAGCCTATGTAGCCTGGCCAGGACCTCCGCTACCTCACCGACAGTCGCATACTGCTGCCCGTCATCGGACACTGACTGCCAGAAGGTAATTACATGCCCGTCGATCACGATCGGCTGGTCAATGTCAATAGCTCGGACAGCCGGATAATCGACAGACTCCAGCCATCTTGCGACGGCGATCGTTCTGCGGGCATGGTCGATGTCGGCGTCATGGCGTGAGATCCGCACGACAACCGGATCTGCCAAGTGGTAAACGGCGTTGGAACCCATCCGCAGCAGACGTGCGCCATCTGCGCTGAGCCCACCGATAACGCACGCCTGTTCAAGCAGGACGCGCGCACTTGACTCGGTCAGCTCGTGCGTCACCGATTCGGCCGGCGTGCGTCAAGTAGCCGCGGGCGGCCGGCTTGCCGACGGCGCCCGACCTCGCCAGGACCTGCGCGCCACGCCGCGACGTTCGCAGTGGTGTGCGATGAGGTGCGCACGCACGCCAGTCCCACGTAAACGGCCGCTAGCTGCCCAGTCTGAGCCCTCTTGATGCGGGGGGGAGGTGGGCGGCCAGGAGTGTGCCTGAGCTCGCGGCACCTGCATGCGCCGGGCATGTCTTGACGTGCGCAGACCCGTGCGGAAATCCCCCGGACGCCGGGGATGCCTACAGCCATGGCGCGCTTCCCGTTCCCTTGGTTGCTCGCCTGAGATGTTGTCCTGCTAGTCAATCACACCATCAAGCCGCAGCCGCAGTTTGGCTCGCTGCCCGGTAAGGACATCGCGAACCACGGTGCTCAGGGGCTCTGTTACCTTCATCACCCGCGCTTATCTCACGGTGATATCTCACCACGTAATTGAAATCCACACCGCATCCTGTTATGCACGCGGCCCATTGCTAGTTATCTCACGGTGATATCTCACCGCGTTATTGGGACCTCTCTTACTCCCGGCCTACTGTCACGATCACAAGGTTCCGACAGAAACACCGGAAAGGGAGTGGTTCTCATGACGCACGCCACCGCCGAGCAGCGCCGCAGCCTAATCGCTGGATTACGCGATCTGGCGGACTTCCTGGAAAGGGGTCCAGAAGTTCCGGCCCCGCGCTGGGCAGACGTGATGGTCTTCCCGCCGACCACAACAGACGAGGAGATGAGGGCGGAGATCGACATGATTGCCGCTCTCATCGGCGCGGAAATCGGCGATATGACCGCGGATCAAGGCCATTACGTGGCATCACGCAAGTTCGGCCCTGTGCAGTTTGAGGCCGTCGGTATTCCGGCTCGGTCGCGTACATGCCACGAAACTTCGCAATCCAGGGAGTGGTCTTCATGATCGTGATTCTGGTCGTCACCTTACTGCTGGCATTTGGAGTGCTCGCCGCCCTGGTGCTCGTGATGGTTGGCATCCGCACCGATGAGCGCCACATGAGCTTGACCGGTAGACCCCGCACCCGCGTGGCAGCTGCCACGCGGCGCCTGCTGAACGCCGGCGCCCGGGGCTTCCACGACGACATTCCCCGCCCGCACGACCACGCGAGGAGGTAGCCGATGCGCCCTATCAAGATCAGCTATCCCGAGCGCCGCTGCCCGTGCGGCGCGCTCCTCGAAGACGGCGCGAGGCGATGCCGTAAGTGCCGGGCACGTTCCCGCTGGCGCCGCCACAAGTCACGGCGCAGGCCCCCTGTCCCCAGCCGACGCCGCCCCGGCACTGCGCCAAAAGGAGGGTGAGACAGCCTTGACCATTTCGATTCCCCTGGTGGCATTCCTGGGAGCGGTGGTGTTCGTGGCCTACCGGTACATGGGCTTGCGCTTCTGGCAGGCGGTCTTGTGCCTGCTGTTCGGGTTCTTCCTCGCCACAACCGCCGCCGCCCCAGAAATCCGCCACATGGTGGCCGCCATCGTGCAATGGCTCACCAGCTCCAAACCCTGATCACCTGCCCGAGGAGTGATGCCCGTGCCCGACAGTCCCCGTGACCCCAGGACCAATGACCTACCGGAGGTCACCACCAGAAACCGCATCGTGCGCCACATCGTTGAGGGATACGCCGCACAGTTCCCGGCCGACATCTGGCAATATCTCGCCGCAGCATTCGCCGACACCCCCGCCCTCGCAGCGGAGATCACCCGCCTGCGCGCCGAACTCGCAGAAACCCGCCTCGACCGCGCCAACCTCGCCGCCGCCGCCCTGGCCGCCACCGCCGCCCACTACGACGGGCGTGCTGCGGGTCCTGGTCGCAGGGCAGCACGCCGGCGCGGCTGAGCGTGCCGGTGACGCTTGGGTGGCGCACTGGTCGACGGCCGGCACCCGCGACCGCCTCACCGAGCACGCCAGCGCCGAGGAGGCCGTAAAAGCGGTGATACGGTCAGGGCTTGCCCGCCGGCTCGGCGCACGGGCCGCCTCTCGCGTCCACTGGTCCGCTCGTGCACGGCACGCCGCCCGTGCTCCGTTCCGGGCCTGACCTCGTACAATGCGCGCTCAAAACTTTGTCACCTAAAACTCAAAAGCCCAACTACCTGAACGTCACATCCATGTAGTTGCTGCGTCTGGCACAGGGCCGGCTTGGCGTCGGTGCTCAGTCACTGCTGATCAGCCCGCGCCGGCCAGGTCCGCCCCGAGCCGGGTCTGCTGGTACATGACGGCGTGCCGGTGCCGCCGGCCAGTGACGAGTCGTGCGTCACGCAGGGCGGAAAGGTGCTCGGACACCGTGCTCGCTGCCAGGCCATGCCGCCGGGCGAGAGTGTGCGTGGACGCTGGCTCGGCGAGTGACTCCAGCAGCGCCGCCCTGGTCCGGCCGAGCAGCCGGGCGAGCGCTTCCGACTGCCCGGTCCGGGACGGCTGCCACAACTCGGCGATCCCCCTGGCCGGGTAGGCGAGGGCCGGCTGGGCGGGCGGATCGGTCACCGGCGCCAGGCTTGGCCACAGGAACACACTGGGCATGAGCAGCAGTCCCGCTCCGCTGAGCAGGCAGCGACCCGGCTCGAACCCGTCGATGACGATGGCCCGGCCCGTCCAGTGTGCTCGCGGGTGCAGGTCGGCGAGCACGCGCTCCAGCCCGTAGCCGGCCAGGGTCTGGGTGCGGAAAGCCACGTCCGCGTCGAGGAGTTCGCGCAGCCGCGGCCAGTGCGGCGCGATCAGCAGCCGCCAGCACTGCTCGAGGAGGTCCGCGAGCAGCCCCCGGCTGGCGGCCGGGTCGTCCAGCAGCCGCCAGGCGTCCGGCGGGACGGCTGCCCCGGACCGCTGGGTCAGCGACCGCTCGATTTCGTGGGCTACCTGCTCCGGCGCGGTGGCGCGGACAACCGCTAGCTGCGCGGCGATATCCGTGCCCGGCCCGGCCGGCGCCGGGTTGAGGAAATCGGGGGTCCAGCCGCGGCGCGGCGACAGCACCAGCAGCGGCCACAGGTCCAGTTGCTCAACCTCGGGCCGAACGGCGTCCAGCCACGGCAGGTGGTACTTCTGCCGCTGCGGTTCGAGCAGCACCCGCAACGCGGCCATGGTCTCGAACAGCGGCGAGACCACGAACCGGGTGCGCGCGGGGTCGTCACGGCCAAAGATCAGGCTGAGGCTCACAGCTGTCGTCCCATGGATCCAGATTCGGCTGTAACCGAATCCCTGGTATGAATGCTAGCCGTCGGCCAGCCTCATCCCGTGACCTCGACCGCCAGCCGCGTCCCTTCCCGCGGCATCCCGGCTGACCGGGCACGCTATCGCGATGTGCTCGGGATCGGTGAGTTCCGGGTGATCTTCGTGGCCAACATCGTGTCCATGCTCGGCAACGTGGTGGCGGCGGTCGCGCTCACTGTGCTGATCTATGAGCAGACGCACTCCCCGGCGCTGGCCGCCTCGGTCATGGCGCTGGCCTTCCTGCCGTACCTCCTCGGCGGGGTGCTGCTCGGCTCGGCGCCGGACCGGCTGCCTGCCCGCCGGGTCCTGGTCGTCTGCGACCTGCTCAGCACGACGCTGGTGGCGGCCATGGTGATTCCCGGGCTACCCGTTGCTGCTCTGCTTGTCCTGCTGTTCGCCAACGGGCTCATCTCGCCGGTCTACCAGGGGACCCGGGCCGCGGTGCTGCCGGACGTGCTGCCACCCGGTCCCGGTTACGTCCTGGGCCGGTCCATGATGCGGATGGTCGCGCAGTCCGCGCAGATCGTCGGCTACGGCGCCGGGGGGCTGCTGCTCACGATCATGCCGCCGCGCGGCGCCCTCGCCTTTGACGCGGCGTCCTTCGCGGCCTCAGCCGTGCTGCTGCGCAGTGGCATGCGCCGGCGGCCCGCCCGCAGCGCCGCGGCAGGGTCGATGGCGGGCGACTCGCTGGCCGGGATCCGCGGAGTGCTCGCCCACCGGCAGGTCAGGCGGATCCTGCTGTTCAGCTGGCTGGTGCCCGCCTGCGCCGTGACCCCCGAGGCCCTCGCGGCCCCCTACGCGAGCCACATCGGCCAGCCGGCTCGCGTCGCGGGCTTCCTGCTCATGGGCATTCCCGCCGGGACCGTGGCCGCGGACGTCATCGTCGCGCGCCTGCTGCCGGGCCGCCTGCAGCGGCGCCTCATCGTCCCCGCCGGGCTGCTGGTCTTCGCGCCGCTGGCCGTGTTCGCGGCCAGCCCCCGCCTCGTCCCGGCCCTGGGCCTGCTGGTGATTTCCGGCCTCGGCGCCGCCTGGGTGGCTGGGCTGGACGGGCTGCTGATCGCCGCGGCGCCGCCGGGGCTGCGCGGCCGCGCCCTTGCCCTGGAAAGCGCCGGCCTGATGTTCATCCAGGGCGTCGGGTTCGCGTTGTGGGGCATCGCGGGACAGTACGTGCCACTCGTGGCCGTCATCCCCGCGGCCGCGGTCATCGGCATCCTTGTGGTCGTCACGCTGCGGCCACGGCTGCAGCAGCCGTGTGCCGGGCTGAGCCCGGGCGCCCAGCCCGCACACTCTCCGGCCGCGGACTGAGCCCGGGCGCCCAGCCCGGATGCCGAGCCCGCACACTGTCCGGCCCCGGGCTGGGAACCCGCGGGCAGTCAGCCCGCGGGCAGTCAGCCCGACGGCTGGAAATGCTCGATGAGGTGACGGGCGTAGAACGGTTCCCAGGGCTCGCCGGGCTGCTCGCCTGTGTACCGTTTGTCCAGGCCGACAAGCATGTACACGAGCTCGCTGCGCACCGGCTTCACCCCGAGCAGCGTCGGCAGCTCCGACAGGTTGATGAGCCAATCGGCATACCAGGACGCCCAGCCAGACCCTCTGAAGCGCCACCGGCGCGCACCGACATGGCTGCGCTTTGCGCTCCCCTGGCGACCGATTGTGAGACAGGCTGACAGACTGTCGGTCATCGGGCGGGTGAGTGAGGGGCACATGACTGTGCGGTTTATGCATGCGGACCGGCTGGGAGCGGGGAACACCGCGCTGCGGACGCCCCGGGCGGCTGCGGTCGCCGGGATCGTCTTCTCTGTGCTGCTCATCTCATCGCTTGTGCTGCTCAGGCTCTCCGCCCCGGCCGATCCTGCCGTTCCCGGCGCGTGGCTGACCGATCCTGCACGGCGAAGCGCCGTGGCGATCGCCCTGAACCTCGTCCCCTTCGCCGGGATCGCCTTCCTATGGTTCATGGGAGTGCTCCGGGACCGGATCGGCGGCCACGAGGACCGCTTCTTCGCCACGGTCTTCCTGGGCAGCGGCCTGCTGTTCGTGGGCATGTTGTTCGTCGCCGCCGCGGTGGCCGGCGGGCTCATCGCGGGCGCGACGGTCCACCAGCCCCGCGCTGGCGGGGCGGACACCCTCGCGCTGGGCCGGAACGTGACCTCGCTCCTGCTGAACGTCTACGCGATGCGGATGGCGGCGGTCTTCTCGCTCACCACGGTGACCATTGCCCGGCGAACCAGGATCGTCTCCACCTGGCTCGTGGTCGCAGGGCTCGCGACCGCGCTGGTGCTGCTGGTCGGCGTCGGCATCTCGACCTGGGTGGAGTTGCTGTTCCCGGCGTGGATCCTGGCGCTGAGCATCGACATCCTCGCGGTCGGCCAGCAGGCTCTCTCCGGCATGTCGCAGGCCGCCCCCGGCGGCTGACCCTCCTGCTGTCCCAAGCGCGGCCCCGGCTTGTCCCAGCAGTACGTAATGCCCGATTGCCGCGGATCGCGCCCGGGCACCATGACCTGCGTGTTCGCCGATCCGTCCCGGGAGCCTGCGCTGGAACGGGCGATGCCCGCGGACGCCGTGCCCGGCTCCATGATTCCGGAGGACACCGAAGCTGAGATCCTGCTCCGGGACGGCACCTGGGTCTGGGCGCAGGTCATCGGGCAGCGCCGGGACCGGCACGGGCGCTGGTGCATCGGGCTGAGGTGGTACGCCAGCCCGGCCGTGGGCGGGCGGGAAGGCTGGTACCTGTACGACCCGGAACTCATCCGGCGCCCGCCGTTAGCGGGGGGCGCCCTCGCCCGGTGCGCCCAGCAGGTCACGGCGATGCCGAGGTGTCTTGCCGTAATCAGCCAGGCTGATACCGGGAAAGTCCCAGATAAGCGGATATTCCTTAGGGTCCTCGAACAGGTCCCACGCTTTCAATTCCTCGACCAGCCGCTCGAAGATGGTGTGCATATGACGACCCTTCCACCCAGCCAGTAAAAATTCTAGCCAACGCGCGATCCGGGAGTGCCTGTCCCTAAGTACCTCAATATCCGTCGCTAACACTCAATATCAGGCAAGCCTCCCCGGCCGGCGGGCCGGGCTGGGGGTCGTGGCAGGCCGGTCGGCTGGTCCGAACTGGGCGAGCGGGCCAGGAAGCGGGCCGGGTGGAGTGCGCCGGCCAGGCAACGGATCGGGCCGACGGCGCCAACCAGGCAGTGAACCCGCCGGGTGCGCCGGCGCCCGGACAGAGCCGTTCTCATCATGCCGAAACCAAAAGAAACGTCTATTTCGCAATGAAACGGTGTATCTGCGAACCGGCTTCGTGGAACTGCGCGGCGGAACATCCTGATCGCCCGCTCGCCGTGCCAGATGCGGTCGCTGCAATCACAATTTCCCGCCGCCCCGCCGCCCCGCCGTCGGCGCTCTGGGTGCAATCGCACACAGGGTGCACGAGGCCACCGGATTCAGGCTCGGCGTGATCGGGTTCGAGGTTTCTGGACATATCCGCCCTCCGTTACCGCGGCGGGCTCCCGATCAGGGTGCCGAGGCTGGCCAGCGCCTGGGTCCGGGCACGGTAGTAGACCCACACGCCGCGCTTCTCACGGTCCAGCAGGCCGCTGTCGTGCAGCACCTTGAGGTGATGGCTGATCGTGGGCTGGGATAGATCGAACGCTCCGGCCAGGTCGCACACGCAGGCCTCGCCACCGGCATTCGAGGCCACCAGGGACATGAGCCGCAACCGCACCGGGTCAGCCAGCGCTTTCAGCAGCGGCGCAACCTGCTCGGCCTGCTCACTGGACAGGGCCCCGCTCGCTAGCGGCGCGCAGCACGCTGTCGTCCCGCCCAGGTCCAGCAGCACCAGAGGATTCGACATACATCTATATTGACAGAGTCCGATGTCCTGTGGCAAGCTCGGCGGCACGGCCAGATATAGACGGTCGTCGAAGTCTTATCCAGGAGGTCCTCATGTCCTGCCGCCTGCAGCTCGCCCTCAACGTCAGCAACATCGACGAGGCCGTCGCCTTCTACGCCAAGCTGTTCGGCGCCGAGCCGGCCAAGCTCCGCCCCGGCTACGCCAACTTCGCCATCACCGAGCCGCCGCTGAAGCTCGTCCTGCTGGAGAACTCGGGCCAGGGCGGCACCCTCAACCACCTCGGCATCGAGGTCCCCGACACCGATGACGTCGACGCCGAGCAGGCCCGCCTCGCCCAGACCGGCCTCGCCGCGGTCGACGAGCGCGACACCATCTGCTGCTACGCCAGGCAGGACAAGTTCTGGGTGCAGGGCGCACCCGACGGGGAGTCATGGGAGGTCTACACGGTCCTGGCCGACAGCCAGACCTTCTACGACGAGGACCACGACGGCCCCGGATGCTGCGGCGGCGACGCCAGCGAGACCGGGGAACCGGCCGCTTCCGCCGCCCAGTGCTGCTAGCAGGCAAGGCACGCTCACCTATGCAGCTCCAGGGGTGGCTGCCTTCCGGGCGCACATCCGCCACCTGCCCGGGTCGGTCTACCCACGCGGCACAGGCCGCGGGGCAAGGGGCTCCCCGGTGGCGGGGAGCAGGTCGGCGAGCAGTTCGCGGACGCGGGCGTCGATGTCGTCGCGGATGCGGCGCACGGTGGCGGTGTCCTGCCCGGCGGGATCGTCGAGATCCCAGTCGAGGTAGCGCTTGCCGGGGAAGATCGGGCAGGCGTCACCGCAGCCCATCGTGATCACCACGTCGCTGGCTTGCACCGCCTCGGCGGTGAGCGGCTTGGGGAACTCCCGGGACAGGTCGATGCCGAGCTCGGCCATCACCTCGATGACTGCCGGGTTGAGCGAGTCGGCAGGGGCGGACCCGGCGGAGCGGACGGTGACCTTCCCGGCGGCGTGGTGGTCCAGCAGTGCGGCGGCCATCTGGGAGCGGCCGGCGTTGTGCACGCAGACGAACAGCACCTCGGGGTGCCCGGCCGACGTGGCATCGCCGGGGCGGGCGGCGCTGGCAGTCGTCATCCATGCCTGCTCCGGGGTGTCGCCGGAACTCGTTTCCGGCCAGGAGAGGCGGCGGCGCAGCCACAGCGCGACGTAGACGAGGCCCACCAGCACCGGTACTTCGATGAGGGGGCCGACCACGCCGGCCAGTGCCTGCCCGGAGGTCGCCCCGAACACGCCGATGGCGACCGCGATCGCGAGCTCGAAGTCGTTGCTGGCCGCGGAGAACGCCAGCGCCGCGGTGCGCGGGTAGGTCAGGTGCAGCCGGCGGGCGATCGCGAACGCGCCGAACCACATCACGGCGAAGTAGGCGAGCAGCGGCAGCGCGATCCGGGCGACATCCAGCGGCTGGCTGGTGATCGTCTTGCCCTGTAGCGCGAACAGGACGACGACGGTGAACAGCAGGCCGTACAAGGCGACCGGTGCGATGCGGGGCAGCAGCCGGGTCTCGTACCACTCCTGGCCGCGGGCGCGCTCGCCGAGGGTGCGGGTGAGGAACCCGGCTACCAGCGGGATGCCGAGGAATACCGCCACGGTGACGGCGATCTCGGCCATCGACACGTGCAGGCTCTGGGCGGGCAGGCCCAGCCAGCGCGGCAGCACGTTGAGGTAGAAGACCCCCAGCAGGGCGTAGGCGAGGACCTGGAACACCGCGTTGAGCGCGACCAGCACCGCCGCCATCTCCCGGTCGCCGCAGGCCAGGTCATTCCAGATCAGCACCATGGCGATGCACCGGGCCAGCCCGACCAGGATCACGCCGGTGCGGTAGCCAGGCTGGTCGGGCAGCAGCAGCCAGGCCAGCGCGAACATCACCGCGGGGCCGATCACCCAGTTCAGCGTCAGGGACGCGGCCATCATCCGCCGGTCGGCGGTGATCTGGCTCACCTCGCGGTACCGCACCTTGGCCAGCACCGGGTACATCATCAGCAGCAGCCCGACCGCGATCGGCAGGCTGGTGCCGTGAATGGCGACCTTGTTAAGCGCACCCTCCAGCCCCGGGATCAGTCGGCCCAGGACCAGCCCGGCCGCCATCGCCGCGCCGATCCACACCGGCAGGAACCGGTCCACGGCCGACAACTGGCCAACGACATGCGTATCCCCCGCCGGCGCGGGCTGCGTGGTGCCGGGATGGGCGCTCATCTGCTCAAGGCCTTCCTCGTCGCTGAACGGGGCGGGACTGCTGCCTGGTGGCTGCATCGCGGGCGTGCCGGCACAGGCCGCAGCGGATGGTCCGCGCGGGCGCTCATGCGCACGGCCGCCGCAGCTGTGCGGCGCCGCGCGCGAGATCGGCGAGGGCGCCATAGTGCCCGGCGAGCGCCGTCAGCGCGTCGGGCCGCAGCCGGTAATAGGTGTAACGGCCGGCGGGCTGTGGCTCGACCAGGCCCGCCTCCCGCAGCACCCGCAGGTGATTGGAGATGTTGGTCTGCCGGGCACCAGTCAGCTCCACCAGATGACAGGTGCACAGCTGCTCGCCGGCGAGCAGTTCCACGATCCGCGCCCGCAGCGGGTCGCTCAGCGCCCGCAGCAACTCATCAGTTACGGCTGACATCAGCATGCTCTGATTTAACCAGGGATGGCAGGCCGGGGCAAGCGAGCATCAGGTGAATAATGGCGGACGGCCCCAGCGAGGGCACCTGCTCTGCAGGCCCGTTCGCTATGCGACCCTCGGGCGCAGCTCGAGCCAGGTGGCAGCTAGCTGGCTCGCGGCGATAGCAGTGCGGACATGCGCTCCAGCGCGGCTGGCACGAGCCAGTAGTAGACCCAGGTGCCGCGCCGCTCGGAGTCGATGATCCCGGCTTCGCGCAGGACCTTCAGGTGATGGCTGATGGTGGGCTGGGTTAGCTCGAACGCCGTGGTCAGCTCGCAGACGCACACCTCGCCGCCCTGATGCGCGCCGATCAGGGACACCAGCCGGAGCCGGACGGGGTCCGCGAGGGCCTTGAACACCTGCGCGAGCCCGGCGGCTGCGGCCTCCCCGATTGGCTCGCCGACCAGCGGCATGGAGCACGCCTCGACAACGACCCGCGACTCGGCTGCGGGGATGAACTCCGCCGCGGGCCGGTCTGCCTGTATCGACATGCCTCTATCTTGATAGTCATCTATGCAGACTGGCAAGCTGGCCCCAGTCTGGATAGACACTTATCAATGAATACAGCCGGAAGGGCAGGCATGCCGAACGGGAGCCAGCCATGCACCTGGTCATGATCGGCGGCAGCGACGCCGGGATCAGCGCCGCGCTGCGGGCCCGTGAGCTCGACCCCGGCGCCGAGGTCAGCGTGGTGGTCGCGGACGCCTACCCGAATTTCTCGATCTGCGGCATTCCCTACTACGTCTCCGGGGAGGTGGCGCACTGGCGCAATCTCGCCCACCGCACCACCGCTGACCTGGAAGCAACCGGGATGACGCTGCGGCTGGACACCACAGCACGCCGGATCGACGTCGCGGGCCGCAAGCTCATGGTGACTTCCCCTGACGGCGCCGAGGAACTGCTGAGTTACGACAAGCTCGTCGTCGGCACCGGCGCGGTCCCGGTCCGCCCCCCGATCACCGGCCTGGCCGGCCCGGATGCTCTCGGTCCCGGTGACGGCGTGCACCTGCTTCACTCAATGGGCGACACCTTCGCCGTCATGGCCACCCTCGAGCAGGCGGCACCGGCCACCGCGGTCATCGCCACGCGGAGATCGCCAAGCGGATCGACATCGCCGCCAGCGCGATCTTCCACGGCATGACCGTCGACGCGGTCAGCGACCTCGACCTGTCCTACACACCACCCCTGGGCAGCCCCTGGGAAGCGGTCCAGATGGGCGCCCAAGCCTGGCAGCGAGAACTCAGGCAGCACTAACCCGCCTCACGTGAGCAGCGGACAAGCAATGCCAGCCAACGACGGAAGGCGCGGCTGTAAGGCTCACCGCGCAAGGAACGCAGCCATCGGCGCAGGTGCCGTGATCATCACCCTGGCCCTGGCCGCGTGCTCCGCCACCAGCGCGAGCAGCACCAGTACCTCCTCGCCAGCACCGCCCACGGTCAGCAGCGGCGCCAGCAGGCCCGCGGTCACGCTCACCGGCTCCGGATCAACGTTCGACGCGCCATTCTTCGACCTGGCGTTCGCCAGATACCAAAGCAACACCTCTCGGTGCCGCTGCCGTCGGAGCGGTGCACGACGCTGATCGGCTCGTCGGGGATGTCGGTGTTCGGGGTGAGGGCCATGATGGCGGGGTCGCGCCAGCTGGTGATCCGGCCGAGGAAGATCTGTGCGATGACCGGGCCGGTGAGGTGCAGTCTGGGCAGGCCGAGGAGGTTGTAGACGACGACTTCGGCGCCGAGGTCGACGGGGACCTGGACTAACGGGCCGCCGCGTGCGGCCGCCTGCTCGGCGGCGGTCAGCGGCACGTCAGAGGCACCGGAATCGGCTGCTGTCCTGGCTGACCGTGGCCTGGCTGGCGGCCGACGGCGCGATCGGCATGACAGCCGGGCTCACCGCGAACTCGGTGGCCTTGATCGGCTGGGGCCTGGACTGCGCCATTGAGGCGGTCGCCAGCTTCGCCATCATCTGGCGCTTCACCGGGGTGCGCATCCAGTCCGCAAACGCGGAACGGCTGGCGCAGAAGATCGTGCTGTTCCACATGCTGCTGGGCTACCTGATCACCCGCACGCTCCTGGTACTCGTCCGGGTATTCACCCGGCTGCAAGCACCGCCTGGACCAGGAGCCAGAATCCGCGTTGCGGCAGGGAATGCACTACCCCACCACATGGGACCCGTTCTTCGCCAGCTACCTGGCCCTGGCCGCCCGGTAAGGCCCGGCATCAGCGCAGAGGCGCCTCGTCAGGGAGTGCTTCAGTCCCGGGGTCGGGGGCCGTCCGGCCCTACCCCACAGGGGTACCGGAACGGCATCGTCGCGCACGTGGCCGGAATCTGGGCCGCGGCGGGACCTGACTGAACCAAGGGAGGGGCGGGGATCATGATGATGGGACGACGCCTGGCGGGCGGGCTGCTGGCAGCGGGGACCGCTGCGGGCATGCTGTCGGCCGGGGCGGTGCCGGCGCAGGCGGCCGGGACGGCGGCCCCAGCGCAGGCAGCCAGGATGGAACTTCAGGCAGGACTGCATGGCAGCAGCGCCTACCCGCGTGCTGGCGGGCACGGCTCGTATGAGTCTTCCTCCCGGCGCGAGCTGCATGTGCAGGTGCAGAACATCCAGCGGCTCGGCGGGCGGACCCTCGTCGTGTACGTGCACGGCACCAAGGCCGGCACCATGCGGGTGTCCCGGTCCGGGTCCGCGTACCTGAACCGTGACCGCGGCGTCCCGGCCTGCCGGGCTGGCCAGTCCCTGCGGGTCCGCACCGGGTCCGGCACGCTGGTCGCCTCCGGCACATTCAGCCGCCACCACATGATGTCCGGGGCTTCGTCCCGGTGACGCCAGCACTGCCAGCATGGGCGGCCCGCACCCCCGTGCTGGCGGTGACCCGGCGACCGACGAGGGAGGCAGATCCGTGAACACCCATTACCGCTATGTGGCTGTCGGCGGGGCGGCGGTGCTGGCCGCCGCTGTGCTTGCTGCCTGCGGCTCCGGTGGCACACCGGCCAGCCCGGCAGGGTCGCCTGCGCCGCAGCCAGCCGCTTCCGCGACCGTGGCCGGCGGGTTCAACGCGGCCGATGTCGCGTTCACCCAGGGTATGGTGCGCCTGGAGAACCAGTCTGCGGCGATGGCTGCGCTGGTCGCCGGGCACACCACCACCCCGCAGCTGCGGCAGTTCGCCGCCCGCCTGAGTGACCACCTTGGTGACATGCGGGACATGCAGGACTGGATGCGCGGCTGGCACCAGCCGGTCCCGTCGCCGTATTCACCGGGCGCAACCCCGCCAGCCGGGATGGGCCCGGGCATGATGGATTTCCGCGGCTGGGACGAGATGGGCCGCCACCACGGGCAAGCCTTCAACCAGGCCTGGGTGACGGCCATGATCAGCCACCATGCCGCCGAGATCGCCCTGTGCCGGACGGAACTGCGCTCGGGTGCCAGCCGGCAGGCACGCGCACTCGCCCGCGCCATGCTCACTGAACGGCAAGCCGAACTCACCCAGCTACGGCACTGGCACCAGGACTGGACACGCAACTAGCACCTTTCCGCGGTCCCGCTCGTCCTCCTCGGCACGGTCGTGGGCGTCACGCTGGTCCTGCCGGACATCCCGGCCGACCTCGCGGCAGCGATCGTGGTTTCGGGCGCGGCCATGGCGGTGCTCGGCCTGTTCGTGCTGGCCTCCGCACCCGACGCCCTCATCGGCGGTGCTGGGGTACTTGCTTATGGCCAAGAGGAACACTCCACCGTCGAATAAGGGCCACAAGTACCCGGCGGAGCCGCTGAGCGCCGAGGAGGTCTCGCTGCTGCTGCGCGGGTGCTCGCTGCGGGCGCCGACCGGCATCCGCAACCGCGCGCTCATCGCCGTGATGTACCGGGCGGGGCTCCGGGTCAGCGAGGCGCTGGCACTGCGGCCCGCCGACGTGAACACCACGGATCAAGGCCAGGGCCGGGATCGAGAAGCGGGTTCACCCGCACGGCCTGCGGCACACCCACGCCGCCGGTTTCCGCGACCAGCTCAGGCACTCCAGCCTGGCGGTCACGGTGCCATTGCTCGACACGCTCCTCGCGGACCTGCGACCCACCGTTACCCAGAGTGAAGCCAGCCACCAGTTGTCGGCCCAAAGCGCTTCGAGCCGACCGAGTCGGCGGCAGCATATTCGGTATGAACGTCCGGGCACTTCCACTTAGGCGGAAGCCAACTGATCAGGCGCGATCCGGATGGCGGCCTACCCGACTCTGGAATGGACTCCTAGAGGTCATGCGCCGCCCATCTACCAGACAGCTAAGAACGGCTGATGAGCAAGACATGCTCCGGCTATGCATCTGCGGCTTAGAGGCGGCCTTCAGACGCCTCGTGGAAGCCCTGTTGCCTGCGCCAACACGCGCTGCAGCTGCCAGACGGGCACGTATTGGACCTGATCAAGACGTTCGAGACGATCAAGGCGCGGTTGCTGGACCCTCTTGACCGTCGTTCGCTTCGTCGATCCCCAATAGACAGGCCAGCCTTCCTGTCCTAAGTTGGGTGCGAAGCCTCTGGGCTTCCCATAACATCAGCAATCGTGGCTATTATCATCGCTTTGGTAAGTCTCTCCTTCATGTTCCAACCGCACATCGGCGCGCTTCCACAGGAGGTCGTGAGGAACCTGGCTACAGTCATCTTTGTGTTGACGGTTGCAGGTCCATCTCGCGCATTGTCGGGAATCTGGCCGACATGGCCCTGGGGAGTCGGAAAATGAGATATCTCGGGGTCAATAAGGGTTGGACCTGCGGGGCCAAGATGCTACGTAACGGCGGAGCTGCTGCCTACCTTGATGGAGATATCATTGCCATATCCGAAGAGCGTGTAACGGGTCAAAAATATGCTCCCGGCTATTCACACGCTCTCGGTTCACTTCTGGATTCTCAGAAGCTGACACTCGATGAGTTTGATGAAATAGGTATCAGTACATGCTGTGAGGCACAAGCGCTCGCTGTACGGGATCACGAGCTGGAGGGTCACTCTCGTCTTCGCCCTGTGAATCATTATCAATCTCACGCGGCTCTTGCATTTTATTCCTCTGAATTCGACCGCGCGCTCGTCGTGGTTATCGACGGTGGAGGTAATGTACTTTCAGACGAGACTTCTCAGCCCTACCTCAACGATTGGTGGACCCATCCACGCGAACAGCATAGTTATTATCTCGCAACGCGTCGGCATGGCCTCGAACTTATTTGCCGCGATTTCGACGAGCCGTACGCCGTTGGAATGGGCGAGATGTATCGCGCCTTTACCTACTTCCTTGGCTGGCCATCGTCTACGAACAGCTCAAAAACCATGGCGTTGGCCGGCCATGGTCGCAGAAGCGCTATATCGGCAGAACTCTTTGCATATGAGAATGAACGCTTCCGCAGTCATATCAAGAATAATCCCCCCGAACCGATCGAAATGATCACCGATTTGGCCCACGTCCTAGATGTTGATTTTGGGGAACCGCGACTGCCTGGCGGAGCGATACTTCAGATCCACAAGGACGTAGCTGCCTTCATTCAGGATCAATGCGAACGAGCGCTATCTGAGAGGCTGGATTACTTTCGGCGGGAACTTGGAATAGATAGCCTTTGCATTTCTGGCGGTTTTGCGCTGAATGTGGTAGTCAACGGTCATCTGCTTGCAAAATTTCCTGGCGGAGTGTATGTCCCGAGCGCACCGGGGGATGACGGGCAATGCCTCGGTAATGTGTATGTTATGCTCGCCGAGCAGAAAGAACAAATAAGAACTATGCCGACAATCACTAAGAGTTCGGATGTCTTCCTCGGTGCTGCCAACGCGGTGGACTCCAAGGCAGTGGCTCATGCCCTAGCGGATGCGAACCATAAGAGCTACATAGTCTTTGAGACTACTGACTTCTCGGACTTGATCGCCCAAATGCTGGCGAGTGGTTCCGTTGTCTGCCTATATCAGCCACGTGCAGAATTCGGGCCTAGGGCGCTAGGTGCGCGGAGCATACTTGCTGACCCCCGACGCCCTGATGCCGTGTCGAGGCTGAACATACTGAAGGGCCGGGAATGGTTCATGCCATTCGCTCCAACGGTGCTCCGGGAGACCATGAGCGATTGGTTTGTTCCGGAGACAGATAGTCCCTTCATGTCGTTCGCCGTTAAAGCGACGCGACGCGCAGTCCGCGAGCTACCGGCGATTGTGAATGCCGATGAGTCAGCCCGGGTCCAGACTGTCGGACCTGATGACCGCAGCCCTCTGCGCGGAATCCTAATCCGCTTTGCGGAGCGCACGCAGGTTCCCGTGCTACTGAATACTAGCTTCAACCAGGGCGGCGAACCGATCGTGGAGACGGTTCAACAGGCTATCGAGAGTTTTAGCAGTATGCCGGTAAACGCTCTAGGTGTTGGGCGCTTCGTTGTGGTGAAGTCCCTTTCGCCTGATCTGGGTGACTTGCCCATTTCCGCGACGATCTCAGATCTAGATCTGGAAGTCTATAGTAGCGCCGGTAGCCCGTCTGTGACGGTCCCCAACATGCGGCCGCACAGAAGAATTAGACGTCTTCAAGAGCTAACGGATCGCGTAATCTTCGTGCGGACAGAGTTGCCTCTCTACGGCGAGTACCTCGAGTGGCTAAGAGAAGGGAGAAAAGTTACCACGATTCGATTGCGAAAAGGCGCGGTGGAAGTGCCTTTCAGTTCAGTTCTGCCGCTCTTTGAGACTGCCGATTTCGGACCAGGTGATCGGAGCAGGCCGACGGAGTATGTAAGGGTATCGGCTCTTCGGTATCATCGATTCGGCGAACTTTCCCCTGACGACGCAAAGCGTGATGGCTTCAGAAGCTTTCAGGACATGCGGGCGGCGCTCACCGAGATCTACCCGTATATAGCGGATGACGATTGGGTCACGGTGTATGACATTAGCTTGATAGAAGAGAGCGGCCTGTAGCGCTTAGGCAACTGCTCCGTCACAGCGGATCGCTGAAAGGCTACTTGCGATGGCCGCGAATACTGTAACTCCCAGAATGATCGCCGCTGACGGCTGGTATCCCGCCCGCAGCCATGACCTCGCCGTGGTCCGCCAGCTCACCGACCAGGCGATCGTGCTGCAGGGCGGGAAGATCGTGGAGCGCGGGCCCACCGCCCAGCTACTCGACGATCCGCAGCACGCCTACACCAGGAAGCTGCGCGCCAGCGTGCCGCGTCCCGGGTGGAAACCCAGCCGCCGCATCCGCAAGTGACGAGCCTCACGCGAGTCCCGGATAGACCGTCTTCGCCGTCGCGTTCGCCACCCACCAGCCGCCCTGCCGCGTTCTTCGCCGGGCTGGCCACCGCCATCGGCGCCGGCGTCAGCATGGCCTTCTCCGAAAAGGCCTGTCCGACACCGGGGACCTGACCGGGCGGGGCAACCCGTACCTGCGCGGCTCCATCACCGGCGCAGGCACCTTCCTCGGCGGTATGCTGCACACCCTGCCGTTCCTGATCCCGCAATACCGCGCCGCGCTGCTCGTGGCGCTGGCCACCATGGCCTTCGAGCTGGTGACCCTGGTCTGGATCCGGTGGCGCTTCTTTGCCACCGGCTTCCTGCGCTCGTTCGTCTCCATCGCCATCGGCGGGGCGATCATCGCCAGCGTCAGCGCCGCGCTCGGTGCGGCCAGCTGACCGCGTCAATCGGGAGGAATGAGTACCCAGGGCTGTCCCCTCTCCGCTCACGTCCCGCCAGACCGTGGCCGCGCTGCTGACCCTGACCGCGGTCACCGGGCTCGTCGACGCTGTCAGTTACCTGCGGCTGGGCCGGGTGTTCGTCGCGAACATGACCAGCAACGTGGTGTTCCTCGGCTTCAGCGCAGACCCGCACTCCGGCCTGTCCGCGGACGCCTCGATCATCGCGATCGCCGGGTTCCTCCTCGGCGCTCTGGCGGGCGGCCGGGCCGCGCATGCCCTGGCCACCGCCCGGCCTGGCCGCTGGCTCGCCACCGCGTTCGCCGGGGAAGCGTTCATTCTCGGCCTGGTCGCGGTGCTCACCGGTACCAGCGTGCTGCCCTTCGCCGGGGACGGCCGGTTCGCCACCATCGCTATCCTCGCCGCAGCCCTCGGCGTGCAGAACAGCACCGTCCGCCATCTCGGCGAGCCCGATCTGACCACCACCGGGCCCACGCTGACCCTCACCGGGCTGACCGCAGACAGCGCGCTGGCCGGCGGCCCCGGGGCCAAGCCCTGCGCGCCGAGGCCCAGGGCCGCCGCGGCGGGCGGTCACCCAAGGTGGATGACGACGTGCTCGCCATCGCCCAGGGCCGCCGCGGCCGCGGCGAATCGGTCACCACGATCGCCCGCCATCTAAGCATCGGCCGGTCCACGCTCTACCGGGCACTCCAGGACACCGGCACCAGCGACGGCGGCAGCACCGGGCACCCAAGGGCAGAAGGCGATGAGGCCGCCGACCGTCTGTCTAGTCCTGCTTTATCTTGACGTCTAGCCGGGCTAGACTTACCCTCATGGTGAAGGCGATGAAGCTCCGGGACATCAACCGGGCGCTCAGCCGCGCAGGATGCTCCGTCAAGGCCGAGACCGGTCCCCATACGAAGTGGGTGTGCCTGTGCGGGCAGCACAGCGCGAACATCCCGCGGCACGCCACGGTATCGCCGGGTGTCGTCGCCAGCACCATCACGCGAATGGCCTGCCTGCCGGGAGGGTGGCTGCAATGAAGACGTACAAGGTCCGTGCGAAGCGCTGGGCTCGCGGCTGGGAACTTCACATCGAGAACCTCGGCGCGACTCAGTCACACACCCTGCGTGACGCGGAGATGATGGCCCGCGACTACATCGAACTCGACACCGGAGAGGCCGCCGGCTCCTTCAATGTCGAGATCACGCCTGAGATCGGAGCGGGACTAGACGGGCAGGTGAAGGCGGCCCGCGCCGCCGTGGCCGCGGCCGACGTCGCGCAGCGCCAGGCCGCCGCACAGTCGCGCGACACCGCGCGGCGCCTGCAGCGGGCCGGCCTTACCGGGCGGGACATCGCCGCCGTGCTCCAGGTATCCCCGCAGCGCGTCTCGCAGCTCCTCAAGGAGCGCGACGGGGACGGCGAGACGGCGCGCTACGCCACGGGCTGACACCCGGCGCTGTTTGAATAAGCGTGCCGCCCTTCTCCGGGTGTCCCTTGGCCGGGTTGCGCCTGGGGAAGGGCGGCCCCCCCGGGATCGAAGCCCGGAGTAGCGGGGCGCTGGCTTTGACCATGAGGGCGTCGGGCAGTCTGGGAACATGGCGGCCAGCATGAGCGCAGGTGGATCGCTCTCCTTCGGCAGCAATTTCGAGCCGAAGGGCGTCACTCACCGCGACGGCCACACGTGGCTGGTCAAGCAGGTGCTCTGCACCTGGAAGCACCCGGGGAGCGCTCCGGAGCAGTTCCGGCTGCCGGATGTGACGTGGTGCTGGCGGATGCTCATATCGGGGCCGCTTCCCGGTGATCCTGGCCGCAGCGGCGACTTCGTCATGCGGGCGACGGGGCGCGGGAACCGGCCGGGATGGGAACTCAGCCCAGGACAGGAGCACTGTGAGTGCCCCGCCCGGATCCGGCGGCCGGGTTTAGCCCAGTCTCCCGTGAATGTCCTGGGAGCGCCAAGGATACGATAGCGCCCCGTCGGCCGGTGAGGCTGGCTGGGCGCTCCGCGTATGGCGTACGTCTGTTCAGAGTAGTGCGTCGCTGAGCACTGCGACGTCTGGATCACTAGGCCACCTTTCTCTGGGTCGGCGCACATGGGGCACCCGATGTTCGTACGGTCATGGTGTTCGTACGGTGCGCCGGGCGCTCTGTGCCTCCTCGGCCTTCTTGCGTGCCCACTCAATCCACTGCTCGGCGCTCACCGCCGGCCGTCCCGTTGCCCTGTCCGTCCCAGCGTCCGCCCGATGCTGCCCGGCACCGTCGCGACGGTGTGTCCCGTTGCCCTGTGTGTCCCAGAATGGTTCCGATCCCTCCCAGGCAGGACTGACGCCGGTCCTGAACGGCGAGTCCCGGCCGACCCACTCAAGCGCGATCCAGCGCACGGCGTCGGCGTCGGGGCCGCTCATCCCGTACCCGGCGATGAGCGCCTCAGCGAGTGACTCGGGCGGGCGCCGCTGGCCGCTCTCAAGTAGGCTGATCATCGGCCTGGACACGCCCGTTTCCTCGGCCGCGCGCGTCATCGTCCACCCCCGCCGCTCCCGGCCCCGGCGCAGGGCCTCCATCGCCTCCGGGTCGCTGGTGCGGTGCGCGGGTGGGCCTGCGCCCGGGCGAGTTCTACGGCCTGCACGGCCATCGGGTGGACTGGCTGCGCAGCCAGATCCAGGTCATCGACGTGATGACCCGCAAGGGCCTGCGGCAGTGGCCGAAGCCGAAGAAGTCGCACCGGGTGGTGCCGGTCCCGCCGTACATCATGGAGGGCATGTCGGTCCTGATGTCTGGCCGGCCGCGGGACGCGATCGTGTTCACCGCGTCGGAAGGCGGCCCGGTCACTGATGGGCACTTCCGCAACCGGGTCTGGTATCCGGCCGTGGAAGCGGCGCGGCTGTGCGGCAGCTGGCCGCCTGAGCCGGATGCGGACATCCGGACCGGCACCTGCGGCCCGGAGGGCTGCGATGACCCGCACCACCACATCCGCCGATTCGCACCCCGCGTGATGCGGCACACGGCGGCCTCCTGGCTGGTGCAGGACGGGGTGCCGCTGTACCACGTCCAAGCGCTGCTCGGGCACGAGGACTACGCCACCACGCAGCGGTACGCCCACCTCGCGCCGGACGCGCACGGCAAGGTCATCGAGTCGTGGAACCGGCGGCGTGACGCATCCGTGACGCACGAACAGAAGGAGGCCCGCCCCTCATGATGAGGAACAGGCCTCTGACCTGGGTCGGGGTGGCCGGATTTGAACCGGCGGCCTCTTCGTCCCGAACAACGCCCACCGAAGCCCCGCAGGTTGGGAGCAGGTCCGACGTCAGTTCGTCATGTTGACGACCACAACGTCCAGGCCAGGGATGCGGTCGAAGTGCCGGATGTTGGCTGTTCCGACGCGCCATCCAGCGGTGATGGCGGTGGCCGCGACGAGCCGGTCGTGAGCCCCTACGTCTGCACCCGCCAAGGCCAGCCCTGCCCAAAGCCGCGCGTGTGCGCGCGCTGCCAGCAGATCGAAGGCGAACGGGGGAAACGCGGCCAGGACCCCCTCGACGAAGGCTTCCCGGCGTGCGCGGTGCTGCGGCGTTGCCCGGTGCACTCCGTGCAGCAGTTCCGACGCCGTAATGGTAGCGATCCCTACCTCTTCGGTGGGCCCGAGTTGCTCTTCCAGGCGCTTGCTGACCTCGTCCATCGCGCTCGCTGCGGGCAGGCGGCGGATGCCGCGCTCTAGCTCGATGAAAACGGTGGTGTCTAGGAGGGTGCCCATGGATTGTCCGGGGAAGGTCCGACTTCGCCGAGGACGGCCTCCATGTCCTCGGCGAACCCAGGATCGGGCAGCGCTGCGCTGGCCAGCAGCCCCAGTGCCTCCCGCAGCGGCCTTCCGCGGCGGGCAGGGCGAGAGGTCGCGGCACGATCGTCTGGGTGAACGATGACGTAGGCCGGCCGCTCGCGGTTGACCACTACTACCTGCTCATGACGGGCGACGGCCTCCCGGGCACGGCGGGGGATCCGGACTTCCTCTGCCCTAATCGTGGTCATGCCGCTAGGGTACCACATAAACCGTACGGAAACGTTCGGAACCGTACCGGCTTGAAGCCATCACAGATGATCCAATCTTCCCGGCCATGGGGCACAGATGCCAGCGGTCAGGCCCGAGTCATGCCGCTCCGCTGGGCTTCAGCCCCCAGCCCTGCGCTGTCGAAACGCTGGATCAGGCTGGGCTTGCGGAGGTGCTGTTCACGAAGTTGCCGGAATCGCTGGCTGAACGCGTTGCCGTCGCCGTCGCGTTCGGCAAGTGCCTGCAGGTCCAGCAGGACGGCGACTGCCGCGTCGTATTCGCGCGGTTTTTTGCTGCTGATGAGCGAGTCCACGTGCTGCCAGGCTTGCTCCTCCCGCATCGCCAGGGCATCCAGGCGCTGCTCACGGGCGGCGGCGACCGCGCGCGCTTGGCGGGCCATTTCCTGGGCCTTCCGCTCCGCTGCGACCCGTTCCCGTTCCTCGCGCTGGGCGGTCGCCGCGTCCCGGAGCTCCCCGGCCGTACGCGTTCCGGCATCGGAAGGCGTGCTGCCCGGGGACCGTTCAGCCCGGAAGCGACGCTGCAGAACCGCCTGCACCTGGCTGCCTTCCCCCCGCGCCGCCTGCAGGAGCAGGGCAGCCTTCTCCGCACCGGGCAGATCTTCGATCCAGCGGGCCAGCTCGCCTGCTGACTCAGCGACCGTCTGTACCTCAGCGCTGGCTGTCGCCGCAGCCGTGAGCAGGTCCTCATCGAGGCGCAGGAAGTCGGCGACCGCGCGCAATGGCGCGCTCAAGGCCCGCAGGCCCGGTGGCAGGGGCGGCTCGGCCTCCTCGTCGCCGACCTCCTCTGCCTGTACCGAGAGCAGCCATGCCAAGTAGAGCAGGCGCAGGTCACCCGCTGCCAGCTCGGAACGCACGAGGGCGATCGAGGCCAGCCGCCCCTCGCCCTCCGCCCAGTACTCGTCCTCATCCTCCGACGACAGGCTCAAGATCACGTGGCCGTCGGCCGCCCACGCCGACGCGGCGTCCCCTGTGCAGTAGCGCTCAGCCACGCCAAGGTCCAGCAGGCCCCGCGGCAGCCGGATCATCAGTCGGCGCGTTCCCCAGTTGGCGAGGTAGAGGAAGGCATCGAAGTACCGCTCCATCAGTGCGTCAGGGTTCCCGCGGAAGTCACCCCAGTGGTATTCGTTGACGAAGCTCGTCGCGGTGATCCGCGCCCGCGTTGACAGCGCACGAAGCTCGGCGCGCTGCCGCTCATCCAGCGGGTGGTCTATTGCCAGGAACTCGTAGTACTGATACTCGCTCATGATCACGGGTCTCCGTCGTCTGTGCGCACACCGCCCGGCGCGCCTTGCGTTCGGCCTTGGCCTGCGCGAGCTGCCGCGCCTGCTTCTCGATCGGCGTCACCACTTCGGGCCGGTCGCGGCCGAACCTCTTGCCGTACAGGTGCTCGATGAACTGGGGAAGCGGCTGCTTCCAAGGTTCTTGGCCGTGGTTGTCGAGCTTGCCGAGCTTCCTGGGGTTCAGGCCAAGCTCACGCGCCATCTGAACCTGGGCATGAGAGAGCCGGTGCCGTCGGCGCGCGTCTTCCCAGGCCTGCAGCTTCGGCGGGAGGACCGGTGGTTTCCTGCTCACGCTAATCAGGCCAGCCAGTGACGGTAGGCGTCGATCCACTCCGCGCCCTCGGGACTCGGCACCGGGAGCGGGAGGTCGAGGATCGGGACGGACTGGCGGAACGCGCCGCGGGTGCAGATGGCTACCACGCCAGCGTTATCTCTCAGATCGACATCCTTGACGACGACATCCAGGCCAAGAACCTGCGTCTGAAACGGTGTTGCCAGGTTGTCTTGAATCATTGTGTAAAGGCCAGCGGCCTGTTCCTCGCGGTCGTAACAGTCGACCATGGCCTCCCCGACGAGCGCGTCGAGTTCAGCCTTACTCAGCTTGCTCACGCCATGAGGCTAACGGTCCACCCTGCGGGCGGAGCGCCGTTTCGTGGCCTTCCCCTCGTCTGATGACGATGAGCAGGCCGCCGTCTTGTCGGCCTGCTGGAAGCGTTTACCGTCCTTGCGGACCTGAACGCGCCGCATGGGACCCTGACACGGCTGAGAATGGGGCCATGCGGTACGGCAGAGCGGTGCAGCGGCTGGAAATGATCGCCGAGCGGTGCCAGCGGGTCAGCGGCCTGTGGGACGAGGCACCTCCGCTGATTGGCGCTTACGCGTTCGGTCATGTGCTTGATGGGCCGGACCAGCTTGATGCGGTGCAGGTGGCGCTCGTGCTCAACCACCCAGCCGAGGAACTGACGTGGTGCGCCCGGCGAGATGACCGGCCAGGTCTTCTCCGCGCACGGACTCCCAGACCACGCAGAGCGCCTCGTCGGGACCCTTGGCGTCCAGCGCGGCAGCGGCCGATTCGGTGGCGAGCCACTGAATGTCCTTCTCGTCCGGTTCCGGCCCCTGGTCCCAGGCGTACATCGCGTAGCGGGCGTGCGGGCCGACGTGCGGCGCCGCCGTGAACTCGCGCCAGGCCGGGATGGCGCAGGAGCCCAGCATCCCGACGAGGTCAGCTGCCACGCTGCGCAGCAAGGGCGGCATCGACTCTGCGGCTTCCAGGATCTCCCTCGGGTGGTGTTGCTCCAGCCACTCGGACGCGGCCTCCAGCCGCTGCGCGGTGTCGTCGTATTCCGCCACCTCCGCGATCAGTTCGGCGGCGGAGATCTCCGGGGCGGCCGCGCCGGGTAGGGCGTCCTCCAGCCGGTGCACCGCCCAGCGGCCCAGCGGGGTGCCATCCCGTCGCTGATCCGCAGCAGACCCGTCGCGATTGCCGCGGACCAGGGTCGGTGCAGCTCCGGTACGTCGGCGGCCGTCCGCGAGGACGGCGCGCTCGCGTGCCAGGCGGGCCGCGTCGTGAAGATCATCTCCTGAAGTTACCCTGTCCGCCCGGCGACACTATCTGCTCGCGCTACCGTGACTGCTGACACTGTTGACTCGCGATCGTGCTTCCCGAGAGGCAGAGATGAGCCGTCGTCTGGCCTTCCCCGCGATCATCCCCGTGCGGAACGCGACCGAAGAGGAACTCGCCGCGGCGGCGCGGGCGTCCTTGCCGCTCCAGGCGGGGCGACGGCTGGCCGACTGGTTCGGGGATGACCCCGTGGACGCAGAGTCCGGCTGGCGTTCGGCACCCGCGCAGCGGGATGCGGCCGTAACGCTGGGCCTCGTCGCGCGCGGCGATGCGATAACCGGC
>Ga0307373_10001539_pt1 | contig 43286 bp, 47 predicted proteins | sample OX2MG_FD_202534 | JGI IMG/M metagenome (GOLD analysis project Ga0307373, IMG submission 202534) | Soil microbial communities from Risofladan, Vaasa, Finland - OX-2 | ecosystem: Environmental > Terrestrial > Soil > Coastal area > Acid sulfate soil | place: Finland: Risofladan, Vaasa | collected...
GCCGCCTGGCGGACCGAATCCAGCTAAGCACGGACGGCCACAGCATGTATGCATCGACAGTCGGCCCTGCCTTCAAACAGCAGATCGACTACGCGCAGATTCAGAAGATCTACAAAGTCGATCCCAAAGCCGACCGCAAATATAGCCCTGCGGTCTGCACGGGGATCAAGACTCGCCCGCTGAAGGGCAACCCCGACCCGGACCGAATCTCAACCTCCTACGTCGAGCGCCAGAACCTCACGATGCGGATGGGGATGCGGCGCTTCACGCGGCTCACGAATGCCTTCTCTAAGAAGGTCGAGAACCACGCCGCGTCCGTGGCGATCCATTTCATGCACTACAACTTTGCCCGGCCTCACGCCTCGCTCAAGAACCCCTATCCCCGGACGCCTGCCATGGCCGCTGGGGTAGCCGACCACGTTTGGACGACTAAGGAGATTGCGGCGCTGCTGGACTGAGGCTCGGCGCCGAAAGGAAGTCCGAATGGCATCAAGTAGGGTCAGTCGATGGCTGACGCTGAGTCTCGGTTTCCGCTACTTCGCAAGCGCCTTGAGGAATGGCAGACGACTCATTCCACCACCGAGGGCGACCCCCCCACAAAGAGGAGACGGGAACTCTCAGAGGCCGAAACTTGGCTTCACGCAAAATGGGGGAATGAGATGTCCTGTCCTGGGTGCGGAGGGCAACCGTTTGCCCTGGGCACCCCAGTGAACTTTCAGCTTGCCGATGGCGTCCTTAGTGCTCCCTTCGTCCCCCTTGCCTGCGAAGGCTGTGGACTCACGACCTTCATCGACCTGCGCGTTATTTGCCGCAAGGGAGAGCCGCCCGAACTTAAAGATTCAAACTGAGACACTACCCCCAGCAAGCGGAGCTATACTTTTTGAAGTGACGCTGGAGGGCCTTCAGAAACGACCCTGCGGGGGGCGCTTCGGCGACATCGTCGAGTCGATCGGCAACACGCCTCTCGTCGAGCTGCCCCGGCTCTCCCCCAAACCCGAGGTGCGGATCTTCGCCAAGCTCGAGGGTCGCAACCCAACCGGCTCAGTCAAGGACCGGGTCGCCAAGGCCATGATCGAGTCGGCCGAGGCAGGTGGGCTGATCGAGCCGGGGCAGACGGTCCTGGAGCCGACCTCTGGCAACACCGGCATCTCCCTGGCGATGATCTGCCGCCGCAGGGGTTACCCGCTGAAGGTGGTGATGCCGGACAACGTGACCAGGGAGCGCACGCAGCTACTGAGGATGTACGGGGCTGAGATCGTCTACTCGGAGGGGGCCAAGGGCTCCAACGGCGCGGTCGAGGTGGCGCTCGAGATGGCCAAGGATCCCGCTTACTACATGCCCTACCAGTACGGCAACGAGGCCAACCCCCGCGCTCATTACGAGGGCACGGCGGTCGAGATCCTCGAAGAGCTCGACGAGGTCACCGCCTTCGTCGGCGGGCTCGGCACCGGCGGCACGCTGATGGGCAACGGGCGCCGGCTCAAGGAGGCTAATCCCGCGACCCTGATCGTCGCCGCCGAGCCGATGCAGGGGGAGATGGTGCACGGCCTGCGATCGCTCGAGGACGGCTTCATCCCGCCGATCATCGACCTCTCCATCCTCGACCGCAAGATCATGGTCTCCAACCGGGACGCGGTCCTTTGGACCAGGCGACTGCTCGACGAGGAGGGGGTGTTCGCCGGTGTTTCCTCCGGCGCGATCGCCGCCATCGCGGTGCGGATCGCCAGCGAGTTGGAGGGTGGCAACGTCGTCTTCCTGATCCCCGACGACGGTTGGAAGTACCTCTCCTCGGGGGTCTACACCAAACCGGTCGAGGAGATCGAGAACCTGGACTCCACCGTCTGGTGGTAGCTGGGGACATGGGCGGCCCGGCGCATCTCGGCCTCCCCAGTGACTTGCCCGCAGAGCACGCGGCGCTCCCCGCGTCCACGATCCGCTTGGCCACGAGCGCCCCCGGGGGGAGCTAGGTGCAGATCTCTCGGCAGCTGGTCGAGGAGATGGTCGCCCATGCGCGGGAGGATCTCCCCAATGAGTGCTGCGGCTTGGTCGGAGGCCGCGAGGGCGAGGCGAGCGTCGTCATCCGGGTCGCCAACGCGGCGTGCAGCCCGCTGCGCTACGAAATGGACCCGCAGGAGCAGTACGACGCGCTGAGGGCGATTGAAGAGGAGGGTGGCGAGCTGCTGGCGATCTATCACTCCCACACCAGGAGCGCTGCCTATCCTTCCCAGACCGACGTCAACCTGGCCGCAGCCTGGCCTGATCAGATCTATCTGATCGTCTCCTTGGCCGAGGAGGACGCGCCGGACGTCAAGGGTTACCTTCTAAGGGATCTGAGGATCGCCGATGCCGAGATCACTGTCTCCTAGTCACAGTCGCGGTTCGCCTGCCCAGGACGCCGGTGGCGCCGGTGGCTTCGATGGGCGCGACGAGGGTGGGGGAGGCGGCGGAGGCGGCGGTGGCAAGCTGGTCAAAGTTGCTTTCGCCCCGAGCTTGATTGAGGCCGAAATGATCCAGGGCCTGCTTTCTGAGCACGGCATTCTCAGCATGCTGAAGCGGGGGCCCGGCTTCGATGTGCCGGAGTTCATGTCCGTGGGTCCACGCCAGGTGTTCGTCGTCGAGGGGATGGCGGCCAGGGCACGAGAAGTGCTCAAGGGAACCCCGGGTGAGGCCTCCAGCCCCTAATCAAGGCTGGGTCTGGCGATCGCGCGCAGGTAGCCGCGCCAGGCATCCTCGACCTCGCCGAAGCGGGCTTCGAAGGCCGCTTCGAGGGTGGGCTTTGCGCCGCCGGGCAGCAGGCGCAGGGCGAGTTCCCGGCAAGCATCCGGGCCACGCTCGTTCTCCAACAGGTCGAAGATCGTGCCGCCGAGGATCACCGCGTCGCGGCGCGAGGGGGGAAAGGATGGGCGGGCGCCCTCCCGCAGCCGGCGGATCACCGCGGCCCGATAGAGCCCGACCTGGCGGGAGAAGTACTGGGCACCGCCCTCTGCCAGCCAGGCCCAGCTCAGGTAGCGGGCGAAGCGGCGCGGCGTCCAGGAGGGGGGGAGGTCTGGGTTGTTGGCGGCGATCACGAGCTGCGCGTAGAGTCGCTCGGCGGTACCTCGCAGCGCCTCGCGCGAGTCCTCCCCCGCGGCGCGGCGCTCCATGTGGGGATCGTTGAGGACGTGCAGCTCGGTGGCCATCGCCCAGCCGGCGAGATAGCGCCGCCCAGCCGCCGCCGCCGACCAGCGCGCCGCCGGCAGGAACGGGTGGGCCATGGCCAGCCAGGCGGGGTTGGTGTGGACGACCACGGTGACGTCGCCGGGGACCACCTCGAAGCGGTCCTCGAGCCGCAGCCGCAGGTCCTCCAGCCGATCGAGAATGCGCTCCGCGAATGCGGCATCGCCGCTGTCGTGCCGGGCGGTGAAACTCAGGGACTTGGTCTCGACCCAGGGCACGCGCCGAGCGTACTAACCGACGTCTAAGCTCGCTTGACTCAGCGGATCAGGGATGCGGCCAGCGCCTGAGGTGACAGATATGGGGCTCAGGCCGGAGCCCTAGACCAGAGCGGGCTCGGTATCGCCCGCGCAAACCGATTGGATCTCCTGGCGGGCGCGGTCGAACTCCTCATCCGCCATCACCGGCGTCCCCTCAAAGGGCAGGTCGCGGTCGATCTCCACCCAGGAGCGGCAGCCGTGGTACTCGTCGCGGACCCTCACCGTGACCGGCCGCGGGATGCGGTGGACCCGCAGTAGCAGGACGTGCAGCGGGTGGCGACGCTTCCAGTTGAGCCGCTTCTCGGCGTAGTCGGGGGTCCAGACGTAGAAGGGGGAGAGGCTGTCAAGAGCGCGGCGGTCGGTGATCGTGAAGTGGTCCGTGACCTCAGCCCAGGCGCGAAGGCGGACGCGTTCGGGTTGTGAGATGCCGCCGTCTTGGATCAGAGCCCTCGGCGGTGGCTCCTCGTCGGGCCAGACACCCTCTTCCAGCGCCCGTCGCAGCTCGGGATGGTGGGACTCACGCACCAGATCGTTCTGCTGGTGGTCGAAGGTGGGATAGAGGAAGAAGCGCTCGTGCTCGAGCACGAAGTGCTTGTTCTCCTCACGGATTCCGCCCTTGCGCAGGGTAAGCAGCTGCTCACCCTCGGCGAGTGCACGCACCGTTACGGCCCATTCCTTGAAAGCGATCGGCATTTGAAAGCTGTACCTAAGAGGTTGTGTGATTCGGTGACTGGGAGAGGCGCCTCGGCCCCTGTCAGGACGGACATCCGTCCGGAGCGGGGCATCTTAGACCAGCCGGGCCCAATCGCCAAATTAAACCTTCATAAACATCTTCTCCCCCCGCGGCCCGCGTCAAACCCACCGCTCGTGCCGGGTCTCACCGACGGGAGGCAGGACGAGGTGGACGCCGTCCAGCTCGCGATCGATGCCGGGAAAGTCGGTGCGCAGGTGCCCGCCGCGGGACTCCCGGCGCTCCAGCGCGCTGGCGGCGATTCCCCGCGCCAGCGGATATGGATCGGCGCCCAGCTCGCTCAGGGCCCGCGGGCGCCGCAGCGGGCCGGCGAGGTGCCAGACCGCATCTCGCGTTCCCTCGGAGGGCGGCGTGAAGCGCCACTCCGGTGGCGAGGGTCGCCGCGACGCGACCTGCTCCTCCAGCGCCGCCAGCGCCGCTCGCCCGCCGAATACGAAGCACTCGCTGAGCGAGTTGGAGGCGAGCCGGTTGGCGCCGTGAAGGCCGGTGCAGGAGCACTCACCGACGGCATAGAGCCCCGGCAGGGAGGAGCGGCCGTCGAGGTCGACCGCGATCCCGCCCATCACGTAGTGGGCGGCGGGCGCGACCGGCACCGGCGCCGAGTGTGGTTCCAGCCCCGCCTCGGCCAGGGAGGCAAAGACGCTGGGGAAGCGGCCCGGGTCGACGTCGCGCAGGTCCAGGTCGACCTGAGCCGTGCCGTCGGCCTCGGTGCGGTCGAGGATCGCTTTGGTCACCGCGTCTCGCGGAGCGAGCTCGTCGGTGAAGCGCCGTCCCGCCGCGTCGAGCAGGATCGCCCCCTCGCCCCGCACCGCCTCGGTTATCAGCAGCCCGTTGAAGCGGGTCCCCGGCAGGGCCAGTGCGGTCGGATGGAATTGGCAGAGCTCAAGGTCGGCCAGATCGGCTCCCGCCGCTTGGCCGATCACCGCTCCGGCGCCGATCGCTCCGCGGGGGTTCGTGGTGCGGCGCCACAGGGCCGCGGCTCCGCCGGTTGCCAGCACGGTTGCCGCGGCGGCGATCGGTTGCGCCTCGCTCAGCACCCCGTGGCAGCGCTCGCCGTCGCTCCACAGCGCTGTCGCCGTGGTCCGCTCGCGCACCTCGATCCGCGCCATGCCGGCGACCATGGCCGCCAGCTTCGAGGTGATCTCGTGCCCGGTTTGGCTGCCGCCGGAATGGACGATGCGCCGCCGGGTGTGACCTCCCTCCAGTCCCAGGGCCAGCTTCCCACCTACATCGAGGTCGAAGAGGACGCCGCGCTCGCGCAGCTCCCGCACTACCCCCGGCGCCGCCTCGACCAGCGCCCGCACCGCGGATTGGCGGCACAGCCCTCTGCCCGCCTCGATCGTGTCGGCGGCGTGTTGGGCGGGAGAGTCGCCCGGCTCCAGGGCCGCGGCCAGCCCGCCCTGCGCCCAGAAGCTGGCGCTCTGAGACAGCGGGGTGCGGGAGATCAAACAGACCGAGCCACCGCGCTCGGCGGCGCGCAGCGCGGTCCATAGCCCGGCCGCGCCACCCCCCACCACGGCGAGATCGAACTCGGCCGCTTTGGCTATTGCCGTCCCGCCTCTCGGCGAATCGACTCCACCTGGCCTCGCAGCCAGGCGGCGGCCGCCTCGCGGGCTCGCGCCTGGCCATCGGTGACCGCCTTCTCCGCCGCCTCGGCCCGGCGCTCCGCCGCCTCGACGCTCTTCTCCGCCGCCTCGGCCTGAGCCTCGATCTCTCCCAGGCGGCCTTCGGCGGCGGCGATCGTCTGCTCCTTTGCCTCCCTCTCGCGCCGCAGCTCCCCCTCGGTCTCCGCGGCTCTGAGGCGCTCCTTCTCCAGGTTGGCTTCCAGGGCGCGGACCTCGGCGATCGCCCTCTGCTCGGCCGCCTCGGAGGCCTCCATCGCCTGCCGCAGCCGCCGTTCGGCCTCGGCCACCTGCACCTCCAGGCTCTCGCCGCCCGCTCCGCTCATCCTCTCGCTCGCCATCGTCGCCGGCTCAATCTATTACCGGGCCCGCGAGGATGTCGCGGTAGGCCTCGACCACCCGCTCGGCCATCCGCGAGGCGGAAAGAGAGGCGGCGCGGACGGCGCCGGCGACGCGGGGGTCGGCGGCGTCCAGGTGGGGGCCGGCCGCAGCGCACCAGGCGGTGGTCTCGAAGGGGGCGCAGAGGCAGCCATGAATCCCGCCCAGCGCGTAGGGGGCGACGCCCACCGGCGTGGAAAGCACCGGCACATCGCAGGCCAGCGCCTCGACGCAGGCGAGGCCGAAGCCCTCGTACTCGGAGGTGACGAGCACCGCGTTGGCGGCGTTGATCCATAAGGGCATCTGCTCGGGGTCGATCGCACCGCCGGTGAGCAGCTCCGCTTCGCAGGCCAGGGCCAGGGCCGCGGCGCGATCGTGGCGCTTCTCGTGGCGGGCCGGGTCGGCGGGGAAGAGCAGGTAGCGCCCAGCCGAATCGAGGCCGAGTGCCTCCCTTGCCTCTGCGCGCGACGCCGGCCCGAAGCGGCCAAGATCGGGCCCGCAGGGCAGCACCGCCGCGCCCGGGACCCGTGGCAGCCCCGGCCTGCCTTCCTCGGGCGCAAACAGCGCCCGCGAGACCGCGGCGACAAGGTCGACGCGCCATGCCAGCCGTCTCGACAGCGGCCCGACCAGGGCGTGGCGGACATCGGTGCCGTGGAAGGTGATCAGCAGCGGCCGCGCCCCGGCCAGCCGCGCACACCAACCGGGCAGCCCGTAGTGGGCGTGGACGAGGTCGAAGCGCTCACGCCGCAGAAGCTTCCGCAGCCGCCGCGTCGCCGGCAGGTACTCGCCTCTGCCCCGCGGGAAGGCGAAGACCTCGACCGTGACGCCTCGGCGCCGCACCTCGTCGATCTGGTCGCGGACCCACCGCCCCCGTTGGGGGGCGGAGGCGTCGGGCACGAAGTTGGTGACGATCAGGGCGCGCACCGGTTGAGCGTATCCGCGCATGGTTGGCGCCAGCGCTCTAATTGAGTCAGCGCTTCAGCGACCGCAGCCAGCTGCTTGGGCCGATCAGGATGCGGGCGCCAGGTCGCATCCAGCGCAGCACCGAGAGCAGGTCATGCTGTGGCAGAGAGACGCAGCCGGCGGTGGGCCCTCCGGTCCCCACGTGGAGGAAGATCCCCGATCCCCGCCCGAATATGGGGTGGTAATAGTTGAAATCAATCACCGCCGCGTAGCGATAGGCGAGCCCCTGGTTGATCCAGAGGTCCTCGTCGGCGGGAGCGCAGGGACGCCTCACCACCCAGCGGTTGTAATCGGTCCGGGTCCCCGCCCAGCAGGACCCCGGCGCGAGGCGCCGCCACTGAAAGCCGGTCACGCCGGGGTCAGGGCGCGAGCCGAAGTCATAGACAAAGCCGTAGTCCCCGATCGGAGTGGTGCCGTCGCCCTCCCGCCGCCGCGCGGGGAGGGAGAGCCCGTTGTAGCCGATCCGGGCCGGCATTCCCCCGCGGACGTGCTGCCACCCAGCCTCCCCCCGCTTGTAGGTGCGAGCGGTGGCGTAGGTGGTGCCCATCTCGTTGGTCGAGATCTCGATCACCTGTTGGGTCGCGCCCAGGCCCCGCAGTGCGCTCGGATTGACCGCCGGGGCGATCGGCATCGCCTCGGCCCGCGGCGGGCCGAGTGCCGTCAGGGCGAGGGCCAGAGCGAGGCCTGAGGTGGCGCGGAGCAAAGCTGCGCCATGCCGGAACCTGGGCCTGACGCTGATCACGGCCTATTGCGCGACCGTGACCAGGGTCCCGATCGGCGTGTAGGGCCAGACCTTGGCCGCCTCTTCCAGCGGCATCTCGACGCAGCCGAGGCTCTGCGGGGTGCCGAAGGAGGCCCGGTCGAAGGAGTGGAGCGCGTCGCCGCCGTTGAAGTAGCTGACCCATTTGATCCCCGGGTCGCTGTAGTGGGAGCCGTCGGGGTTGGTGCCGCTCATCGTCGTTTCGGAGAGGTGCTCGAAGACCGGATAGGTGCCGAGGGCTGTTTCGGCCCCCGGGATGCCGGTGTTGGCGGCCGTGGTGAGGACCTTTTTGCCGTTGTGCCAGAGGGTCACCGTCTCGGGGACGGACTCGCTCACATACACATAGCTGTAGCCCGGTTCGGGCTTGCGCTTGGCGGCGATCGCGTCTCGCAGCAGCACGCCCCAGACCGCTGATCCGGCTTCCCCGTCGGCTTCCATTTCGCCTTCGTTCTCCAAGGCCATCACCGCGCCGCGGGTGATCGTGTTCGGCTTGCCCGCGGACCAGACCGCGCGCAATCCGGCGGGTGAGTTGGGGTAGCGCCAGGTGAACCTTCCCGCCGGGGGTTCGATCGCGGCGCGAAGCTCTGCCGAGGCAGTGCGAGGCACCGGGGCGCCGGCCGGCTTCCATTCCAGCGGCAGGTATCCCGCCTGCGCCAGGAGCTGCTGCAGACGCAGGGTCGAGCCCGGGGGGATCGTCCAGCCGATATCTCGACCGGTCTGGGGCGAGCCGTCGGCCTGGATGATCTCCAGCTGGCGGGGGAGTTCGGCGCGCAGCGTGGTCGCCAGGCCCGCGCCGTAGCCATGTGGGGTGAAGAGGAGCGTGTGGCTGTCGGTCTGCCGCCAGGATCCCGAGGCGTTGGAGGAGAGGGTGGGGCGAGCGGAGCCGAGGACATCGGCGACGGGTCTTGAGAAGGTGAGGCGCAGCGGGGTCGCCGGCGAGACGGTGGCCCCCGGCGGCGGGCTGGCGGCGACGCTGGGCGAGTTGCCCGCGGGGAACCAGGTGACGGGCTGGGGGGAGCTCAGTCGCTCCCAGGGGCGGGGGGCGCTGGCGACCAGGACCGTCCCCGCCGCCTGGCTGGTGTCCAGGCTGACCGAGCTGCGAGGTTGGGGAAAGCTCTGGCGGCGCAGATCTCCCGCAACGCCATAGGCGACCTGGCTGACTGGCTGATTGAAGGAGACGCGGGGCGTGGTGGAGTGGACCGTCAACCATTGCGAGCGCACCCTCGCTACCGGTGCCCGGAAGGTCAGCTGCTGGTGATCTTCGCTGCCGATGAGCCAGCCGAGCCAGCCCGGGCGGCGCACGACCAAGTCGACCGAGACGCGCTCCCCGGGAGCGATCGGCGTCTTCGGTTCGACCTGGCCGGAGCGAACGACGACCGGAATCTGCCTGCCCCCGGGACCGAAGGCCTGCGCCTTCTCCACCGTCCCGCCGAAGGCCCCCACTTCGTAGCGGGCGAGCGCGCCTGGGTCGGTGCTCAACGTGGCGCCGGCCAAGCCGAAGGCGGCGAGCGCCAGCCCGACGACGAGGACCGCGGCGCCGGCCAGTCCGAGCAGCGCGCGACGACGCCGACCGGGGCGGCGCTGATCTGACGGGCTGGGCTGAGGAGCCTGCTCCTCGGGCACTCCTCAGAGAATAGGGAGAAACGCCGCAATATCGAGCAGGTTTTCGCCCTCGAGGGTCGTTTCACCCGGTCTGGATCGATGCCGGGCCGAGATCAGGCGGTGGCCGGTAAGGAAAAGTGCTTCGTGATCTGGTGGCTGACGGCGAGGCGCATGCCGGTCTGGAGCGAGGGGGGGCGGGCGCCAGGCTCCATGGCCGGCGAGTGATGAGGCAACCGTCGAGCCCGGGGTTGGTTCTGCTCCTCCGCCGGCTGAAGCTGGGGATGGTTGCCGCGAGGCAGGCTTCAAGCGCGAGCAGGAACAGTGATCGCCGAGGAGATCAGGAAGGCCGTCGACAAGGTTGTCTTCAAATGCGGGAGACTCGCGACGATGCCCGCGTCCCGCAGCTACGATCGCGCACCGGCCGACATCCGGCCGGTGACCATCGACCCGGGGTTCATCGCCACCGCCGACGGGTCGGCGTTGATCTCCGCAGGCCAGACCAGGGTGATCTGCACCGCGTCGATCAGCGAGTCGGTGCCACGCTGGATGCAGGGCCGCGGGCGAGGCTGGGTGACCGCCGAGTACGCGATGCTGCCGGCTTCGACCGGGAGCCGCAAGTCCCGCGACATCTCCCGCGGCAAGCAGGACGGGCGGGGGGTCGAGATCCAGCGTCTGATCGGCCGCTCGCTGAGGGTCGTCGTCGACTTCGAGTCGATGGGGGAGCGGAGCGTCTACATCGACTGCGACGTGATCCAGGCCGACGGGGGCACGCGCTGCGCGGCGATCACCGGCGGCTACGTGGCGCTGCGCCAGGCTTTCCAAAAGCTGATCGACGCAGGTACGATCGAGACGATGCCGCTGAGCGGTTCGGTGGCCGCGGTCAGCGTTGGCATGGTCGGTGGGCGGGCCCTCTGTGACCTGGACTACCCCGAGGACTCCGCCGCCGAGGTCGACGCCAACGTTGTGATGACCGGGGACGGCGGACTGGTCGAGGTCCAGGCCACGGCGGAGCGCACCCCGCTTTCACGCGCCTCGCTGGACGAGCTGCTGGCCCTCGCCGAGGGCGGTATCGCCCGCCTGCGGGAGGTGCAGGAGCGGGCCCAGTGAGTCCTCGCCGAACGAGCGCCGCGACCTGATCCGCGAGGGCGGAGCGATGGCTGATCCCGTCTACATCCTTGCCACCCGCAACGAGCACAAGCTGCGCGAGCTGGCCGAGATCCTGCCGGGGGTGAGGTTGCATCCCCTCCCGCGCGAGGTACAGGTGCCGCCCGAGGACGGGGATAGTTTCGCCGCCAACGCGCTGATCAAGGCCCGCGCTGCTCGCGCCGCCACCGGCGAGGCGGCGATCGCCGATGACTCGGGAATCGAGGCCAGCGCCCTGGCCGGCAGGCCGGGGATCCGCTCGGCCCGCTTCGCCGGTGAGGGGGCGAGCGACGAGCAGAACCTGGAGAAGCTGCTGGGGGAGGTTGCCGCCGCCGGTGAGGACCGCGCTGCCGCCTACGTCTGCGTCATCGCCTTGGTCGATGCGAGGGGCGAGCGCACCTTCGAGGGCCGCTGCGAGGGGCAGCTGGCAGCCGCGCCACGCGGCGCCGGCGGCTTTGGCTATGACCCGGCTTTTGTCCCCAACGACACCGGGCCCGAGGATCAGCGCACGATGGCCGAGCTGAGCGCCGCTGAGAAGCACGCGATCAGCCACCGGGGCCGCGCGGCCCGGCGGCTGGCCGATTACCTCGGCGGCGCGGAGCGGGGCGCAGCGCGGTGATCCGAACCAAAAGCGGCGCGGCGGCGCTGTCGATCGCTTCCAACGCGCTGCTGATCGCGATCAAGCTCGCGGCCGGGGCGATCACCGGCTCGATCGCGATCCTCACCGAGGCGGTCCACTCTCTGATCGATCTCGTCGCCTCGGTGATCGCTTTCATTTCGGTGCGCAAAGCGGACGAGCCAGCCGATGCCGATCATCCCTATGGGCACGAGAAGGTTGAGAGCCTGGCGGCGACGATCGAGGGGATGCTGATCCTGGTCGGGGCGGGGATCATCGTCTACGAGGCGACCCACCGGCTGGTCGTGGGGGCGACGGTGCAATCACTCGGCGTCGGCATGGCGGTGATGGGGTTCTCGCTGCTGGCCAACCTGGGAGTCTCCACGGTCCTCTCACGCCAGGCCAAGGCGCACGAATCGCCGGCTCTAGCGGGGGACGCGGCCCACCTGCGGACCGATGTCCTCACCTCGGCCGGGGTGCTGGTGGGGCTCGCCCTGGTCAGCCTCACCGGCGATGCCGCCTTTGACTCGATCACCGCGCTGGCCGTCGCGGTGGCGATCGTCGCCGCCGGGTTGAGGATCATCAGGCGCTCCTCGGGCGTGCTCGTCGACGAAGCTCTCCCCGACTCCGAGATGGACAGGATCGAGGCGGCGATCGCCACCTCGCGTACGGCCGAGGTGGCCGGCTATCACAAGCTGCGGGCTCGCCGCGCCGGCAGCCGCCGCTACATCGACCTCCACGTTCAGTACCGCTCGGGGACGAGCCTGGAGCGAGCCCATGAGCTGGCGCACGCGATGCGCGGCGAGATCGAGGCCGAGGTGGCCGGCGCCGAGGTCCTGATCCATGCCGAGCCCGAGACCTCCTTGCGCGAGTCCGATCAGGCCGCAGGCGGCCCCTATCGCTCCGGCTAGCGCGGCGGTTGGCGGCGCCGGGATGGCCTCGATGCCACCCCAGGGCACGGAGCGGGGAGGTGGCGGTTTTCTCTAGGGAGAGGGCAGGAGGTTGACGGCGGCGGCCAGGCCGACGGCGCCGACGGTGATCGAGTAGCCGGTGTAGCCACCGAGGGCGAAGAGGACCACGGCGATCGCACAGATCGCCACAACGGTGATCCAGGAAGCTCGGGCCAGGGACACGGCCCGCTATTTTGGCCCAGATGCCCGACGCCGCGACAGAGACCGTCTCCGGCGACGCCGCGCAGCAGGCGCTCGCCTACCTTGCCGAGATGTCACCCGACCTGCGTGGCGCCGCGGTCCTTGACCCCTCCGGCGCGGTGCTCGCCGCCAGCGGGGACGCGGATATCTGGCGGGGGGACGGCGGGGCGCTGATCGAGGTCGCCGACCGTGCCGGCGCTGAGCCGGTGGAGCAACTCCACATCGCCACCGAGCAGGGGGAGGTCTTCGCCGTGCGCCGGGAGGGGCTGGTCGCCGTCGCGGTGACCGAGCGCTTCGCCCTCGCCTCGCTGATGCTCTTCGACATGCGTTCGATCCTGCGCGACCTGAGCGCCGGCGGGGAGGGGGCGGGGCGATGAGGGCCAAGCCCCACCGCGTATTCCTCGGCCGCGTTTCCGGTTACGCGGAGGAGGCCGCCGCCTACATGCGCCGCCGCCGCGTCTCCCGCCGCCCCTTCGCCCGTCTCTACTACGCCGGCGGGCGCAGCGCCGAGCACGCCACGGACTCCGTCGCCGGGGGCGAGCTGTTCGCCGCTGCGGGCCGTCTGATCGAGGTGGCCGGCGGGCGGTCGAAGCGGTGAGCGGGTTGCTCGATCCGGCGCTCGCCGAACGCGTCCTGGCTCGAGCCCTGGCGGCGGGAGGCGAGTTCGCCGAGGTCTTCGCCGAACGACGCCGCGGCTTCTCGATGTCGATCGACGAGTCGCGGATCGAGTCCGTCCAGGCGGGGGAGGAGGAGGGGGCCGGGGTGCGGGTGATCGCCGGGGGCACCACCTATTTCGCCCACGTTGACGGGCTCGACCCGGCCGACCTCGAGCGCGCCGCGGCGGAGGCCTCCTCGGCGTTGCGGGGGGACCGGACCGAGCCCCGGCGCCTGAAAACGGCTCGCCCGGTGGCCGGCCAGTCGATCGAGGTGGCACCGCAGGGCGTCCCGGCCGAGCGCAAGGCCGAGCTGCTGAGGGAGCTTGACGAGCGTGGCCGCGCGGCGGGTGGCGAGGTCGCCCAGTTCACGGCCTCCTACGGCGAGGCGCGCCGAGAGGTCGCGGTCGCCAATTCCGCTGGCCTGATCAGCGCTGATGACCGCACCCGGGTGCGGCTAGGCGCCCAGGTGGTGGCGCGTCGCGGCGAGGCGGTCGAGACCGGCTTTGAGACGCTCGGCGCTCACCGCGGCTTCGAGCTGCTCGATGGCGACCCGGCGCGGATAGCCGAGCAGGCCGCGCGCAAGGCGCTGACCCTGCTGGACGCCGATCCGGCCCCCGCCGGCTCGATGCCGGTCGTGGTCGGCGGCGGCTTCGGCGGCGTTCTCTTCCACGAGATGACCGGCCATGGCCTGGAGGCCGACCACGTGCAGAAGGGGGCCAGCGTCTACGCCGGCAAGCTGGGCGAGATGGTCGCCCAGCCGTTGCTCAGCGCCTACGACGACGGTCGCCTGCCGGGGGAGTGGGGGACCGACGGGATCGATGACGAGGGCACTCCCACGCAGAAGACCCTGGTGATCGAGGACGGTCGGCTGACCTCCTTCCTCTACGACCGCCTGCGCGCCGATCGCGACGGCGTCGCCTCGACCGGCAACGGCCGCCGCGAGAGCTTCCGCCAGCTGCCGATCCCGCGCATGACGAACACCTACATCGCCCCCGGCGAGGCCACGCCGGAGGCGATCCTCGCCGAGGTCGAGAAGGGCTTCTACGCCGTCTCCTTCGCCGGTGGCCAGGTCGACCCCGCGACCGGAGACTTTGTCTTCGGCGTCTCCGAGGGCTATCTGATCGAGGCCGGCAGGGTGACCGCGCCGTGCCGGGGGGCGACCCTGATCGGCAACTGCCTGGAGGCTCTGGTGGGGATCGATGCGGTGGGCGATGACTTCGAGATGAAGACGGGTTTCTGCGGCAAGGGCGGCCAGAAAGTGCCGGTCGGCACCGGCCAGGGCCACGTTCGGATTCGGGCGATGACGGTCGGGGGGACGGAGCTATGAGGCGCAATGCTTCGGTCTCGGGCGGCCGATCCGTTTTGCGGGAGCGAAGCTGAGGATGAATGCGAGCGAGCTGGCAGACGCGGCGGGGCGCGCCGTCGAGGCGGCGCTGGCGGCAGGAGCGGGCGAGGCCGAGGCCTACGCGGCCGAGGATGCCGGGCGAGAGGTGCGGGTGCACGGGGGCCGGGTGGAAAGCCTGACGGCAGCGACCCAGCAGGGGATCGGGGTGCGCGCCTGGCGCGGGGGACGGGTCGGCTATGCCTATGGGACCGATGCCTCCGAGCTGGGGGTTGCGGCGATCGCCGCAGGCGCTGCGGAGGCGGCGCGGGCGGCTGATGAGGACGAGTTCGCCGGCCCGCCGCAGAGCGCCTTCGCGCGGCCGCTTGAGGGGTTGCGCGACCCCTCGGTCACCGAGTGGCCGACGGCCCGGGTCGCCGAGCTGGCGATCGGGGTGGAGCGGGCCGCGCTGGCGGCGGACGCCCGGATCGTGGGAGTCGAGACCGCGGTCTACGCCGACTCCTGCGAGCGGGTCGCGATCGCCTCCTCGGTCGGCGTCAGCGGCGAGTTCGAGTCCTCCAGCGCCTATGCCTTCCTCCAGGCCCTGGCCGAAGGCGAGGCAGGGCGTGAGAGCGGCTTGGGCTTTGGCCTGGCGCGCGGACCCGCCGGTCTTGACCCCGCCGCGATCGGAGTCGAGGGAGCGGAGCGCGCGGCTTCGATGATCGGGGCCGGCAAGCCCGCCTCGCGCTCCTGCCCCGTGGTCCTCGACCCGACCGTCGCCGCCAGCTTCGCCGGCATGATCGGTTCGACCCTGGGGGCCGACGCGGTGCAGCGGGGCCGATCTCCGTTCGCCGAGCGGCTGGGGGAGGAGATCGCCGGGGTGGCGCTGGTCCTGCACGACGACGGGCTGGCCTCTGATGGCCCCGCCTCCTCTCCCTTTGACGGCGAGGGGGTCCCTCGCCGTCGTACCCCGCTGATCGAGGAGGGGCGGCTGCGGGCCTATCTGTATGACACCTACACCGCTCGCCGCGCCGGCGCCTCCTCGACCGGCAACGCGGCGCGGAGCGGCTACCGCTCACTGCCCTCGGTTTCGACCTCCAACCTGATCGTTGCTTCGGGCCAACTCTCCTTTGAGCAGCTGCTCGGCGAGGCGGGCGAGGGCGTCTACGTGACCGACGTGGCCGGCCTGCACTCGGGCGTTAACCCGGTCTCCGGCACCTTTTCGGTGGGCGCGTCGGGGCGGGCGATCCGCGGCGGCGAGCGGGCCGAGCCGCTGCGCGAGTTCACGATCGCCGGCGACCTCGTCTCGATGCTCGGGGCCGTACGCGCCGCCGGCGCCGACTCACGCTGGGTTCCGTTCGGCGGCTCGGTCCGCACCCCGTCGCTGCTGATCGGCGAGATGACGATCGGCGGCTCATGAAACCTGGCGCCCCCAATCTGCGCCCGCGTCAGGCACTTACGCCGAGCCCGCTGTTAGATTGCGGCCATCTTCAATCCCGAGGAGGAATCTCGACGTGACCAAGGCTGAGTTTCTCGATCAACTGGCGGGCGACGAGCGGGTGGGCAGCAAGAAGGCTGCCGCCGACGCCGTGGACGCCGTGCTGGACGCGATCACCGACACGCTGAGCGGGGGCGGCGAGGTCAGCTTCACCGGATTCGGCAAGTTTCACGTCGCCGAGCGAGGTCCCCGTCAGGGAGTCAACCCGCGCACCGGCGAACGGATCACGATCCCCGGCGGCAAGGTCCCCCGCTTCTCCGCCGGCTCGGCGCTGAAGGCCAAGGTCAAGGGCGGCTGATTTCGTTCTGAGCCCAGCCGGTCGGCGGTCGCGATCTGATTCTTTCGCCGGCGGGCGAGCGCGAAGCCCCCTGATGGAGCAGCCGTTTGCGGATCGGCTGGCGGCGCTTGTCGAGGAGCGCCGCAGCCAGATCTGCCTTGGACTGGACCCCGACCCGGCGCATCTGGGGCCCGAGGGGGCGGCCGCGGCAGCCGGTTCGCAGGGGGCGGCGGCGGAGCGGGCCGGGAGGGCCGTCGTTGCCCACTGCAGAGCGCTGATCGAGCGTGCTGGGCCGGCATGCGTGGCGGCCAAGCCGCAGCTCGCCTGCTTTGAGCGGCTGGGCGCCCCCGGTTGGACGGCGTTGGCTGAGACCTGCGCCACCGCCCGCGAAGCGGGCCTGCTGGTGCTCGCCGACGCCAAGCGGGGCGATGTCCCGGTCACCGCCGCCGCCTACGCCCAGGCCCTGGTGGGCGATACGCCCACACCTTGGGGGCCGGTTGCAGGGCTGGGCGTCGACGCCTTCACCGCCAGTCCGCTACTCGGACGCGACGCGCTCGAGCCGCTGGTGGAGGCGGCCGCCTGCACCGGGGCGGGCGTCTTCGTCTTGGTCCGCACCAGCAATCCTGGCGCCGCCGACGTCCAGGACCTGGCGGCCCCCGAACGGCCGCTGCACGAGCACCTCGCAGCTCTGGTCGACGGCCTCTCTGAGCGCCTCTTGGGGGAGAGGGGGCTGAGCGGGATGGGCGCCGTGGTCGGCGCGACCGAGCCCGAGCATCTGGCCCGCCTGAGGGAGCTGATGCCCCGCTCGATCTTCCTCATCCCCGGAGTCGGCGCCCAGGGCGGGCGGGCGGAGACGCTGGGCCCCGCCTTCGCACCGGGCCCGGCTGCGGCGCTGGTTGCCGCCTCTCGTGCGATCGCCGCCGACCCCGACCCCGCCGCGGCCGCCGAGCGCCTGCGCGCCGCGGTTTGGGACGTTTCGACCGCCTGAAGAGGACCTCAGCGGCTATACGATCAGCGGCGCTCATCCGATCCGCCGCCCTCTCAGATGGAGAAACGCACCTCAGCCCCGGCCAGGGTCCTCGCCACGATCGCCCTGCTGGGCGCCCTGCTGGTTTTCATCCTGGCGATCTCCTCCTCGCTCGGGGGAGGGGGTTCGGGCGGCTCGCACCCGCCGGTGAGCACAGCGAGGGGCCCCCGCCAGACCAACAACGGCCACACCCCCGCGGTCTATGTGGTCAAGTACGGCGACACGCTGACCTCGATCGCACACAAGACCGGTGTCTCGGTCCTGCGCATCCAGACCCTGAACCCGCACGTCGATCCGCAGATCCTGATCTCCGGCGAAAGGCTGAGGCTGCGATAGGCGCTCGGCGCCGGTCCCGAGCGCGGATCGGCGCGCTCCTTTTGCTCACCCTGGCGGGGTTGGGGATACTCGGCTCGGGCACGGCGCTGGCCCGGCGACCGCGCTCGCCTCGGGTCGAGGCTCGCGCTTGGGCGCTGATTGACGCCTGCACAGGCGAAATCCTGACCTCCCACGCTGCGGCGAGGCATCTGCTGATCGCCAGCACAACCAAGTTGATGACCGCCTAGGTGGTGCTGCACGAGCTGCGGCTGAACAGGATCGTGCGGGCCGCGCCCTACCACGCGAGCTACGGCGAATCGCTGTTGGGGCTGGCGCCGGGCCAGCGGATCAGCGTCCGCGACCTCCTCTACGGGATGGTTCTGGTCAGCGGCAACGACGCCGCCTATGCCCTGGCCCTGGCGGCTGGGGGCTCGGAGAGGCACTTCGTGCGCCAGATGAACAGACAGGCGGTTGCGCTCGGCCTGACCGACACCCACTATGCCAATCCAATCGGGCTCGATCAGCCCGGCAACTACTCGAGCGCTCGCGACCTCACCACCCTGGCGCGGCGGCTTCTGCGCCTCCCGGCCTTCGCCAGGATCGCCGACTCGCGCAGCGCGACTCTGCGCAGTCTGCGACCACCACGGCGGATCGTTCGATCAACGGGCTGTTGCGGATGGCGCCCTGGGCGAACGGCGTGAAGACAGGCCACACCTCCGGCGCTGGGTATGTCCTCGTCGGCTCGGGCCGGCGCAAGGGGTTTGAGCTGATCTCGGCTGCGATCGGCGCCCCCACCGACGAAGCTAGCTTCAGCGACAACCTGCACCTGCTCGACTATGGCTTCTCCCTCTACCGGCGCCAGAGGGTGGTTCGCGCCGGTCAGAGGCTCGCCGATCCGCCGATCCGCTATGCGGGAGGCGCTCTGCCGCTGGTCTCCTCGCGCAGCGTTGAGGTCGCGGTTCGCCACGGCCAGCCGCTGAGCGTGAAGGTCCATGCGCCGGGCGAGGTGCAGGGGCCAATCCGCGCCGGCGCGGTGCTCGGCCGGGCGAGGGTGCTCCTCGACGGATACCTGGTGGCCAGGGTCCCGCTGCGTGCCGGCCGCTCGATCCCGCCGGCGGGCGCCCCCAAACGGAGGCGCAGCTTGATCACCTCCATGCCGATCGCGCCGTGGGGGATCGGGTTCGTGATACTGATTGGAGCGACATATCTGAGGCGCCGCCGGCGCCCCGGGGGCGAAGGAGAGGAGCGGGTCCTGGTGAGTCGCGAGGAGAGGCGAGCCGCTGGTGATCGGGGCCGGCGAAGGCGGTTGGCCGGGTGATCCTGACGGTGACGCTGAACGCTGCGATCGATCGCACCGTCGCGGTGCCGAACTTCCGCCTGGGTCGCCGCCACCGGGCGGTGGAGAGCCGCACGGTGGCGGGAGGCAAGGGCATCAACGTCGCTCGGGCGCTGAGCCTTCTGGGTCGACCGGTGATCGCCACCGGCTTCGCCGGCGGCCCGACGGGGGCCCGGGTGATCGAGCAACTGAGAGAAGAGGCGGTGCTGACTGACTTCACCCAGATCGCCGGCGAGACGCGGATCAACCTGGCGGTGATCGACCCCACCTCCGGCGAGCAAACCGAGATCAACGAGCGCGGCCCGGCGGTCAGCCCGGAGGAGGTCGAGGCCTTCTTCGGGCGGATTGGATACCTCGCCGTGGGGGCCAAGATCTGCGTGCTGGCGGGGACCCTGCTGCCGGGCGCCGGCGACGACCTCTACGCCCGCCTGGTCAAGGACCTGCGCGCCCGCGGCATCGTGGTGGTCCTTGATGCGGAGGGGGAGGCGATGATGGCCGGGCTTCGAGCCGGGGCCTCTGTCGTGACTCCAAACGAGCGCGAGGCCGAGGAGCTGGTCGGCCAGGAGTTCGCCGACCGCGGTGACCTGGCCCAGGGTCTCTCCGAGCTGGTTCGCCTGGGCGCCGGCGAGGCGGCGATCACCCGGCCCGATGGCTGCGTCGCGGTGGTGGGGGAGGGGCCCGAGCGCCGCTTCCTCGAGGTTCGCACCGAGCCCCTGGACCCGGTCTCCACGGTGGGTTCGGGCGACGCCTTCCTCGCCGGCTACGTGGCCGCCCGCTACGAGGACCGCCCGCCCGAGGAGTGCCTTGCCTACGGGGTCGCCTGCGGGGCCGAGTCGACCCAGCACTTCGGCGCCGGCGTCGTCGACCGCCGCCAGGTGGAGCGGCTGCTGGGCGAGGTGGCGGTGGACGATCTGGAGGTCCCCGCGGAAGTGTAGGCTGGCTGTTCAACGCCACCCTGGAGGATCAATTGGAGATCGACATTGGTCGAGGCAAGAAGGGGCGGCGCGCCTACGGATTCGATGACATCGCGATCGTTCCGTCGCGCCGCACCCGCGATCCCGACGACATTGACATCAGCTGGACCCTCGGCCCCTATCGCTTCGACCTGCCCCTCGTCGCCTCGGCGATGGACGGCGTGGTCAGCCCCGACACCGCGGTGGGGGTCAATGAGCTGGGCGGGCTGGGGGTACTCAACCTGGAGGGGATCTGGACCCGTTTCGAGGACGCCGAGGAGCAGCTGGAGAAGATCGCCGCAGCTCCCAAGCACCTGTCGACCCGGATCATGCAGGAGATCTACGCGGAGCCGGTCAAGCCCGAGCTGATCGGGCGGCGGGTGGCCGAGATCAAGGAGCGTGGCGCGGTCGCCTGCGGCTCGCTCACCCCGCAGAAGGTGCGTGAGCACTATGAGGTCGCGGTGGAGGCTGGTCTCGACATCCTCGTCATCCAGGGCACGGTGATCTCCGCCGAACACGTCTCGACCACGGTGGAGCCGCTGAACCTGAAGGAGTTCATCGCCGAGGTGCCAGTGCCGACGGTGGTCGGCGGCTGCGCCTCCTACTCGACCGGATTGCATTTGATGCGGACCGGCGCGGTCGGCGTCCTGGTCGGGGTCGGCCCCGGCGCCGCCTGCACCACGCGCGGCGTGCTGGGGATCGGCGTGCCGCAGGCGACCGCGATCGCCGACGTCGCCGCCGCCCGGGCCCAGCACATGCTGGAGACCGGTGAATATGTGAACGTGATTGCCGACGGCGGCATGCGGACCGGGGGGGACGTCTCCAAGGCGATCGCCTGCGGCGCCGATGCGGTGATGGTCGGCTCGCCCCTGGCCCGCGCCAAGGAGGCGCCGGGTCGCGGATACCACTGGGGGATGGCCACGTTCCATCCCTCGCTGCCGCGCGGAACCCGGGTTTCCACCAAGCAGGATGGGACGATGGAGGAGATCCTGCTCGGCCCCGCTCAGGAGAACGACGGCACCTTCAACCTGATGGGGGCGCTGAAAACCTCGATGGCCACCTGCGGCTACGAGGACATCCGCTCCTTCCAAAGGGCCGAGGTGATGGTCGCGCCGGCGCTGATGAGCGAGGGTAAGAAGCTGCAGAACGAGCAGTCGGTGGGGATGGGATCAAACGGAAGGGCGGCGGTGTCCGCGGGGGTTGCGGTATCGGATGACTGAGGGTCCCAGTGCGGTCGGGCCGACGGCTCACCTCGCCGCGGGGGAACCCGAGCCCCCGGCGGCGCCAGCGGGAGGTGGTAGCGCTTTGGAGGAGGTTTGGGTCCTCGACTTCGGCGGGCAGTACTCGCAGTTGATCGCCAGGCGGATCCGGGAGTGTGGGGTGTTCGCCGAGCTGCGCCCCTCGAGCACCGCGGTGGCCGAGATCCGGGAGCGCCGGCCCAAGGCGCTGGTGCTCTCGGGTGGGCCGGCCTCGGTCTATGAGCCCGGGGCGCCCCCGTTCCCCACCGAGCTGCTTGACCTGGGGATTCCGATGCTGGGGATCTGTTACGGGATGCAGGCCATGGTTCAGGCGCTGGGGGGGAGGGTCGAGGCGGCCAGAGCGGGGGAGTTCGGCCGCACCGAGCTCGCCTTGCGTCATGGCGGCGGCAGGCTGCTCGCCGGCTTGCCGCAGGAGCAACAGTGCTGGATGAGCCACCGTGACGCCGTATTCGAGCCGCCCGAGGGCTTCACCGCGCTGGCCTCCAGCCCCGGCTCGCCCGTCGCCGCCTGCGAGTTTCCCGAGCGTGGTCTCTACGGCATCCAGTTTCACCCCGAGGTAGTCCACACGCCCTACGGCACGGAGATCCTCACCCGCTTCCTGCGCGACGTCGCAGGCTGCGAGGAGCGCTGGTCGCCGCACTCGGTGATCGCCGAGCAGGTGGCGCGAGTCAAGGCCCAGGTCGGCCCCGGGCGGGTGATCTGCGGCCTCTCCGGCGGCGTTGACTCCTCGGTCGCCGCGCTGCTCGTGCACCGGGCGGTGGGTGAGCGGCTGACCTGCATATTCGTCGACCATGGGATGATGCGAAAGAACGAGGCCGAGCAGGTGGTCGAGGCCTTCGGCCAGTTTGCGATCCCGCTCATCCACGTGGACGCGGAGGAGCGCTTTCTCGCCCGCCTCGCCGGGGTCGAGGAGCCCGAGCGCAAGCGAAAGATCATCGGCGAGGAGTTCATCCGGGTCTTCGAGGAGGAGGCGGCGAGGCTGCAGGACATCCACTATCTGGTCCAGGGCACGCTCTACTCGGACGTGATCGAGTCCGGTGGCAGCGACGGCGCCGAGACGATCAAGTCCCATCACAACGTCGGCGGACTTCCTGATGATCTGGAGTTCGAGTTGGTCGAGCCGCTGCGGATGCTGTTCAAGGACGAGGTGCGCGCGGTCGGCGCCGAGCTGGGCCTGCCGGAGCGGATGGTCTGGCGCCAGCCCTTCCCCGGCCCCGGCCTGGCGATCCGCATCGTCGGCGGCGAGGTGACGAGGGAGCGGCTCGACATCCTGCGGGCGGCGGACGCGATCGTGCAGGAGGAGATCCGGGCCGCCGAGCTCTACCGCCAGCTCTGGCAGTCATTCTGCGTGCTGCCGGTGGTGCGCTCGGTCGGCGTTCAGGGGGACGGCCGGACCTACGCCTACCCGATCGTGATCCGAGCGGTCACCTCCGAGGATGCGATGACCGCCGATTGGGCTCGACTTCCCTATGACCTGCTGGAGCGAATCTCCCAACGGATCATCAACGAGATTCGCGACGTCAACCGGGTGGCGCTGGACATCTCCTCCAAGCCGCCGGCGACGATCGAGTGGGAGTAGGGGCGCTGCCCGAGTAATTGATAACAGGTCTCAATATCGTGTAGGGTGCGCCCCGTGCGCGGAGCATCGCCAATACTCGCCCCCCTGGCGATCGCCGCGGTGCTCGTAGCCGGATGCGGCAGCTCGGCCTCGGACTCGGCGGGCTCCTCCGGCAAGCTGAACGTCGTCGCGGCGGAGAACTTCTGGGGCAGCATCGCCAAGCAGCTGGGCGGCGATCGGGTCCAGGTCACCAGCATCATCACCAACCCCGCCGCCGACCCGCACGAGTACGAACCGACCAGCGCCAACGCGCGCACGATCGCCGCCTCCCGGCTGACGATCGTCGATGGGATTGGCTATGACCCGTGGGCCGCCAAGCTGCTGGCCGCCAATCCCAGCTCTGAACGAACGGTCCTCACCGTCGGCGAAGTGCTCGGGCTGAAGGCCGGAGAGAACCCCCACCAGTGGTACTCGCCCAGCTCGGTGCACAAGGTGATCGACCAGATAACGTCCGACTACAAGAAGGCCGATCCCGGCCAGAGCTCCTACTTCGACCAGCAGCGCAGCGCCTTTGAGACCAGGGGCCTGGCCAAATACAACAGCCTGATCTCTCAGATCAAATCTCGCTACCGGGGGGTTGCGGTCGGCGCCTCGGAGAGCATCTTCGAACCGCTGGCCCCGGCGCTGGGCCTGAACCTGATCACGCCCCGCGGCTTCATGCAGGCGGTCGCCGAGGGGACCGAACCGACCCCCGCCGACAAAGCGATGACCGATCAACAGATCACCAGCCATCAGGTCAAGGTCTGGGTCTACAACAGCCAGAACGCGACGCCGGACGTGCAGCGCCTAAACGAAGCGGCCCGGGCGGCTGGTATCCCGATCGCCACCGTGACCGAGACGCTGACCCCCGAAGGCGCCAGCTTCCAGGCCTGGATGACGCGCGAGCTGGAGGGCCTGCGGGCGGCGCTGGGGAGGGCCAGCGGTAGGTGAGCGAGGAGGTCGCGGTACGGCTGGAGGAGGCGAGCGCTCACCGCGGCGCCCACACGGTCTGGAGTGGTGTCGACCTGACCATCGGCCGGGGGGAGTTCGTCGCGGTCCTCGGTCCGAACGGATCCGGGAAGTCGACCCTGCTCGACGTGGTGCTTGGCCTGCTTCCACTTGGCCAGGGCCGGGCGACGGTGCTCGGTCGGCGCGCGGGGGGCGCCAACGCCCGCATCGGCTACCTTCCCCAGCGCCGCAGCTTCGACTCGGGGACCCGGATCCGCGGGCTTGACGTCGTGCGCCTCGGGCTCGACGGGACGCGCTGGGGAATCCCGCTCCCCGCCGCGCTCAGCGCTTCTGGGCGAGCGGCGCGGCGGCGGGTGGATGAGGTGGTCGAGCTGGTCGGCGCGGGCCCCTACGCGGGGCGACCGATCGGCGCGCTCTCAGGCGGCGAGCAGCAGCGGCTGCTGATCGCCCAGGCTCTGGTCCGCCGCCCCGAGATGCTCCTCCTCGACGAGCCGCTGGACAGCCTCGACCTCAGCAACCAGGGCGCGGTGGCGGGGCTCGTCCAGCGAATCTGCGACAGCGAGGGGGTGACGGTCCTGCTGGTTGCCCACGACGTCAACCCGATCCTCGGATACCTCGATCGCGTCGTCTACTTCGCCGGCGGAAGGGGGGTGGAAGGGGCGCCGCGGGAGGTGATCGACGACGCCACCCTGAGTCGCCTCTACGGCGCGCCGATCGAGGTGCTCGAGACTTCAGACGGGCGCCTGGTCGTCGTCGGCACGCCCGAGCCGCCCGCCCACCACCACCCGCGCCACGGCCATGAGCGCTGAGCTCGCCGCCCTCTCCTGGAATCCGCTCGTCGACCTCGAACAGCTGACGGCCTTCCCCTTCATGATCCAGGCGCTGGAGGCGGGGACGATCGTAGCCGTGATGGCTGGAGCGATCGGCTGGTTCATGGTGCTGCGCCGCCAGACCTTCGCCGGCCACACCCTTTCGGTGATCGCCTTCCCCGGCGCAGCCGGGGCCACCCTGGCGGGCCTGCCGCTGGCCTTCGGTTACTTCGGCGCCTGCGCGCTCGCCGCGCTGGCGCTCTCATTGCTCGCCCGGCCAGGCCGGGATGGTCTCGGCGGTGAGTCGGCGGCGATCGGCACCGTCCAGGCCTTCGGCCTGGGCCTCGGTTTCCTCTTCGTCAGCCTCTACAGCGGCCAGCTCACCGACCTCGAGTCGCTCCTCTTCGGCACCTTCCTCGGCATCACCGCCACCCAGGTCCAGACCCTGCTCTGGGTCGCCCTGGTCGCCCTCGCCGCCCTGGCGCTGATCGGCCGCCGGCTGCTGTTTGCCTCCGTCGACGCCGCGGTAGCCAGGGCACGCGGCCTGCCGATCCGAGCTCTGGCGACCGCCTTCCTGCTGCTCCTCGGGTTGGCCGTGGCGGCGACGGCTGAGATCACCGGCGCGCTGCTGGTCTTCGCCCTGCTGGTGACCCCGGCGGCCACCGCCCAGCGGATCACCGCTCGGCCCGGCCCGGGCCTGGCGCTCTCGGTCGCCCTCGCCCTCGCCGTCACCTGGCTGGGCCTCGGGATCGCCTACTTCTCTCCCTACCCGGTTGGCTTCTGGGTCACCTCGCTCTCCTTCGGCCTCTATGTCGCGGTGCGCTGTGGCGCTCACCTCGCCCGCCCCCGGCCGGCGGAGGCCCTGAGCTGATGTTCGCCCACGAATTCATGCGCAACGCCTTTCTCGCCGGCACCTTCGTCGCCCTGGCCTGCGGAGTGGCCGGATACTTCGTCGTGCTGCGCAGCCAGGTCTTCGCCGGCGACGCCCTCAGCCACGTCGCCTTCACCGGCGCCCTGGCGGCCGCGGCGGTGGGAGTTGACATCCGCCTCGGCCTCTTCGCCGCGACGGTCGCGGTCGCGGCGGGAATGGGCCTGCTGGGCGATCGTGCCCGACCCGACGACGTCGCGATCGGCTCCGTTTTCGCCTGGATCCTGGGCCTCGGCGCTCTCTTCCTCTCGATCTTCGCCGCCGGCGCCAGCGGCGCCAACGGCACGCAGGGTGTGCGGGTCCTCTTCGGCTCGATCCTCGGCCTCAGCGGGGGCGATGCCAGGCTGGCCGCGGCGATCGCGATCGCCGCCCTCGCGGCTCTGCTGGCGATCGCCAGGCCGCTGCTCTTCAGCTCCATCGACGCCGAGGTGGCGCGCAGCCTCGGCCTACCCGTGCGCGCGCTGGGCATCGGTTTTCTCGTGCTGCTGGCCGTCGTCGCGGCGGAGGCGACCGAGGCGGTGGGGGCGTTGCTCCTGCTCGGTCTGCTCGCCGCGCCGGGGGGTGCCGCGCGGCTGCTGACCGACCGGCTCTGGTGGGGCCTGGCGCTCTCGGGGGCGATCGCGGTGGCGTCGATCTGGGCCGGGCTCGCCCTCAGCTACCAGATCGCCGCCCTGCCCCCCAGCTCGGCCACGATCGGCATCGCCTCGGGCTTCTTCGTCGGGGCGGCGCTGCGCGCCTGGGCGGGATCTAGGCAGCGGCGGCGCGAGTCAAATCCGGCCCCCCTCGCTGGGGTCGGGGATGGCATCTAGGATCGAAGCGATGAGGAGCGAGAGCCAGAAGGGCTGGGCCGAGCACGCGCTGTCGGTCCTCGCCGCTGCAGGCTTGCGCCGCGGGGGTGCCCGGCTGGCGGTGGTCGAGGCCCTGGAGCGCCAGGACTGCGCCGTCACGGCGCTGGAGATCGACGATGACCTGCGCCGTCGCACTCCCGGCGTTGGCCGGGCCAGCGTCTACCGAGCCCTGGAGCAACTTGAGCAGCTCGGCCTGGTCCAGCGGCTCGAGGTGTCGCGCGGCACGGCGGGCTATGAGCGGGTTGAGCCCAGCGGCCAGCATCACCATCACGCGATCTGCCGCCACTGCGGCCGTATGGTCCCCTTCGAGGACTCCGGCCTGGAGCGGGCGATCGGCCGGGTGTCAGAGCGGATGCGCTTCGAGGTCACCGAGCACGACGTGGTGCTTCGCGGTCTCTGCGAGCACTGCGGCAACCTCGAGAGGCTCGGTTCCCTATCATCCGCGGGCTCTTGAAGACCTATGTCGCGACACCTACCGACCGCCAGCGAGACTGGTACCTGGTTGACGCCGAGGGCCAGACCCTGGGGCGGCTGGCGACGCGGATAGCAGATGCTCTGCGCGGCAAGCGCAAGCCCGTGTACACGCCCCATATCGACACCGGCGACTTCATCGTCGTCGTCAACGCGGAGAAGATCCGGGTCACCGGAGACAAGATGGCGCAGAAGATTTACTGGCGGCACAGCGGCTACCCGGGGGGGATCAAGTCCCGCACCCTGGCGGAGATGCTCGACCGTCGCCCAGAGGAAGTGATCCGCAAGGCGGTGAAGGGAATGCTTCCGCGCAACCGCCTCGCCCGCCAGCAGCTGACCAAGCTGAAGGTGTACGCAGGGCCGGACCATCCCCACGCCGCTCAAATGCCCAAGCCGATGGAAATTGAGAGATGACAGACGAGCCCAATCAGGACGAGATCTCAGAGCACGACGAGACAGAGAACGACGACGCCTCCGAGCACTCGCAGGAGCCCGAGACCGACGAGGACTCGATCGCAGAGGTCGCGGATCCTGTCGCCGATGATGCGGGGGCAGGGCCGGCGGAGGTTCCGCCCGCGAGCGCCCAGGCATCCACGCCAGCCGCGGAGGAGGTGCCTGGGGAGGCAGAGCCGGAGAGCACCGAGGTAGACGAACCGGAGGTCACTGAGGTGGACGAGCCGGAGGTCACTGAGGTGGATGAGCCGGAGGAGGAGACGGTGGTCGCGGCCGCCGAGCCGTCCGAGAAGGCGCCTGAGGTCCGGGAGAAGAAAGCGGATGTGATTCCCGGTGCCGACCTGGAGCCGATCGCGGTCGAGCCCGAGGCGGCGCCGCTCAGCGCCGAGGAGCAGGCGCGACTCGAAGCTGAAGAGGAGGAGCGCGCCCGGCGCGAAGCCGAGCTGGCGGGGGAGACCGAGGAGCCCGATGCGGCGAGCCGGGCCCCGGCGAAGATGGAGAGCGGCGCGCGCTACCTGGCGACCGGCAAGCGCAAGAACGCGATCGCCCGCGTCACCCTCACCCCCGGTGAGGGCAAGTTCGAGGTCAACAGGCGCGCCCTCGAGGAGTTCTTCCCCCGGCCCCTGCACCAGACCATGGCCCGCCAGCCACTGGTCACCACCGGCTATGAGGGCAGCGTCGACGTCCGTGTCCTGGTCCACGGCGGAGGCGTCAGCGGCCAGGCCGGCGCGGTCCGCCACGGGATCGCCAGGGCGCTGACCGAGATCGACGCCGAGCTGCGCGGCGACCTCAAGCGCCGCGGCTTCCTCACCCGCGACGCGCGGGTCAAGGAGCGCCGCAAGGCGGGGCTGAAGAAGGCCCGCAAGCGGCCGCAATTCAGCAAGCGCTGAGCGGTCCTTATGACGACGGAGCGCAAGCTCTTCGGGACCGACGGGGTCCGGGGAGAGGCTGGCGCCTTCCTCACCGTCGAGCTCGCTACCGCCTTGGGGCGGGCGGCGACCACCTCGCTGGGGATTGAGCGCCCACAGGTCCTGATCGTCCGCGACACACGCGAGTCGGGGCCGATGCTGGAGGCAGCGCTGGCTGCGGGGATCGCCGCCGCTGGGGGCGACGCGCTGCTCGGCGGGGTGCTGCCAACGCCGGCAGCCGCGATCCTGGTGAAGCGACTCGGGCTCGACCTGGCGGCGGTCGTCTCCGCCTCCCACAATCCCTACCGGGACAACGGCATCAAGTTCTTCTCGGCCGGGGGGACGAAGCTCGACGACGAGGCCGAGGCGCGGATCGAGGAGCTGCTGGGCGGTGAGGTCCAGAGCGCCGGGCCCGGCCGCGTGCGCGAGCTGAACGGCGGCCTCGAGGACTATCTGCGTGCCCTGCAGACAGCCTTCCCCCTCGACCTCTCCGGCCGCCGGGTGATCCTCGACTGCGCCAACGGTGCCACCCATCGGGCAGCTCCGGCCATCTTCGAGCGACTCGGGGCCGAGGTCGAGGCGATCGGCGCCGAGCCGGACGGTCGCAACATAAATCACGGCTGCGGTTCCACCGACATCGGGAATCTGGCCGATCGGGTCGCCGCCTCGGACGCCGAGATCGGGTTCGCCTTCGACGGCGACGGAGACCGGGTGCTGGCGGTCGACGCCGCCGGACATCCCCACGACGGCGACGAGCTGATCGCGTTGGCTGCGCTGGGGATGGCTGCTCGCGACGAGCTAGGCGCCGGCGTCGCCGTCACGGTGATGAGCAACTATGGCTTCCACCGGGCGATGGAGGAGGCCGGGATCGACGTCGCCGTGACGCAGGTCGGCGATCGCTACGTTCTCGACGATATGCGCCGCAGCGGTCGCGCGCTCGGCGGTGAGCAGTCCGGCCACCTCATCTACGCCAGCTACGCGCACACCGGCGATGGGATAGCGGCTGCGCTGATGACCATGAGGGAGCTGGGCTCCCGAGACCTCGCCGAGGCGATCCCCATGCGCAAGCTTCCCCAGGTTCTGGAGAACGTCGAGGTCGCCGACCGCGAGGCCGTGGCCGGGGCCACGGCGCTGTGGGAGGCCGTGGAGCGGGAGGGGGATGGCCTCGCGGGCCGGGGCCGCGTTCTGCTGCGCCCCTCCGGCACCGAGCCGTTGGTGCGGGTGATGGTCGAGGCGCCAACCGCCGAGGAGGCCGGCGCGGTCTGCGAGCGCCTGGTCGCGCTGGTGAGGAAGGAGCTGGCCTGAGCCCGGCGGGCCCAGGGCGGGGGAAAGAGAGCCGATTTGCCCCCGCCGAGAGGATCTCGGTGGCGGGTCTTTACCCTTAGGTCCCTGATGTGTGGCATCGTCGGATACGTGGGCGCTCGTCCCTGCCGCGACCTGCTGGTCGCCGGGCTGGAGAAACTCGAGTACCGCGGCTATGACTCGGCCGGGGTGTCGGTGATCGAGGAGGGGAGGATCGACAGCGTCCGCGCGGTCGGCAACCTCGCCAACCTGCGCGCCGCGGTCGCCGAGCACGACGGTGAGGGAGGGGTCGCGGTCGCCGCCCCCCCGGCCACCACCGGCGTTGCTCACACCCGCTGGGCCACCCACGGTCGGGTCACCGAGGAGAACGCCCACCCCCACGGAGATTGCTCTGACCGGATCCACATCGTCCTCAACGGGATCGTCGAGAACCACGCCACGCTGCGGCGCGAGCTGGAGGCCGAGGGACATACCTTCAGCTCGGAGACCGACGCTGAGATCGTCGCCCACCTGATCGAGCGCAACTACGACGGCGACCTGACCGCCGCCGTCCGCGCCTCCTTCGCCGAGCTGCGCGGCCATTACGCATTCGTCGCGATGCACGCCGACGAGCCGGGGAGACTGGCGGGGGCACGCAAGGAGTGCCCTCTGGTCGCCGGGGTCGGGGACGGAGAGACCTTTCTCGCCTCGGCGATTCCGGCCTTCCTCGCCGAGACACGCAACGCAGTGCAGATCGAGAACGGCGAGGTCGCCACGATCGACGCCTCCGGGGTCTCGATCTTCGACGCGGCGGGGGCGCCGGTCGAGCGCGCCGCCGAGGAGATCGCCTGGGACGAGGACGCGGCGGAGAAAGGCGGCTATGAGACCTTCATGCTGAAGGAGATCCACGAGCAGCCCGACGCCGTTGCCGAGACGCTCGCCGACCGCCTGCCGAACGACGACGGCGTCGACCTCTCCGAGGTCGACCTGGACGACTCCTTCCTTCGCGGCCTGCGGCGAATCGTGATCGTCGCCTGCGGCAGCTCCTACCACGCCGGGCTGGTCGGCCGCTACGCGATTGAGGAGTGGGCGCGGGTGGCGGTGGAGATGGACATCGCCTCCGAGTTCCGGTACCGCAACCCGGTGATCGGGCCGGAGGACCTGGTGATCGGCATAACCCAGTCGGGTGAGACCGCCGACACGCTGGCGGCGATGCGGCTGGCCCGTGGCGCCGGCGCCGCGGTGCTGGCGATCACCAACGTCATGGGCAGCCAGGCCACCCGCGACGCCGACGCCGTCCTCTACACGCGGGCGGGGCTGGAGATCGGCGTCGCCGCCACCAAGACCTTCGTCGCCCAGGTCGCCGCGATGTACCTGATCGGCCTGCGGCTGGCGGAGCTGCGCGGGACGCTTTCGCCGCCGCGGATTGCAGAGCTGGTCGCCGAGCTGAAGGCGCTGCCCTCAAAGATCGAGACGACTATCGCCGCGGTCGAGGATCACGTCCGCGAGGTCGCCTCCACCCATCACACCCAACCCTTCTTCCTCTATCTCGGCCGCCACATCGGACTGCCCGTCTGCCTCGAGGGGGCGCTGAAGCTGAAGGAGATCTCCTACATCCCCACCGACGCCTACGCCGCGGGGGAGATGAAGCATGGCCCGATCGCGCTGCTCGACGAGTCGACCCCCGTCGTCTGCGTCGCCACCGATAGCCCGGTGCTGGACAAGGTCCTCTCCAACATGGAAGAGGTGCGGGCCCGCGGTGCCGAGACGATCGCAATCGCCACCGAAGGCTGCGACCGGGTCGCCGAGGTCGCCGAGCAGACAATCGAGGTCGCCCGCACCGACTGGATCCTGCAGCCGATCGTCGCGATCCTGCCGCTGCAGCTGCTGGCCTACGACATCGCCCGCGCCCGCGGCCTGAACGTCGATCAGCCGCGCAACCTGGCAAAGACCGTCACCGTCGAGTAGGGCGGCGGGACGGGTTGTCGCCTGGCTAGGCTGCGTTGGATGGAGACCTGGCTGAGCCCGCTGTATGACGCGGAGGGGATGCGCGAGATCGATCGCTGGGCGATCGAGGAGCGGGGGGTGCCCTCGCTGGAGCTGATGGAGGCCGCCGGGCGGGCGGTGGCGGAGGCGGTCGCCGGGCTCGCGCCCGAGGGTCCCGTGCGGGTCGTCTGCGGCAAGGGGAACAACGCCGGCGACGGCCTGGTGGCAGCCCGGCTCCTGGCCGGGATGGGACACGAGGTGCAGGCGCTGCTGCTCTGGCCTGCCCAGGAGCTGAGCGGGGACGCGGGGGCCAACCTGGAGCGATTCGGCGCCGAGTACGTGAGCGAGGGCCTGGGCGAGCGCCTGGCCGGCTCCGGCGCGGTGATCGACGCGATCTTCGGGACCGGGTTCGCCGGGGTGGCGCGCCAGCCCGCCGCGGCGGCGATCGAGGCCATCGCCCGCAGCGGCGCGCCCGTCGTGGCCTGTGACATCGCCTCCGGGGTCGACGCCTCCAGCGGAGAGGTCGAGGGCCCGGCGGTAGGGGCCGACCTCACGATCACTTTCCACGCGGCGAAGCTCGGGCACCTCCTCGCCCCAGGTAAGTGGCTCGCCGGGGAGGTGCGGGTCGCTCCGATCGGGATCCCCGATCGGGCCCCCAGCCAGCCCGCGGCCGGGGTCATCGATCGCTCGGTGCTGGAGCTGGCTCCGAGGCGTGACGCGCGCTCGACCAAGTTCAGCTCGGGGCAGGTCGTGATTGCAGGCGGCTCTCGAGGCCTGACCGGGGCGGTGCGGCTGTCCTCGCAGGCCGCGATCCGCGCCGGCGCCGGCTACGCGACGGTCGCCGTCCCGGCGGACCTGGAGGCGATCTTTGAGCAGGGCCAGCCTGAGGTGATGTCGGTCGGCTGCCCCGGCGGCGACGGCTGCCTGGCGCCGGCCTCGCTGAGGGCTCTGCTCGGAGCCTTCGAGCACGCCGGCGCGGGAGTACTCGGGCCGGGCATGGGGCGCCGCTCCGACTCGGTCGAGCTGGCGCGCGAGGCGGCCGGGGCGATCGAGGCGGCGCTGGTGATCGACGCCGACGGCCTCAATGCCTTCGCCGGCCTGCTCGAGCGGATCGCCGCTCGCCAGGCGCCCACTGTCCTCACCCCGCACGCGGGAGAGCTCGGCCGGTTGCTCGGGCGGCCCTCGGAGGCAATCGCCGCTCATCGCCTCTCCTGCGCGCGCGAGGCTGCCCTCGCCGCCGGCGCCGTCGTGGTCCTCAAGGGCGAGGATACGATCGTCACCGACGGGGAGCGGGTTGGGGTCAACGCGTTCTCCGCCCCGGCGCTGGCCACCGCCGGGACCGGCGACGTCCTCGCGGGGATCACCGCCGCCCTGCTCGCCCGCGGCCTGGAGCCCTTCGCCGCGGCCTGTGCGGCGGTCGTCGCTCACGCCCGCGCCGGGCGCCGCGCGGCGCGCCTTGTGGGGGCCGCCGAGTCGGTAATCGCCAGCGACGTGATCGCCTCGATCCCGGCGGGGATGCTCCCCGGGGCCGAGCGATGATGCGGGCGGTTGCCCGGATCGACCTCGGCGCGGTGCAGGCCAACTGCGCCAGGCTCCGCTTGGCGCTGAGCGAGGACGCCGAGCTGTGCGCGGTGGTCAAGGCGGACGGCTACGGTCACGGTGCCGACGCCTGTGCCTCCGCCGCGCTGGCCGGAGGGGCGACCAGGCTGGCTGTGGCGACCGCCGCCGAGGCGGCGGGGATCGGCCGTCGCTTCCAGCACGTGCCGTTGCTCACGATGGGAGCGCTGAGCCCTGAGGACGTCGACGTCACGCTCTCCTCCGGCTCGGAGGTGACCGTCTGGCGGGAGGGATTTCGTCGCCTGCTCGCCGACCGCGCCCGGGCCCAGGGCCGGCCCGCCCGGGTCCACGTGAAGCACGACAGCGGCATGGGCCGGCTCGGCAACCCCGACCCCGCCGAGGTGCTGGCCCTGGCGCGCGCCTGTGCCCAGGATCCCCATCTGCAGCTTGCCGGCGTCTGGACCCACCTGGCCACCGCCGATGAACCCGGCTCGGAGTTCTTCGATCAGCAGCTCGACCGCTTCGCCGCGGTCGCCGCCGCGGTCCGGGCCGAGTTTCCCGCAGTCACCGTCCACGCCGCCAACAGCGCCGCGGTCTTCCGCGACCCCCGCTCGCACTTCGACATGGCCCGCTGCGGGGTGGCCGTCTACGGGCTCGACCCTTTCCAGGGCGACCCTGCCCAGCGTGGCCTCACCCCGGTGATGTCGCTGCGCTCCTACGTCGCCGACGTGAAGCGTTTCACGGCGGCCCACAGCGCCGGCTACGGACGGACCTGGCGCGCCCCGGTAGACACCTGGGTCGGGGTCCTGCCACTGGGCTACGGCGACGGCGTGCGCCGCGGCCTCTCCAACAACGCCGAGGTGCTGGTCCGTGGCCGTCGTCATCCGCTGGTCGGAACCGTCTCGATGGACAACGTGACCGTCGATCTCGGCCCCGAGACCGAGGTCGAGTCGGGTGATGAGGTGGTGCTGATCGGTGCCCAGGGGGAGGAGGCGATTCTCGCCGAGGAGGTTGCGGCCCGGCTGGGCACGATCAACTACGAGGTCACCTGCGGGATCTCGGCGCGTGTGCCGCGGGCAGTGGCGTGAGCCTCGCCGATCGCCTCGCATCGGCGAGGCCGGTCGAGCTGGCGCGGCGGGCGCTGGATGGAGGGGAGGGCGTGTGGATCGTCGGCGGCGCGATCCGCGACGCCGCGCTGGGCCGTGAGGTGAGCGACCTCGATCTCGCCGTCGCGGGCGCCCCCGAGCTGGCGGCGAGGGCGATCGCCAGGGAGGGCGACGGCCACGCCTTCCAACTCTCGGCGGAGTTCGGGGTCTGGCGCGCGGCGGCACCTGACCGCTCCTGGCAGATCGATGCCACCACCTTGCGCGGCGAGACGATCGAGAGCGACCTGGCCGCGCGGGACTTCACCGTCGGCGCCATGGCGATCCCCCTGGGCGGCGGCGAGCGACTCGATCCCTACGGCGGCCTGGCCGACCTGGAAGGCGGCTTCCTGCGCGCGGTTGGCCCGCGCAGCTTTGCCGAGGACCCGCTGCGCCTGCTCCGCGCCGCGCGCCTGGCGGCCGAGCTGAGCCTGGCGATCGACCCTGAGACCGTCGCCCTGGCCCGGGCTGGCGCCCCACGCGCCGCCGAGCCCGCGGGAGAGCGCCAGCTGGCGGAGTTACGCCAGCTGATCGGCGGCCCCGATCCGCTGCGCAGCCTCTCCCTGCTCGACGAGCTCGGCCTGACCGCGGTCGTCCTGCCGGAGCTGGAGGCGCTGCGCGGGGTCGGGCAGGGACCCAACCACCACCTCGACGTCCACGGTCACACCCTCGCCGTGCTCGGACACGCGCTGGAGGTCGAGGCCGATCTGGAGCGCTTCGCCGGAGAGCGCGCCGGGGAGGCCGCGAAGCTGCTGGCCGAGCCCCTGGCGGACGAGATGACCAGGGGGACGGCGCTTCGCTTCGGCGCACTCCTCCACGATGTCGGCAAGCCGGTCACCCGCGGCGAGCAGGGTGGCTACGTCACCTTCATCGGCCACGACCGCGACGGGGCGCTTATCGTCGCCGGTCTCTGCGCCAGGCTGCGGGCGAGCCGCCGTCTGACCAACCACCTTCGCTCTCTCACCCTCCACCATTTGCGCCTCGGTTTCCTCGTCCACGAGTCGCCCCTGCCCCCGCGCCGGATTCATGAGTACCTGCGGGCGACCGAGCCGGTTGCCGCGGACGTCACCCTGCTCACCGTGGCCGACCGCCTCTCGGCCCGCGGCAGCGGGCCGTTGGCCACGCCGGAGGCGATCGAGGCGCACCTGGACCTGGCCCGGGGGATGCTCGCCGCGGCGCTCGACTGGCGCCGCGACGGGCCGCCCGCCCCGCTGCTGCGCGGAGACGAGCTGGCCGCCGAGCTGGGGATCGCTGAGGGGCCGGAGGTGGGTGAGCTGTTGGCCGAGCTGGAGGCAGCGCAGTACGCGGGCGAGGTGAGGACCCGCTCCGAGGCGCTCGAGCTCCTGCGCCGTGGAGGCTGAATCGAGCGCCGACGCTCGCGGGGCTGGATTTTTGTTTCGAGTACCCTCCCCGCCGCATGGCCAAAGAGGAAAAGATCGAAATGGAGGGCGAGATAACCGAGGCCCTTCCCAACACGATGTTCAGAGTCAAACTCGACAACGGCCACGACGTCCTCGGCCACATCTCCGGCAAGATGCGCCGCCACTACATCCGCATCCTGCCGGGAGATCGGGTCAAGATCGAGCTCTCGCCCTATGACCTCGACCGCGGCCGAATCACCTACCGCTACAAATAGCGCTCCGGCGCTCTCCCCCTCGCTCGCGCCCGCCAGGCCATGCTCGCCGCGTCCTTGCCGGGTGATTATTTTGAGTCTGTGAGCTCGGCAACCAGGGCCGACCAGGCGAAGTCCCTGGCGCCCAGGCCGCTGCCCGTACGCGGGTCGTAGTACTCGCGCAGACCTTCACGCTCGACCGCCGCGGTCAGACCCTGGGCCATACGCCCCGCCTCCTCCACGTAGCCCAGCCGCCGCATCCCCAGCCAGACCAACCAGGCGGCGTTGACCCAGGTCGGGCCGCGCCAGTAGCGCCGGATCGGGCCACGGCCGCCGCCGGGCTGATAGCTGGACTCGCAGGCGGCGACCGAGGGCGGCGCCACCGCGGTCAGGAACTCACGCCCGTTCAGCAGGTGCTCCTCGACCAGGCGGCGCCCGATCTCCTCCGGCAGGTCGGGCAGGGCGAGGGGCGCGAGGGCCGCCCAGGTGATCGCCCCGGGCCTTTCGCCACCGGGCTGGGCCTCGTCGAGGAAGAGGCCCCGGCGCTCGTCCCAAAGGCGCTCCACCAGCGCCCCGGTCACCGAGGCCTCGCCCAGCGCCTGCAGCGAGAGCGACCACATCGTGTTGACCAGGGTCTCGCAGAGCACCGGACCGGCGCGGTCGCGGATTCGCCGCGCATTCCAGCCGAGCCGCCGGTTGGTGTGGACCAGCCAGGGAAAGCCGATCCGGGCGTTGGCCCGCCAGCCCCAGACGGGGTCGAACTTGGGTGAGGCATCGAGCCCGGACTCATCGGGCTGGACGATCCACAGCAGCCCGTCCCCCTCGAGATCGCGGCTGCCGGCGAGCCACCTCGCCTGAGCCCCAATCCGCGGCTCAGCCGCCGGGTCGCCGACCGCGATCTGCCAGGCCCAGGCCAGCAGCGGCGGCTGGATCGTCTCGGTCTGCAGGGCGCCGCGCGAGGCGACGTTGTAGAAGGGGAGCCGGCCCAGGGAGACCGGCCGGTCCCAGAAGATCGTGTGCCCGAGGAAGCCGTCCGGCCGCTGCGCGGCGAGCAGGCTCTCCAGCTCCAGTCGCGAGCGGGCGGGATCAAAGCGCCGCCAGGCGATCGCCGCGAAGCAGGAATCCCAATACCACTGCCATGGGTAGCGGCCGGGGCTGGGGCGGGTGTAGGCGAAGCGCACCCCGTCGCGCCTGCCCTCCAGCCAGTTCCCCCGCAGCACGCTCTCGGCGATCTCCCCGGCAGAGGGACCCGAGGCGGGCCCGTACCCACCGCCGTCGGCCCCTCGGCGGTGGGGTGATCCGCGGCTCACACCGCCGTGCGCCGCATCTCGCGCAGGGCGAGGGTGCCGAGGAGCGCGAGCAACCCGATCAGGGCCAACAACCCCGGCCAGGTTTCAGCCCAGGTGACGCCACCGACGAAGCCCTGCCGCGCCGCGTCGATCACCTGGGTGACCGGGTTCACCTGCGCCACGCTCTTCAACCAGCCCTGCAGCAGGGCGATCGGCGCGTAGGCGGTGGTGGTGAGGATCAGCGCCATCATCCCCGCCTGCATCAGCGGCGCCGCCGACTGGCTCTTGAAGTGCAGGGCCAGCGTCGATGCCCAGCAGGCGGCGACGGCCGCCATCGCGGCGACCATGAAGTAGGCGATCAGAAGCCCGTCCAGGCCGGGAAAGCTGGCCCCAAGCGCCAGGGCGACGATCAGGACCAAGGTCGCCGGGATCAGCGAGCGGGCGCTCGCCGCCAGTACGGTGCCCGCCAGCAGCACCCAACGGGGCGCAGGGGAGACGAGCAGCCGGTCGAGCCAGCCCTGCTCGATGTCGCGCGCCAGGTTGACGCCGGCTGCCGCACCGGTGAACCCCGCCCCCTGGAGCATGCTGACCGGCACGATGAAGCTCTCATAGCTGCCGGTGGAGAAGCCTTTGAGCTGGGTCAGCGCGCCGAAGACTCCGTTCAGTCCGAGGAAGAAGATGGTCGGCGCCAGCACGCCGGGAATCGCCGCCCCCGGCACCCGCAGCAGCTCGTTCTTGGCCCTCACCATCAGCGCCCCGATCGTCGCCAGGTTCGTCCTCCATGTGGGGTTCCGCGCCGCCACGGCGGCCGAGGCGTCCATCAGCCGGCCCGCAGACGGTGGCGCAGCGCGCGGGCGCTGAGCCCCAGCCCCAAGACGATGATGCCGGTGATCGTGAGCACCGCGTAGAGGGTTTCTGAAGCGCTGATCCCGGAGATCATCGGGCTGCGGATCCCGTTGACGATGAGGCTCAGAGGGTTGTATTCGGCGATCGTCTGCGCCGGCTGGATCATCAGGTTCTCGGGGAAGAAGGCGGAGGAGAGGAAGAGGACGACGAGGACCAGGGGGAAGAGGCCCTGCACGACGCTGGCGCTGCCGGTCCGCAGGGCGATCGCGGCGCCGATCCCGCCGACCGCCAGCGCCGCCGAGGTGACGAGGAAGATCGCGATCAAGGCTCCGGGGACGCCGCTCTGGATTTCGGCGCCGAAGATCAGCCCGATCGCCAGGAACCAGAGGGAGGAGAAAAGCCCCAGCGCCGCGGTCCCGGCGAGTCGCCCGAGGACGATCGTGAAGCGCGATATCGGCGCCGTGAAGAGCCGGTCGGTGAACCCCATCTCGATGTCGACCGCCAGGGCGATGCCGCCGCTGTTGCCGGCCAGCATCAGCGACTGCATCATCGCCCCGGCGAGCATGAACTGGAGAAAGCTCTGCACCGGCGGGAAGCCGGGCAGGTTGACCGCGGCGCCGGCGCCCCCGGTCTGGATCGCCAGCAGCAGGGTGGGGAAGACGACGATTGGAGCGATCAGCTGCGGCCGGCGGAAGGTCTGGCGGATCGAGCGCATCCCCAATGCCCTGATCACCCGGAGGTTGATCGCCATGGAGCTCAAACCTCGACCGGCTCCTTCTCCGCCTCTTCCTCGATCTCCTCCGCCAGGTGGTAGCCGGTTTTCTCGACGAAGACGTCGTCCAGGGTGGGACGGACCAGCTCCAGCGACTCGACCGCGATCCCGGCCTCGTCCAGGGCCCGCACCACGCGCGGGATGTCCGCCGCGCCGTTCTCCACCTCGACCAGGACCGCCTTGGCATCCTTGGGCGGCAGCAGCTTGCCGATCCGGGCGCAGATCTCCTCCGCTTGGGCCACGGAACCCTCGGCCAGGTGGAGCTCGATGTGGGGGTGGCCGATCTCGGCCTTGAGCGATTCCGGGGTCCCTTTGGCGACGATCTTGCCATCGTCGATGATCCCCACCCTGTCGGCCAGCTGGTCTGCCTCCTCCAGGTACTGGGTGGTGAGGAAGACGGTGGTTCCTTCCTCGTTCAGGCCTCTCACCTCCTCCCAGATCGTTTTACGGCTGACCGGATCGAGGCCGGTGGTCGGCTCGTCGAGGAACAGGACGCGTGGTTCGTGGACCAACGCCGCGGCGAGATCGAGGCGCCGCTGCATTCCACCCGAGTATGTGCCGACCCGGCGGTCGGCCGCGGCGGCGAGGTCGACTCGCTCCAGCAGGTCATCGGCGCGTCGCTTGCCCTCCTCGCTGGGGATGCCCTGGAGCGTGGCCTGCAGGCGGATCAGCTCGCGCCCGGTCATCAGCGGGTCGAGGGCGGCTTCCTGCAGGGCGACTCCGATCGATCCCCGCACCGCCCGCGCTTCGGCGACCACGTCGTGCCCGGCCACCGTGGCCCTGCCGCCGGTCGGCAGCAGCAGCGTCGTCAGCACTCGCACGGTCGTCGTCTTTCCCGCCCCGTTGGGACCGAGGAAGCCATAGATTTCTCCCTCCGCGACCTCCAGGTCGATCCCCTGTACGGCGCGCACCTCTCCGAAGGCCCGTTCCAGCCCCTCGACCACGATCGCCGGCATCCCTAGGCCTCCGATCGCTCGCCCTGGGCGACGGGCGAGAGCATCTGGACCCAGCGCCGCCCGTTGGCCCTCTCCAGCGCCTCCGCCGCGTCGAGCAGCAGCTCGTCGCGTCCCCAGGCGGCCTGGAGCTGGAGGCCGATCGGCAAGCCGCCGGCGAGCCCAACCGGGACGCTGATCGACGGGATCCCGGTCAGGTTGGCCAGGCCGGCGCCGCGCACATTGGCCTGATCGGCGCTGAGCGTGCCGGAGGGCAGCTCGACCAGCGGCACCTCCAGCGGCGGGGCGACCGCGGGGACCGTGGGCCAGGCGATCAGGTCCACCTGCTCGAAGGCCGCGGCCACCCGGTGGCGCATCAGGGTGCGGACCCGCTGCGCCTTGACGCTCGCCGCCGCCGGCAGCAGCATCCGGTACTTGGCGAAACCGCGGGCGATGGGGCTGAGTTCGGGGTTCAGGTGGTTGAGCCGCTGGGGAGAGACTTCCCCCAGGCTCTCGGTGTTGGCGATCAGCACCGTGGCCAGCGATCCGGACTCAATGCCGGCGAGCTCCAGCTCGCGCACCTCGCCCCCGCTTTCGGCCCGCAGCGCCTCGATCGCCTCCTCACAGGCGACCCTCACCTCGGGCGCGACGTCTTCGGAGACGGCGTCGCGCACCACCCCGATCCGCAGGCCGGCGGCCCCTCCGGCGAGGAGCTTTTGGCTGAACAGCGCCGAGCCGAGCAGGCGGCAGTCCGCCGCGTCGGCGCACAGCGGGCCGGAGACGATCGTGCTGGAGATGGAGGCCAGGTGGTGGCCGGCCATCGCCGAGCGGCCGAAGGTCGGCTTCAGCCCGGTCAGCCCGCAGTAGGCGGCGGGGAAGCGAATCGAGCCGATCCCGTCGGCGCCGACCGCACCGGCGACGAGCCGCGCCGCTACCGCGGCGGCCGGCCCGCTGGAGGAGCCACCCGGGCAGCGCTCGGTGTTCCAGGGGTTGCGGGCGGGCCCATAGACGGAGGTGTTGCCGGTACTGCTGGCACCCAGCTCGTGCATGTTGGCGACCCCGATGATCACCGCCCCGGCGTCGCGCAGGGCGCGGTAGGGGCCGGACTCCCCGGGCGCCGTGGCGGCGAACATTTCGGCGGCGCCGAAGCGCTGGGCGCGCCAGGGCAGCGGCCACTCATCCTTGATCACCAGCGGCACGCCGCGCAGCGGCCCTCCCGGCGCCGCCGCGAGCATCTCGCGCGAGCGCTCGGGGAAGGTCTCGATCACGGCGTTTACCGCCGGATTTCGCTGCTCGATCCGCTCCAGCGCCGCCTCGAGCAGTTCGGCGGGATCGGCGTCTCCGGCCCCGATCGCCGTGGCCTGCGCCCGCAGCCCCAGATCGAGCACGTTCACGGGGTCTCCGGGGGCTGGGAGAGGTCCGGGCAGCGCTCCGCCTGGACTCCACTCGTGTCGAGCGCCAGCAGCTCGCGGATCGGTTGCCAGAAGAGCTTGTGGGCGGCGCCGATCACCGCCAGGTCCACCTCGTCCACCTCTATTCCGAGGGAGGCGAGGCCGGCGGGAATGAAATCGTCTGCTCGGTTGGAGGCCTCCATCTGGCGGGGGCCAACCCTACAGAGGGGAGATGGCCGGGATCGTGCAGGAGACTCCCCTGCTTCGCATCCCAGCGGCGCGAGCGGCAGAATCCCGGCCGCAACCGGGGAACTAGCCCCGTGTTGCCAAGTAGTCGATGGCATCCGAAGCAGCGAAAAGCCGATCCACCGGTCTCCGCGCGCTGGCCACAGTCGCGGCCGCCGCCTGCCTGCTACTCGCGCTGGTCGGCGCGACCTGGCCGGGTGCGGCGGACTCCGCCCCGCTGCGGGTCGTCGTCCTCGGACAGACCTCCTCGACCCCGGCCCCCTCCTGCCCGGGCAAGATCGTCAACGGCATCGCGATCGTGCCCTGCCGGGTGGAGGGCCACGTCACCGGTTTCCAAGCCGCCGCCGGCGGCGTGGCGAAACCCTACGTGGCGCCCTTCGAAGGCAAGCTCGTCGCCTGGTCGATCACCCTATCCCGGCCCTCGACCACGACCTCCGCCACCACCACCAACGAGGTCGGCTTCTTCGACGAATTCCTCGGCAAGCCGGCGGAGGCGAGGATCGGCGTCCTGCGGGCCCTCAGAGGAACCACTCCGCCCCAGTACACCCTGGTGCGCGAGAGCCCGGTTCAGGTGCTGAACCCCTTTTTCGGCAGTACCGTGATCTTCGCCCTCGAACGGCCGCTCACCGTCCTCCAGGGCCAGACGGTCGCTCTCACCGTGCCCACCTGGGCGCCGATGTTCGCCTTCAACGTCTCGGCTGACAACACCTGGCGCGGCAGCCGCCTGCCCAAGCACTGCTCCTCCAAAGAAGACATCAAAGGCGGCCACCCCCAGCAGGTGCTCGGCAAGACCAAGACCTACGGCTGCTTCTACTCCAGCGCCCGCCTGCTCTACACGGCCACCCTGGTGAAGAAGCCCTGACGGCGTCCGGCCGGCGGCGCATACCGGCCTCCTCGCCGCCCGCCCCCGGATCCCACGGCGCTCCCTGCGCTTGGTCAGACGGCGTCAGCCGGCCGACTGGCGAAGGCCGCAATGGGGGCAGTCGCTGAGGTCAAGACCGATCAGCTGGTCGCAGCGGCGGCAGGCGTGGAGGTTTTCCGGCGCCCGCGCCAGCGCCGAGGCCGAGGGAGCGAGCGGCGCCACCATCGCCACCGGCTCCATCTCCTCCCCGGTCTCCCGGTCAATGTAGAGGGAGCCGGGCTCGGCATGGGCCAGCGCCTCACGGCCCGAAGCCGGCGCCCGCATCCGGTAGAGCTGCCTGAGGTTCATCCGGGCGCCACAATAGAGCACCGGCCACCCCCCGCCGCGGGAGGAGAGGAGGCGGCGCCGATATGAAAATTCTCGTCTTCCACGGCTACATGCTGCGCGGCACCGGCAGCAACATCTACAACGCCAACCTCGCCCGCGCACTCGCTCGGCTGGGGCATGAGGTTCACCTCCTCTGCCAGGACCGCGAGGTCAAGCTGGAGGGCGTCCAGATCCACAATCCTGAGATCGGCGGGCTGCTCCCCGTCTATGTGGTGGACCCCTACGAGGGCTTCGAGGTCAAGGCCTTTCCCCAGTTGAGCGAGGCGGAGCTGGAGCACTACATGGAGGCCAACGTCGCGGCGGTGAGGGGGGTCGCCGAGGCAGCGGGAGGCATCGACGCCGCCGTGGCCAACCACCTGATCATGGGCCCGGCGATCCTCGCCCGGGCCGGCGTCGCCCCCTTTGCCGCCAAGATCCACGGCTCTGCCCTGGAGTACACGGTCAAGCCCAACCCCCGCTTCCTTCCCTACGCCCGCGAGGGCCTGCGGGCCGCCTCGGGGGTGCTGGTCGGCTCCGCCCACACGGCGGAATCGCTGTGGGCCACACTCCCCGACATCCCCGGCCTGCGAGGGAAGACCCGCCTCGGCCCCCCCGGCGTCGACACGGAGGAGTTCAGGCCGGCGGGGGAGCGCGGTCCGCTGATCGTCTTCGTCGGCAAGCTGATCGTCTCCAAGGGGGTGGACCTGCTGCTGGCCGCCTGGCCGCTGCTTCACGCTGCACAGCCAAAGGCCAGGTTGCAGATCGCCGGGTTCGGGGAGTATGAGGACGGGCTGCGCCGGTTAAAGGCCGCGCTGGATCGAGGCGACCTGGCAGAGGCGCGCGAGGTTGCCAGCCTCGGGCGCCGGCTGGAGGGCGGCGGTGAGGCCAAACCCCTGGCGATCCTCGCCGCGTTCCTCGCC
>Ga0307373_10001543_pt1 | contig 43251 bp, 42 predicted proteins | sample OX2MG_FD_202534 | JGI IMG/M metagenome (GOLD analysis project Ga0307373, IMG submission 202534) | Soil microbial communities from Risofladan, Vaasa, Finland - OX-2 | ecosystem: Environmental > Terrestrial > Soil > Coastal area > Acid sulfate soil | place: Finland: Risofladan, Vaasa | collected...
GCGGGGTATCGCGAGGATGGCTCGGGCAAGGCTCTCGCGCTGCGGTGCCGCGAGCTTGGCTGGGAGATAGTTTCCGCTTCCATTTTGCCGGACGAGGAGTCCGCGATTCGCGCACAGATTTCGACGGGCGCGGACGAGGGAAAGAGCGACCTGATCTTGACGACGGGCGGCACCGGGTTGGGACCGCGAGACGTGACGCCCGAGGCGACAGCGTCGCTGGCGACTCGGCTGGTGCCGGGGCTTGCGGAGCGGATGCGGCAAGTTGGATCGGCGAAAAATCCGAATGCGGTGCTGTCGCGCGCAGTGGTTGCGATTCGCGGGACCACGCTGATTGTGAATCTTCCGGGCAGCCCGCGCGGGGCGGTCGAGTCGTTTGACGCAATTGCGGAATTGCTGCCGCACGCGGTTTCCGTGCTGCACGGCGCGCGGCATGACTGATTGCGAGCGCGTGCGAATTGCCATCTGAGCCATGGACCAGAACTCATCCGAAAAAGATCGCGGGAACGCCATCAGACAAATTGCGCTGGCGTTCGAGCTGCCTCTCATGATTGTCGTTCCACCACTCGCTGGCGGCGCGGCGGGATATTTCTTAGATCGATGGTTTCACACAAAGCCGATACTCATGATTATCCTGGGAATTTTAGGGGTTGTTATTGGGATTCGGGATGTGCTGAAAGCGGCGAGTACCGAGGAAAAGAAAGACGGTGAGTGACGCGGATTATGCGGCGATTGAACGGCGGCTGGAGAGGTTTATTGTTTTCTTGGGCGCGGCGATGGCCATCGGGGCAGAGATTGGATGGGGAATCCGCGCCGCCGAGGCCGCCGCGATTGGCACGGCGCTGTGCTGGCTGAATTTTCGGTGGCTGCGGCAAGGAGCGGGCGCGTTAATGCGGCTGGGAATGGCGCAGGCGGGCGCGGAAACGGTGCATGTGCCGCGAATAGTGCACGCGAAATTCTTCGGGCGGCTCGTATTGCTGCTGATAGTTGCGTATGCTATTCTCGCTTGGTTGAGGTTGCCCGCAATTGCGTTTCTGTGCGGTTTGGTTGCCGTGGTCCCGGCGGTTTTAGTGGAATTGGTATACGAATTAGCGCGCGGCGGCCACCGATGGAACACTCTGTAATTCCGATTCGTGAAATAAAACCTACATTGTTCGTGTTGTGGGAGATTCATGGGCGAAGAGCAGGTTCTTGGCATAACAAAACTCGTTAACTGGCTATTGGCCAAGCCGGCGCTGGCCCTTTTTGGGTTGTTGCACATGCAGCCGGCTAGCGTGCAGTATCCCATACCGAATTTCTTCGCGATGGAGCTGGTTGTTTTCCTGTTTGCCATCATTTTCTTTTTGTGGTTACGGGCGCGCATGTCGGTGGAACGTCCCGGTGCGACGCAGCAGTGCATGGAGTTTTTCCTCTCGAATCCTATGGGAGTCGGTGTCAAGGACCTGCTTGATGACATCATCGGCCCTGGTTCAGAAAAACATCTAGCGATTATCGGTAGCATCGCAATGTTCGTCCTGATAAGTAATTTTGCGGGTCTGGTCCCAGGTTTTATGTCGCCGACTGCCGAAAAGACGGTCCCACTCGCCTGCGCTGCTGTCGTGTTCCTTTACTATCATTGGCAAGGGCTGAGCCATCTCGGCCCGATTGGTTATGCTAAGACGTTTATGGGACCCGTAAAGGGCATCTCCCCGGCGATGGTGATCGTCGAGGCTGTCAGTCACCTGGGAAGGCTGCTTTCGCTCACTGTTCGACTTTGGGCAAACATGATGGTCGGCGAGATGCTATACATGCTATTCCTCGGAATTACGATTGTTTTAGTCGTTTTTGTCGGGAAACACAGCGTATTGGGGTACGGATTGGGCTTTTTGCCAGTTGGCATTCCGATGCTTTTCATTATCTTGCACGCATTTGAATCGATTTTGCAGGCGTTCATATTTACAATCCTACCGATCGTCTATCTTTCTTTCGCAGTTGCGGAGGAGCATTAGTTTTCAAGGTGTGCTCTGCTAGTGTGAGCCCGGCTGCACGGTGTCCGGGAACCACCTCCTGGCGGATAATTCATAAAGAGGGGGTACGATGAAGAGAGTCGTTTCGCTGTTGCTGTTAATGTTAGCTGGTTTCGTTCTCACGCCTATTGCTTTTGCTCAGTCACCTGCTTCTGCCGCAGCTGCGTCGGCGACAAACTGGATTGCGTTCGCGGCGGCGATAGGTCTCGGAATTGCGGCGGCCGGTTGCGGGATCGGTCAGGGAAAGGCAACTGCTTCTGCTTGCGAAGGTATTGCTCGCAATCCCGGTGCAGCAGGCCCGCTCCGAATCTCTTTTATTCTCGGGCTCGTGTTTATTGAATCGCTGTCGCTGTACATGTTCGCGGTTGTTTTGATCGAACTTTTCAAGTAGCTGGACGGTTCAGCATGTTATCGGCCCGGGGGTTCGCGCGATGCGAGCCTTCGGGCCTTTTGCTTTTGCGGATGCGTTTGTCGCTGGGCGAAGCGATTTGGCGTGGTGCTAGCGCAGAGAGCGGGCGGAGGCGATGGCGAGTTCCATGACGCGGTTGGGCAGCAGACCGAAGTAAATCGTGGCGGCGGCGGTGATGAGCAGGACGATGAACATTGGCGCGTGCATGGGCGTCGGCGCCCATTCTTTGCTCGGCTCGTGGAAGTACATGGCCACGACGACTTTCAAGTAGTAGTAAGCGCCGATGACGCTGTTGACGGCGGCGATGACGACGAGCCAGACGATGCGTTGATCGAGCGCTGACTGAAATGCGTAAAGCTTGGCGACAAAGCCTCCCGTGGCAGGCAGGCCCAGCAAGGAAAAGAGAAAGAGCGCAAAACATGAAGCAATCCACGGATGTCTGGTTCCGAGGCCGGCGTAGTCTTCAATATTGAGGCGCCGCTCGTGCGTGCCGCCCACGTGGGCGACTATGAGAAACGCGCCGAGAGTCATGGCGGCGTAGGCAGCGAGATAGAAAAGCACCGCGGCGACGCCGATTTCGCTGGCAGCCGCGAACGCGACCAGGATGTAGCCTGCGTGCGCGATGGAGGAATAGGCGAGAAGGCGCTTGACGTTGGTCTGCACGAGCGCGGCGAAATTGCCGATGCACATGGTGAGGACCGCGGAAACCCAAATGGCCCAGAACCAGATGTGCGAGGCATTGCCGAATGCCGAATAGAAAATGCGCAGCATCACGGCGAAGGCGGCGGCTTTCGGTCCGCAGGCGAGAATCGCGGTGACGGGCGTGGGCGCGCCTTCGTAGACGTCTGGCGTATAAATCTGGAACGGCGCAGCGACCACTTTGAAGCCGAGGCCGACGAAAATCAGGCCAAGTCCAAGGATCAATAGAGGTCCGGTGCCGTGACTGGCGATGGCTTGATTGATGACATCGAATCGCGTGCTGCGCGTGGCACCGTAGGTGAGCGCGATGCCGTAGAGAAAAAAAGCGGTGGCGAAAGAGCCGAGCAGGAAATATTTGAGCGACGCCTCGTTCGATTTGAGCACCGTGCGGCGAAAGCCGACGAGGATGTAGGTGGAGATGGAACTCATCTCGAGGCCCACAAACGCGGTGATCAGTTCAGTGGCTCCGGCAAGAATGCCCATTCCGGCCGTGGCAAAAAGAATCAAGGCGTAATATTCGCCGCGCTGAATATTTTCGCGGTCGAGATAGTCGAATGAGCCGAGGATGGCGAGCGCGGATACTCCGATAACGATGGCGTGAACGAAGAGGCTGAACATGTCCATACGGAACAGCCCGGAATAGGCGGAGCCTTGATTCATGGCGGCCCAGCGCAGCGACGCGAGCGCGACGAGCGTGCCAGCCAAGGCGAGCCAGCCCATCGAGCGTTTGCGTCCGGCAGCGACGAAGGGGTCGATGAGCATGACGAGCATGCCGAAAGCGCAGAGAACAAGTTCTGGCGCGATGCGGTAGAGATCCTGGAGCGGAGGAAACATTACGGCTGAGCCTGCCTTTCGAGTGTGACGGTGCGTAGCGCCAGTTCATGCTGCATTGGCTGCTTGTGGGCGGGCGCAACGTGCTGCGCGCGCGCGTTGTAACTGGCACTGCCGCTGACCTGTTGGAGCAGGGCGTTTGTGGTGGCGTCCATGCGATGAGTGAAGAGCGGCGAAGCCACGCCCATGAACACAATCACGATAGACGCGGTGATCAAGATCAAGCGCTCGCGGGGAGTAGCGTCGGGCAAATTCTGGTTTTTCTCGACGGTAACCTTCTCGAGTGCAACGCGCTGATAGGCCCAGAGCAGATAAACAGCGGAAAGGATTGCGCCTGTGGCGGCCCATGCCGCCCAGCCGGGGTGATGCTCGAATGTGCCAATGAGCACCATGAACTCGCCAATGAAGCCATTGAGCAACGGCAGCGCGAGCGATGAGAGGCACGCAAACAGGAAAAATGCGCAGAGGATGGGCATTGGTTTGGCGAGGCCGCCCAACTCGCTGAATTCGTAAGTGTGGCGACGGTCGTAAATCATTCCGCAGACGAGGAAGAGCATGCCGGTGGAGACGCCGTGATTCAGCATCTGGTAGATGGCGCCTTCCATGGCGGTGGGATTGAAGACAAAAATGCCGAGGACGACGAAGCCCAGGTGACTGACGGATGTGTACGCAACAAGGCGCTTCAAATTGGTTTGGACCATGGCAACCAGCGCGGCGTAGATGATGCCAATGATGGCGAGTGTGGCGATGACGGGGGCGGCGCGATGCGACGCTTGCGGGAAGAGCGGCAAGCAGAAGCGCAACATGCCGTACGTCCCCATTTTCAGCAGCACGCCCGCCAGGATGACAGAGCCGGCCGTTGGCGCTTCCGTATGCGCGTCTGGCAGCCATGTGTGCAACGGGAAGACGGGCACCTTAATGGCGAACGCCAGAATGAAGGCGAGGAAAAGAAGGAGCTCCGAATGCCAGGAAAGCATAATTTGCCCGTTGTGGAGCATGCTGACGATTGTCGGTAAGTCAAAAGTGGGATTTCCTGCCTCGCCGCTGAGATGAAAAAGCCAGAGGATGCCGACGAGCATCAGGATCGAGCCCAGCATGGTGTACAGAATGAATTTCAGCGCTGCGTAGACCTTGCGGCCGTGGCCCCAGATGCCGATGAGGAAATACATGGGAATGAGCATCACTTCCCAGAAAACGAAGAAGAGGAATAAATCGAGCGCGCAGAAAACGCCGACCATGCCCATTTCGAGAACGAGGAGCATGGCGAAGAATTCCTTGACGTGATCGTGAATGCTGTTCCACGAGCAGAGAACGGCGAGCGGCGTGAGGAACGTGGTGAGCAGGATAAGGAACAAGCTGATGCCGTCGATGCCCATGTGATAGTGAATGTGGAGGCTGGGAATCCAGGCGTAAGATTCTTCGAATTGATAGCCGCCAATTGAAAGATCAAAGCCGCGCAACAGGAACAGCGACATGATGAATTCGACGACAGACGCGAAGAGAGTGAAGCGGCGAATCCAAACATGATCGTCGCCGCTGAGCAAAAGCAGGGTAAAAGTCCCCATAAGAGGGAAAAACGTGAGGACCGTCAGTAAATAGTTGTGACCCGCCACGCTAGCGCACCATCCAGACGAAAAATACGGTGACGGCGACAGCTCCGATGACGACCCAGGCAGCGTAACTGCGCGTGTTGCCGCTTTGCATGCGACGCAAGCCGCTGCCGCTTTCGCGCGAGAGGAATGCCAGGCCGTTCACCGTGCCGTCAATGAGACCGACATCGATTACTTTCCATAGGACATTTCGCGAAAGCCAGATGAGCGGGCCGATGATGACCGCGCCGTAAAGCTCGTCGACGTAGTATTTGTTGAGAAGCAGCTTGTAAAGAGGTCCGAAAGCATTCGCGAGCTTGTTGGGAAGCGCAGGCTTGCGAATGTACAAGTACCAGGCGATCAGGAAGCCAATGAAAGCGATACCGACTGCGACAGCTGCCATCGTGAGCTCGAGCGAATGCGGTGGCTCGGTCCAGGACGGATGCAGTTTGGCCGCGAGAGCCGTGGAAGAGGCAAAAACGGGATCGAGGAAGCCTTGGAAATAATCCTTGCCGCCCCAATAAGTCGGGAGGACGAACCAGCCTCCGATGACGGAGAGAATCGCAAGAATCACGAGCGGCGCGAGCATTATTTTTGGCGACTCGTGCACGTGGACGTGATGCTCGTCGTAACGCGGCTTGCCGTAAAACGTCAGGAAAATCAGCCGGAACATGTAACAAGCCGTCAGGAGCGCGGCGACGATGCCCACTACGTAAAGTGCCATGTTGGCATTGGGACCGGCGTATGCGTCGAAGAGAATCTCGTCCTTGCTGAAGAATCCGGCGAAAAGAGGCGCGCCGGAAATGGCCAGCGTGGCGACGAGCATGGTTCCGAAGGTCCAGGGGATTTTTTTGCGCAGGCCGCCCATGTGCTGCATGTCCTGCTGGCCCCCCATGGCGTGAATCACACTGCCCGCGGCGAGGAAGAGAAGAGCTTTGAAAAATGCGTGAGTCATCAGGTGGAAAATTCCCGCAGCGTATGCGCCGACTCCGCAGGCCAGGAACATGTAGCCGAGTTGCGAGATGGTGGAATAGGCGAGGACTTTCTTGATGTCGTTCTGCGCCAGGCCGATCGTGGCTGCGTAAAGAGCAGTGGCGCCGCCGATGATGGCGACGGCGAGCATGGCGGCGGGCGCGTGGCTGAAGAGTACGTTCATGCGCGCGACCATGTAAACGCCGGCGGTGACCATGGTTGCGGCGTGAATCAGCGCGCTGACGGGCGTGGGGCCTTCCATAGCGTCGGGCAGCCAGACGTATAGCGGAAGCTGCGCGGATTTTCCGACCGCGCCAGCGAGCAACAATAAGCAAATCGAAGTGAGCACGCCCCATTGGTGCATGCCTTCGACGGGCATGTTGGCGGCGGTGGCGAACATTGTTCTGTAATCAATCGAGCCGAAAGTCCAAAAAGCCATCAAGATGCCGAGTGTGAAGCCGAAGTCGCCGATGCGCGTAGTGATGAATGCTTTCTTGCCTGCGTCGGCGGCCGATTTTTTCTGGAAGAAGAAGCTGATGAGCAGGTAGCTGCACAGGCCCACGCCCTCCCAGCCGACGAACATAAGGACGAGGTTCGCGGCCATCACGAGGGTGAGCATGAAGAACATGAAGAGGTTCATTTCGGCGAAGAAGCGGTAATAGCCTTCCTCATGCGCCATATAGCCCACGGAATAAATATGGATGAGCATGCCGACGAAAGTGACGACGCCGAGCATGACGATGGTGAGCTGGTCGACTTGCAGCGCGAAATCAACGCGGAAATTTCCAGCGGTCATCCAGGTGAAATAGTTGCCGACCCATGGAATCTGCGAGGCGCTGAGGCTGAAAAATTCGCGCGCCAGTTCGCAATACGAAAGGAAGGCAAGGACGACGAAGCCGACACTGGAGATGTTGACGTACTTCTGCGGCCAGTGACGGCCGGCGAGGAGCGTCAGCATCGAGCCTGCGAGCGGCAGGGCCAGGATGATCCAGAGATGATTGAGTATGAACATTCGTTCCTTAAAAAGTCCGCCTAGAAATTTCGCCCAGAACTTCTTTTAGAACTTCATCAAATTCACGTCTTCAACGTTGAGCGATTTCCGGTTGCGCGCAATCACCATGACAATGGCCAGGCCCACGGCGGCTTCGGCCGCGGCCACGACAATCACAAAGAAAACAAAAATCAAGCCGTCGAGTTGATTGAATTCGCGGCTGAAGGCCACGAACGCGAGATTCACGGCGTTGAGCATCAGCTCGATGGCCATGAAAATCGTGATGATGTTGCGCTTGAAAACAAATCCGACGACGCCCAAGCCGAAAAGCACGGCGCTTAATATCAGGTAATAGGATATTGGGATCATCGCTAAGACTCCCTCTTGGCGAGCACGAGCGCGCCCAGGACGGCGATGAGAATCAGGATCGACGTGAGCTCAAAGGGCAGCACGAACTCGGTGAACAGTTTCATGGAAAGCTGTTGCGTCAACTGGGGATCGGGCGCGGCAGCGGCGCTCGTTGCCGCAGCTCTACCGCCATACTCGCGGAAAAGCGAATAGGCCATCTCGACGAGGAAAAACACTCCCAGCGGCAGGCCGACCCACTTGGCGAGGCGGCTGACGTTTGTGCGCACTTCTTCTCCGGCGTTGAGCAGCATGATAACGAAGACGAAGAGCACCATGATGGCGCCCGCGTAGACGAGAATTTGGATGGCGGCGATGAAGGCCGCGCCGAGCAGCAAATAGAGGATCGCGAGAGAAATCATCACCAGAACGAGCGCCAGCGCGCTGTGCACCGGCTCGCGCGCGAGAATAAGCGCGAGCGCGCCCGCAATCGCCATCACGCCACACGCAATGAACACGGCCATCGCGATGTTCATCAGCGCAACCTCAGGACGACGACAAGGCTCGTGACGACCAAGTTGATCAGTGACAACGGCAGCAGGAATTTCCAGCCGAATGACATGAGCTGGTCATAACGGAAACGGGGCAGTGTGCCGCGTGCCCAAACATAGAAGAAAAGCAAAAAGAAAACTTTGGCGATAAACCAGAAAGGTCCTTGGATTACGGGCATGACGGCCGCGAATGTACAGAGGTAACCGACGCCCAGGCAGACGATTCCCAGGACAGGGAAGACAAGCTTTGCGCTTAATTGCACGCCGCGCAGCCCGCCGACGATGAGGCCGATTCCGGCAATGGTCAGGCACGCGGCAGGGAGATAGAGCTGCCAGCGCCATACACCCGTCTCCGGAAAAGGAGAGAGCCAGCCACCGAGGAAGAGCAGGGTCGCGAGGCAGGAGACCGTGATCATATTCGCGTATTCGGCCATGAAAAACATGGCAAACTTGAAACTCGAGTACTCGGTGTGAAAACCAGCGACAAGTTCCGTTTCGGCTTCGGGCAAATCGAAAGGAACCCGATTGGTTTCCGCGATGGCCGCCGTTAAATAGCAAATGAATCCGAGGATCTGCGGGAAGATGAGCCACTTCGGTAGAAAATGAAACCAGTGGCCGGACTGGCCGCCAACGATGTCGTAAAAATCAAATGAGCCGGCAATGAGCAAAACGCCGACTACGGAAAGCGTGAGAGAGACTTCGTAACTGATCATTTGCGCGGAGCTGCGCAGGCCGCCCATCAGCGGATATTTGCTGTTCGACGACCATCCGGCGAGCACCACGGCATAAATGCCGATGGAGCTGATGGCGAAAAGCAGAATCAGCGCGACGTTGCTGTGAGAAATGACGAGCTGAGTCGGCTGGCCGAGAATGGAGATTGTCGCCGGGCCAATGGGAATCAGCGCCAGAGTGGTGAGCGCCAAGGCCAGTGCGAGAAACGGCGCGAGGACGTAGGAAAGCTTGTCCGCGGCGGGCGGAACGATGTCTTCCTTGAAAAGGAACTTGATGCCGTCAGCGAGCGGCTGCAACAGGCCGTGCGGGCCGACCCAATACGGGCCCCAACGCGACTGAATGCGGGCGACGACCTTTCGCTCGAACCAGGTGAGGTAGGCGAGCGCCGTCATCACGACAAATAGCGCGATGCCGATTTTAATTAGCGAGACCACCAGGACTGGGTGGTGGGTGACGAACTCCACGGTCTTTCCTTGGACTCTTTGGTTGAGTTGAGTTTCGAACAGTAACGCCCCAGGGTTCCGCTTGTAAACAAATCGTCCTGCGAAGAGAAGACCAAATCCGCTGCCACATCGTAAGAGCTTTCCGCCGCAGCCGGCGCGGATGTGGCTTGCTCCGTGCCTCCGGTAAGCAGGCCAGCGACGGAAACATCGTAACCGCGCACATTCTGGCGAATTTCTTCGAGAACTGCTTCAGGCGTGCGGTGCTTCATCGGCGCGCCGAGGCCGAGCTGCGCAAGCTGGTGAATCAAAATGCGCAGCAAATCGAAATCGCTGCGCGGGCCTTGCGCATCCACGGCGCGGCGCACCATCTGCATCTCGCCAGCCGTGTTGGTGAGGGTGCCGTCTTTTTCGTATGTTGACGCAGCGGGCAAAATCACGTCAGCGCGCTGCGCCGTTTCCGTCATGAACATATCCTGCACGACGAGAAGATCGAGGCCGGCGATTTTATCCGGGGCTTTCACGCCGAAGGTCTTCAGCGGATTGGCGCCCACGACGTACAGCGCTGTGAGCTTTCCGTCGAGCGCGGCCTGCATCATTTGGCGCGCGTTCATTCCCGGCTTGGCAGGGATGTCCCTGCCCCACAGCTTGCTCCAGCGGCCGCGCTCGTTTGCGTCAGAGAGCGGCGCATAGCCGGGCAGGCGGTCCGGAAATACGCCCATATCAGCAGCGCCGCGTGAATTGGAATAATCACCGAGCGCCATGTAACGCGTCTGACCAGAAAGACTGGAGCCGAATTTCACCAAATCGCGCAGCGCAGTGCCGCGGACGTTTGCGCCAAACAGGATGATGACGTCCTTTTCCTTGGCGAGCGATTCCTCGAGCTTGGCGAGTTCGCCGGTGATTTTGCCGTCGAGATCGCCGCTGCCCGTGGCGAGCCAGCTCACGGCGCGCCCTTCTGCCCCGGCGGGGACTTCAATGGTTTGCGCGGCTTGGCGATGAAGCTTCAGCGGGCCAGCGTTGATGATGTACAAGTGCGCGGCGTGGTGGCGCACGGCGGAACGAATCTGCCAGGCGACGAGCGGATTTTGCTGCGTCGCGTCATTGCCAATTAGGACGATGGCGCTCGTGCTGTCGATTTGCGCCATGGTCGCCATGGAGTCTTTCGCTTTGGCGCCAAGCGCGGTTGCCAGGCCGGCGTAGTCGGCGGTGCGATGATGGTCAATGTTGTTTGTGCCGAGCGTCGAGCGCGCGAAACGATTCAGAAGATAGTTTTCCTCGTTCGTGGTGTGGTTCGAGCCAATCACGCCGATGGCCGCGGGGCCGTGCGCGTCATGCGCCCGCTTCAGGCGCATGACGATTTCCTCGATCGCCTCTTCCCAGCTTGCGGGCTCGAGCGTGCTGCCTTTGCGGACAAGCGGCTGGCGAATGCGCTCGGCGCTTGTGGTGAAGTCGTAACCGAAGCGCCCCTTGGCGCACAAAAATTCGCCATTGATTCCGGAATGGTCGCGATTGTTGGCGCGCAGGATTTCGTTGTTGCGAATCGAGAGCGTGGTCTTGCAGCCATTGGAGCAATGGGCGCACGCCGTGCCGAAATATTTCATCTCCCACGGCCGCGTTTGATAGCGATACGTGCCGCTGGTGAGCGCGCCGACGGGGCAGATGTCAATGCACATGCCACATTCTTCGCAAGCCAGCTGGCCCGATTCGTTGGGAATGATGACGGAAGTGACGCCGCGCGCGCCGACGCCGAGAGCCTTCACGTCCATGCCTTCATCGCACACGCGCACGCAGCGGAAACACAAAATGCAACGCGGAGCGTCGTAATAAACGATGGGCGACCACTTTTCCTCGGGATAATGCAGCTTCTCCTCGATGAAACGGCTGTGGTCGATGCCGTAGGTGAACGTCATGTCCTGCAATTCGCATTCGCCACCCTTGTCGCAAACGGGGCAGTCGAGGGGATGATTGGTGAGAACGAATTCGAGCATGTCCTTGCGTGCTTTGTGAACCGCGGGCGTATCGGCGTGAACGACCATGCCGTCTTCCGCGACGAGCGTGCACGCAGTGGCCAGCTTGCGCTGCTTCTCGACTTCAACGAGGCACATGCGACAAGCGGCCTGAAGCGCGAGTCCGGGGTAATAGCAAAACGACGGGATCTCGATGCCCGCTTGCTTCGCCGCTTCAATAACGAGCGTGCCGGCGGGTACTTCCAGCTTCTGGCCGTTAAGTGTGAAGCTGATCAGTTTTGTTTCCGTTTCCGCCATAATTCCTTTGCAATATTCCTCGCCAGTTTTTTCCTACCAGCCTAGCGCGCCATTGCCAGAACGTCCGCCGGCTTGTGCAAACACTTACCCCGCAGATGGTCTTCAAATTCGTTGCGCCATTTGCGCACGATGCTCATCGTTGGGAGCGCAGCGGCATCGCCCAGGGCGCAGAGAGTATTCCCGAGTATGTTTTGCGAAACTTCGTCGATGAGCTGGATATCTTCCGGGCGCCCGCCGCCTTCGTGGAACCGGTCGAGCATCTTGCGTAGCCACGCGGTTCCTTCGCGACACGGAATGCACCAGCCGCAGGATTCGTGCGCGTAAAAGTGCATAATGCGGCGCGCTACGTCAACCATGCACGTGTCTTCGTCCATAACCACTAGCCCCCCCGAGCCGAGCATGGAGCCGATTTTCGCGACGGAATCGTAGTCCATTGCTACATCGCATTCAGAGGCGTTGAGCAGGGGGCAGGACGTACCTCCGGGAAGCACGGCTTTCAGTTTTTTGCCGTTCGCGACGCCGCCGGCGACTTCGTTAATCATGCGATTCAGATTGAAGCCGAGCGGAAGTTCGTAAATTCCCGGACGATTGATGTGGCCTGAAATCGAATAGAGACGCGTGCCGCCGTTCTTGGGCACGCCGAGACTCGAGTACCAATCGCCGCCCTTGCGAATGATGAGCGGCACAGTGCTGAGAGTTTCGACGTTGTTGACGACGGTCGGGCATTGATACAGCCCGGCCACGGCAGGGAACGGAGGTTTGATGCGTGGATAGCCGCGCTTGCCTTCGAGTGATTCGAGAAGGGCGGTCTCTTCGCCACATTCGTACGCGCCTGCGCCCGTGTGCGTGCAAAGTTCAAAGTCGAATCCGGTGCCAAGGATATTTTTGCCGAGATAGCCGGCTTTGTAGGCTTCGTTGATTGCAACGTCGAGAATATCCAAAATGTAGCGATACTCGCCGCGGACGTAGATATATCCCTGATGCGAGCCGATCGCTTTTCCGGCAATTACCGTGCCTTCGATCAGGGCGTGCGGGTCCATTTCCATCAGCGGACGATCTTTGCTTGTACCGGGCTCGCTTTCGTCGGCATTGGCGGCAATGTATTTTGGCTTCGGAGAATTTTTGGGGACGAATGACCATTTCATTCCGGTGGGGAAGCCGGCACCGCCGCGTCCGCGCAGATTCGACTTTTTCATCTCGTCGATGATCTGGTCGGCGGTCATTTCCTTGAGCGCCTTTTCGAGCGCCTGATAGCCCTCCAGTTCGCGATAGACTTTCAACGTGCGCGAATCGCGGACGCCAAACCGCTGGCTGATTACGCGATTTTCGCCTGGCGCAGGCTCGTGGAGCGAACCGGAGATGAAGGGCACGGGAGCAGCCCTTTTGCCGGCAGCGAATTGATCGAGGATTGTGTCCACTTTTTCGGGCGTGAGATTCTCGTAGAAATCGTAATTGACCTGCATCGCAGGAGCGCCCGAGCACGCGCCAATGCATTCCACTTCTTCGAGCGAGAAAATGCCGTTGGGGGTCGTCTGACGATTGCCGATGCCGAGGCGCTTTTCGACGTGCGCCAATATCTCGAAGCCACCGCGAAGCTGACACGAAGTATTGGTGCAGACCTGAACGTGATTTTTTCCGGCGGGCTTGCGGCGCAGCATCGAGTAATAGGATAGCGTCTCGGTGACTTCGGTGCTGTTGAGTTGCAGGCGGCGCGCAATTTCATCGAGGATTTCGTCGCTCAAGTGGCCGTATTCGTCCTGCGCGTACATCATCATGGGGATCAGCGCGGAACGCTTGACGGGATAGCGCCCGACGAGCTGGTTGAATTTGGCGTCAAGCTGGGCAGGAACTTGCATCAGCGGTCCACTTCTCCCAGAACAATGTCGATCGTGCCGATGCTGGCGACCACGTCGGCGATCAGCTTGCCGACCACCAGATGCGGCAACGCTTGCAGGTTGACGAACGACGGTGCGCGCATTTTCACGCGATAGGGCCGATTGGAGCCGTCGCTGACCACGAAAAAGCCAACTTCGCCGCGAGGCGATTCGATCGCTTGATAGACTTCGCCCGGTGGCGGCGTGATGCCTTCGGTCCAAATCTTGAAGTGGTAAATCAGGCCCTCGATGGAGGTCTTCATTTCCTCGCGCGACGGCGGGACCAGGCCACGAACTTCAGCGCGGAAAGGCCCTTGCGATGGAATTTTTTTAATGGCCTGCTTGCAGATTTTGGCACTTTCTTTTATTTCCGCGACGCGCACCTGATACCGCGCGTAAACGTCTCCGGCGGTTTGCGTTTGGACTTTGAAGTCAAATTCGTCGTAGCTGGAGTAGGGGAAATACTTGCGGACGTCGTAATCGCTGCCGCTGCCGCGGAGCGACGGGCCCGAGACGGCCATGGCGATGGCGTCGTCGAGCTTAAGCACGCCGACTCCCTGCGTGCGGAGCTTCCAGATGGGATTTTCGGTGAGCAAATCTTCGTATTCGGCGACGTGGCCGGGCAGAGTAGCGAGGAATCGCGAAATCCATTCGAGGTAGCCCGGCGGCGGTTCAAGGGCCAAGCCGCCGATACGGAAATAGCTGGTCATCATGCGCTGGCCGGAGATGGCTTCGAGAATTTTTAGAATTTCCTCGCGCTCGCGGAAGCAATAAAGGAAGACGCTCATCGCGCCGAGGTCGATGGCATGCGTTCCGAGCCAGACGAGGTGCGAAGAAATACGCGTTAGTTCCGTGAGCAGAACGCGAATGTATTGCGCGCGCTTGGGGACTTGGATATCGGCTATCTTTTCAACGGCAAGGCAGTAGCCCAGGTTGTTGGAGAGGTTCGCGAGATAATCGATGCGGTCGGTGAGCGGGATGCACTGCGAATACGTGAGATTCTCGCAGTTTTTCTCGATGCCAGTATGCAGATAGCCGATGATGGGCTCAGCCTTGAGGACGACTTCGCCGTCGAGTTCAAGGATCACGCGGAGCACGCCGTGCGTTGACGGGTGCTGCGGGCCCATGTTGAGAACCATCGTTTTGCTCGGAGGTACGTTTTCGGCGACAGGTATCCCGACGGTCGTGGACATCAGCGATAGCCCTCCACGGGATAGTCCTTGCGGTGAGGGTGGCCTTCCCAGTCATCCGGCATCAAGATGCGGGTCAGATTTGGATGACCTTCGAAGCGGACGCCCATCAGGTCCCAGATTTCGCGCTCGTGCCAGTTGGCGGTAGGCCAGACGGGAATCACGGTGGGAATCACAGCGTCTTTCGAAAGGACTTTCACCTTGATTCGCAGACGCTCGCGATGACTCAGGCTCGTGATGTGATAATTGACCTCGAAGCGCGGCTCGATAGGGAAGCGATCGACAGCGCTAATGTCCGACAGAAATGCAAAATCCAAATCGGGATCGGACTTGAGGAATTCGCAGGCGCTAATCAAGCGGTTGCGTGGCAAAACGACAGTCGTCTCGCCGCGAAAAGAAATTACCTCTGTGATCCCTTGCGGGTCACGTTCTTTCAGTTTGCGGACTGCCAGCGACTCGTTTTGTTGCTCTGATTCCACTCTTATTAGTCCGATTCCGGCGGCCAGGCCTGCTGCAGTCAGGCTACTTCCATTCAAGCGCGCCCTTTTTCCACAAATAAATGTAGCCGACCACCAGGATAGCAATGTACAGCAGCATCTCGACAAAACCGAACATATTCAGCCGCTTGAAAACAATGGCCCAGGGATAGAGGAAAATCGCTTCGATATCGAACAATATGAAAATCATCGCCACCATGTAGAAGTGCACCGAAAAAGGCTCGCGGGCGTCGCCGGTGGGACGGATGCCGCATTCGTAGGGCTGATCCTTCGCGCGAACCTTCAGGTGGCGGCCAACCAGGGAAGAAGCAATAATAAGAACGGCGGCGAGTCCCGCGGCGAGCAGGAACATCAGCAGCAAGGGCGCGTAATTATCGAGGTAGCTTCCGTTCATTTTCAGTGCGCTGCTATAATAGCGGGGCAGGCACGTCTTGGTCAAATGTGTACAGAAAGTTTTTTAGGTTATTTTTGCGTGATGCCATGAGCCGGGGAGGAGTTCCTTCCGATGAGTTTCGGGTTCAACTCAGACGTGAATGTGGGCGGCGAGCTCTGCCACGTTCAGACCGAGGAGCACGGGCAACCGGATTGCCTGATCGAGACGCTGGTTTATCACCGCGGGCGTGTCTTTCACCGGCGGACGTCAAATTACTCGGATTTGTTGGCAGGGCCGGGAATTCCGGAGGAAGCGCTGCGCGAGCGCGTGGAAGCCCAGCATCGGGCCGTGATTGACGCGGTACGCGACGGCGTGATTGCGGTTTCGGCCGCTGCGGAGGGCGGTGTTCGCGCATCTGGCGATGGAATTCGAGTGCGGCTGCGCAATGTGGACTCATGGCTGGCGGCGGGCAAGGCCACGCTGGACGTACAAGTTTTGCGGCGCGGCGGCAGTGAGCCTGTGGCGAATGCGAACGTTGAGGCAAACCTTACCGGAGTGAAGGACGAAGCGCGCTTTTCCGCCACGACCGGAGATGACGGCGTAGCGGAATTGCGTTTTGCGATGCCGCCGCTGGGAGCCAACGGCTCTGAGTTGGTGATTCGAGCTCAATCGGAAGCAGGGAGCGACGAAGTGCGTTACGCGTTGCGCTCCAAGGCGAAACCAACGCCGCCGGAAGTTAAATCCTGACCAACACCCTGAACATTTCCATGCAAGTGATAATTCAAGTTGTGATTAATGGCGAGCCGCGGGAAGTACCCGAGGCCATGAACGTCGTGCAGCTTCTCGCGCATCTTGGAATTGCAGCGGAGCGAGTTGCGATTGAGCGGAATCGCGATATCCTGCCGCGCGCGGCCTGGCAGGAGACTTCCGTGCAGGCTGGCGATTCCTACGAGATTGTTCACTTCGTTGGCGGGGGTCAAATTCCTTCGAGCAAGTGGCCGAGCTTCTTCTTTTTGGTGAGCAGGTAACTGCGGGCGCGGCGCGTCGTGGGCGGCTGGCAGGGAACGCGTTCGGCGACGCGAATTCCTCCGGCTTCCAGTTGCGCGACTTTATCCGGATTATTCGAAAGTAAGCGCACGGCGCGGACTCCGAGAAGCCTTAGCGCTTGCGCGCAGAAACGGTAATCGCGATGGTCGGCCTCAAAGCCGAGTTTGCGATTGGCTTCTACCGTATCCATGCCGCGATCTTGCAATTCGTAAGCCTTCAATTTATTCATCAGGCCGATTCCGCGGCCTTCCTGCGGCAAATATAAAACGATTCCGCAGCGCGCGCGAGATGCGCGTTCGAGGGCCATTTCAAGCTGCGCGCGACAGTCGCACCGCTCGGAGTGAAACACGTCGCCCGTGAGGCATTGCGAATGGATGCGGACGAGCGGCGCGTCTCCGCGCCGAATCTTGCCATGCACCAGCGCGACGGCGCTTTCCGCTCTGCTCGCGCCGTCGATGCCGAGAATCGTGAACTCCCCGTATCGCGTGGGCAATTCCGCGCGCGCCACGATGCGCGGCTTGCTTAGTTTTTCCTTGCGAGCCATTACCGAACCCTTGTGAGAACGTGAAAACAAATCATTATAGCAGTTCTGCTCGCTCAGAAATGTGGGCAGTCAAACGTCAAATCAACGCGGAAGTGACGGCGGAGACTAATTCAGGGATTTCGATGCGGATTTGCGTACCGTTGCCTTCGCGGCTGTGGATGTCCATGCGGAACTGGTCTCCATAGAGCAGGCGCAAACGCTCGCGCACATTGCTGATGCCGATTCCATTGTTGTAGATGCGCGCGAGGCGGTCCGATGAAATTCCCATGCCATTGTCGTCAATGTCGATGGTGAGCCGGCCGTCAACCGCGCGCGTGCGCAGACGGATTTCGCCGCCTTCGAGTTTGGGCGCAAGTCCGTGGCGAATCGCATTCTCGATAATCGGCTGCAACAACATGCTCGGCACAAAGGTATCGAGCGTGCTCTCGTCGACTTCCTTGAAGAATTGCAATTTGTCGCGGCCGAAGCGCGCGACTTCGATGTCGAGATAGTCGTCGATGAAATCGAGTTCGTCGCGGAGCGGCACGAATGTCTCGTGCTTGCGCAACAGTCGACGCAGAATATTCGACAGCTTGATCACCACGATACGCGCCATATCGGGATCGTAGCGGACGAGGGACGAAACCGTATTCAGCGTATTGAATAGGAAATGCGGATTGATTTGGCTGGAGAGGGCGTCCATGCGCGCCTTGAGCAGGAGCTGCTGATTTTGCTCGAGGTTCATCTCGATGCGTGTGTTGTTCCAGATTTTAATGGGCATGGCCACGCACATCACCGTGGCTAAAATAATCAGTGGGACCCAGCGCCAATCAGGATACGCAAGCGTGTACAGCCACTTGCCGTGAACGGCGTAAGCGAGCGCATAGCGGCCTAGTTCAAGCAAAGCGCACGCGCCCAAGGGCAGCATGGCCCAGTTCACTTGGCCGTACCGCGCGAGCCGCCAGAGAGATTTGGGAATGTTCAGAAAGAGGAACGGGCCAAAATGCCAAACGTCTTCTTTGTTGGGCATGCCTTGACGAATGACCCCGGCGAGCAAACCGACGAGCGCGGCCAGCGGAGTGGCGATCCATTCGTGATTGCCGAATGCGGGCAGACTGAGCATGGAACCGCCAAGCAGTCCGACCATTCGGCCTCCGAGCAATCCCAGCAAAAACGAACCGGGAAGGATGAGGTCGAAAAAACGGTAGCCAACGAGACGCAGCACCACGCCGAGTGCCAGCGGTGGCGTCAGAAAAAGCAGCAGGAGGACTTTTTGGTCTGAGTCGCGCGTCTCGTTGAATAGAACGCGGCGAAATCTAGCGAAGCGCACCAGCAAGGCGGCCAGCGAAGCCGAAAAGCCGACCTGCAAAATCAGCGAGAAGAGCAGTTCTTTTTGGGTGCCGAGGGGTTCCATGGGACTTGCGTTCAAGTTAGCCAATCCGCGCGGGGAAGTAAAGCCCGCATCGCCGGATAATGAAAGCGACCTATTTTGGCCGATGGGATTTGTCCAGGCCGACGGAGAACGTCATCAGGGCTTTCGCGACGAGTTTGCCATGGTTGTCGCGGACGTCGCATTCGACTACTGCGAGATATTTTCCCAAGCGGATGACGCGCGCTTCGGCAAAGATCGTGCCGCCGTGAACGGGTTCGAGAAAATTAATCTTCATCTCAACCGTAGCGGTGCGCGAGCCGGGCGGCAGAGACAAATAGGTCGCGAGACCGCCCGCTGTGTCCGCAATCGAAGCGAGCACGCCGCCATGTACGACGCCGTGAATCTGCTTGTGCCGGGGCAGTACTTTCATTTTCAGGACGGCGCTTCCGGGCGCAGCTCCGGCGAGACGAAAGCCGAATTGGCGCGCGGTGTTGCTGAATTGGAAGCGGCGTCCGAGCGCGGTGATGGTGAGAGGTTTGACGGTCTCTTCTCTCGGAACTGTTTTCCCGCGCCGCATGTCAGTTCGCCGTAACTCCACCGTCGAGGGGAATCGCGACGCCGGTCATCCATGTCGATTCATCCGAGGCGAGGTACAAAGCGAGTTCGGCAATATCCTCCGGACGTCCGAGGCGGCCTACGGGAATTTGCGATTCGCGCAAACGGCGGTACGCGGCGGGATCCGTTGCGCGAGAAATCGCGCCAAGCGCCATTTCCGTTTCCACTAGGGCGGGGCAGATGCAATTCACGCGAATATTTTCGTGCGCATGGTCGAGCGCCATGGCCTTGGTGAGGAGCGTGACGCCGCCTTTCGAAGCACAGTACGCGGCGCGCTGTTTGAGTGCCACGATGCCTAGATACGAGCCGATGTTGATTATCGAGCCGCCGCCTGCTCGCCGAAGAGCAGGAATGCCTGCGCGCGACATTAGAAACGTGCCGGTAAGGTTGACGGAGATGACGCGATTCCAGTCATCATCGGATGTTTCCTCGACAGTGCCAACGTGGACCGTGCCCGCATTGTTGACGATAATATTCAAGTTCCCGAATCGCTGCTCAACGGCGCGCACGGCATGTTCGGCGGAGGCTTTGTCGGTGACGTCGCATTCGACAGCCAGCGCTTCGCCGCCGGCGGCGGTAATTTCGCGCGCGACTGCTTCGAGTTTGGCGCGCCTCCTCGCGGCGAGAGCGACTTTCGCGCCTTCGCGCGCAAACGTAAGCGCGCAGGCCCGGCCAATGCCGGTCCCAGCACCGGTGAGGATGGCCACTTTCCCGGAAACTCGCTGCATCGCGGGCATGTCCCGTTACGTCTAAACTAAAGACGAGAGTTTGCGAATCTAGCATTGCGCGTCTGCGATTCGCAAGCGGCGCGCCGCACATTTCGAGGGTTCTGATGAAAATTGGCATCACATGCTATCCGACGTATGGCGGTTCGGGAGTTGTCGCCACCGAACTGGGCATGGAACTGGCCGCGCGCGGGCACGAGATACATTTCATCAGTTACGCGATGCCGACACGACTCAACCCGGCGCACGAGCGCATTTATTTCCACGAAGTGGAGACGACGACGTACCCGCTGTTCGATCATCCGCCGTACACGTTGGCGCTGGCGGTGAAAATGGCGGAAGTTGCGGAATCCGCGCCGCTCGATCTGCTCCATGTGCATTACGCGATTCCGCATTCGGTGAGCGCGCTGTTGGCGCGCGAGATGTCCGTGCCGCGCCGTTTGCCATTTATTACCACTCTGCACGGAACGGACATCACGCTCGTCGGCAATGACCGCAGTTATCTGCCGATAACGCGATTTTCGATCGAAAAGAGCGACGGAGTGACGGCGATTTCAGAGTACCTGCGCGAACGCACAGTTCAGGAGTTCGATATTCACCGGCCTATTGAAGTGATTCGCAATTTTGTGAATTGCGATCTTTATTGCCGCTCCGAAGATCGAAGTCTGCGCAACGATTGGGCGCCGAATGGCGAGCCGGTTATGATGCATCTGTCGAATTTTCGTCCCGTGAAGCGCGTCACCGACGTAATCGAGATTTTTGCGCTGGTGCGCGCGAAAATGCCCGCGAAGCTGGTGATGATTGGCGATGGCCCGGACCGCGGCGCCGCCGAGCATCTTGTGAGACAGAAAAAACTGGGGCGCGATGTTTTTTTTCTCGGCAAACAAGCGCGCATTCAGGATTTTCTGGGAGTGGCGGATCTTTTTATGCTTCCTTCGGACTTGGAATCGTTTGGCCTGGCGGCGCTGGAAGCGATGGCGTGCGAAGTCCCCGTGGTGGCAACGAACGTCGGCGGCGTGCCGGAGGTGGTAACGCACGGCGTGGATGGTTTTCTCGTTGCGCCTCGTGACGTTGCCGGCGCGGCGAAATATGCCAGTGAGATTCTGTCGCGCGCGGATCGCGGCCGCGAAATGGGTAGGCAGGCGCGCATCAACGCACGAAAGAAATTCTGCTCGAACGACGTGATTCCTCTCTACGAAGCGTATTACCAGCGCGTGCTTGAAGCGTCTTCCGCCGCCCGCGCGTAAATGTTTGCCTGAATTTTCCGTCTTGATGCCGCGAGTGCGGGTGGTGCGCGCCCGTTGGGGCGGTTCCATGGATTTCTACTGCAGTGAGGAAACAGGGCGAAGTGAATCAATGACGCAGTTGATGTCTGCCTGAGAGATCACGCCTGTCTGAGCGGATTTGGAAGTGAAAAGAAGGCGTATTTGCTGGTCATGCGGATCGAAAAGACGCACGATGACAATGTGTTCGCGCGCGGGATCCCCGAACTGCAATGCGCGGTCGTTTCCCGCCTTGAAAGTATAAATTGTTTTTGCTCCCTCGGACCCGAACGCGAGCTTCCATTGCAGCAGAGTGCTGACGCGAACGGCGTGGTCCCGTGACATAAAGGGCGAAATGGCCGCCGGGGAAGCGCCATAGACTGCCAAATATAGCGCATAGTTATTTGGGAAAATATCCGTCCCAAAAACAGCCTGGTATTGCCGATAGGTCTGCGGATTACCGGCACGTATGCTGTCTACAATATTTTTCTCGCCTTCGGGATTGAAGAAGACCAGCACAGCGCCAGATTTGAAATCGATTTGCGAGCGGTCGTTTTGCGCGTCCTGCTTGGCGATGCCTTTCCACGGCGCGGCGAACTGAAATCCGTAGAAGGAGAGGTCCTTCTCTTGAATCGGGGACGCAACAGCGGAGGACAGGGGTTGAGGAACGTCCCGAAGGAAAGGCGCTGAGGCCGCCCAGTGGTGCGCTTCAAAGTAGATCAGGGTTTGCAGGCCGAAAAGCAGCACATAACAACCAATGACCAGGGTAACTAGCGCCAGTATGACAGTGGCGCGCGCGGATTCTTTTTTCTCGGCCATAGGCGTCGAGATGCGAATCTAACAGGCTCGACGCCAGAGTGCAAACCTCGCAAAAATGGGTTTGACCGCTATCCCCGAAAGGGAGCGCCGGAATTAGCTCTCGTGGCTGCCGTTTCCGTTGCCATTTCCGCCATGCGCTGCTTCGTCGCCATCTTTATAGAGGTATCTGATGGAGTGCTTGTAAACGAGCAGGTTCGGACTGCCGAAGCGGGTGAGCTTGATGCAATCCTGGTCATACCATTCGACGATGCCGCGCAGCACTTCGCCATCGGTCAAGACAACAGCAACAGGCGTGTGTGCCTGCATTTGCTTGACGTAGTAGAAGCTTTCGGCATGCGTCTGCTCCGGCGGAGCCGGTTTTTTACGCGGCGCGGGACCCTGAGGCTCGTGCGTTGCGCGCGGCGGGTATTGGTCTTTCACATCCGTGAGAGTAGGACGGAATAGTTTGCGATTCACGATGATGGCTCCTTGCATTCTACCGCTGTACCTATATGACTGCGAAGACCCCAAGAGGGTTTCCAATAATTTGAAAAAAATTTTAGCGACACGATCCGGTGACGCAATCAGTGATTTCCAAGGGCTACGGCTAACGCATCGAGCCCAAGCTGCCGGCCAACGTTTCTTCGCAACCGGCCATCCAGACGATCCAAGCTGTCCGCGGCCCGCGCTACCCATCTATCTGTGATGCCCGCCAGGCGCTCAAGCTCATCTCGCAAATCTGGATTACGCGGCACGAAATTCGTTGGGCTATGGGACAACTCAAGCAGATCTGCTAAAAGACTATAGAACAGCGGGAGGAGATTTTCAAACGATTCTGATTCGTTTTTGGCGAGGCGCGCCGTGGCCGCAAAGATCGCGCGGTAAGATTTGCCGGCAGCTGCATCAGCAATCAGATGCAGAACCTCCCGGCGGATGCGCGTGGATTCGACCAAGTCCAGTCCTAATGCTACGCCGGGACAACCGTCGCCAAGCTGTGCCGCGAGCTTGCGCTCAGGCGCTTTCCAGTCGGTGCGCTCCTTGAGAAAATCTTGGATTTTCTCTGAAGGCACGGGAGCGAACCAGAAGGTGAGGCACCGGGAGCGGATCGTCGGCAGCAGGGAATCGACGCGCGGAGCGAGAAGAATCAGCGTGGCGCTCTCGGGGGGCTCTTCGAGAATTTTGAGGAAGACGTCCGCGTCGTTCCAGCGCATTGTATCAGCGCCATCGAGAATAAAAACCCGACGGCGGCCCTGCGGCCGGAAATACGCAGCGCGTTGCACGGCGCGGAGTTGGCCCATGCGAATCATGGGTCGCACAACGGGATTTTTCCGGCGGACAGGATCGGGGACGATGGTCCACACATCGGGGTGAGTTTCCAGGATCAGCGGCATGCGCTCGACCGTGGCGGCGTCGGGATTTTCGCCGCGCTCTGCGAGGCCTTGCCCGATCAGCTCCGCTGGATTGGCCAGCCGCGCGATTTTAAGGCACGTTGCGCATTCGCCGCAAAAATCATCGCGGATTCTTTCGCAGTTCGCCGCCTGGGCGAACATCCGCGCAAGTGTGAATTTGCCGACGCCGCGCGGACCGACAAAGAGCAAAGCGCTCGGTACGTGTTCGCGGCCGAGCATGACGCGCAGTGCGGAGACAATTCGTTCGTTGCCGAGAAAGTCGCTGAAACCCATCACGACTTGCCGAAACGCCGCGACGTTCGCAGAACGTGGCTTTCGACAACCTCCATAACTTCACGATGGATCACTTCCGGAGCAAGCATCTCGCCGTTTCGTTTTTCCATGCAGTCGATAGCGTGCCATTTTCGCCGCGTGGCCAAGCGGCCATAAACGCTCGCCGCAGCTTCCAGATGCGCTAGGTTTGCTTCCTGTAAATCGTGCCGGCGGCGCGTATAGCCTCGCGTGTTTTTTCTTCCGACCATCGTCTGGGCTTTCGCGGGCGGCAGGCGCAAATAAATCACGATATCCTCGCGCGGCAGGCCGTAGACGCCATATTCGAGTTGCTCGAGCCAGCGCAAAAACTCCGGTAACTGCTGCCGCGGAACGCGCGCGCCTTGATGCGCGAGATTCGAGCCGATGTAACGGTCCGCAAGAACCATTTTGCCTTGCGCGAGGTTTTCTTCAAGCTGTAATTTGTTTTCCAGCCTGTCGCCCGCATAGAGCAGCGCCGAAAAATGCACATCGACCTCCGACAAGCCGCCAAATTCGCCGTTGAGATAACGGGCAACCATGCGGCCGAAGAAGCCGCCATAGTTTGGAAAACTGATGGTGACGTGCGCGACGCCCCGGCTGCGAAGCGCGCGCGAGAGCATCTCGAGTTGTGTGCGCTTACCGGAGCCATCGATTCCTTCGAGCGCGATGAATTTCCCGCGGGCAGGCATCAGAGTGGCGGACAGTCTAACATATTCGACAACTCGTTCTGTTACGCGCGCTAATGCGAAAAGGTACACGGATTGGGCGTGCTAGAATGCGTCATGCCTCGCGCAACCTCGATCGCCTCGAACATCGAACAGATTCGCGAACGCATCGCGCGCGCGGCGACTCGAGCGGATCGGCGGCCGGAAGAAATTGTGCTGGTGGCCGCTGCTAAAACGGTTTCCGCGGAAGCGATTCGCGCGGCCTATGAGGCGGGCGTGCGCGCGTTCGGAGAAAATCGCGTCCAGGAGTGGGAGGAGAAGCAGCCACAGCTCACGGACCTGCAGGCAAGCTGGCATTTGATCGGGCATTTGCAGAGCAATAAAGCGCGTCGAGCCACGCGCCTGTTTGACTGGATCGATTCCGTCGACGATGCAGCGCTGGCGCTGAAACTTGACGACGCGGCAGGCGAAACAAACGAATGGTTGGCGGTGATGATCGAGGTGCAGCTTGACCCCGCCGAAAAGAAATCCGGCGTTGCACAGCCTGAGCTCCCGGCGCTCGCGGATGCGATCGTGCAGATGCCGCATCTGCAGCTTCGCGGATTGATGACCATCCCGCCATTCTGCGAAGATCCGCGGGACGCGCGTCCCTATTTTCGGCGGCTGCGGCGGCTGCGCGACGATCTCGAAAAGCAACTGGATCGGTCGTTTCCGGAGCTATCGATGGGCATGAGCCATGATTTTGAAATCGCCATCGAAGAAGGCGCAACGCAGGTGCGCTTGGGGACTGCGATTTTCGGCGAGCGCGCGAAAGAATGAATGCAAAGCAATTATTGACGTGACTGCACGCAATGGGCGGTCATTTTCTTTGTGCGTGTTGTGCCTAGGCCGCGATTCGATTGACGATGAATTTCAGGGTGCATCGAAGGCACCCGTTACGGCACCGCACTGATGACTGGTGCGAATTGCATGCGATCGACGCGGTACGCCGCATCCGTGCAGAGCGTTTGAATGTGCCCGTCTCGACTGTTAAGATTCTGCCCGGCGAGAAGGCCCGAATAAAGCGCGCGAAAATGCGTGGCATTACGTCGGCACAAATTCAGGCGCTCGCATAGGACTCCACGTACTCGAGGAAGAGAGAGAACATGCCCGACCTCAAAGCAATTCAAGCTGAACTTCGCGCGCAGAAACTCGATGGCTGGCTGTTTTACGATCATCATCATCGCGATCCGATCGCCGCACGCGTCCTCGGGCTCGCATCGAACGGAATGGCGACGCGCCGATGGTTTTATTTTGTTCCGTCGCGAGGCACGCCGGGAAAACTCGTTCATCGCATCGAAGCGAAGCAACTCGACAGCCTTCCCGGCCGCAAAATCGAATATTCGGGATGGGAGGAGCTCCACAAAGGGCTCGGCAAAATGATTCGCGGCTCGAAAGCGATTGCGATGCAATATTCGCCACAAAATAACATTCCTTATATCGGATTGGTCGACGCGGGAACGATCGAGCTGGTACGGAAACTGGGCGCGAAAGTGGTCAGCTCCGCGGACCTGGTGCAGAAGTTCGAGGCGGCTTGGACGCCCGCGCAAGTCGAGTCGCACAAGGAGGCCGGACGAATCGTGGATCGCGTGACGCAAGAGGCTTTTGCGCGCGCGGGGTCATTTGTGCGCGAGAATAAATCGCTGACGGAATTCGAATTGCAGCAGTGGATGGTGGCGCAGTTCCGCGCGAATTCGGTAGTGGCTGATTCGGCTCCCAACGTTTCGGTCGGCGCGCACGCGGGAGATCCGCATTACGAGCCCAAGGCGACGGGCAGTTTTCTGATCCGCAAAGGCGATCTGATGCTGCTCGATGTTTGGGGGAAAATGGACCGTCCGGGCAGCGTTTTTTACGACATCACGTGGATGGGATACCTTGGGGATTCCGTGCCCGCGAAATTCACGAGGATTTTTCATATCGTAAGGGAGGCGCGCGACGCGGCCATCGAATTCGTGAAGCATTCTGTTTCCTCGGGGCGTACCACCTACGGATGGGAAGTGGATCGGGCCGCGCGCAGCGTGATTCGCAAAGCTGGTTACGGCAAATTTTTTACGCACCGCACAGGGCACAGCATCGGACAGGAAGTTCACGGCAATGGCGCGAACATGGACGGCTTGGAAACGCGCGATGATCGGCGGATTGTGCCGCATACGTGCTTTTCGATCGAGCCAGGAATATATCTGCCCGAGTTTGGAGTGCGCACGGAAGTGAATGTTTACGTTGGCGATGGCGACGCGGACGTCACCGGCCCCATCCAAGAGGCCGTCATTCCGATACTGGCGTAGCTTCACAGCTGCGTGCGTCTGATCGACGCGCCGCCCGCGCGCCAGCATCCTGGCTGGCGACGTTGGCGGCAACTGCAATTGTGAAAAAGGAACGTGAAGGTGCCCGAAACTAAGGCCACTGTTGATGCGGCAAATGCTTTTTCGCCTTCGGGCTACGCCGCCATTGTTGCCGCTTGGATTGTCCCGGGACTCGGCCATTTTTTGCTAAAGCGCCGCGGATGCGCCGCAATTATTTTCCTGTGCGTGGGCGGCCTGGTTATCGCGGGCTACGCGATGCGCGGGCAAGTCTATTCGATGCGTGCCGGCGACCTGCTCGGATTTATGACGCACCTGGCCGAAATTGGCACGGGGGTCTTTTATTTTCTCGCGCGCTTTTTTGAGCCACATGGTGCGAATACCGCTCGCGCCGTGGGCGATGTTGGCACGCGTCTTCTGGCGATAGCCGGCCTGCTGAATTTTCTGTGCGTGCTGGACGCGTGGGGAATCGCGCGCCGAAAGGCTGAATCGGAGGGTCGCGGCGGACTGCTGTCTGGCGGCGATTGTGGCGCGCAGGGGACCAGTGTAAGGAGCTAGGACCAATCCCATTCATGAGCCACTTGGCGGGCATGCTTGTGTGCGCAGCATTGATTTCCGTGGTCTTCGCGTCTGTTTCAAAAGCGACGGGGAAAGAACGAGTGGCGTTCGCGGTGCGCTATTTTGCGCTCTTCATGGCAATTTCCGTGCTGCTCGGCTGGCTAATGTACCCCTTCTCGCATTAAGCTGCGGCTCGGTTGGCGTCCGAAGGCCGGTAGCGGGCGCGATCGCGTTGGACTTCCGCTTGGACGTCCGCACAAGCGATTTTGCCAGGTTTGACGCTTTCTGCCGTCAATGCTAAATTCAAATTACGCAGCCGAGGTAGCTCAGTTGGTAGAGCAGCCGATTCGTAATCGGCAGGTCGACGGTTCAAATCCGCCCCTCGGCTCCAGCTTTCTTTAACTTGCTTTCTTTCAATCAGTTCACTTTTCCGTTTTCTGCTCCCGCTGAGAACTTGGGAACAGTTGGGAACACTAAGCCGGCTACCTTCGCTACCGCACGCTTTTGTGATTCTGGTATCGCGTGCGTATAGATGTTGAGAGTTGTTTTCAGGTCCGAGTGCCCGAGGATCGCCTGCGCTGTCCGCAATGACTCTCCTACTTCACCGAGTAACGTTGCATGGGTGTGCCGGAAGCCGTGCCAACTCACAACCGGCAAGCCGAGTTTATGACAAGTTGGGTGCAACACTCGGCGGAGAAGATTCTTGGGATTCAATGGGGTGCCGTTGCGGCTGGCAAAGACTAAATTCTCCGCGTCTGCACCTGTCAGCACACTGCGTTGTGCCAGAAACGCCTCGCGTACAGGCGCGCTCATGGGCACATCTCGACGACTGCTCTTCGTCTTCGGGCTTCCAAAGTGTCCCTCGTAGACGGTCTCGCGCACATGAATCACATCGTGAATGAGATCGATGTGCTTCCAACGGAGCGCGAGCAATTCACCAATCCGCAGGCCGGTCAGTGCCGCGATTACGACGAGTGTGCGACACGGCTCGGGAAGCGAATTGAGCAGAGGCGAGAGTTGTTCGGGCAAGAGATAGGCCCGCTCCTGAACTGGTGCGCGGTCTCCCAGACGTATGCCACGTGCAGAGTTTTGCTCCAGATAGTTCCAGTCCACAGCAGCTTGCAGCACTTTCGCGAGCGCCGTACGCATCCCATGGACGCTGGAACCGGAGAAACCCTGCTTGCGCTTCTGTCCGAGAAAACGTTGCACCTCTGCCTTCGTGATGTCCTTGATGGGCCATGAACCGAACGTCGGTAGCAGATGGCAGCGAATCTGCAATCCGTAATAACGAACGGAACTCGGCTTCAAGTGAGGCACCACTGCGGGCTCCCAACACTCCTTTACGAATTGGCCGAAAGTGATGGTTGCTTCTGGCCGGTACTTTCCTTCGTTGATAGGACGAAGAAGGACCGCCAATTTGTTGCGGGCTTCCCGTTCGGAGAATTCAGTAACCAGCCCAAGCACTTCGGCGCGGAGAACTCTTCTAAATGTGCCGTCTGGTTGAATCACGGATTCTCTCCAACGGGCAACCCAGGTCTTACGTCGTTTACCCCTTTTGAACAAACAGCCAGTTTGAAAACAGCGTCGAATCATACGGTCCTTTCCGTTGATTCGTCCGCTCTTCCTTGCGTCGGGAGCTAGTGTACCGGACTTGTCAAGCAGCATGGAAATCTCTTCGTTGGGATTCGACCCACGCAAGTACCTCGTCCTGGCGGAAGCGCCAGTATTTCCCGAGCCGGTATCCTGGCAATCGCTCGAAGGAGCGTTTGCGCGTTCGACCGTAAACCCACGACACGGGCACCTGCAGCAAGTTGGCCACTTCGTGGACCGTCAGGAGATGGCCTTCGTGTCTTTCTTTTTCCGCAGTGGCCGGGGAGTGCGCGGCATTGTGTGGAGAGTTGAACGGGGATGCTTGCGAGAATGATGCAGCTATGGATGGCGCTTCTTCTCGCGAAGTGTCTGATGATCTCCCGGATTGATTCGGAACCGAACGTACTGCAAGGCGCGGGGCATGCTGTCTTGAGGACGCTGTATTCTCGCGCCTACCGGATTGGGTTGAACGGGGATTCATAGTTGTTACACGGTCCTCGTAAGAGGTCCTCCTTTGATTTGCTTCTGGTTGATGTTGGTCGGATATTCGCTCAGCCAGCGTTTGAACTCGTGGTCCCTGTTGAACAAGAGCTTGAGCGTTTCACTGACGACGTAGGACGCATTTGCGCCGATGAACTCGGCGTATCTGTCGAGGTTGCCCCTGACTTCGTTCTCCAGTCGGACCTGAAGGGTTGTAGTTTTGGGTTGTTTCGATGGTGCTTTCAGGAGTGCCAAGTTTTCCTCCTATTTTTGTTATCCGTGATGCATTACGGATCGCATTACAAATTGCTTGCGTCGATCACTAGCACTCGGCCAAAACACGAGCTGCGATTCCCTGAGCAGCTTGAGGCGGGAGTGACCCCCGAAGCCCGAAGGGACCGGGCCGCGATTCTGCGGCGCGGTGGGGTCGCTCCCGCCCATCCTAGTGTTTTGGCCGCGTCCCCATTTCTGGCTTTGGCCTCACGCATCTGGTCATTTCTCCATAGGTTTATCCGCTCCTGCGGCGAAAACTGACCCGAAGGGTCCGCCGATTGCTTCCTCCTGGCTGTTCTTCACTTCGACTGCTGTGCTCGGGGTCGGTTTCCGCCTCGGCTTCGCTTCAAATAAGCCAATCTGTCCGTCCACCAGCTCGCTTTCGAAGATCACTTTGCGTTGTGGCGGCAGATCTCGAATTTCCGAGCGGACGAAGTCGTCCGATACAATGCCGTCTCGCCAACTGGGATAGCGCTCCTGGCAGCGATGACGTGCGTAGCGCTTGTTCGAGAGATGGAGGAACTCGATGTCGTCGTTTGTGAGCTTCTCGTATTTCCGCTCGTCCCATAGCTTGCGCAGCCGGAAATAGCGAAGGATTTCGCCGCTCGGATCTTTTTTCGAAGGGCGACCCGCGGCGGCCAGAAAGGCTTTCCGCGCTGCCTCGAACTGTGTGGGACGAGGCGAAACATAGACGAGCCGTACCTCAGGAAGCGCTTCGAAGAGACTCGCATACGCCAGCAGATGAGTCTTGAAACTGTCCAGGATGCCAAGTCCGGGATCGACGAACGTGAAGGTGACCACAGGGGGAGAGAAGGAGCCGGAAGAGAGGAACAAGGGGAACTTGTCCACGAAATAGCGCTCGGTCGTTCTGTTGGGGATGGCTCCGGAGTAGCGTTTTACGGGCAGGAGTTCCTTCGGGAGGCCCAGCTGCTGGCAGAAGTAGTTCAGTTTGTCGTCCTCGGTTTCGAGATATTCATACTGCAAATGCGCCAGGACGAAGTCCAGGGCAACGAGCCGCGTGCGCATGTGTTCGAGAGAATGGGAGCGGCGGTTGCGAAGGTTTTCCCGACTGATCGCTCGGTACACGATGCGGGAGAATAGGTGGTACACGAGACCGTTGCGGAGAAAGGAGCGGGCTGTGGCGTGGCCCTTGCCAAGGAGTTTTTGGGAGAAGGCCATGCTTTTGTCCCCGCTCTTAGTTCCCGTGAATTGCAGAAACTGGCGCATGGAGAAGTACCCGGAATGTGTGGCCACGACGTAGAGAAAGCGGGCCTCGTCTTCGGTGTAGCCGAGGTTGCCAAGGTTGGCGAGACTGGATTCAGGAAAGTTCATAGGCTAAAGATGACCGTGCTCAAATGGCGTTCATCCCGAATGCGCCGCAAGCGGTCGGCCTCGCCACGGCGGGCGTAGATCTGGAAGCCGGCACGCGCTTTGGCCGCGAGTCCACGTGGGCGGTAGTGCTCGGTCGCGAGTTCCACATCCCTCGTGTGAATTTGCATGTCGGGGTCATTCGCGTATTCGAGACGCATGTCGGGGATCTGGATTTCCTTGTCGACGACTGCCAGTCCATGCCGCCCGGCGACGGCCTCCTTCGCCGTTTCCGGGCACTTGCTCTTGTGTTGCCAGGTGCAGGCCAGGTCGGCGTAAAGGTCGCGTTTGATCTCATAGTCCAACTTGACGCGAATGACTTTCCCGCCACGGCCTTCGATTTCATCGCTGACCTTGTGATACAGACGGTAGAGTTCGGCATCATGGAAGGCTTCTTTGGGCTTCTTGAGGCCGTGGTAGGTAGCCTGGTCAGGACGAAGGAATCTGCTGTAGGAAAGAGCCTGGCGGCCTTCCTTGGTGAGGATCACGACACGAACTGGGGAAAGATCGGAATCCATGATGGAAGTCTGTTTCACGAGCCCCTGGCGGCTTAGATTGGCGAGTTCGTCTTGCATGCGGGAGGAGTCGCCGTTGTAGGCGAATTGGGCGAGATCATGGGCGGCCACGACGCGAAACTTGCCGACCTCGGTCAAGGCGTGCAGCTCGGAATCGCGCAGTTGGTAGGTCCGGTTGCGATCCACAAAGTTCGTACGGCTTGTTCGGGCAAGGACCAACTGGACCCGCTCCTCGCGAGGTAGAGGGGGGCGGTTGCCTCGAGCGGCTCCGCGGGTTTCCTGGTCACGCCGGTCAGCCCGTTCCTCCTCACCGCGAATTCTTTCTAAGCTCCTGACGGTGTCCCAGCCGGCGCGACTGTTCGATTCGGGACTTCGGTTCACATCGCGCTGTGGATCGCGGAAGTCGTCGATTTCAAATCCGTCAAAACCTCGAGACATGGCATGGCTCCTTGGACTGAAACCAAAAAAGAGAACGCGAAGGGCACACCGGCTCGCCAGACCGAGGGGCAGTTTCCCTCCGTCCAAGGAAAGCAACTTATGAGCCCCCTAATACCTAAGAAGCCCAGTTTTGGCAGAAACCTTACCGACTAATTTCTCGGAAAGGCATTTTTTTGGAAGATTCACGAAAAAAGGAACGAAAGGCGCAGGTTTGACCTTGCAATACTCCGAAACAACTCCACACTGAGGCAACCTTTAGAGCGGGCGCGAAATCAACCACTCCAGTCCGTTCCCATGCAAGAAGTAAGCGGAGGAGCATATGCGAGGCGCGCGGCTGAGGTCTTCCGTTTTGAGTGGGGCTTTGGGTCTAGCGGGGCTGCTGGCTGGCTGTGCAGGAATGCCTCCGAGTCCCCTTGAACCTGGGGGCGTAGCAACGCCAGGGGTATTCGCCTATGTGCTGAACAGTTCTCCCACTAGCGGAACAGTTTCGACGTACGGGTTGAACGACAGCACAGGAGCGCTGACCGCGCTGAATGCGGGCACGGTTGCCACAGGAGCCAATCCGAAAATGGTGGTGGTAACTCCCGGTGGCCAGTTCGTCTATGTGGTGAACGCAGGAGACAACACCATCTCGATGTATAGCGCCAACATGAGTACAGGAGTGTTGACGCCGCTGACGCCGCCGACCGTTGCGACGGGGAAAACGCCACAGGGGCTGACGGTGGATTCGTTGGGCCGATTCGTTTACGCGGCGAACAGCGATGACAATACGGTTTCGATGTACACGATTAATCCTGGCACGGGAATGTTGACGCCGACGACTCCACCGACCGTGGCAGCAGGCTCAGGCCCCGACTTCGTAACGTTAACAGCAACCCCAAGCCTCCCGGTGGCCGGAGGTTCCGGTTTCGCCTACGTGTCGAATCAGAATGACGATACGGTCTCGATGTATAGCGTCAACCAAACGACGGGAGTATTGACGCCGCTGACGCCGGCGACCATTCCGACCGGCCCCAGCCCAGTGGGAGTGACATTGGACCCGGGCGGGTTTGCTTACGTGCCCAATGAAGGCGGAAATACGGTTTCGGTATATTCAATCAATACCGACGGCACGCTTACTTCTACAGGCTCGGTGACCACAGGGAACCAACCGACGTCGGTGGCCGTGCCCTCGAGCAGGTTCGCCTATGTGGTGAATCGATTGGACGACACGGTTTCCATGTATACGATAGATGACAGCACGGGGAACTTAACGCCGAACGGAACTGGCACGGTCCCAACGGGCGCTCAACCGTTGCCCATTATTCAGGCTCCTTACAGCAGCTTCACGTTCGTGGTGAACGAAAGCGGTTCGGTTTCGATCTACAGCCTCAACAGCAACGGCACTTTGACTAACGAGGGGATGGCCGCTACCGGAAAAGGTTCTGTGTGGATAGCGGTGTCCGCCGCTCCTCACGCTGTACCAGCCGACTGAGCGAGCGTTTACGTTCAACCTTCCCTAGGCGCCGACGGCAGCACGATTGCCAAGCCAAGAATAGCCAGGAAACGCCTGATCGTTCCGAAGTCGTTCATTGCAACTTCCCACAGCCTCGTCTGCTAACCTGACTTCCGCGGTCGAGAGGCGGTTTTTCGCTTTTTAGACAGACAAGTCTTCTCGTTTCAATAAAAGCTAGCTGAAAGCCGTAAATAGTGACGAATGGATGTTATATTTGTATTGACACAACTACGGTGATGGTATATGTAGTGTCCTGTGTACCTACGAAAAACCAACAAGACTCACAAGGGCAAAACCTACACCAACTTCCTCCTCGTCGAGTCTCAACACACCCCCAAGGGTCCCCGTCAGCGCATCATCTGCTCGCTCGGCTCTCTGGCCCCGGCTCCCCGGGAGCATTGGTTGGATCTGGCTCACCGCCTGCAGGCGAGCTTGCAAGGACAGAGTTCCTTTCCTCCCGCCGATGTACCGATCGAAACGCTGGTCAAAAAGGTCCGCCGAGGACGGCAAGCTTCTGCGGAGCAATCGCCCACTTCCGCCAGCGCCACGATCACCGTCGATCCCCAGCGTGTGACGATGGAAGAGGCCCGTGAGGCCGGAACGGTTCATGTGGGCCATCAACTCTGGCAACAGTTGGGACTGCGGGAAATCTTACAGCACGCCGGACTGTCAGACAGCGCCTGCCTGCTGAGTGAAGCGATGACCCTGAACCGTCTGATCTTTCCTCTCTCTGAGCATGCCATGCCGGATTGGATGCGGCGTACCGCTATGGCCGACCTTCTGGGCGTGGATTTTTCCTCGCTGCACGACGATGCGTTGTACCGCAACTTGGACCGACTGTATCCGAACCGCGAGCGCATCGAAACGGAGTTGGCCGAGCGCGAGAAGACACTGTTCCATCTCGACGACACTTTGTACCTATACGATCTGACCTCGACTTACTTCGAAGGCCAAGCCGCGAGCAACCCGCAGGCCAAGCGTGGCTACTCGCGGGATAAGCGGCCCGATTGCAAACAAGTGCTGGTAGGTCTGGTGCTGGACCGCGACGGTTTTCCCAAAGCGCATGAAGTCTTCGACGGCAACCGCCAGGACCGTACGACGGTGGGAGAGATGTTGGATAGTTTGGAGAAGCGCACCGGTTCGAAAGCAGGCGCCACCGTGGTGGTGGATCGCGGCATGGCCTATGAGGAAGACTTGGCCGCGATCCGAGCGCGTGGATTTCACTATCTGGTGGCCGGCCGGCAGCCGGAGCGAAATGCGTGGCTCGGCGAGTTCGAGCAGAGCGACGACTGGGAAGAGGTGATCCGCGTGCCTTCGCCGCGTAATCCTGATCAGGAGAAATCGCTGGTGCGCATCAAGCGTCGACAGCAAGGGGACGAGGTTTACCTTCTCTGCCTGAGCGAGGGGCGCGAAGAGAAGGACCGCGCCATTCGGGAGAGCCACGAGCAGCGCTTGAAGAAAGACTTGGGAAAACTGCAGGCGCGCATTGAGAAAGGACAGTTGCAGGAAGAGAAAAAAATTCACCAGGCCATCGGTCGGCTCCAGGAACGCTACCCGCGGGTAGCCCGCTACTACCGCATGGACTACCAAGCCGAGCGCAAAACCTTGACCTGGCAAGAGGACCGCGAGAAAAAAACCATCGCGGAAAAACTGGACGGCGGCTATGTGCTGAAGACCGACCGGCAGGACCTGACCGCCGAGGAGATCTGGCGCACCTACATCTTGCTCACGCGCGTGGAGGCGGCCTTCCGGGCGATGAAGAGTCCGCTACTGGAGCGGCCCATCTTCCACCATCTGGAAAAGCGCACGCAGACGCATATCTTCCTCTGTGTCCTGGCCTACCATCTGTTAGTGGCCATCGAGAAGCACTTCCTGGATCACGGCGTACACACCTCTTGGTGGACCCTGCGCGAACAACTGAGCACGCACCAGGTAGTCACGGTGGTGTTGCCAACCAAGGAGGGAAAGGTGCTGAAGATTCGCAAGGGCACCACTCCGGAACCGATCCACCGAAAAATCTATACGACGCTGCAGATACCGGCGGAGGTCATGAAGCCGGTCAAGACTTGGCATGAACCACGACATAGTGACGGAATGAAATGACAACCTATTGCAAACAAAATAGTTCGCTCCGACGAGCGCGGAAGTTGGGCTAAGACGCCTAAACTCACGAGATAGTTCCCGCGCGTGCATGACCACTGGGGGAACCCTGGTGACTTGCTTTCGCGTGCCCAATCCCAAGCCTAACGAAACGCTTCTTCTGACATCATCTCCCCCGATCCCGCGTTATACTCGGACCACTCGACATTCTCCTCGACATCGGCGTTCCTGCCGAGAAGGAGGTGATCCAATGAGGTACGGTTTACGTTGACGCAGTAGAGGAGGCGCTTGTGAGGTCGCCGAGCGCCTCTCTCCTTTGTCCCGCCTGTCCGAATTCCCCGTGATTTGATCCGAAAGCGGTGCCCACTCGGGCAGAAACAATTCTTTTGCGGTTTGCGAAACGGACTTGGCCTCCGCCTTGGCCTTCTCCTTCGCGTTCTTCACGTCATCTTTGCTCATCGCCGGCTTGAGCCCACGAATCGCTCTGCTAAGGCTCATGCCTTTCGCGGTCGTCTGAGGGCTGCAAAAGGTTCCTCCAAGTTCCGTGCACTTCAATTGCGCGAATGGGATGTCAAGGTCACGCGCCGCGAACACTGCTTCTTCGAAATCGCGAAGCTAGCAGCAGCTCTTGAATCTTGGCCGCCAAAGTCGGCGTTCGCTTCAGACTCTCCACCGCTCCAGTCCCACCGATCGCAAAAACGACAGGAATGGATGTGTCCACTTCGGTGGGCTGCCCGTTTAAGAGGAGGGGTTTGTATTTCCACTGCTTGACTGCGTTCATCGCCGCGCGCATCAGAAGTGGAGGGCCAGAAATATACTGGAGCTCCTTAATCGATCCGTCCGGTCCAATGATGGCATGAAGTGTGACGGTACCTTGGACTCGCGCCGCCACAGCGATCGCCGGATAGATCGGAGCCACCTCGTGCTGCAGCATTTTCGCTTCGAGGTCGGCAGCGACGCGGATCCGGCCTGGCGGCTCGGTCACCTGCTCCTGTTGAACACCACTGCTGACGGGAGGAGCTTGTACGACTGGCGGATTCGGCTGGCCCATCGCGCCACTAGAGGCCAGCACTATGAGAACTGCTCCAGCCGCAAGGATGACGCCGCGATTCGGTCCCATCCGACCCTCCAAGGATTATTAGCGCAGCGTTTACGTGTGGCTGAGTATATGCGTTCGCCAGGCACCTCGCAATCTAGGGTCGTGTTGAGATACGCGTGCAGCGCGCCATGCGGCACTCGGCCCGGAAACCAAGAGGCGCCACCAGTTGGGAATGGCAGATCAAGTACGAAAAGCGGTCGAGAACGCGAACACGCGTCTTTACGGCCGACGCAAGGTGTTACATTTGTGTGACAGGCATCCGCAGGCAGAAAAAGAAACAAAAGAGCTCCCTTCACTTCGTCGCTATAACATCCCAGAGCCGAAAGGCAATGGATTTCGCACTAAGCTACCGGGCCAGCGCGGCTGTTTTCTTTCCTTGCAACTGCGGCAGAGCAGTTCCATGGTCCATATAGAGACGCTCCCCTAGAAGCTCTCCTCAGGTTTGGTCGATAACGAAGAATGCTGCAATCGCGATTCGGATTGGGAGTCCGCTCGGTGGAATTCCCAAATAGGCGCCCATGTGAGTGCCTGTGATGAATCCTTCGCGAATCGAGCAGCCGGGAACGTCGTATTCAGCCGTGATTTCAATGTGCAAGTCTGGGAAGGCATTGGCGATTGTCTGATAGAGCTGCCGAACGCCCTCGCTCCCTTTGAACTGCCCCACCGGGACAAAGTCATAAAATTAAAGTACGTTTACTCGAAGCCGGGAGAGTATCTCATCAGCGCGGAGGTGAACAGTATAATATAATGCATGAGCCGTTACGTGTGACGCAAGCGATTTTGGGACATTCCGATTTACAGACTACGCTCGGGTACACGCATGTGCTTCCCGGATGGCAACGGGACGCCATGAAACGGCTCGAACACTCGGTTCTGTTCCCAAATGTTCCCGAATCCGCAAAGGCAGGGGAAGTTACAAATTAGAAGCGCTTGATTTGTTTTGGATAAGTGATCGGGCGAAAGGATTTGAACCTTCGACCTCCCGGTCCCGAATTAGCTGTGTCAATCTTGTAAACTGTGGCTCGTCTCGCACTTACAATTTGCCATAACCGAAAGAGTTGGGCTTATTCGGCAGGTTTTTGCTCCCTTAATGTTCCCAACTGCTGAACTCAAACGCCGGATCAAGCCCGGCAACGCAGCGATCAGCTATACGCTGTGTGTTCGAATCCACCAAAGGCCTCCCAGATCGGAGATGAAATGTGCAAAGGCCGGGGCTAAGAGGGAACCCGTCCAAATAAAAAGAATGCCGTATACGAGACCGGACATGGCGGCACCCAGAGCCATCGGAACTCCGTGCGGTAAATGGCCGAGCCCAAAAGCGACTGTCGTGAGGGCAATGGGGATTGCAACCGTGCGGCCTGGCGTTGCGAGTAGCAGGACGAGGCAGAAGGCGCGCCAGAACTCCTCCGAAAAGGCGACTGCGACATAGATGGTGAACCATTGGAAGAGCGAGCCACGTTGCCGAAAATCCGTCTTCGACGCTACCGTCCCGAGCGAGCGCAGGCACAGCCACAGTAAGGCAATCCAGATCAAACCAATAACGCAGCCAAGGAATAAGTTGACGTGCCACTGATAGATGCGGAGGCCCACCGCTACTGAGGGAACTGACAGTTCCCTCATGAGAATCACGACCGTCGCAACCACCAACAGTTCTATGCAGACGATCATGTACCTTCCAGCGCGTTCAACTCGCTCTGTCAAATGCGCCGGAATTGGTATCGGGCCGTTCCTAGCCTGCCATGCCAAGAGGACTGGATTAGGAGTGAGGGTCGCAGCCAGCGGGTATATCGAGAGCGCCAATAACTCTATGAAAGAAAAATGGCTCAGTCCAAGGGTCACAGCAGAAGGACCCGATAGCATAGGCGGGCTAACAATCCTGAATCACCCATGACCTTTGGACTTCTCCTCGTCGGGACCCAAATTGGGCTGAATAGTCTCGTTCTCAGGCGAGCGGCGTGAAACCTGAGCTGGAACGATGAAATTCAAGCACACTCGTGCGATGTAATAGATAGGAATCCAACCAAGAAATACAGCAGCGGCAAGTCGAAGGCCTCGCATTCCAAAGCCGAAGGATAAGAGTCCCGCGAGCAAAACGCTCGTTCCCATTAGCAGATTGCCGTACGGAGACCTTACGATCAAACTTTCAGAACAAAACTCGCAATGAAACGAGCTTCCCACAGACACCTTTTGGGAGTCGATGCTCGCGTCGCATTTTGGGCACCTAAGGCCTTTTCGAATCACGTCATCAACCTAACCTTGGCTGTCATGGACCCAGGAGCCAAGAGGTAAATTTTATAGCCATTTGTGCGGCACGTCCATATAGGCCGGGCATAGTCGTTACCGGCTGCGACGTAAGAGCACCTTTGATGAAGCCTCCTGTCGCTTCAATGGAACCTGGCACGCGACTTTCGATTATTGCTGAGGTTGTTTCGGCGGCGTTATCCAATGCTGTCTGGGTGGCTCGCAACGCCGCGCCGGTAGCTGCTGTTGCTCGGCCGGCGAGGCCCACTCCTTGTCTAGCTGCTCCTTGTACTGTTTGGCCGACGGCTCTCGCCGCCGCTCCTGTCGCGGCCGGGATTTCCTCTCCTGCAACGACTGCGCCCCCGGCAGCGGCATACTCGGGCGCAACCGCAGGCAATTCCACCTTTTTAATGAAATTGTCCGCGCCCGCAGCGCCCTTTTTGATGGCATTCAGATAATCCTGCGTAGACGGCTGCTGGTTCTGCTGTTGATCGGCATGCTGTTGCGCCTGCTGGGATTTGGACTGTGGTATGCCGTCGCCGGTGTTTGCGTGCGAGTTAGGGTCTTTGCCGCCCGGGGGAGGGGGAGTGCTGTTAGCCGGTTTTGGGCACGGGTTGTGGTCAGACTGTATGCCGGGACAAACACCATGCCCGTCAAGGTCGGCAAACGTCTCCGGGTTGTCGCTGACCATCGCGTACAGATTCAGCGTCTGCGGATTCGTCAGATTCGCATAAGGCACGCGCGCAGGCACCGCACTCCAGTCCGCCGAGAGCCAGCGCCCGAACGATTCGGCTGCCGCCAGGGGACGGCGATTTCTCCACCTCCAGCAAGATAGTGCGGATCAAGTCCATGTCACGTTTCCTTCGCTTTCCCGGCGTCGGCCCGCTCGATGATCGCCTGCATCCCCTCCGCCGTGATGGTCTCGCCCTTCGCTACCGTGAAGTGTAGGTTGAGCAGGATTGTCCGCAGCGCCAGCACTTCGGCCAGCAGCGTCTCTTCGATCACGCTCGGTTTGCGACCGTCCGCGCGCTCCAGCAACACCTCGCGCACCCGCTCGCCCAGCGTCATGCCGTCGCCCTCGGCGACCGCCGCCAGCCTCTCGTACTCGTTGTCTGTCATCTTGCAGCCTGCAGTTCGCGTGCGTGGTTGATCGGCAGGCATCGGAACGGGCCTCCGGGTACGGATTCTGCTGACTGAGATGGTTGGCTAATCGGGCAAGAAAATCAACTGGTTAACGCCTCTCCCCACGGCTACTCTTTCCCTGGGAGAGCAACGCGATGGGCTTTGGTTGGAGTGTGCACAAGAACGGGGGATGGCGAGGGCAGTATCAGCGTTTGCAACGATGGCACCGGCTTGTTCACCGGATTGGTCGTGCGAAAACACAGGCGGAGAACACGGAACAGGAACACGATTTCCTCTACGCCTACTTCCAGAACCGCTGCCACCTGCGGGATTGGCTGCGGAACTCGGGCACGGTCACCTCGAAAGCCTTGCAGGAGTTTTTCCGGCTCAACGAATCGATGGGAGTTTGCCGGGTTTGCCGGGACATCTGCAACGGAACCAAGCACTGGCGGATCGATCATGCGAGTGTGGATGCGGACTTCTCGATGGGGCGCGAGTACGTGCCCGCAGACTGCTCCAGCCAGAGGCCACACGTCAACGAGTCGTGGTTCATCATTTCCGGCAGGAATAAGTACGATCTTTTCGAACTCGCGGACACCTGCATGGCCCTGTGGGATTCATTCTTGAGAGACGACGGCCTGCTTCCCAGCAGCGTAGGAAAATCAACAAGTTAACGCACAGCGCCCTGGAGCGCTCCAGAGCGCCGGAGATTTCCTAAGCTGCGCGGCACGAGGAAGTTAACCGAGAGCGCCGTCCGGCGCTCCACAGCCCCCAACCTGGGGTGACGTGTCTACCCTACTCCCGGTGCCGCAGGCACCGCATCTCCGGCGCTCCCCGTTAGCCAACGTAGCAGGGGCCGCCGAAGGGTGGTCTGCCTTCATTTCTGCTTCACTGCTATAGGAACACCGTCAACAGAAGTTGCGAGGTATTGGTACTTCTGGTCGTCCGTCAGTGTCACTACAAGCGTGCCGCCACTCCAGTCGATGGACGGCGCAGGTTTGGGGTAGTTCACCGGCACATTCATAACCAAATCGCCTTGACGATCCTTCTGCGCTGGCCCCTTCAACCGCACCGCGTATACCGCGTCGTCCGCGAAAGCGGATGCACTGTAAACTTCCATCTGAACTACCGCCGTCCACTTTCCGGCTGGACTACCCTTCGTCTCGCGAACTTGTATCTCCAACTGATTGCGACCCCAAACGAAATAGATCGCGAGTCCCGCGATGAGCGCCAGCAAAGCAACAAATGTCAGGATGACTTTGTTTCTCTTCTTCATGGAACGCACTCCTATGGGATTGCACCCGATAGCACGAGTCGCATACCGATATCAGTGTTTGTGACGTTTCGTACTGGAAGATGCGTATAGGTTGAATCCATCTGTGTCCCTTTTGCATAGTGGCTTCTTATCGCGACGTCGTTCTCAATGGTGAGAATGTGCTTTCGGGTGATGTCAGCAGATGCCGCGTACATACCGATCACTATCGTTGCCGAATCTACAAAGCGCGGGTCGAACTTTCCGCCAAGCCTCTGCAAATCCCATTTCCCGCCCCTGCGAAAGTTAGTGAGATCTTCGGCTTTATGCACCACACTTCCTGCATCTGATTTGCCAGCCTTGATCACCGCATTTACGTCAAAGCCGCTAGGTATGAGTGCAGGCTGCCCACTCGCGCCTAGAACCACATTCCCGTTCTTATCCTTCAATGGACTCGCGGTGCTCTGCTGTTGCGCCGCAACGCCCGTTGGGCTCTGCGGGGTAGCAGTGGGCTGCTGTGGCTCGGGCGGGGGCGTGCTATTGGCGCTGATCGTACCTGTTCCTTCGCTGAGGAAGTCGCTGCCTGTCACCATGTCAGGGCTCAAGCTGCCACCCGGATCTGCGATCATCGCTAGAATTCCTTCGTGCCCGTCGAGGTCGGCGAATGTCTCTGGGTTGTCGCTCGTCATCGCGTACAGATTCAGCGTCTGCGGATTCGTCAGGTTCGCATACGGCACGGGCGCTGGAATCGCCGACCAGTCCGGCGACATCCATCGTCCCAGCGCGGAACGGTAATACCTCGCCCCAAAGTTGTCGTTCCCCGTTTCGATGTCCCGTTCCTTGCCCTCGAACTTGTAGTTCTGCCCGCACGCGCTCGTGAAGTCCACTTCCTGGCCGAACGGCAGAAAGTCCGCGTCGCTGCACAGCGTCCCGTTCGACTGCGTGATCACCCGCGAGGAGCCGATGAAGTCCTCGGCATAATAGTAGATGTTCCCGCTCGAATCGCGCCGCGCCACGCGCTTTCCGGCGAAGAACACGTATTCGTTCGTCAGGCTCCCGGTCAGGTTTGTTTCGTCCAGCACTTCGCCGCCCGGCCCGTACCAATAGAGCGTCCCATTCGACTTCTCGACTCGGTTCCCCAAGCCATCGTACGTGTAGGTAACGCCTTGGGCGGTCTTCGTCTCGCTCTCTCCGTTCCAGGCGTACGTGTTGACTCCGTCAGTCAATACATTCCCCGAAGAATCGTAGGTGAACCCCGAGGTCGTGAGGTGATTGTTTCCGTCCACGGAGATGCCAAACGCATCCGGCGTGGTTGCACCGCATGAAGTGTAGCCGCTCAGAATGCTCGTCGCCGTCAAATTGGCCCACCCGTCATAAGTGAACTGGAAACCAAAGCAATTGCTTCCCGTAGTCCCCTGCGTCTGCGCCGTTGAAATCCGGTTCAGCGCGTCGTAAGCGAAGGTCTGCGTGCGGCCGCTATTCAAATTATTGAAAATCGCCATCACATTGCCATTATCATTCGTCGCCGTGCCGGGACACGCACCGCTGACCAGCGCATAGAAACAATACGATAAATCGATCACCGTCCCTGCCGACGAGGACGCTTTCAATTCGTTCGGCTGGAGACGATCAGTGTAACTCTCGCTCAAATTAATGCCCGCGAAACTTCCGCCCTGGCCTAATACCATGCTCGCAAGCGCTCCTTGCGGCGCATACGTTGCAGCCTCTGCGTAATTGATGCTGTTTGCCTGATCGATGCCCGACTGCGGCCTGCCCGCATTGTCGTACCAAGCAAGATGGATGAATTTGCTTCGAGGCGGAAGTGGATGTAGGCGACAATTCGTATCGGGTCCTGAGCGCTACGCCATTCTCTCAGCGCGAATTAATTTGAATCGTGGCGGCTTCGCGCGC
>Ga0307373_10001545_pt1 | contig 43197 bp, 65 predicted proteins | sample OX2MG_FD_202534 | JGI IMG/M metagenome (GOLD analysis project Ga0307373, IMG submission 202534) | Soil microbial communities from Risofladan, Vaasa, Finland - OX-2 | ecosystem: Environmental > Terrestrial > Soil > Coastal area > Acid sulfate soil | place: Finland: Risofladan, Vaasa | collected...
TGGCTGACCTCAATGCCGGGCTTGAGGATCTCGCCATGGATACGTGGCGCGCCCCACAACGGGTTAGCTCTGCTCATCCGCCGGATCAGATCACGGACATCGCGCTCCGCCCGCGGCCGTCCCGCCCGTGAACGCCACCGCCAGTAGAGCCGGAAACCTGCGCGATGCCACTGAACCACGGTCGCTGACTTGACCAGCACCATAACTTCCAGACAGCGCGGCCATACACGATAGAGCCAGACCCAGAGCAGGCGGTCCAGCGATGTAAGCTTCGGACGACTGGGCCGCTGGCGCCGCAAAACCGCCAACTGATGACGTAGCGCGACGATCTCAAGTTCCAGCGCAGCCCTGCTGCGGAACCTGCAAGCCAACAGTGAAGAGAGCGCCGTGATGAGTGCGAGCATGCCGGCCAGCCTACGGCGCCGTCGCTCAAAACTCTAATGGTTTCCTCACTTTTGGAATTTTCAGCAGCTACAAGTATGAGCCGGCGCGGCGATTGCTGGGACAACGCGGTCGCCGAAAGCTTCTTTGCCAGCCTCAAGCTCGAACTCGTTTACCAGGTGCAATGGCGAACCCGCGCCGAGGCGCGCACGGCTATCTTCGAATATCTGGAGTTGTTCTATAACCGCCGTTGCCGACATTCGTCGCTCGGCTACCTGAGCCCGGTTGAATTCGAACGGCGAAACCTGCAGCTATTAGCTGTCTAACCCGGGTGTCCACCAACTCGGGGCAAGTCCACATGCCTCGCGCAGGCAGGACAGAAATTCGAGCAACTGGCGGTTCGCCTCGGCAGGCCCTCTTGTTAAGAACGAATGATTGCGGATTCAAGTCAGAAATATTTCGGAAGCGGTAGTCTATCGCACCAACGAGCTAAACGAAGCACCTGGGCAACTTATGTCGATGAACCGAGCCGTCAACAAATTCGCCGCCAGCGGAGGCCGAGCTAAAAGGACACTCAACACGGCTCGCGGCAAGAGGGAAATTCGCCCCTCTCATCGTATGATGAGAGCAGATAACTTGAATCTCATCGAGGTGACCTGAGATGGTGAGCAGAGACGTTGCCACGCTTTTCATGGAACACATGCCGGATGATGAAGTCAGAAGCTTGCGGGACAGTATTGCCAAGACAGAGGCCGAGCTTACCGCACCCATGTGGGAACGCCATCGGGAGCTGCATGGGCGAATCCAGGAGCTGAGGGGCAAATGTGAGGAGGCTGCACATTCCTTGACCATCGTGCTTGCGGGCAATGTCGGCACGCGGCTGCGTTTGATGAGAAACGGCCGGAATGAGCGCAGGACTTGCATCATATGCGGGACCGAAGAGGTAGGTACACTGGTGACAGGCTTTCTCGCTCGGTTCTTGTTCCGAAAGGCGGTGTGGAAATTTGAGATGTTGAAACGAGACGCCGCGCGGACCTTCAGTGATCCCGAGTGGTATCTTGAGACGTGCAGGATAGTCCGGAACTTCTCGTTCTCAACCGATGTCGTGCTTCAGCACGCATTCCCTCATCGCGTACATTTTTCTTGCTGAGGTGCGGTCGCTCCTGATATCTTTCTCGTTGCGACCCCAGACCTGGCCTGCCCCCCGATGCCCGTCAGATTATAAGTAGAGTCGGTCGTGGTTTTCGCCCTCCTGGGGCGGTTGCGTTTCCTGTCGTTTACAGACCGCGGTCCGAATGCGCGAGAACAGTTTCCGTCGCAAGTTCGACAACTATGTTCGCGGCAATCCGCTCGACGCTGACCTCCGGCGCAAGGCTTACACCGCCATCGCTGCCAAGCTGGCGCGGGTGATTTTCGGGTTAATAAAGAGCGGAGCTGACTATCGTCCGTTCTTCGAGCATAAATTCCAGGTGTAGGAGCCCTCTCGCGCAAGTGCCGTTGGGGCGACTTCGACCCCGTAGATAATGTTCGGGTCTTCCACCTGGGTTGGCATTTCTCTTTTGAGTTCGGTGAGGACCACAGCTCTTGGTCTGCCGGATCCTGTGTTCATTATGGTGAGAGCCGCGCCCACACCTGAGGTGGAACCACTTGGAGTGCCTGTTCGCATCAGCACGGCTGCATAGCGGTGCGGGAGCTTTAGCTCCCGCTAATCACCGACTCAGCCGTAGTGGCGGCGCCGATCAAGGGCGGCGTCAGCCGGCGAGCTGTGCGAGCGAACCCTTGACGGTGCGCCGCCACGCAGGCTACCGGGCCGACGCATCGTCTTCTCGAGTATCGCGCAATCGTAGCCGGCTTTGCTTGCTCTGCAGGCCACCGCAGACGTGTGTTCTTCCCGGGCCATTGCTTTTTTACTTAGTTCGTTGTCGCTGACGATGACCTCGGGTGTTCCGCGTTCGTTCACCAGCCGCTCCAGTTCCCGCACCACGCGCACGCCGCCGAGCGAGGTATCGACCACCGTTGCGAGGCATTCACGGCTGAAGTTGTCGACCACTCACAGGAGGCGGAAGCGCCGGCCGTCACCGAGCGCATCCGATACGAAGTCGAGCGACCACCGCCGATTGACCGCTTCCGGCACTGCGAGCGGCGCACGAGTCCCAATCGCCCGCTTGCGCCGCCCACGGCGGCGTACCATGAGCTTTTCCTCGCGGTACAACCGATAGAGCTTCTTGCGGTTCAGCACGTGACCCTCCCTTTCGAGCAACCAGCCCAGGCGCCGATAGCCGAAGAGTCTACGCTCCGCGGCCAGCTCGCGCAGCCGCTGCCGTAGCATCGCGTCGTCCGGCCGCCGCGGCCGATAGTTCATGCTCGAGCGATTGAGTCCGACCAGCCTGCACGCGCGGACCTTGCTCAGCCCGCGCTGCTCGACCAGTCGGGCAACCGCCGCTTTCCGCGCCACAGGCCTCAGACGTTTTTTCCGAGCAGGTCCTTCAGCGCTGCGTTGTCCAGCATCGACTCCGCTAGCAGCTTCTTCAGCCGCCGGTTCTCATCCTCCAGCGACTTCAGGCGGCGCGCTTCCGATACGTCGAGCCCGCCGTACTTGGCTTTCTACTTGTAAAAGGTCGCGCTCGAGATCCCGTGGCGGCGGCACACCTCCTCGGTCTTCGCCCCAGCCTCATGCTCGCTCAGCACCCCGATGATCTGTTCCTCGCTGAATCGGCTGCCCTTCATCGTCCGTCTCCTTTCAGTCGACGGACTCTACCTCAATTCTGCTGGGCGTTAGGGGAGCAGGCCACCACCCGCGCCAATCAGGGCGTTTCGAGAGAGGCTTGACCACGATGCTCAAGGTCAAAAAGTGCAGCAATTTGGCGGAGAGGGAGGGATTCTAACCCTCGGTACCGGTTACCCAGTACGCCAAATAGCAACGCCATGCAGGTTCGCGAACGGCGCCACTTCGGCAAGACTACTCAAGACAGTATTCACCATAGCAGGATGGCTCGGTCGCTCGACTGTTATACCACTTAGTCTCAACGAGTCTCATTGAGTCCGGGAAATTTAGCACACCTGGCCCCACCCTGACAGCTTGGAGAATGGGAAGGAACGCCGAATCAAAACGGTGAGCGCAATAGCGCCTAGTCTTACGACCGCACTGAAATTACGCACGACCAATCGAAATTCGCATGCACCTGTCGTTTAAGGATAAGTAGGACAAATCTCTTCGGGACATCTAATACGGCTTACTAAGTGCTTTGAAAGAACGTACTAAAAACCTGTTTGCAACCCGACAGTCGGCTCTCCGGTAGGAATAAAAGAGTTTCGGCAATGTGATCATGAGCGGAAGGCAAACAGTCCGGCATCCGAATCTCGTCGTCTTCCAATTGAGGCGGAAATAAGCTGCGCGGCGAGCATTGAAAATGTGATTACGTTGCCTCCATAACCCAGTACGGCATAACAACGCGTGTAACCTGGAATCGGACCGATGCTTGGCAGCCCGGTTTTGCTCTGACCGAACGAAGCGGTCCATGCGAACTCTGCCCGCGAGTCGAGCTTCGGCAGCAGCTTAGCGAGCTTATTCTCAAGAATTCCTGCCTTTGCACCGAGCTTGGCGTCGCGTCGGGGCTCGTCAGTGAATTCTTCATCTTCGCCGCCGCAGACGATGCGTCCATCGATGGTGGCGCGCACATAGAGGTATGGGTCTTTCGCTTCCCAGATGAAACACTCGTTCGGCCAGAGATGTTTTGGTTGTGGCTTAGTAGCAATCACCCAGGTCGAGGCGATGGAGTGTCCATGGGCGGGCACGATTTTCGGCAACTCGTAACCCGTGCAGAGCACGATTTGACGAGACTCGATGGTAAAGCCATCTTTCGTCACCGCTGTAGCAGTGCGCTTTCCGGATTGGACATCGACGATTTCGTGGGGCGCGAAAAGCTGGGCGCCGAGCTGCTGTGCTCGTCTGAGGAATCCCGAAGCGAGAGCCCGCGGATCAGCGGCTACACTTCCGGCACTCACAATCGCAGCAGCTCTGGACAAGTCGAAGCGAGCACGGAGCTCACGCCGGCCGAGATACTGACTGGGCAATCCGAGTCGTACTCGGGCACCAACCTCTTTGGCGAGTCCTCGCGCATCGAGAACATCTCCCGCAAGGTAAACCGACGGGTGCAGGCTCATCGAGGCGTGAATCCTTTCGTGTCGAGTCAGTTTGTAAAGTGCGTCAAGCGCCGCTTTGGATCTCAACCACGCACGCCCGGCTGGCCGGGTACCGATCTCGCGCTCCAAGTGGATGAGCGGGATATCAATCTCAAATAGCAGCAGAGCAGTGCTCGCAGGCGTGGAGCCCATCAACAGTCCTCGCCGATCGATCACCACAACCCGGTGACCCTCTCGCGCGAGCGAATAAGCGATGAGCGCCCCACTGATTCCCGCACCGACGACCAAAATATCTGTCTTTAGGTCTCGCTCCATCTGGTTGGTCGTCGGTGTGCGACGCGGGTACGCCGTCCAGACGGGTAAGCCGGATCGCAGCTTCTTTTTAACGGTTAGACTCATATCTTTTGGACTTGGACGATCAACCGCACACTCGTGGCCGCTATTTTTGGAACCGAATTCGGTGCGCCGGGCGCCTCAGCAGACACTTCTATTGTTCAGGACAGAGTGGGATCCATTGCATACTTCCGGCAATGCTCGAGATATTCAGCCTCGTGAAGAACCTGCAACTCGACGACGCTTGACCAAAGCCACGAGGGAGCCTCCTTTTTCTTCGGTCGATGCCACCTCAGTTCTTCCCGCCACTTTTTCTTCATTGTCGTGTCCAACTGTCGCGCGTGAGCTTTTCCCAACACTGAAGCTAGATATCCTGCCGCCTTCATCGCTTCATCACGGGTGAGCTGCTCGATTTCGAGTTGCAAATCTTGCGGTAGCAGTTCTCGTATGAAGACTGACCTATCGAAGAACCTGGCCGCCAGCATCCGCTGGCCCAGATTCGGTGCAAGATGACGCGCTCCTTCGACGACCCGCTCCGCGTTATCTCGTGGCATCCGGACGTGGGGATATTGTGGCGCCGCGGCTTTCACAGCTTCCTTGATGTCCATCAAGCAGAGATTCTTGCCTTTGTAGGGTGGTTTGCCGATTCCTACCAGTACGGCGAGGCGTAGACGGCCCAGCGAACTGCATCCTTTCCTCCAGTAAGCCGCGTCCAAGACTTTAATTGCGGCTTTGTCCTTGCGCGCATGAAGCGAAGTCGCCAATCGACGCACGTCTTCTTGCTCAAACAATCTTCCGACTTCGAGTTTCTCGTCCTTGCGTAGCAGCCAGAAGCGTTTTCCCAGCGGAATCGTTGGCTTGGTATCTTCGATGCGGTCACTGGCCAATTGTTTCCACGAGCGATTCAACGGAACGGTGCATCGCTTTCCGGATGGAATCTGGTTTCTTATGTCGAGACTCGGGAACTTTTGAAACTCTGCCGAAAGCCTGTTCATAACAATCAAGCATGTTGGCCAGCATCTTGGCAGTCGTGACGCCGGGAAGATCCGAACCCCGAACAGCGGTGGCTAGGGAGAGCCCGAGTCGTACTAGATCGTGAACGGGGTTGCCGATAACGCTCTGATCGAGGTCACGGATCTGGATGTCGATGTCGCCGTTCTCATCGGCTAGCGGACCGAGGTTGCCCAGGTGGCAGTCTCCACCTATCCATACTGCGGGACCGTGCGGCAACCTGCCGACCTCCACAGTCTTGAGCCATTCATAAAACTTGCGGGTGTTGCCGCGAACATATGCTTGTGCCGACCGCGCCATCTTCAGATTCCGGCATGCAGTCAGAGCAGCCGCTCGATCGCGAACACCCACGGCCTTATCAGTTTTTCTCTTCACGCTGAGAGACGCCATGCCAGACCGTAAATGTCGCGGCGTGTTCGACGACCCGACCGATCGGTCTCGCGACTAAAATGAGACTCGCGATATGGGTTTTCGAGTATCGTTCTACTTTTTCGCGCTTTTTCGCTGCACGCCGGCCGCTGCCACCGGTTTCTTCTTGACCGATACTTTGTGTATGTCGTCAGAACCTTTTGGACAAGTTAGCAACGGATTTAAGAGAGGGTTTGGCCCATCTGAGTTGAAGTTGTGGCTGCAGACTGATGATGCAGCCGGCGTCGTAGCTCGATGGTTTTGAGCTTGATGTTTTCCCTCCGTGTCAGGATGGCCTGAGCACGATCGAAGTAGACATCGGCCGGGGTCAGGTTGTCGAGACTCTCGTGGTAGCGCCGCAGGTTGTAGTAATCGACGAACTCCGCCAGACGCTGTTCGAGCTGACCCGGCAGATAGTAGTTCTCGAGCAGGATCTGGTTCTTCATGGAGCGGTGGTAGCGCTCGATCTTGCCCTGGGTCATCGGGTGATAGGGCTTGCCGCGGGTATGCGTCATGCCGTGCTCCGCGAGTCCGGGACCCGAGCTGGGCGGAGAGGTAGGACGGGCCGTTGTCGCTCAGCAGCCGCGGTCGATGGCGGACTTGGACCCGCTCCAAGCCGGAACTGCACAGGGCCAGCTCCAGGGTATCGGAGACATCGGTGGCGGTTATCGTGGTGCACAGCTTCCAGGCCAGGATGTAGCGCGAGAAGTCATCGAGCACGGTCGACAGATAGAACCAGCCCCAGCCGATCACCCGCAGGTAGGTGAAGTCGGTTTGCCAGAGCTGATTAGGGGCGCTGGTCGGCTGGGCGAAGCGGTCGGCGGCCTTCATCAAGATGAAGGCCGGACTGGTGATCCGGTCGTGCGCCTTCAGGAGCCGATAGACCGATGATTCCGAGACAAAGTAGCGCTGCTGGTCGACGAAGGAGACCGCCAGCTCGCGCGGGGATAGCTCCGGCTCTTGAAGCGCGAGCGCAACCACCGCTTCAGCTACCGTATCCGGTAGCTTGTTCCAGACGCGGCGAGGCGCCGGCTGGCCATCTTCCAGGGCCCCGGCGCCGCGCGCCAGATAGCGCTCGTACCAGGCGTAGAAGGTGGAACGCGCAATGCCGAGTTGGGCCAGGGTGCGCCGCACCGACAGCGACGACTGCTCGACCAGCCGGAGGATCTCCAGCTTCTCGGCGGCCGCGTACCTCATGTATCGGACTCCCCATCGCCCAGCACGCTTTTTTTGAGCAGCCGGTTCTCCATCATCAGCTCGGCCAGCAGCTCCTTGAGCTGGTGAGTCTCCTCGCGCAGCCCCTTCACTTCGTCGCTGGTCGCTTCACGCGCAGTATCGCCGGCCAGCCGCCTCTTGCCCGCCTCCAGGAAGTCCTTCGACCAGCGATAATAGAGGTTCTGGTTGATGCCTTCCTTGCGGCACAGCTCGGCCACGCTGTCTTTGCCGCGCAGGCCGGCAATCACGATCCGGACCTTGTCCTCCGCTGAGAAGTGCCACCTGGTCGCCCTCCGGATATCGCGTACCGCTTTCTCAGCCTCTTCCGACTGCGCATCGATTTTCGATCTCATCTCCCGCTCCTTCCGCGGTTATAGATGAGCCAAAAATCCTCTCTTCCTCAATCGCCTCGAACTGTCCAACTAGTGCTGACGGGGAACACCATCAATCGCTTCTCGCCCAAAAACTTCTTGGCGTCGGGAAACATCTCCGTTTCCTCGTCCTTGACGTGTTCCTGGGCGAAGAGTTTCTTGACCGCGGCGTGGTCAGCTTTGAGTAGTGTGATCGCGTCCTGTTCAGGCATCTTTTGACCCCCTATTTGTATCGCGTGATTGCTGACAAGCGAATACATCAACTCTGATAGACTATCACAGTGCGTTCGCTCGTAGGTGGTTTAGTTGAATGGTTCCCGTACTAGAAGGTTCTTTCGAGAACGATCATCCGCCGTTTTCCTTGTTCGACAAGAAGGGCGCCTTTCGTCCTGAAGTCTAATACAAGGGCATAACTCTTGCTGGATTGACTTCGCCTGCCTCCTCGAGTTTGAACGTGATCAGCTCCAATACCTCCCCGCTGCCAATTGTAATGCTAGTCGATGACGATGAAGATCTGCGCGCCATCACATCCACGCTTCTGCTATCGAAAGATATCGGATGCTGGAAGCCCGCAATGATCGGGAAGCTATCGAGGTCCTTCTTAAAGCTGAGCGTCTGCCAAGACTAATTCTTCTGGATCTTGCCATGCCTATTCTGGATGGTGGGGGATTTCTTAAGTGGCGAGAGACAGATCCTATCGTGACGGAGATCCCCGTCATCGTAGTTTCAGGTTCTTCACTTTTTGTCCCGCTGGAGGGAGTCGATGCATTTTTACGTAAACCGGTAGAAGTTACCGGGCCACTTCGGCTAATCGCGGATTATCGATACTCGAACATCGAACGGAAAATGTTCTCCAGAGTGCCAAATTCTCTTGCTTATTGCCGTGGTCATCTTGTCTTGCTAAGCGGCGGCATTGGCGGTTTCGGGCACGGAATCTATTTTCGCTGATTGTCGACGCATCGTGATGCTTGGACGACTAAACGCGCGAACCTAGAGGGCAAACGAAGCCGCTATGGTTCCGTACAAGACGATATTGCAACAAGAGCGCACTAGCCCTGGCCAGTGGTTGATCCGCCGATCGTCGGCCGATCAAATGATGTATCGTTCGGCGTCGGAGCGTTTGAAATCGAGGCCGACGCCTGGCCGCGAGAGGTCGGGTTGCAAGCGCCCATTGACCGGAGTCAACGCGCCGTCAAACAGCATGTGCTCGATGCGCACGTGATCGTGGAAATATTCGATGTGGCATACCGGGCGCGCGGCGCAACATGGATGAGCGTGCATCGAAGGACCGCAATGCGCCGAGAGCGGCAAGGAACGCGCCTCACAAAGTGCCGCGACCTGAAGGAATCCAGTGATACCCGCACAGCGAGTGGCATCGGCCTGCAGGACATCGACCGCACCGGCTTCCAACATGCGCTCGAAGTACGGCAGATCGTAGCCATATTCTCCGGCGGCTATCTGCATTCCGCCGGGCGCGCGGTCGCGCAACAGGCGCAGCCCATCGAGATCGTCCGAGGAAACCGGCTCCTCGAACCACGACACCCGAAGGTCGCGAAATCTGGAGGCAAGCTCCAACGCCTGCTTTCGCGTGTACGCGCCGTTGGCGTCGACGAATAATTCGACGTTTGGTCCTATCGCCTCGCGGGCGGTGGCCACCCTATCTGGGTCCTCGAGCGGCTCGCGGCCAACCTTCATCTTGACCCGCGGGATTCCCTGCTCTGCCCATCCGGATAATTGTTCGCGTAAGCGATCTTTGTCGTACGAGGTGAAACCGCCGCTGCCATAAACGGCGACGCTATTGCGGGCCGCGCCAAGCAACGTCACTAACGGCAGGCCAAGGACTCGGGCTTTGAGGTCCCAGAGAGCGTTGTCGGCGGCAGCAATCGCCATCGACGAGATTCCCGGACGACCCAGATTACGGATCGCCTGAATCATCGCCAACCAATTTCCCGAAGTCGCCATCGCATCCCGGCCTTCGACCACTTCGGCGAGCATATCGTTGATCAGCCGGGCCGTGGCGAGGTCGGCATAGGTGTAGCCGATACCGATCTGGTTGGCGCCAGGCGCCTCGACCACCACCAGCGTAGTGGCCTTCCACTCCAGGGTGCCGTCGGATTCAGGAAAATCGGTGGGTATGTGATAGGCAGTCGCCCGAAGACGTCCAATCCTGATCTCCGGCACATGCGTAAATGTCTTCATCTTATTTTCCTCTCCTAAACGTGCCGAAACACTTGGCTCTCAAATATGTGGTGCGGTAAAGGTCTTCAATGATCGTCAACAGACTAGCGATCCTGAGTGTCCCGCTCCAAAATGCAACAGCTTACGGGTTTCCTGGTTTTCGATCGAATACTGCTTCCGGAATTAGCTAGTCGCCACGCGCGAGGTCTAGCGGCTTCTGATAGGCAGACAGATTCAAGGCGCTACTGATCAACGTTATATGGGTCAGGGCTTGCGGAAAGTTACCCAACATGCGGCCTTCGCGGTGCTCGTATTCCTCTGACACCAGTCCTACGTCATTGCACAGTCCAAGTAGCCGCTCGTAAATCGTTCGTGCTTCGTCATTACGGCCCATTGCGACCAAACAGTCGACCAGCCAAAAGGTGCACGGCAAAAACGCTCCCTCTTCACCGCCACCCATTGCCTTGCTGTACCGCTTAACCAAACCGCCTTCCATCAGCTCGCGTTGAATCGTCTCGACCGTGCCCACAATCCGAGGGTCGTTGGCGGGCAAAAAACCAATCAGCGGCAGACGCAGCAACGCCGCATCGAGCTCGCTCGCGCCATAGTACTGGACAAAGGTGTTCCGTTTGCTGTCGAAGCCACGCTTGCAAACGTCCGCATGAATCGTGTCGCGTAGCGCCCGCCATTTTTCCAGCGGCCCTTTTAGACCATCCTGCTCGATAAGCTTGACCGCTCGGTCGAAGGCCATCCAGGCTGCCACCTTGGATTCGGTGAAATGACGGGCTCCGCTCCTGGTCTCCCAGATGCCGTCGTCAGGTTTTTCCCAAGCGCTTTCGAGAAACACCAAGAACGCACACTGCATCCGCCATGCGTCCTGGTCGATTTTGATCTGATAGCGGTGAGCTATACAGAGGGCGTTCATGATCTCGCCGTAAACATCGAGCTGAAACTGTGCGTAGGCGGCGTTGCCGACCCGAACCGGTTGACTATTCTCGTAGCCAGGCAGATGTGGAAGTTCATACTCCTTAAGCCGGCGCTCGCCAGAGAGTCCATACATGATCTGCAGTTTGCCGGCCTCCCCGGCGACCGCACGCATTAGCCATTGGCGCCAGGCAACAGTCTCTTCCGTGTATCCTGAAATTAGCAAGACACAGAGCGTGTAGGTTGCGTCGCGCAGCCAGCAAAAGCGATAGTCCCAATTGAGCGGCCCCTGCAATTGCTCGGGTAATGATGTCGTGGGCGCTGCGACGATTGCACCGGTCGGATGATAAGTAAGAGCTTTTAGTGTGATCAGGGAGCGTACGACTTGTTTGCGGAAAGGGCCGTCATAGCTACAACGTGATACCCAGTTGTTCCACCATAGTTCGGTTTCATCGCGCAGACGGATCGGATCATCCACTGGCGGAGGAGGCCGGCAAGATTCGTTACGAATCATGGTGAACGGAACGGTCTGGCCCTTTGATACTGTAAATTGCGCCACCGTCTTCAGATCCTCGCCATGCGTTTGCACCGGCGTATGAAGGAAGGTCGCATCCGGTCCGCCAATCGCTCGCATACCATCGTCGGTATGCTGGACCCACGGGACGATCTCGCCGTAGTCGAAACGGAAGGTCAGTTCCATTCGCATTGCCACCGAGCCCTCGCGACCTTCGACCAGCCGGATTACGTCGACTTGTCCGGTCTGTTCCTTGATCGGCATGAAATCAACCAGGGCTACCACGCCTTCCGCCGTTTCGAAGATCGTCTCCAGAATGAGTGTGTCGCCGCGATAGCTGCGGCGCACCGCCTTCACTTGGCTCTGGGGCGCGATGAGCCATCGTCCATGCTCAGGACCGCCGAGCAGCGCCGCAAAGCAGGCAGGTGAGTCGAAACGGGGCACACACAGCCAGTCGATCGAACCGTCGCGGCCGACCAGGGCGCCAGTATGCATGCTGCCGATGAGGGCGTAATCTTCTATCCGAAGACTCATCAGAATCTTCCTTCCACGTGCTACTTCAATCTGGGAGCGCCGTGGCCCCAGGTGGCGTCAGGTGATAGATTGCGCCGCACCGGCGGGAATTGCATATCTCGCTTGTCTGAGTCGAAGACAGTGGCGCCCTGCGAAATCAGATAGTCCGCCGCTCGGGCCGCCAGGGCTTGGATCGTCAGTCCCGGATTAGCGGAACCTTGGGTTGGCATTATGCTGCCATCGCAGATGAATAGATTGGCGACGTCGTGGCTGCGGCCGTACCTGTCCACTACCGAAGTGTATGGATCATCGCCCATGCGCGCCGCGCCCACCAGATGCGCGTAACGCGCTTCCTGGACAACTTCTTCGGCGCCGGCCGCTTTCATGACTTCGATTACTTTGTTCTTGCCGAATTCGATCAGGTTCTTATCATTGTCGTGGAGGCTAAAGGTGACTTTTGCCACCGGGATTCCGAATTGGTCCTTTTTGTCCGCCAATTCGACGCGGTTGTCGGCGTGCGGAAGAATTTCCCCGAGCAGTCCGAGCGCGGCCCAGTGATTGTAGTCCATCATGACGCGCCGTAGTCCCCAGCCCCAGGCTCCCCGCGCGCTCATCATCTGTTTAGCGAACGCGATCGGCAGGGGACCGACAGTTTGAATCGCAAGTCCGCGCGCGAAATCGCGTTTCGGCTCCGTCTCATAGAACTCTTCCGTCAAAGCCCCTGCTGGTGGAGCCTTGTACATGCGGATGAGCTCGTCAAAATAACCCATCACTACATTCCCCGCCTGGGCCATCAGATAGCGTCCGACGGTGCCGCTGGAGTTGGCCAAACCGCTTTCAAACCCTGGACAGGCTGAATTCAGAAGCAGTCGTGGAGTTTCGATGGAATAGCCGGAGAGGATGACGGCTTTCGCTTTCTGGAAGTGTTCGCGTCCGTCCCGATCAAAATATGTTACTCCGCTTACGCGCCGGTTGTTGCCGAGATTAATGCGCGAAACCATGCAGTGCGGACGAATTTCCGCGCCGTGGGCGATCGCGTCAGGTACGTGAGTGATCAAAGTGCTGGCCTTTGCGCCGACCTTGCAACCCTGAACGCAGAAGCCTCGATAAATGCAATGCGGCCTGTCGACGCGGGAACCCTGCAGGATGCCGACCGGTCCTCCCGCGCTGACGCGAAGACCAAGCTTGGTACATCCGCGGATCAGCACATTGCCGACGCCGCCCATCGGATGGGGACCGAAGGCATAGCCGTGAGGATCGCCCCACGGAAAATACGCTGGCCCCGAGACCGGCAGCTCGAGTTCCATCAATTCGTAATAGGGCTTTAACTCTTCGTAGCTAATTGGCCAGTCCACCGCGAGCCCGTCTTCGGAATAGACGCGGAAGTCCGAAGGATGAAGGCGCGGGGTAAACGCCGCCCAGTGCACGGTGCTGCCGCCGACGCCTCTGCCGCTGTTATTACTTCCCAGAGGCAGTGGATTGTCACCGCCCGTGATTCGCAGATGCTCCCAATACAGCTGATGAGAGCCGGCCTCGTCACTCACCCAATCTCGCTCGGTATCCCAAAAAGGGCCGGCCTCGAGTCCGAGTACGCGAAACCCGGCACGCGCCAACCGCTGCAATAAAACGCCGCCCCCGGCGCCGACACCGACAATCAGGTAGTCGACCTCCTCATTTTCGCTGAACCGAAACATCGGCGCTTCCAGCCGCTGCATCGCGCCGAGCATATGGGGCTGATGGCTCGGCTTCGCGAACTCTCCGAGTATCGGGGACTTCAAACGGAGCCTCGCTTGCGATGCGGAGCGGGATGCTCAACCGGACTCGGAACTGGCTCGTAGAGATCGGAAACGGACGTGTCCGGCGCCTTCCATTCGTAGCGTCGTTCGTTCGATTCCCAAGGTTCCGGTGAGCCATTTTCCAGTCGGATATAGGCCCGTGGATAGGCGGGACCGCCAAAGCCGATCTCGTCCCAGGACCACGGGTGGGCGTAGTAAGCTTCCACGCAGTCCTGCACCAGCATCGCCCAGAAGCGATGGACTGGCATACGTTTCCAGATCTCGTCACCGACAGCCGGCTTGCCGTCGTGCAGCGATTTTAGAATGCTATCCTGTTCGAGCCGTCGCAGGTCCACGAAACTGCGGTCGTAGAGATGATGAGCGATCTGTCCGATGACCTGAAGACCTAACCGAAAGGCCTCGGGGTCAGGCGGCATGTCCGCGAAACGGTAGCCCTCATGACGGTTTTCGTACAACCGTTTGTCGATCCATGGAACGATCGGAATCTTACGAGCGGCGTCACGGTCGTCTTGCGGAATGATGTGATCGCAAATGACCTCCATCAGATTTGCCTCGTCGGGCCTGAAGAAGCGGATCGGCGGGATATTGTGCACCCGATCGAGAATCACTTCACGCGTTTTCGCGTCCCAGAATTTCTGCTGTGCCAGTGTGCTGAAATCCGGATAATAACCCGGCTGAGTAAGGGGCCCGATCGGCTTCTTTGTGCGAGGCTCGTACGGAAGGTCATCGTCACGGTTCTCGCCGTTCATGGCTTTTCTCTTCGCATCAGGCTCGCCAACAGGCCAATGAAACCGGCGGCCGCGAATAGCAATGGAGCGAAAATTGGCGGTCCATGGATAATGTTGTAGACCAACATCTTGGAGCCGCCTGGGCGGCGCAGGATGCCTCGGGCGTGATAACCAAATCCGACCGCTCCATCCAGTATGGCTGCGCTTGAAAGGGCGGGCAGCCAGGTCTGAGCTATGCGTTGACTTTTCACCGCGCCTGCCGCCGCGGCGACCAGCAGGGGCGCAACCACCACGGGTGTCCACTGCGCCTTGTAGCGGAAATTGCTTTTGTAGTGTGAGTAGAAGGCCTCGAACCCGCTACAGGAAGCCGAGATGGCGGTCGCAACCGCCAGGTGCTTTTGAAATCGGCCTTCGCGCAAATCCTGCTCCCAACCAATGCTGTCGTGCTTGTCCGTGAGAAGCCCGGCCCAATGATTCGTGCTCCCCGGGCGCGGAAGGCTCGTTTGGCCAGGCCCCTCCTCGCGCTGGAGGAAAGAGGCGATCAGGCCGAGGTATGCGCTGGTGCCGAACAGCAACGGACCAAAAACTGGAGGCCCCATGACGATGTTGGTCATCGGCAGTCGCCATCCCCCCGGTTTGCGCTGGATTCCGCGGATGTGGAAGTAGGTGCCGATCGCGCAGTCGGCTAGGGTTATCGCCGAAACCGCCGGCAGAACGGTTTTCGCCGCCTGACGACTGCTGAATGCCCAGGCCCCAGCTCCAAGGAGAGCGGCACTGAGGATCACCGGCGTATACATCACGCGACGGCTGTAACTGCCGCGATAATGCATATAACCGACCTCTAAACCGCTCAATGCGCTCGACAAACCTGCCGCCAGCGCGAGCCAGCGCTGGAATCGTCCTTCGCGCACGCGCACGTCAATTTCTCTGGCGCCCCGCTCGATTTTGCCTACCGCGTTGGCTACAAGTTCCGGAGTGAGTACGCGATGTAGTACGCCTGAGTCTATCGATTTGTCGCTTTCCAACTTCCGCTCTCCGACTTTGGTGATTTGTCCCATGCGAACGCTTCCCAGTAAGCCAACGACTGAATTCGCCGTGCCAATACTCCTCTCATTTCTTGTGCGGTATTACGCTCTCGATGAATTCCCGCGCCGCTTGACGAATGATTCCGCCTTCATTGGGATCACCCTTGATCAATGTCGAGGTGAATTTCGTCGCGTCGGCGAGAGTGATGTGCGGCGGCAACGGCGGTACATCGGGGTCGGTAATCGCTTCCAGAACGCAGGGACAATTGGCGGCCAGCGCCTCCTCCCATGCGTGACCCAAGTCATCAGGCCGATCCACGCGAATACCCCTCAATCCGAGTGACTCGGCATACTGCGCGTATGGAAAGTCCGGTATATCCTGAGATGCCTCGAATTTCGGAACGCCGGTCATGACTCTGAGCTCCCAGGTCACCTGGTTGAGATCGTTGTTGTGCAGAACCAGGACAATCAGGCGAGGATTGCTCCACTCGCGCCAGTACTTCGAGATCGTGATGAGACCATTGATCCCGTTCATTTGCATGGCGCCGTCGCCCACCATCGCGATAGCCGTACGCTCGGGAAAGCAGAATTTCGCCGCGACCGCATAGGGAACTCCGGGTCCCATCGTTGCCAGGTTCCCCGACAAAGAGGCCATCATGCCAGGTCTGATTTTCAAGTCGCGGGCGAACCAGTTGGCCGTCGAGCCGGAATCGGAACTCAGAATACGGTTGTCGGGCAGGCGCGGAGAAAGTTCCCAAAAGACCCGTTGCGGGTTGATCGGTTTGGCTTCACTCATTGCTCTGGCCTCGAGCAACCTTCCACCATTCCGCAACGTTCTTCTCAATTCTCTCGCGCCAGCCGCGGTCCGTCTTCCGTTCCAAATACGGGATCAACAGTTTCAACGTCTCGCTGGCATCGCCGACGAGATTGACCTCGGTGGGAAATCTGAGCCCCAGCATGCGGCCGTCGATGTCAATCTGGACCCCACGCGCCTGACCTTCCTTGGGCAGGAACTCCGAGTAGGGAAAGCTGGTCCCGATCATCAGGAGAGTGTCGCACTCCATCATCAGATCGTAGCTTGGCTTGGTGCCCAGCAGCCCGATCGAACCGGTAACAAACGGGAGAGCATCGGGTAGCACCGCTTTCCCGAGCAGCGCTTTGGCTATACCGGCCCCCAGGATCTCGGCGACTTCCGTCACCTCGACAGACGCGTGAAGCGCGCCCGCACCCACTAACATCGCGACCTTCTTGCCCTGATTCAGTATGTCCGCTGCGCGCTGCAGATCCGGCTTTGCGGGGATCACGCGCGGCGTCGAATAGCCAAGCCCGGAATGAATTGTCGCATGCGCGCGCTCGGGTTCTTCAGCATCAAGCACTTGAAGATCGTTCGGCAATATAATGCAGGTCACGGTACGTTCCGACCTGGCGATTCGAATCGCGCGGTCGACCAAATGACGCATCTGCGACGGCACAGACGCCATCTCAACGTACTCGTGCGCTACGTCCTTAAATAAACTGATTAGATCGACTTCTTGCTGAAAGCGTCCTCCTAGTGCCGAGCGCGCCGATTGCCCAACAATGGCGACGACCGGCTGATGATCCATTTTGGCATCGTACAGACCATTGAGGAGATGGATAGCCCCGGGTCCCGAGGTCGCCATACAAACGCCAACCTCACCTGTGAACTTGGCGTGCGCACAGGCCATGAAGGCCGCCAACTCCTCATGTCAAACCTGAATCAGCTTCGGCTTATCGTGGGCTCGTTCCAGAGCCGCCAGTATGCCGTTGATACCATCGCCCGGAAATCCATAAATGCGCTTGATGCCCCATTGGTCGAGGCGCTTCAAAAGAAAATCCGCGACTGTCTCGGTCATGGTGTTCTCCGCGGGTTTCGCTGCAGTTTAACGTGGTCAGTCATTACTCGCTTATGCGATCGTGCTTAACAGGGCATTTGAGCCCGGCGCGAATCCAGGCTGAGCGTCCTGAACAACAATCGGTACGTCGGACGTAATGATGCTCGAATAGTCGGTTCGTGAGCGATGGATTCCTTTCGCCGCTCCATCAGGGATACTCCAATGAGCTAAGTCGCCGACTCTCTCGGTTACCTCAAACGTTGCCGATTACTTTGGAATTTCGAGGCAGCCGCGAAACCCAACACTCCTGATAAAAGAAGGCCGGCAAGCAGCCGATGCCTGGTCAACCAAAATTGCACGCTGCCATGCCAAGCTTGAGCGTCGAAATTACCGCGCGCATCAAAGTCCCCGCGCACCGGCTCGAACAGATTGTCAGCGCGATGAGGGTCCACCTTTTCGCTGGTCTGCTGCGAAGCGAAACCGGTACGCGCGAGATACCGGTCCAACAAACCAGGAATGATTTTGTTAGCTTCGATTGCGATCAGCGTGGGCAGTCCCAGATATAGTTCGCGCCGGTGGTGGTGGGCGGCCCAAACTATGGCGCGTGCCGGCACGCCGGGATCGAAGATTGGCGGCACAGGCTGCGGATGACGCGGCAAGTGTGTGCGGCACCAATCGAATTGAGGAGTATTGATTGCAGGAAGTTGCACCATAGTAAGGTGAATCTTACTTTTATGATGTAGTAGTTCGGTTCGCAGAGAGTCTGTGAAGCCCCTGATCGCAGCTTTCGCGCCGCAATAGGCCGACTGCAAAGGAATTGAGCGGTAAGCCAAGGCGGAACCGACTTGAACGATGCATCCCTTGTCGCGCGGAATCATGCATTTCAGCGCGGCCATCGTTCCCCACACGGTGCCAAGGTAAGTGACTTCGGTGGCGCGTTTGAACTCCGCAGGGCTGACATCGACGAACTCGGAAAAGACCGTCACCATCGCATCATTGACCCAGACGTCGATCGGGCCGAGCTTCTTCTCGACTTCCGCCGCGGCGGCTTGAACTTGCTCCTGATTGGCCACATCGGCGGGCAGCACTAGCGCGCGGCCGCCAAATCGTCTGATGTCCGCAGCCGCCTGTTCCAAGCGGTCCCGATCCCGTGCGATTAATCCGACGGAAGCGCCCCGCCGTCCAAATTCCATCGCCGTAGCACGCCCAACCCCAGCGCCGGCGCCGGTGACTACTACAACTTCCCCTGGCCGCTCGGCGCTCTCTTCTCGCATGTAAGTTTCTCCTGGTCTGGCGTTGACTTGAACTTCAAAACGATCCCTTTCCGCTATTCGTAATATTCGACAGCAAGAATCATGCTCAGGCGAGCGCAAATTCCGAGCTGCATTATTGATCCCGATTACTTAAATCTAGGCGCGCGCGCTCTACGAGGTCAAGGCAATTGCTTGACCGGTTTGAAGAACATGTGACGAAGAGAACATGTAATTTGTAAGGTGTCGCGGGCCGTGCAACTCAAAATCCATGCCCATCGAATTCCCGAGCTGGCAACATTTACAATCATTTGCCGTTCTTGGGCAGCAAGCGATACCAAAGGTCAAATTGCTCTGGTGGAATTGCCTGAAGGCCGATTGAGGAGCAGCAGTGGTGATGTCGTTGAAGTTGTCCCAGCACAGGCTGCCGAGTCTGCAATTACTGTAAGCATCGCACTGAAAATGCAACCGATTGTTCGGCTGAAATGGAAAGTCCGGGATAGGACCGGGAGGAATCGAGGCCAGAATTACCCTGTCCCTACTAAAAACTCCGAAGCGGTTGAAAGGGCTGGCGATTTATTGAGCCGTACCGTAGAGTCGCGCGCATGCTCGCCTTCATTTCATGGTTGATCGGACGTCTGCAAACGCGCGCCGAATTAGAACTGGAGGTCATCGCGCAGCGTCACCAACTGGCGGTGCTGCGGCGCCAGCGCCCGAGCCGTCCGTGGCTGGGCTTTTTGGACCGACTGCTCTGGGTCTAACTCTACCGGCTGTGGCCGCATTGCCTCGATGTGCTTGTGCTGGTCAGGCCGGCCACCGTGGTCCAGTGGCACCGCCAAGGGTTTCGCCTATATTGGCGCTGGCGCTCCCGCCCCGGACGACCATCGGTCGATCGGGGAGTGCGCAAGCTGATCCGGCAGATGAGCAGTGCCAATCCGCTCTGGGGAGCACCGCGCATCCACGGTGAACTGTTGAAGCTCGAGATCGAGATCAGCCAAGCTACAGTGGCCAAGTACATGTTGCGCAGACCGAGTAGGCCGTCGCCTACCTGGCGCAGCTTCCTGCACAATCAGGTCGCGGGAATCGCTGCCGTTGACATGTTCGTGGTGGCGTCAGCGTCGTTCAGGCCGCTGCTCGTGATGGTCATCCTGATGGTCATCCTGCTTCACGCACGCAGGAGGATTGTACGGATTGATGTCACCGAGCATCCCACCGCCGGGTGGCTGGCGCACAGGTGACGGAGGCATTCCCTTGGAACACTGCGCCGCGCTACTTGCTCCGGGACCGCGATGCGTCGTATGGAGCAGCATTCCGCAAGCGGGTCGACGCGATGGGAATCGCCGAAGTGATCACGGCAGCGCGCTCGCCTTGGCAGAACGCCTATGTCGAGCGACTCATCGGTTCGATCAGGCGGGAATGTCTAGACCACGTCATCGTCTTCAACGAGCGCCATCTCCTGCGGGTACTTTCGTCTTACGTCGATTACTACCACCGCTCGCGCACGCATCTGTCACTTGCCAAAGACTGTCCCGAGGCGCGACCGGTGGTGCGGCGGGGCAAGATTATTGCTATTCCGCAGGCCGGTGGCTTGCACGATCGCTACGAACGGCGGGAATGCCCGCTGCGTTGTTGGAATTGAGTAGCGGCTCGATAGTCATTTAAGCGGCCCGTTTGCCGTTTTCAACCTGGCGTGCGCGATCGATTGTAGCATCGTGTGTGCGCAACCCCGCAACCAGCTTGGACAACGCTCGACAGCCTGCAACCTTGCGGAAGTGGCGCTCGGCTTCCAGCACGCCAGCCGCGGTCCATCTGAGGATCATCATTCCGCCCTGCCAGCGCTTTACCCGGCGTGCGGTATTGCGCACCCTGCTGAACAGGTTCTCGATCAAGTTGGTCGACGACAGCACCCGTTCCAGGCTTTCGGGCAGATCCAAGCGCATCACGGTAAGGGTTTCCTCCAGCCCCTCGCGCAAGGAGCCCGGCGCGCTGGGGTGCGCGGACTCCAAGCGACGTGCGAGATTCTCAATCAGGCGCCGGGCGCGCTTGGAGTCGCGCGTCGCATAGGCTTGGTTCATCGCGCTACGCACCGAGACGCGCATCCGCTCCGGCAGTGCGTCAGTGACGTTGCGCTTCTTGTGCTCGTGGCACCGGTGAATCAGGGCGCGCGCGCCGAACGGCCACAAGCACGTACTGGGGTTGCGGGAAGGAGCGACCGAGAACGCCGCGGCCTGCAAGGCGCTGCTGGCTGACCTGATCGAGCGCGGGCTTGATCCCAACCGTGCCATCCTGGTGGTGATCGATGGCGCAAAGGCGCTGCATAAAGCGGTCAGCGAGACCTTTGCTCTCGATGCCGACCGCCGCCAGCACTACATGCTCGGCGAAGTGTACTCCGTCGATCATCAAGGCGACCAGCGCAAGGCCACGTAGATCGCGCCGCATCAGTTCCGAGAGCCGGCGCTGGGTGCCCACTACGAAGCGCTCGCTCACCGCGCTCTTGCCCACGCCTCGGACCTCGAACTCGTTCGGCAATGCTTCCAACGAACGCGCCTAGCGCCGGGTCGAGGCTCCGAGCACCATCTTCTCGAAGGCGCGTTCATCCAGCGGGTCGCGCGAACTTCACGCCTGCCAGCTCGGCAGCAACAGTTCATGGCCCTCGAGACTGCGCGCCCGCGGACGCTCAACTTTCACTCGCCGGCCGCCCAACACCAGCGAACTCGGCACGTGCCCTGACCGCAGCGCTTGCCGCTCCGTCAGATGCGCGTACCGCGGCCCACACAGCACCGCGCGCTCCCCCCTCCAATTCATCCTCGACAAACGCCAGTCCCGAGATCACCACGGTGTCCCACAGTGCTGCGCGCGCCAGCCCGCGCAACGGCAGCATCAACTGGTTTTGCGCGCTTTGCTCTCGACCTCGTCTCTTGCCATTCTTGTTCACGGCGGCTTCCTCCTCTTTCTCCAACCCGATCATTCGATCGGGCGAGGATTGCCGCCACTTCAATTTCAACAGCTATCCGGGCATCTCCACGAACGGCTCGCTGCCTGAACAACCGACTCGCACCTCTCCTATATGCATCACCGTCTCATTGCCAGCCATCTTTCGCGCGCTAGGTCCGTTGAAGGTTAGTCCATCGCAGACCCAAATCAGCTCCAGCCGTTGAGCGCGCATCCGGCGCGGGACGCTCCTTTCGTCTATGGCGAAAGCCGGATTCAGTGGATTGCGGAACTCATGCGCGGCTACAGCGATAAACTCGTCGCGTGCTCGGAGAGCACCGTTCAATTGTTCGTGCGCCGTCTTCTCCCGTTCCAGGAGCGTCTCACGCTCGCGTTCGAGCTTCTTTCTTTCGCTGATATTCCGTGCGATCTTGGAAGCGCCGACGACAAGGCCCCGTGCGTCCCTGATGGGCGATACCGTTAATGAAATATCGATCCTGCGACAGTCCTTTGTCTGCCGAACAGTTTCAAAATGATCAACCTTCTCGCCGCGTCGGATCTGAGCCAGAACGTAATCTTCTTCTGCCTGGCGGTCAGACGGAATGATCAGCCGAATGGATTTGCCAATCGCCTCATGCGCGGTATACCCGAACATCACCTCGGCAGTCGGATTCCAGGAAGTGATGATCCCGTCCAGAGTTTTGCTGACAATTGCGTCATGAGACGAGTCGATGATCGACGATAGGAGCGAACCCAGGCGATCTAGTCCCAGCTTCGCCTCTGAGCTGATCTCGTCGAATTTGTCCCGCATCGGCGTTCTATGTGGCTCGGAAGTTAAACTTCGCGGCTAACGAAATAGCTAGCACATCGGTTTGTAGCGAGCCAGTCTTAAGGGTTGTGGCTTCTCAAAACTTGAGCCTCGCGATGCATTGGTGGTTTCGACCGTTTGGCGATAGCCTGCTTTCATGGCGATGGCGACAGGCCGGGCAGTCCTGATCTCTCGAGGCGAACCCCCGAAGCGAAATCCTTTCTGCTGTAGAGCAGAAAGAATAGAAGTACGATAATGAGCAGGCCCTCCACCACTTCGTCGAGCACCCGAATGACGGGCTTCATACGCGCTGTCAGACATTCAACGAAGAGTCCAGAAGCGCAAACTAGTCAAACCAGGTTACGATGCTACTTAATATTGTCCAGGTCCTTCCGGTGATCCGGCCGATGATCCGGATTCGGGATTGCTTGGATTGTCTGGTCCGGACGGATTCATCGTGCTATTTCGCATGCCGCGCATGTCTGAACCGCCAGAGCCAAGAGCACTTGCGGATCCAGGGGGCGAAGCGGTGGGGGCGCTTCCTGGAAAGCCAGGAGCGGTACTCGGATTAGAAGCGCCGGCGGAGGGAGCAGTCTCGCTGCCGGGCGAGGTCGTCGCAGTATCGCCTGGACTGGCGCCTCTGCCGGCAGCCATGGCTCCGCTGCCAGCGCGACTACCTGCGCCCCCGCTTCCTGCGCCTTGCGCATAGACCGGCGGGCCGAATGCGCTCAGCGCGATTGAAAGGGCACTACCAACGAGAAGGCTCGATACACGTTTATATCGCCGCATGACTAGTGTTACCGATTCAAGCCTAGTTTCATCGCGCCGCAACGATTGCAAATATAGTACAAGGCGGCGTTTATTAACCGGCTGGAGAAGACTGGACTTCGCCGCATCAGTCCACGTTTTGGCTGGCTACAAAACCTGCCGTCCCTTTCATTGGTCCTTCGACGATCTGAACTTCGGAACCATTACTGTCGCTCGAGAGAATGTTCACCGGAGTTTGGTCATCGATCTTTTTGGCCGAGAACTCTTGCTGCGCGCTACCGACCATGCCGCTCGCGCCGCCCTGCTGTGCCCTATGCGAGACTTTGAGATAGGTCGCTTCATCAGGATAAAGGGAGACCTCATGATCATGTCCGGTAGCCACGAGTTTGTGAGTCAAGACCGAATTCCTGTTGCATGCGGTTAATGCGAGCAGCATGGCGCTCGTCGCGATCACCGCTACCTTCTTTGCTTTCATATGTACTTTCATAGTGTGGGTTTCCTTTCGCCTACTAGGCGCTGAATTGAATGAGCTAAATGAGTTCAATTCTCATGCCAGTTGAAATAGCTTGTGCGGCGCCAGGCGGGGTAATCGAGGGAACTCAACAGGACGAAAAATCTACAGATCGCCGGGGGAGGCCACCTCGACGAACCATGAAAAGAGCGGTTCGCGACGATGGCTGGGGAGGATGGCTCGGACATGAATGCGAGAAATCGGAAACTGTCGCCGGATCTGGCGACCCAGCGCGGGGCTGCTATTTGGCCCAGGCGACGTCGTCTTCGCACCAGGGTAGTTGCAGACTCGATGACCTTTTGCGGGTTCATTGGCGCTAGTCCAAGGTTGCAACTGGCGGCGCCATCCTTCGCCCGAGCCTCTGGCTTGCACCGCCTCCGTCTAGTCCACAAACCCCATTTTCGAGTGTAAAAACTACCCTTGAACCTTTATTTATCGTCGATTGAAAATATTTCAAGCAAATCTGAAGTAAGGTAAGGCGCGCGCGGAAGATCCGTATCGTCACACATGACCCGGATGAAAATTCCACTCCCCTATTTCGTGCAGCCCGCTCCTGCTTCCGCGCGGCGGTCTTTTATGTAAGGCGGTAGCAGTTCAATGTGGAGGCCAAAAGCGCGATGCCTGCCGCCAAAGCTTCGCCGGAGGTGTCTCGCGCATCTGTAGATGCGCACCGGCGACCTCCGCCAAGTCATCGGAAATCTTATTGCGCCGGCCAAAGAGATAGCGTTCGGGCATTCCCGTCAAAACCCGCCCGGAGCTGCCGCCCGCGGTGGTGGGAGCTATTCAGCCGGGCCGTCTTTGCCCGGCATGCGAATACGCGATGAGTCGCTTTGCGCGAGTTGAATATTTTACCACCCGTACCGTTGCACGAACAAACGACGGTTCATGGGAAGCTGGCCGTCCACTAAAGCCGAAGTCGCCCTGGGTCAGCGGCATTTCAGCAGAGGAGCTTGGATTGCATGAAATCCGCTGATTCGTCCTCGGCTGAGCATCTTAACGCGCCAATAGATCTCGTAATGGCCGCCGGCCGCCTGATGACCGGCCACAATCGCACGAAAGCGATCCTACCGAACAAGCGTTGCGGGGGCAGCTGTCGACGCGTACGGCCGCTGCCAACGGCGATTTTTCGGCTCGGGTGCCGCTCGGCGGCTACGGCGGGGTGATGCGGCAAATCGCTCAGAATGACCGGCAACTCGGCACGATTCAGATCAGTGCGGATTCGTGGGTAAATCTGCTGCAGAACGGCAATCTCGATCCAGTCAGATCGAATCGAAGCGCGCGCTTGAAACAATCGAACGCAACGTTAATCTGCAAATCTCCTTGATCGATGAGATCCTGGATCGGTAGCGCGTGCGAAAGGCAAGGTGCACCTCACGCCTCGTACCATCGACCTGATACCTCTCATCGAAAGCGCCTTGGATGCTACGCGGGCGCGGCTGAAGCCAAAGATTTGCGGGTTGAATGGGAATGGCGCGGTCCGCTGCTTCACATCAACGGAGATTCCGAACGCCTTCAACAAATGGTCTCCAATCTTGTGTCGAGCGGTGTCAAATTAACTCCGGCCGGCGGCCGCTTCCGGCTCAGTCTCGAACGTAGCGCGCGTGAGACCACCCTGACTGTCAGCTTACCCAAAACCCGAAAGCGAGCCACGGATAAGTTGAGCTGGGCGCGGCAAGCGTGGTCCTCTGAAGCGAAGGAGGAAGGACCCGTAGGTGGCGAAGAAGGGACAGTCCGAGGAGGAGCAGATCCTGCGCGCCCTGCGACAGGCAGAGGGCGGCACGAGGGTGGCCGACATCTGCCGCGAGCATGGAATCAGCGAGGCGACATATTACATCTGGAAGAAGACGTACTCGGGGCTGGGGCTGAACGAGTTACGGATCTGCGCAGGCTGGTCGAATATGTCGCCACGGAAGTCAAACGGCGCGTCAGGCAGTCGACGGAATAACGACTCAGCTTGCTGCCTCACGACAAGCAAATTCTACAAGATTCGCACAGCCACGACCGTTTTATCTATGACGTCTCAATAGGCGCTTTTTACGCCTTCCGCCGCCTTCGTCACCTGAGAGCAGCCCTCAACTATGGCATCGTTGATGCTTTATGGGATTGCAGCGTTGGAGCGGATAGATGCCTGACACGCCTTCTTAGGGGGGCGCGTGGGCCGCGCCGCGTGGAAGCGCGAACCGTTCGCGTCTATAATCTCGAAAATCGATTCGTGTATCTCTAACGAGGTTCGGGTAGGACTGCTGCCGGATCATTTTGGGCCTCAGGCAACCGCATTTCTTAAAGATGCGGACAGCACGACGGCATCCAGCAATAGCGCATCATGGGTGGACCAGCTCACCGCAGAAGCGAAATTATGAAGGCGGTCACCAAAATACTCCTCGTTGAAGACAACCCGGACGCGCGCGAAGCGTGGGCGACTTTGATCTCGTCCTGGGGATACCAGATTGACAGCGCGGAAGATGGTGAACGCGCCCTGCAGTTGATTGAAAGCTACGACCCGCAGATCCTCCTGCTCGACCTCAGATTGCCAAAGAAAGACGGTTTGACGGTGCTTTGTGAGATTCGTGCGAAGGGCTGGCAGCTTCCAACTATCGTGATCTCCGGTGAGGGCGAAATCGCGGATGCGGTTCAATCCATCAAGCTGGGAGCCTACGACTATCTGCGCAAGCCGATCGATCCTCATCATCTTGAGGTGCTGCTCAACAATCTGCGTACACATCTTAGCATCAGCAAGGAAAACCAGCTTTTGCGGCGTCGTCTGATAGAAGCCGGCAAGCTGGGGCCAATGGTCGGGCAGTCGCTCGCCATGCGCCGTGTAATGGCGCTGGTGGAGCAAGTCGCGCCGAGCACCGCATCGGTCATAATCGTGGGCGAAAGCGGCACCGGAAAGGAGTTGGTGGCGCGCATTATTCATGACCTTTCACCGCGCGCGCGCGGTCCTTATATCGCCATCAATTGTGCTGCGTTGCCAGAGACCCTGATGGAGAGCGAGTTGTTCGGTCATGAACGCGGCGCGTTCACTGGCGCCGATCGCCGTCGCGAAGGCTGTTTCGAGCTCGCAACCGGCGGGACCCTTCTTCTCGATGAGATCGGTGAGATGAAGCCGGAATTGCAGGCCAAGTTGCTGAGAGTCCTCGAGGAACGGAAGATTCGCCGCCTGGGCGGCGGCACCGAGATCCCTGTCGACGTGCGCGTGCTGGCCGCAACCAATCGCAAGCTGGAAATGCAGCTTCGCGAGGGAAAGTTCCGGGAAGATCTTTACTATAGACTCAATGTTTTTTCGATCCAGCTGCCAACGTTACGCGAGCGCGTCGAAGATTTGCCCGCTCTTATCGAGCATTTCCTGCGACAACTTCCCCTCCCGGCGGGTAAGTCCGTTGTCGGCATGGAAACTGAATGTCTTGACTTGCTGAAAGGCCAAACCTGGCCCGGAAATGTACGCCAATTGCGCAATGTAATCGAGCGAGCGCTTGTCGTCACGAGCGGACCGATGATCTCCGCGGTCGACTTACCCGAAGAAATCAAACCTCACGCACCAAGGGAGGCTGCATCTCGCACACCAAGCGAGGTCAAAGCTGGCAATGGTGGAAGTTCCGCCCTGGATGTGCGTGTAGGAATGTCGCTGACCGCGGTAAAACGCGAGCTTTTATTGCAGACGGTCAAGTTCACCAGGGGTAATAAGGCAAAGGCAGCGGAAATTCTCGGCGTCTCCTTAAAAACCATTTACAATCACCTCAAAGAAGACTGAATTTCCGACCCTTGGCAGACGGAGCCTTCTCGGTCTCGGGAGACCATTGGCCGGGTGGCTATTACTTCGACGGGTCGTTATTCGAGCACAGCTTTAAAGCCAGCAGTGGTAAGTAGCTATTTTAGCTTGCTGCGCGAAAGTAATTTTTGCTCGGAACATGAGGCCAATAAGCGTGATCATGCACTGCGACTTCAGGCGATTGCCAACCAGAACGCACTCGATCGCATCAGCACGAAGTTTGCACTCGACTTAACTTGGCCTCGCGCTGCTGAGTTCATTCGGCCAGGAGTTGACGAAAGCCCCAGCGGGCCTGATTCTCCCTGAAGAAAGGGGAAGGCTGACAAGGCTGAAAATACAAGCTCTTGGAGCTTGCAAAACATGACAAGGAGAAAACGCCATCGGTCGCGACAATATAGCAAGAAGGCTTCTTCTAAGGTTGGGCGGGCGGTGCATGAAATGAAGAAAGGGACCCTCAAGTCTGGAAGATCAGGAAAACAAGTGAAGAGCCGTAAACAAGCCATAGCTATCGGGCTGTCTGAAGCACGCAAGGCGGGAGCGAAGGTTCCTTCGCGCTAAAGCGCAAAGCAGACGCGTTGCGCGGGTCCATTGGAGAAATACGACATGCAAACCCTGAGATCATTAGTGATTATGTCCGTCGCGGTTATTGGCCATCGGCACGTGTGCAGCGTGTGGACCGACGGCCACAGAGACACCACAAACGACAACTGAATATGGAGCGGGGGCGCCTCCCGCTCCGCTCGTGACGCCGCCGCCGGCCTCATCAGAGACAACGACGACGACCACGACCTCGACACCGAATGGCACGATGCTGAGAGGCGGTCGACCACGACCTACGCTCCCGTTCCATAGGGCGCTGTGAGGCGGAACAAATCGTCCGTACCGGCGGTTGAGAATTCCGCGGGTCGAATCTTTCGTATCCGTTTGGGCGAAAGATTATAGGAGTCTAATGACCCTTCCATGCGTCGCGGTGAACCAACCGGAAGATGGCGTCTGCCTGTGACCTTCATTGAAAGAAATGAACCAACTTTACAGGCATCCTGAAGAATACGATCCGGAGCACTTGGGCGACTGCGAAGATGTTGAATTCTATGTCTCGCTGGTCCAGAAGCTTCAGCCTCGGAAAGTTCTAGAGCTCGGCTGCGGTACTGGCAGAATCACCTTGCCCTTGGCAGAGCAGGGAGCGAGGCTGGGCTTCGAGGTGATCGGTTTGGACAATCAGGCCGAGATGCTCGAACGCGCCGCGGACCGGCAGCTTCAGGCTCGCCTCGAAGTCCGAGAACGGCTTCATCTGATCCGTGCGGACATGCGGGCCTGGCGCGCCGAGTCGACGTTTGACCCTATTGTGATCCCCTGCTGGTCGATCAGTCACTTGCTCACTCTTCAAGATCAGCTCGCAGTCTGGAACCAGTGTCGGCGCAATCTTAGACCAGGCGGCCGATTTTTGGTTGAGATAACTATGCCGAACATGGCGATATTCGCGGATTCATTCCGCGTTCCGCCGCGCGCAGTTGTTGAGATCGACGTCGACAGACAAGATGAATCCACAAAAGTCAGATTCGTCAGGCGCAAAACCTCCCGCTATTTAAGCCATGAGCAGTGCGCTCAGATGCGCTTTCTGTAGGAGAAATACATCAATGACCGCGCGGTTGATGGTTACATCGATGATTTTGTGGGCCACGTCTTTTCCCCGCGTGAGCTGCAGTTGCCGTTTATCCACACCTCTGCGACAACATGCGGACGGTGGTGACCGATCGCGATTGTTACGGACCGGGGCTGCATCGCTACAACCGCACCTTCCTCGACTTCGCGCACCATCACGGCTTCGTGCCGCGGCTGTGTCAGCCTTATCGACCCCGGACCAAGGGCAAGGTCGAGCGCTTCGTCCGCTATCTGCGCGCGAGCTTCTACGTGCCGCTGGCGAGCCAACTCAGTCCCGAAGGACTCAAGGTCGATCGCGACACCGCCAAAGCGCGCGTCGGCACCTGGCTGCGCGAGGTCGCCAACGCCCGCGTGCACGCGACCACCGGCGGGGTCCTGGCCGCACGGCTCGAGCAGGAGCGTGAGCGTCTGCAACTGATCCCCGCACCGTGGCCGGGAGCGCTCCCGCCTGCTGCTCCGAAGCGTCCGGCACCCGGTGCCGCGCGGCTACCAGCATCCGCTGCGGGTCTACGAAGAGCTGATCATCGCGGTGGAGGTTGAATGAGCATACAGCACGAACGACTGATCGATCTGTGTAACGAGTTGCGGCTGGGCGGGGTCGCTGCGCAGTATCCGGCGCTGGCGCAAATTGCGGCCGAAAAGCATACTTCGTTTACCGACTTTCTCGCGGAGTTGCTGGTCGCCGAACGCGAATCGCGCCGGGCGCGGGCGCGCGAAATGTTCGCGCGGGTGGCCGGCTTCCCGGCGATCAAGACCCTCGACCAATATGACTTCGGCTTCGCCACCGGCGCGCCGCGCAAGCAGATCATGGAGTTGGCCAGCCTCGCCTTCGTCGAGCGCGCCGAAAACGTGGTGTTCCTCGGTCCATCTGGCGTCGGCAAAACGCACCTCGCGATCGCGCTCGGCTACCTCGCCACCCAGAAGGGCTACAAGACCCGCTTCTTCAGTGCGGCCGATCTGGTGCTGATGCTGGAAGCCGCGCAGCGCCAGAACCGCTATCGCGAGGTCCTGCATCGTGCGGTTAACGCCTACCGCCTGCTGATCGTTGACGAGATCGGCTATCTGCCGATGAGCCGCGAACACGCCAATCTGTTCTTCCAGATCGTCGCGCGTCGCTATGAATGCGGTGCGATGATACTCACTTCCAATCTCACCTTCGGCAGCTGGGACAGTGCCTTCGCCGGCGACAGCGTGCTCACCGCCGCGATGCTCGATCGTGTCCTTCACCACTCGAGCATCGTCAGCATCAATGGTGAAAGTTATCGGCTCAAGGACAAGCGCAAGGCCGGACTGCTCCCTGCTCCGGCTCGAAGCACCAAGCATTAGACGGAACGACGAGAAGGAGAGCCCCTGTACCTTTTTCGCTGTGCCTAGTCATCGTTTGTTCGGATCATCTTGGCCCCCGGCGGCGCCGATCAAAAAATCTTCAGACGCGTTGTCCACAAGTACACAGGCGGGATTCTTAAGCCGATCCCAGAGTCCGTGGATCCTGTGGGCAACGCCTTCCTCAATGTCTGGTGGTAAGTGGGAATATGAATACGGCCGCCTTGCTGGGAGTGCCAGGAGATCCCCCCGCGCCTACGAGCGCCTCGCGAGGACACGCGCCCCGGCGGGGCTGGCCGTTGATGCACATCCAGTGGGGAGTTGCGTCGCGAGCGCCAGTACAGGGGCGATGAGGCATCATCGGCGGCCGTGAGACAAAGGAGGCGGAGTGGTGGAGACCGATTATCGGATCTACGTTGGCATCGACTGGGGGAGTGAAGTCCACCAAGCGTGCGTGCTGGACCACGAACGGCGAATTGTGGCCGAGCGCTCTTTCGCACACGCCGGTGATGCGGTTGCGGGATTCGCACAATGGCTACGTGAACTCGCCGATGATCCTGGACGCGTGGCCATCGCCATCGAGATTCTTCGCGGCGCCATAGTCGAGACCTTGGTTGAGCGTGGTTTTCACGTCTATGCGATCAACCCCAAGCAGCTCGATCGTTTTCGCGACCGCTACTGCATGAGCGGAGTTAAGGACGAGCGGCGGGACGCGTTCGTGCTGGCTGACTCGCTGCGCACTGATCAGCCCTGCTTTCGCCGCGTGCGCTTGGACGATCCGCGTGTCATCCAGCTGCGAGAACTTTCGCGCGTAGACGAGGAGCTGCAGCGCGAAGGTAATCAGCTGGCCAACCGCCTGCGCGAGCAGCTCCGCCGGTTCTACGTACGGCCCTTAAGCTCTGTCCGTCGGCCGACGAGCTCTGGCTATGGACGCTGCTCGAGCTTGCGCCATCGCCCAGCGTTGCGCGGCGCTTGCGACCGAAGCGTGTCGAGCGCCTGCTGCACGCGCACCGCATTCGGCGCCTCAGCGCGGAAGAAGTCGTTTCCGCACTCCAGGCGCCGGCCCTGACAGTGGCCCCCGGCGTAGCCGATGCGGCCTCCGAACATATCGCCTTGCCCCTGCCTCGGCTCTGCCTGGTCCATAGCCAGCGCCAACGATGTGGAGTCCGCATCGAAGCTCTGCTCGATGAGCTTCAAGCAGCGGACGAGGACGATGATAAGCCGATGGAGTACAGCGATGTTGCGATCCTACGCTCCCTGCCGGGAGTCGGCAGAATCGCAGCGGCTACGATAATCGCGGAAGCGTCCGCCGCTCTTACCGAACGAGACTATCGTGCTCTGCGTGGCCACGCGGGTATAGCGCCCGTCACCAAACAAAGCGGCAAACAGCGCATGGTCTTGATGCGATACGCCTGCAACGAACGCCTTCGCCATGCGTTCTATCACTGCGCGCGCGTAGCAGTTATTCGCGACCTGCCGAGCAAAAGTTACTACACCGCGCTGCGCCGGCGCGGCCACACTCATGGCCGCGCCCTGCGCGCCGTCGCTGATCGGCTCCTGCGTATCCTAATCGCCATGCTCACGACTCACACTCTCTTCGATTCTTCCAAGGCACGAACGCGCGGGATCGAGACGCTCTCGGAGAAAGTCGCATGAACTACTTGATCGCGGGTGGGGAGTCCTCGCGCTCCCCCTGATCAGGCCCCTCAAGGTGGGTCAGTTTTACTTCGGCGGCCCCCCGACTACGGTGGGTCAACTTTCGTTGACCCGGTTTCGTGGACAGTGGCGGAGTGGGGAAAGTGAAGGAGCGCCACAATGCCCAAGAGTCATGCGCGGTATGCGCCGGAATACCGGTGCCGGATGGTGGAGCTGGTGCGAGCAGGGCGTAGTCCCGACGATCTCGCGAAGGAGTTCGAGCCGACGCCCAGTCGATTTGCAACTGGGTGGCGCAGGCAGAGCGCGATGCGGGCCGTCGCCTGGACGGGCTGACCAGCGAGGAGCGACAGGAGCTTACCCGGCTGCGGCGTGAGAACCGGGTGTTGCGCGAAGAGCGCGAGATACTAGCAAAAGCCGCGGCCTGGTTCGCGACGGAGACCGGTTCGGTGCCGTCACGGCGTTCGAATTCGTGAGCGCGAATCAGGCCATGTACAGGACTGCGACGATGTGCCGGGTGCTGGAAGTCTCCACCAGCGGATACTACGCGTGGTGCAAACGCTCGCCGGCCGCGCGCGCCCAGGCGGACGCGGAACTCATTTCACGGATGAACGCGATTCATGAATGATCGCACGGGACCTACGACGCACCGCGCATTCACGTCGAACTCGAGGCCGCGGGCATTGAAGTGGGACGCAAGCGGGTGGCGCGGCTGATGCGCACGGCAGGCTTGGCCGGCGTGAGCCGGCGCAAGTGGATAACCACCACGGTGCGTGACCGCAATGCGCGGCCGGCGCCCGATCGGGTCGAGCGTAACTTCGTTGCACCCGGACCGAATCGGTTGTGGGTGGCTGACATCACCTATATCCCGACCTGGGCGGGCTTCCTGTATCTCGCGGTCGTGCTGGACGCCTTCAGCCGCCGGATCGTGGGCTGGGCGATGGAGACTCATCTGCGCAGCGAGTTGGTGCTCGAAGCACTGAACATGGCGCTGGCGCAGCGGCAGCCCGCCGCGGTGATCCATCATTCCGACCAGGGCACCCAGGGCGGATTCAAACGGTCGTCGCGACGTAACGATCTAGCTCATCGAAGATACTGGTCCAAGGCTTCCGCAGGGGTTTTCCATCCAAAGGCTTTTCGCGGCCTTGAATTGAGGGTCATCGCCACCGCCGCGATGTCATCGGCGCTATGTGCGCTGAGATCGATTCCCTTTGGGAAGTATTGGCGTAGCAGGCCGTTGGTATTCTCGTTGGTGCCGCGCTGCCATGGGCTACGCGGGTCGCAAAAGTAAACCTGAAGCCCCGTGTCGATCCGCAGGTCCGCATGTTGCGCCATCTCTGCGCCCTGATCCCAGGTCAGGGATTGTCGAATTTGCTCGGGCAACGTGGTGCTGGTGCGGGTGATGGCGTCGCGGACCGCCGCTGCACCATGACCTGCGAGCGCGGGTCCGTTCTTGATCCGTGCGAGATCGCCATAGGCCGTCATGCGCGGCAGATGTAGTAGGATCGTGAACCGCGTCATGCGCTCTACCAGGGTGCCGATGGCCGAACTGCCGAGTCCAAGAATGAGATCCCCCTCCCAGTGACCGGGCACTGCCCGATCAGCAATCTCTGCGGGGCGCTCGCTGATCATGATCTCGGGGGCAACGAAGGATTTTCCCTTCCCGTGGACCCGGGCTCGCGGCATGCGCAGTGCACGGCCGGTGCGGAGGCAGGCGGTCAGCGCGCGCCGCAATGCGCCGCGGCCTTGCACGTAAAGGGCCTGGTAAATCGCCTCATGACTGATACGCATCGAATCATCAGCGGGAAAGTCGAACGGCAGCCGCCTGGCAATCTGTTCCGGGCGCCACGCCATCGCCCACTGCCGGTGCTGCCTGCGCCCCGATCGGCGTGTTTTCCACGTCACCTTCGGTCCCATGATCTTTACTCCGTCAGGCGCAGTGACCGCGCCTGAAAGCCGGTCCTGCACGTAACGGCGTACCGCTTCATTCCGCGCCAGCTTGGCTGCTTTGGGACGGCCCAACGAGCGATCAGGATGCCATTGCGCGGTGGTGGCCCGATATTCCAATCCGCCGCAGCGAGTCGCGGCCTTCCGGCGCAGCTCGCGCGAGATCGTCGAAGGGGCCCGCCCGAGCTTGCGGGCAATGGCGCAAACTCCATGCTCCTGAACCCGCAAGATAACGATCTCTTCGCGCTCGGCAAACGATAGATAATAACGGCCCGATAGGGGCTTTGAAGACCGCAAAAAATGTGACGGTGGCATGCCGCCTGCCCTCCGGAACCAACGGCCGCCCACGGCCGGCGACACCCCGGCATCGATCGCAGCTTCCTCGCTCGAACGACCCGCTGCAACCGCTGCCCAAAACTGCTGATAGTTCTCCCGTCGCGCCAGCAAAGGCCGTCCCGGCGACCGCAACGCTGCCCGCCCAGATCGATCCGAGCGGCGCTTTTAAATAGTCATCCCAATTCCCCCTGTCGAGATATTGCGACGACCGTTTGAATCTACCCAGTACACGTCGATCGCCTTCGGGATGCGCCGCCGGAAGGCGGGGTGCAACCTTCGATGGGTTCAGTCGGAGATTGCTTCGACAATGCCACGAGGCGCGCATGGCGGTGTTCGAGTTCATCGAGGGCTGGTATAACCCCCATCGCCGTCACTCGCCCTCGACTATCTGTCGCCCACCATTTACGAAAGGATTCACTACTCCGAAGAGTTGACCGCAAGCCCTCCGCCGTCCACTCAACCGGGGTAACTCCAAATTAACTATTTGGCAGTTGACGATGGGGAGATCACCTATGTAAATACCGATTCGAGCCGACCGCTTCGCCTCAGTCCCTTGTACATTACCGCGAATAACATTAGAAACACGAGGTCAGCCCGCATACCGTTGACGTTTTCATTAATGCCCTACATCGAACACAGTCGCCTCCGCTTGTATTGGCGACGGATACGCCAACTTTCTAACTAGGCCGGTTGCGAGCGTTATAGCGACCCACCGTATCGAGAATCTGACGCTCAGACAGTTCAAGCTTGAGCCCGGCCGCGTCAATCTCGACGTAAAGGGCGGTACGCTGGCTAGTGACAGGTTCGTCGAGTATGGTGCGCAAGCCAGAAAAGATCGAAGTCCATGAAGCGAGCATCGCCGCGGCCCGATTCGGATACACGCATGCGGCGCCCACGGCCGCCGCGGAGGCACGCCGTGTAGCCGAAGTGAAAGCGGGAGCGCGCAAAGATCAACAATGAGCCGAAAACCTTGATCAAAATCGCCAAGCTCGAAATTGTTGACAGTCAAGCAACTTATACCGATGAGGCGAAAGATTTTCATTACAATCTATTCATCTCGCGTTTGCGTTTTGAGTTGACGAACTTATCGAAGCATTTCAGCGAAAACACGGCTCACCTTGATTTGCGTGGCCTATTTACGGGCGGCGGACCGACCACTATTAGGGGATTTTCGCCCTCGGAAGTCACGGCCCGTTTTGATCTGGAGCTTGCTATTCATGAAGCTAGCCTCCCCTCGTTGAATGATCTCTTGTGCGCCTATGGTAAGTCTGACGTGCAAGCGGGAAAACTTTCCGTCTATTCGCAAGCGAGTGCGCGACGAGGAGAAATGACCGACTACGTAAAGCCATTATTTAGTAATGTGAAAGGTCTATGATCCAGCCGAGGACAAGATTAAGTCCGTTGTTCATCAGGTCATCGAGCTCGCCGTTGGTTCGGCCGCTAAGGTGGTCAGGAATTCATCCACCCAAAGGGTTGCTACTTAAATCGACATCTCGGGAAAGCTGAACAACCCGAATGTGAGCACTTGGGAGGCCCTGCTGGAGTTCGTTGAGAATGGGTTTGTCAAAGCCAGATTGCCCGGCTTCGATCGAGAGACAAGAGCGTACAAGCCCGACTGAGGTTACCGATCTGCTTGAATAGGTTGGCGATATTGCGGATCAGCTGGGGAAGCCGCGTTCGCGGACCGATTACAAGCGGTCTGCGGCCTGAAGTGCGAGCGAGTGTCGCGAGCACACTAAAGTAGGGCGCTTGTTTCGAGGCATTCGCAAAAACGATTAACGTATAAACGCAGCACAGCGGCACCTGGGCGAAGTGCGCAGGTTTCGTACGGCCGCTACCGTATCGCAGGAACCTGATGCGTGGCATGCAAAGTCCCTTGCTGACCAGGCTACAAACAATATTTGCGCACGACTCTTACAAGAGCGTCTATGTCCAAGGGTTTTGTAAAGGTTCTGACTGCCCCAAACTCTGTGACGGCGAAACTGTCGAGGGCGCTCACGACGATTACTGGAATGTTCGCCAAATCCGGAGCTTGCAAAAGAGCCGCCCGGAGTCGGCTGCCGCTCATAACCGGCATCAGCAGGTCCAGAATGATCAGAGGAGGCGTTTCCGAGACGCGCAGGTAGTCCATGGCTTCAGCGCCGTTTGCAACCCCAACAGCCTGGAAACCGTAGAAGTCAAGAATCTCCACCAGAGCCTGCCGCGATTCATCTTCATCTTCGACCACCAAAATCGTATGAGTGCTCATGGCCCGAAGCCCTGTTCGCTGGCTGCTTCGCTCACTCAAGAACGAAGTCTGCTTCGACCCATTGTTCGATTGAGATGGTCATTCACGCACGACCGTCGGCGTGCTCTAAAGTATATGATGAACCGGAATCGTAGTAGATGACGACCCGAAATTGTCAGAGTACCTGACTGTCTACGTACCATAGCACAAGAACTGAAACAGGTATCCTAAGTAATCATGTTATCACATGTCGCATCGTTGAGTCTGAATTAGTTAAAGCGGTGCGCCGTCAGGATAAAATGCCATCTCTGAACGGCGCACCGCATGTTCAAGTTAGTGACGGTGTTCGTTAAGCCAATCACGAATGTCTTCTTTCTTGTCGCCGGTGCGCTCCTGAATTTTCCCGGCGAGCTTATCCATGTCGCCCTCGACCTCCAGAAGATCGTTGTCAGTTAACTTGGCCCACTTTCTCTTGATTTCACCTTTGAGCTGATTCCATTTGCCTTTGGCTTGATCCTGATTCATGACTTTACCCCTTTCGTCTGCGGCAAAGATGGTGTTGTTTGCAGACAAAGATGAACGCAAGCAGGAAGTGTGCCGCCAAAAGACCGCGTTACGAATTAGTCGTAGTTAAGCGGCTGATTGAAACTTTTTCAGGAAGCTTGAAAGAACTCGCATGGGTAACCGTTTCGAGCGCGGCGCTGCCACTGGAAGCTTCAAGCACATGCCCGTTCCAGGGCCGCCAGAATGCCCATTGATACCGTCGCCGGGAAATCAATAAATACGCTTGATACCCCATTGGTCGAGGCGCTTCAGAAGAAAATCTGCGACTGTCTCACCCATGGCATTCCTCGCGCCTTTTACTGCGGCATTTGAGGAAGTCAATCGTTGCCGACGTACGCTATCGCGCTCAGCAACGCATTTTGGGACTGGCGCGAATCGAGCCGGGTATGTTTCGTGACTCTCGGCGGTTCCGGACCATTGCTTCATGAAGGGCTATAGCCCTCCGCAGTCGCCCACGTCTTACGTCTATCCGTTGTCCTTCTCGCTTCTCAAAGTCAGCCAAGTTGCATCTGCGAAAACGCGCCCGGATATGCGCTCTTGTTGGAGTTGCTGGGCGCCCCGGAGGGTTGTTTGGTGGCGCGTGAAGGTACCCGGCATTTCTGGCGCAATCTGTTCGTCTCACTGGTGGCGAAGGGGTCCGCTCCAACGATACTCCTCGAAGCCGCTGCCGAAGAGTTGCGAGGGCTCGTGAGGCTTCGTGAGCGTCTGCCGGAAGACTTGGGTGAACGGCTGAGGCAGTTACATCGGGCAGTGGACTTAAAGTTTCCCGAGTTTACTAACCATGTCCGCACACTTGAGAGCGAGCTCGCGATCGCGATTTGTCGCGTTATCCGACCGCAAGCGTGTATCGAAGCGTTTCTGCGAAGAGGCTCGCCAGACTCTGCTATGACGGTCGGCACGAAGTCGGTGAACAACTCGCTCGTGCTCTCGTGACCGCCACGAGGAATTCGGTTGGACGCCTCCGTTCATAGCGCTGCAAATCGATCTCACGACTGAAATGAGACTCGCAATTTGAGGTCTTCAACCGCCGCGCGCGCAGCTCCGGGCACAGTTGTCTAGCCCTTCAATACTTTCGCAACATGTTCACTTCCGGCTACCCATCGTCTTCGATAGCGATTCTTCTGTCCTGACAATTGTCCATTGGAACTTGGAGCGGAGTCATGGGAAGTGAAGATGGGGGCGTCCACCTTACTTCCCATAGTTATAGCTAGTAAAGGTCCGCTGCTTTTTGAGTTTTGGGAACGGAAGCCTCGCTGGCGTACGAAATGTCTTCCGCGCCACGGCTCTCGAGAATTTTCTTCGCGCGATCGCGCTCAGTGCTGTCCTCAGTGTGAATGGACAGCAGGATGTTACCGTCCTTGATCTTCTCTTCGTACCGTTTAGCCTCAAACTCCGGAATGCCCATGCCGATTAGCGCGCCGGCGAGTCCGCCCGCTGCTGCGCCTCCAGCCGCGCCTGCCAAGGCCGCCATGATAGGACCCGCTGCAATAAAAACCCCAAGCCCTGGAATTGCCAACGCTCCGATACCCACCATCCAGCCCAACGCTCCGCCCAGGATTGCACCAGTGCCGGCGCCAGTTGCCGCACCCTCGGGAGCCTTGGTGTGTTGCTCGTGGGCGAAATCCTTGCTGCCCTGCTTGTCCGGGAAGAGCACCGAGACGTCGTTCTCGGTGAAGCCAGCGGCTTTCAAATTGTCGGCTATCATGATGGCCTGAGATTCACTCTTTGCGATACCAAATACTAATTTCTTTGCCATGTTATCTCCTGCTATTGACCTTTGACTTCGAGCTGATCGTCGACCTTGCTTGCGCCCGCGATTGCCTGAGCTTTGCTCGCGATCGCAGTTTTTTCCTCTTCAGTGTTCACTGGTCCGCGAAGAGTGACGCTGCCATTGGCGCTGACAATCGTCACGTTGTGGGCCAGCATCGAAAGCGAATGATCTTTGACCACCGCCCTGCGTATTTCGCGGGTGATTTCAAGGTCGCTTTTCGCGTTCGATTGTTGGCCCGCGCTCATTGCGCCCGGTGCGCGATCTCTTACGTTGACTGCGGAGTTATCCGGCGCGACAGGCGGCGAGCCTTGCGCGATGGTGACGGTACCCAGTCCCAACAGTGCTGACGACAAAATTAGGGTTAGTGCAATTTGTTTCAACGATGATTACCTCCGATGTCTTTATTTATTACAGTAGATGACTAACCAAGTACCAAACGACCAGAACCGACACCGGCACTCCCAATAGCCACGCTATTCCGTAATGCATGTGTTTGTACCTCCAGCTCCAGTAGTTACTTGTGATTACTTCGCAATGTGGGGGCCCCTCTGTTGATTGCCCGATGCCCACTTGGAAGCGAGATTGTTCTCAGCTCCTGTTTGCGTGCTTCCAATTGCGCGCCCAGTTCAACCAGGCGACTCTCACCAAGGAAGCTTTTGGCGTCAGGAAACATCTCCCCTGCCTCCTCCTTTACGTGATGCTCCACGTTCTCCTTGAGGAACTTTATCTTCATGTCGTAGGTTTCATCGGCGGGCGTGATACTCGAGACCTGTGCGAGCAGATTCTTTATCTGCTTGTGCTCTTCGTATGCCTGCCGGACTTCGTCTTTAACCTGTTCCGATCTGGCCTTTTTGACGGCGGGATAGAAAATTTCTTCTTCGACGGTGGCATGTACTTCCAACGCAGCTTTTATCTGATTGAAAAGGCTCGCCTTCTTCTCAGTATTCTTTTTGGTCAGCTTTCCCTCTTTCTCGAACATTTTCTTAACCGTTGTGTGATCTGTCTTCAACAATGCGATTGCGTTCTGTTTTGGCATTTTTCACCAGGTTCTGAGTTGTATCGCGCTTAAATGCGCGAGAAGAAGTGCGACCGCTCGACGAGGGTTGAACGCTACGAAAGCGTCGTTAGGTCGGTTCAGGACCGGCAGTTATGGTGGAAGCTCTCGAGTATCGGCCGCGCGTTAAACGAACCGCAAGGATCGAGCCAGCAGGCCTTATTACTGAATCAAATACGCGTCGAGAAAAAGCCCAATAGACTGTGACGTAACTTAACAGAGTTCGCACGTGTTTTCGCGAAAGCCGGTCTTCCTGTTTCCTGGAATCGGCAACCGGTAAAAAAGTATGGTATTTATTTCAATCGGATGATTTAGAAGAGTGCTTGGAACTGGCTGCGCATATAAAGGACGGTTCCTGTAGGAACCGGTTGGATTTCTCATCATCTGGCGTTTTCTCGTCACAGGAGCCGTGCGTTGTGACGTCCTCCCGATTGTCTGGTCCGGCAATGAAGTGAGGAATTCGGCATAATCGAGCCCCAGAGGAGGGGCGGATGCCGATGAGGAAGAGCCGTTTCACGGAGGAGCAGATCGCGCACGCGCTGAGGCAGGCCGAGACTGGGACGCCGGTCACCGCGGTATGCCGGGCGATGGGGGTGAGCGAGCAGGCCTTCTATAGCTGGAAGAAGCAGTACGGTGGGCTGGCGGTCAACGAGATTCGCCGGCTGAAGCAACTCGAGGAAGAGAACCGCCGGCTCAAGCAGTTGGTCGCCGACCTTTCGCTCGACAAGCTGATGCTGCAGGACGTGCTGCAAAAAAAATTGTGAGGCCTGAGCGTCGGCGCGAGCTGGTCCGGCACTTGGAGTGGACCTACCGGGTGAGCGAGCGCCGAGGATGCGCGGTGTTGCGATTCAACCGTTCGTCGCACCGCTACCGCGCGATCCGTAACGATCAGGCCATGCTGCGAGGGCAGATTCGGGAACTGGCCGCGGCGCGGGTGCGCTACGGCTACTTCCGCATATACATCCTGCTCCGACGTGAAGGCTGGAAGATCAATCACAAGCGCGTGAACCGGCTGTATCGCCTGGAGGGACTCAGCATGCAGGGCCGCGGCGCCACGTGATGGCAGCGCACCGCGCGGTCCGGCCTGCGGCCGGCCGCGTGCCGGCGCTCAGAGCCACCCGGCCGAACGAAAAGTGGTCGATGGATTTTGTCGCCGCTCGGCTGCTCGATGGACGCTGGTTCCGGGTGCTGACGGTGGTAGATCAGTTTACGCGCGAATGCCGGTTGCTCCTGGCCGACAGCTCGCTCACCGGCGAGAAGGTGGCATTGGCACTGTCGCAGGTGATCGCCCGCGCGCGGGCGCCGGTACCGATTACGGTCGACAATGGCACTGAGTTCGCAAGCAAGGCCATGGATGTCTAGGCATTCAGTACCGCGTACAACTCGAGTTCATCCGGCCGGGCAAGCCGGGTGGAGAACAGCTATATCGAATCCTCTAACGGACGGCTGCGCGATGAGTGCTTGAACGTGGAGGTATTCTTCACGCTCGCCGACGTACGTGACAAGCTCGAGCGCTGGCGCCAGAATTACAACCAGGTGCGGCCACACAGCGCCTTAACCGACCATTCTCCTGAGACATTCGCGGCAAGATGGGCAAAGACCGCGGCGCTCCGTCCGGAACCAAATGGGGACGGGCGGGGAAAGCCCGCAGCGGGCGATTCACTGGAGATACTCTATTGAGTCTGTTGAGTGCAAAAACTGCCGGAATTTTCGGCCATAACCCGACCACGCAGGCCGAATCCTCTACTTCGACTTGGTACGCTTTTGCGGGGCATGTCAATAACCGGCGGACTCTACTTATAACTGGTGGGAAAACGGGGGCAGGCGTCGTTTTGAAAATCTTTCCTGTTACACCTCGGAGCCGATCACTAAAGCTTCAAATACGGGTCGATTTTCGCGGCACGTCTATTGCGTTGATTTTTCGGAAATGAGCATTTCTAATGTTCAAGAACGGGAACACGCCATGAACCCCATCCAAAACCCTATGGCGGGCGATGATAAAGTACTGACGCTAAAGGAAGGTACCGAGTTACTGCGAGTCCGTCCGTCCACAATTTACAATATCGCCAGAGAGGGCAGGATTCGTAGCCTTCGCATCGGCAGCGACTGGCGGTTCCGAAAGGACCGGATAGTGCGTTGGTTAGCTGTTGGCGGTCTCGGTGAAGGATTTTCAGATGCGCGTCCAGTGACTCATCATGTTCGCGGGTTTAGACGACAGCCAGCCCGCAATGGATTTGTTCGCTAACGTTAGTAAGAGACGAGGTATCGACGATGGAAAACGATAAAGCAAAGTCAATTGTAGAAGAGGCAGTGGATCAGGGCCGCAAAGTCGCGGAGAAGGCAGGTCAGACTGTGAAAGACAGCTACAAGGTGGCACAGGAATACGTCGGAGATTTTGATCTCACCGACTTCGTTCAGCGTGACCCATGGTTAGCCATCGCTGCGGCGTTTGCGCTTGGCTATATCGCTGCAGCAGCCTTTCGGCGTGCCTCGTAGGAGTGTGTTAGTGAATACATCAGATGAATCACCGTGGCATATATCGCGGCGACGACAAGATCTGCGCGAATATGTCACGGAAAAGCCGGCAGCGTCACTAGCAATAGCTGCCACTGTCGGATTCATCGTCGGCGGAGGGACGAATTCTCGTCTCTGCGTGACTCTTCTTGCCTTTATTGGTTGAATAGCGGTTCGTGAGGCTGCGACGCACTTTATTATCGGAAATGTAATCTATGACGGCGGCACAAGAAGAAGAAATTTCCAAAATTGAAGCGGAGTTGAACGAAGCACAACATGATCTCCGCGAGACCCTGACCGAGGCCAGTGCGAAGGCGGAGAGCCTTGAGGGGCTGCTGCGTCCTGATCGTCTGGTAGAGCGTCATCCAATCGAGGCGATCTGCGTTGCCGGCGCATTGGGTGTTGTTATCGGCTCAAGGCTTAACCGCTCCGCCGTCGGACGCGCCATAATTGTTTCCTTGCTGGGCTTCGCGATCTCGAAGCGCGTCTCAAACAATCGGAGCGCAGACGATGGAAGAGCAAAAACCTCAAAGTAGTAATGAGGTGCACGAGGCTCACGCCGATTGGGCGACGCTGCTCGCGCGGGCGGTGGATGATGTCTCACGCATTGTTCGCTCCGAGTCCCATCTTTTGCAAATCAGGCTGAGTGCCGGGCTGAAGGCGCAGATAGACTACGCGCTCGCGGTTTTTGCAATGGTTATAGCGCTCATCTGTGC
>Ga0307373_10001546_pt1 | contig 43162 bp, 42 predicted proteins | sample OX2MG_FD_202534 | JGI IMG/M metagenome (GOLD analysis project Ga0307373, IMG submission 202534) | Soil microbial communities from Risofladan, Vaasa, Finland - OX-2 | ecosystem: Environmental > Terrestrial > Soil > Coastal area > Acid sulfate soil | place: Finland: Risofladan, Vaasa | collected...
CGAGCGACTACCTCGAGCTGCAGCGCGAGCGCCAGGAGGTGGCGATCGCGCTCGGCGCGCTCTTCTTGGAGTGCGACCTCGTCGTCACGCCGACGCTGCCGATCGTCGCCTTCGCCGCCGGCCGGGACGTGCCGGAGGGGTGGCCGACGGGCGACTGGACGACCTGGACGCCCTGCACGCACCCCTTCAACCTCTCCCAGCAGCCGGCGCTCACCCTCCCCTGCGGGAGCGAGGGCGGCCTCCCCGTCGGGGTGCAGCTCGCCGCGGCGCGCTTCGACGACGCCCGCCTCCTCGGCGCCGCCGCCGCCCTCGAGCAGGCGCTCTCGGCCGCCTGAGCAGGACCGCCGCCGCGCCGCCGGGCGCCGCCCCGGGCCCGTCCGGGACCCCCGCCGGGCGATGGTATTTTCTCGGCCACGCCGACTACGGGGGTGCAGCAGATGGCCACGATCGACTCCGACGCGCACGTCGTCGAGTGCGAGGAGACCTGGTCCTTCATCGACGGTGAGGACAAGGCCTTCACGCCGGCGCTCGTCGAGGTGCCGGGCGGCGGCCGCAGCGGTGGCAGCTTCTGGGTGATCGACGGCCGGCTGATCCGCACCGGCCCGGTCTCGGAGACCGACGCCATCAAGGCCGTGCGGGAGATGACCGACGTGCCGGCGCGCCTCAAGCAGATGGACGAGATCGGCACCGACCTGCAGGTGATCTACCCGACGGTCTTCCTCCGCCCCCTCACCAACCGCCCCGAGGTCGAGCGGGCGCTCTGCCGCAGCTACAACCGCTGGCTGGCGGGGCGCTGCGCCGAGGGCGAGGGGCGCCTCAGCTGGGCCGTGATCCCGCCGACGATGGACATCGAGGCGGCGATCGAGGAGGTCCGCTTCGGCGCGGCGAACGGCGCCGGGGTCGTCTTCTGGCGGGGCTTCGAGGGCCAGAGCGGGCGGCTGCCGAGCGACGAGTACTTCGCGCCGCTCTTCGAGGAGATCGACCGCCTCGGCCTCGCCGTCGGGATCCACGCCGCCAACGGGACCTTCGCCCTGCACGACATCTTCGAGGGCGACAGCGGCATCTGGCGCTTCAAGGTGCCCGGCATCGTCGCCTTCTCGACGATCCTCGCCTCCGGCCTGCCCGCCCGCTACCCGCACATCCGCTGGGGCTTCGTCGAGCTGCAGGCGCAGTGGGTGCCCTACGTCGTCGCCGACTACGTGCGCCGCCAGAGCCGGCGCGGCGAGGTCATCGACCCGGCGAGCGTGATGCGCGACCACCACCTCTACGTCGCCTGCCAGACCGACGACGACCTCGAGTACATCATCCGCTACGCGGGGCCGGACAACCTCGTCGCCGGCACGGACTTCGGTCACGCCGACACCTCGAGCGAGCTGCTCGCGCTGCAGCGGCTGCGCGAGGCGGCGGCGGTCGAGGCGCCGCTCATCGACCGGATCCTCGACGACAACGCCCGCGCCCTCTACGGCCTCGCGCCCGCCGGCCGCTAGCCCGATCCCTCATCCCGAAGCGGCCCTGCCCCGTAGCAACGACGTGCACGACGAGCGCCGCGACGGGGCCCCGTCATGAGTCCTTTTGCCTCGTCACCACTTCCGCTAGCGTTTCGCCACCGACGCACGGTTTCTGACCCCGGGGGAGTCTGAGCGCCCGACAATGATCCATAACCTGTTCAGCGGCCTGTCCGCTCTCGGCAACGGGCCGGCGATCGCCTACCTCGTGGGCGGCTCGCTCCTCGGGATGATCTTCGGGGTGATCCCCGGCCTCGGCGGCGCTGTGGTCCTCTCGATCATCCTCGCCTTCATCTACCACATCAACAACACCGGAACGCTCTGCCTGTTCCTCGCGACCCAGGCGGGGAGCTACTTCAGCGCCTCGATCACCTCCATCCTCCTCAACACCCCCGCCCACCCGGAGGCCTTCGCCGTCACCTTCGACGGCTTCCCGATGGCCCAGCGGGGCGAGGCGGGGCGGGCGCTCGGCATCTCGGCCTCCTCGACGATGCTCGGCGGCCTCATCGGCTGCGGCTGCCTGATCGGCTTCATCCAGGTCATCAACTACCTGCCCGGCCTCTTCCACCCGCCGGAGTACGTGGCGCTGATCACCATCGCCCTGCTCCTCGTGGGGACCCTCGGTACCGACGCCGTCTCCAAGGCCCTCGTCTCGGCCGGCATCGGTTTGATGCTCTCGACGGTCGGCGCCGATCCGATCACCGGCGAATACCGCTATGTCTTCAACGCCGTCGGCCTGTACTCGGGGATCTCCCTCGTTGCCCTGTTCGTCGGACTGTTCGCCATCCCCCAGATGGTGCTCGTCTTCGGTACGGGGACGACGATCGCCCGCCAGGACATGATGGGCAACGAGGTCGCGTCGTCGACGGCCGTCGTCCTCGAGAAGGGATTCGGCAAGCAGGTCCTGCAGGGGGTGGGCGACACGTTCACCCACTGGCTTGCCGTGCTGCGCGCCGGCATCATCGGCGTGGTCACCGGGATCGTGCCGGGCATCGGCGGCTTCGCGGCGAACTTCATGTCCTACGGCATCGCTCAGCAGTTCTCGAAGAAGCGGGACCAGTTCGGGACGGGGATCCCCGAAGGCATCATCGCCCCGGAGGGCTCCTCGCTCGCCAAGGAGGCGGGCGGGATGGTCCCCCTCCTCGGCCTCGGGATCCCCGGAGGCGTCGGCGGCGCGCTGTTCCTCGCAGCGCTCACCATCCGCGGTGTGCAGCCGGGCTTCGGCTTCACCACCAAGTACCCGACCCTCGCCTATGAGACGGTGTGGATCATCGCCCTCGGCGGCCTCGTCGGCACGCTTGCCGGCCTGCTCGCCGCCCCCCAGCTCGCCAAGGTGACGCGCGTGCCGGGGCCGTTCCTCGTCCCGCTGATCATGTCGATCTCGGTGGTTGGCACCTTCGCCGCGGATGTCACCTTCTTCTCCGTCCTCGAGGTCGCCGTCTTTGCGATCGTGGGCTTCGCGCTGCGGCGCCTCCGGTACTCGCTCGCCGTCTTCGGCATCGGCCTGATCCTCGGCCCGCAGCTCGAGCAGAGCATCTATCAGACCCACGAGATCTTCCCGGGGGTGAGCTTCCTCGCGCGGCCGCTCGCGGACGTCCTGTTCGCCGTCGGCCTCGGGATCATCGGCCTCAAGGGCTTCCAGTTCCACAAGGACGCGAAGAAGAACAACGCGCCAATCGAGGAGGCGGACCCGGTGCGGCGCGCCGAGAAGCTCCGTGCCCGGGAGCAAAAGCTTCGTCCGTACCCCTTGCTCGCAATGATCGCCAACGTCCTCGTGCTTGGCGTGACGATTCCCTTCCTCATCTATACGGCCAGCGAGTACTCCTTCAATACCGGGCTGATGCCGATGATTGCCGGCAGCGTCGCGGCCGCGGCGGCCGTCTGGCGCTTTCCGACGGAGATCTCCCATTACATCCACCACCTCGCGGACAAGCACGAGGAAGAGAGGCTGCTCGAAGGCGCCGGCCTCGACCCGAAAGCGCCGGCCCCCCCTCCCGAGCTCCAGCCCGTGAGTGTCGGGGCGCGCACCATCGCGGTGGACGGTGGTGAAGGGAGCCTCCACAGCGTCGGCGACATCACCGACGCTGTAGGTCCGGTCCCGGTACGGCTCTCGGTCAGAGGGGGCCGCTCCCAGATCAACGACAAGAGCTGGGGGCGCCACGGCCAGTACACGAGGGAGCTCGCAGCCTTCGGGTGGTTCGCGAGCCTGCTCACCCTGAGTTACCTGTTCAGCTTCGAGGTCGGCCTCGGGACCTTCTGCGCGCTGTACGCGCTGTTCGGCACCCGCTACGTGATGCCCTCGCTCGTGAAGCGGGCGATCTTCGGCGCCGTCAGCGCCGCGGTGATGGTAGTGGCGGCCTATGAGATCCTCAATCTGCTCCACATCTCCCTCTCGCCGGTCTTCCCCCTCTGATCTGAGCGCGCGGCGGGAGCGCCGCGCCGACGACCCTTACCCGGTCAGTGCGCGAGTCCGCTCCCGGCAGCCTGCTGAGTGTCTGACTCGCCCCGCGAGGGCATTGGTTCTCGCGCGCCAGCGGTTGGGGCCGCGCGGCCGAGGGCCAGGAATTCGCCTGCGGGCAGCACGGCGTCGCTGACCACCAGCCGCCCCTCACCGAGGATGCGCGTACGAGCACCTGGCGCAGCCCTCCCCTGGCGAGTCCAGCCTCCAGTCTTCGTCGCCCACAGGGTCTGTGGTCAGGGCAGGGCATCGGCCGCGTCATGCGGCCCCTCGTGTCCGTGGGCGAGGCGATGATTCCCCGGACAAATGCCCGGGGAATCATCGGCTGCTGCTGCTGGCGTGTGTCGGGGTTGCTCGCTGTCCAGCCGATCACCGACCGCAGGACCGGAACCTCACGCTTCGCGTCAGCCAGGAACTTCGCGTAATCATCCTTAGCCTGCGTCGCCGTCTCTTGTCCGACCGGGTTGCCCTCGGCCTGCGCTGCGGCAATGAGCGCCTGGTCTTGCATCGCCTTCTGGAAGGCCCACATGAGGGCATCTCGCTCCGGAGTGGCCGTCGCGGCGGGGGCGGAGAGAATGCGCGTCGCGGCGTTGAGGTCCAAAAAGGTCTGCCAGGCCGAGTTGCGGCCCTTGGAGGCGGCGATGCTCTTCTTGTACTTGGCCGCCTCCGATTCACCGACACGGGCCCGTGAGGTTGCCCGACCCGGACTGGCCGGGGCGGACGCGGGCTAAACGCGGGCTGACGGGCCCCGGTCGCCGGGCCAATCGGGCCAGCCGCCACGCGCCAATTTCGAGGAGCGACGCGAAGGAGCCCCGGGACTGATCCCGGGGCTCCTTCCAGTCGCTCGGCTGAGCGGTTGTGCGCAGTTAGCCGATGACGGAGTGCAGCACGCCGATTTCCCGGTGCGCGTCCTTCAGGAACTGCACGTAGCTTGCCTTGGCCTGCGCGCCGGTCTCCTGGCCGGTGGGGTTGCCCTGGGCCCGCAACAGCGCGAGGAGCGTCGGGTCCTTCATCGACTTCTGGAAGGCCCACGTCAGGGCGTCCCGCTCTGGCGTCTTCGTTGCCACTGGGGCGAAGAAGATGCGCGTTGAGTTCTGGATGTCGAGGAAGGTCGCCCACGCGGCGGCGCGTGCCTTGGAGCCGGCAATGACCGTCTTGTGCTTCGCGTACTCCTGGGCAGCCGTCGGGACGCCGGCGAAGTGTGAAGCGATCGCGGCACCGGACTGGAAGGGAGCGGAGAGCAGGATCGCCCTCGCCTTGCCACCCGTCACGAGCGAGTCCGCCGTAGCCGCGGGCAGCTCGTCGAGACACCCGTCACCTCGAGTGAAGCCCTGGGTCTGCGCCGAGGTCGACTGGTAACCCGTGATCGGCTGGTACTGAATCCCGAAGGCTGAGTCGAGCATCAGCATGAGGAAGGTGCCGGTCCCGGTGGTCTGCAGGGTCTCCTTGATCTTCGCTGCGGTGCTCGAACCGTTTACCAAGCTGTCGAAGCTCGTGAACTGCGAACAGGCGGGTGAGTTCAAGACTACGACCGCCGTCTGGCCCGGAGCGGTCGCCCCGAGGAAGGCCTCGCGCTCGGGGTTGAAGTTCAATGCCGGGAGGCCGAGGACGGTGTTCTCGACGTCCGGGCCCGCATTCGCCCAGCCGACGGTGAGGCCGTTCGCCGCGGAGTGGGCGACGGCATCCTGGCCGGCGACGGTGTTGCCGGCGGGGATGTTCGTCACGTTGACCGTGGCCTTGAGGTACTTGGCGAGCTCGGGGGCGAGGTTCCGCGCCCACTGGTCGAAGCCGCCGCCGGGACTGTCCGGCGCCACGAACGTCAGCGTCTTGCCCTTGTAGTAGTTCTGGCCCTTCGCGAGGTCGGTGATCGCTGGGCTGGCGCGGTGCGTCGTGGAGGCGCTCGCTGCCGCCGCTGGCACGCCGACGCCGACGCCGACGATTGCAGCGCTCAGTGCGACGCGGGCAAGGTGCGTGCCCTGCCCGACCGTGGACGGTGCCTTCATGTTTCCCCCTATTTTTGGTCCGGGCGGAACCCCTGTGGATTCCGGGCCGGAACGAGCACGGTTATTGCGATGCAATTGCAGTTTCAGTTGGATTCCTTTGTGGGATCCCCTCACTGCTATTACAACTCTGTCACATTCTGGGTCAGCCGTCCACGCGAGCCCGGCAAATGAGGCCCTTCGTGTGCTTCGCGCGCGGCTTGCGGCGGGCCCTTCACCCCCCTGCGGGAAGGCGGGCGTGGAGCCCCCCCGTCCACGACGTGAGTGCCTCGCGAGCGAGAAGCACAAGCGCCCCTGGGGCGTCCCGCCTTGACCCTTTGTCCGCCGGCGCCGGGAAGCCGGTTGTGCTGCCATCGAGAACGCGCGCACTACCGCCACCCGTGCGGCGTTCCGTCGGAGACCAGAAGAGTCCTTCTCGGCGCCGATCTGGTGAACGGGTGACGGTCCGAGCGCCCGCTAGCGCGTCGGCACTCCGCCGGGGTAGAGGGCGGCCTTCACCACCTGGTAGCTCGCCATCTGCGCCATCGCCTCGTTGATCTCGCCGAGGGCGTAGTGGGCGCTGATCATCTCCTCGAAGGGGTAGCGGGCGCGGTGGGCGTCGAGGAAGTCGAGCGCCTGCAGCCAGTGGCGGGGCTCGCCGGAGCGCACGGTGTAGAGCGTGCACTCGCCGGGGAGTTTGCCGACCTCGATCTCGGCCTTCCCGCCGACGCCGACGCTCACGAAGCGGCCGCCGTCGCGCAGCATCGAGAGGCCCTCAGGGACGGCGCGGTTGTCGGCCGCTTGGATCACGACGTCGGCGCCGCGCCCAGCGGTCTGCTCGCGCACCCAGGCGCGGCGGTCGGCGGGGTGGGGGACCTCGCCGAGGTCGAGGAGGCCGTCGACGCCCATCATCTCGGCGATGCGCAGCCGGCCGGCCGGCGCGCCGATCAGCAGCACCTGCCTCGCGCCGTGCTCGCGGGCGACCGCTGCGGCGAAGATGCCGAGCGGCCCGCTCCCCTGGATGAGGACGCTCTCGTGCGCCTTGATCGCGCCGAGGCGGTCGTAGGCGTGCATGATCGTCCGGTAGGCGCACGAGGCGGCCGCCGCGGTCGCCGAGGAGACCACGTCGGGGACCCGCACGGCGTGGCACTCGCGCGGCACGTACATCAGCTCGGCGCAGCTGCCGAGCAGGTAGGGATGGCGGTCGGCGCGGTTGTGCCCCCAGGAGGCCCGCCCCCGGCAGAGGCAGGGCTGCAGGGCGACGGTGCAGAAGTAGCACTGGCCGCAGGCGACGTAGCTCCAGACGACGCGGTCGCCGACGGCGAGCGGGCGGCCGAGGATGTCGTTGCGCGGCTCGTGCAGCTCCTCGATCACCCCGCAGGGCTCGTGGCCGGTGATGTAGGGCAGCGCGTCGTCGGGGAGCCCCCCCTCCCAGCGGTGGACGTCGGTGCCGCACAGCGTCGAGGCCTCGATGCGCACGAGCATCGCCGTCCCGTCGAGCTCGGGGACGGGCACCCCGACGAGTTCGAGGGGCTGGTGGTAGGCGGTGACGACCGCCGCGAGGGCCTCGGCCATCAGAAGCGGTAGAAGCGCTCGGCGTTGCGCCAGAGGATTCCCGACTTGTCCTCCTCGGAGAGCTCCTCGCTCTCGTTGAGCTCGCCGATGTCGTGGCGGCAGCTGTCGTTGGTCACCTCGTGGGGGAAGTCCGAGGAGTAGAGGAAGGGCTTGTTGCCGACGATCTTCAGCGCGAAGGGCATCGTCAGCTCCTCGGTCTCGCAGCCGATGAACAGCCGTCCCGCCTCGATCTGCTCGATGATGTAGCGGTCGGGGCGCTGCTCCTCGCGGAGGCCGAAGCTCCCCGGCGGGATGTGCTCGAAGTGGGTCTCGTGGGAGGAGTGGAAGCGCTCCAGGCAGAGGAGCAGCCAGGCGACGCCCCCCTCCAAGAAGGCGATCCGCACGCCGGGGAACTGGTCGAAGATCCCGTTGTAGATGACGCTCGCGAAGTTGACGACGAGCCCCCAGGGGTGGCCGAGGGCGTGCACCGGGACGTAGCGGTTGAGGTGGTCCATCCCGAAGCGGTCGTGGGAGCCGCCGTGGATCGACAGGCAGCAGCCGAGGCGCTCGGCCTCGGCGTAGACCGGCCAGTAGGCCTTCGAGCCGAGCAGCATCGGCAGGCCGTTCGAGGGGAGCATCGCGCCGCGCATGTCGAGCTCGGTGACGGCGCGGTGCAGCTCGGCGACCGCCGCCTCGGGGTCCTGCATCGGCAGCAGCGCCATCCCGTTGAAGCGGGGGTCGGCGGCGACGTAGGTGTCGTGCAGCCAGTCGTTGTAGGCGCGCGTCGCGGCGACGGCGTAGTCGAGGCTCTCGATGTGACCGACGGCGAGGCCGCGCGTCGGGTAGAGGACGGTGCGCTCGATGCCGACGTCGTCGAGGAAGGCGCCCCAGCCCTCGGGGCCGACGACGGGACGGCCGTCGCGAGCGGGGGGCGTCTCGACGGCGTGCGCCGAGTGGAAGTGGTCGAGCGGCGGGAAGAGGCCTTCCGGGCGGCGGCTGATGATCTCCCGGTAGGGAGAGGGCAGGTGCGTGGCGATCGCCGCCAGGTCCTCCTGTACGTGGCCGTCCCCGTCGATGACCTTCGTCGCCACACGGACCATGTCGCTTCCCCCCAACGTTGCGGTCACCGACCGCCCACGCGGTCGCCGCCGCCGCGCACGCTATCGCCGGGGGCGCGCCCCCCGCGACAGGCGGCGGCTCACTCCGGGGCGGTCGCGATCTCGCGGACGACGCCGCGCAGCCAGGCGTGCGCCTGGTCGGCGGCGTAACGGGGGTGCCAGGCCTGGCAGAGCTCGCTCGTCGGCACCTTGTCGAAGGGGAGCTCGAAAGTCGCGAGGCCGAAGCGCTCGAGGGTGTGCGCGACGCGCAGCGAGGCAGCGCCGACGATGTCGGTCTCGAGGAGGAGGACGACGGTCGACCACAGCGTGGCGGTGGAGGCGACGACGTGGCGCTTGCGCCCCATCTCGGCGAGCTTGTGGTCGATCGGCCCCTGCAGCCGTCCCTGGCGGGAGTTCACGAGGTGGTCGGCGGCGAGGTAGCTCTCGAGGTCGATCTCGCCCTCGAGCAGCGGGTTCCCGGCGCGGGCGATGCCGACGAGCGGGTCGGTCCGCAGCGGCTCGACGACGACCTCCGGCTCGAACTGCGAGACGGGGTGGAAGTCGCGCACCACGCCGATGACGAGGTCGACGGGGGAGTCCCGGAGCAGCACGGTGGAGCCGGTGAGCACGCTCCACCCGCACGTCGCCCGCGGCGCCTCGCGGTGCACCCGCTCGATGAGCGTGGCGACGGGGAAGACGAGGTCGCCCGTCATCACCTGGAACTCGCGCTCGATGCGCGCCAGGTCGAGCTCCGCGGGCCGCGCCATCACCGCGCGCGCGCCGTTCACGAGCTCGTGCACCTCGGCCTGCAGCGCGAGGGCACGGGGCGTCGGCACGAGGCCGCGGCCGGCGCGCACCATCACCGGGTCGCCGAGGGCCCGCCGCACCCGCTCGAGGCCGCGGCTCGTCGCCGGGACCGAGAGGTTGAGGCGCCGCGCCGCCCCCGTGACGCTCCCCTCGCTGAGCAGCGCATCGAGGAGGATGAGGAGGTTGAGGTCCGGTTCGGATTGCATCTAGCGCAACCAATCCTTGCGAATAATTCAGTAGACAGAAGTATTGCCCGCTTTCTAAGGTGCAGGAAAGCGCTCGGGGGGAGTGCGGGAGGAAGGGTGCACGGTGACCGGTAGCGGGGAGCGCGCGGGCCGCCACGCCGCCCGCCCTTCGTTGTGGGACCCTCGTGCCACGGGGTGGGGCCGCCCGCGCCCCTGCCGGATCTGAAGCGGAGCCGTCGATGGAGCACCGAGAGCTGGGCAACAGCGGCATCCGCCTGCCCGTGATCGGCTTCGGCTGTGGCGGCAACGCCCGCCTCATGGTCGAGGACGACGAGGAGCTGCGGATCGCGACGATCCGCGCCGCCCTCGACGCCGGGATCAGCTACTTCGACACCGCGGCCGCCTATGGCGACGGCCGTTCGGAGAGCAACCTCGGAAGGGCGCTGCGCATCCTCGACGCGCACCCGACGATCTCGACCAAGGTCGTCCTCCAAGAGGAGGACCTCGCCGACCCGCGCTCGGCGGTGTTGCGTAACTTCGAGGAGGGCCTCGCCCGCCTCGGCGTTGATTCGGTCGACGCGCTGATGCTCCACAACCGCGTCTTCCACAAGCCCGCGGGGAGCTACGCGGTCGGCGCCCAGCTCTCCCTCGACGACATGTTCGCGAGCAACGGGGTCGTCGCCGCCTTCCAGGAGCTCCTCGCCGCCGGCACGACGACGACCGTCGGCTTCACCGCCTACGGCGGGGAGCCGGCGGCGATCACCGAGCTCATCGACAGCGGCGTCTTCGGGGCGCTCAACGCCTCGATCAACCTCCTCGACCCGAGCGCGCTCGTGAAGGTGCCGCCGAACTTCCCCGAGGCCGACTACGGCGCCGTCGCGGCCTACGCCGCGGGGAAGGGGATGGGCGTGATGGCCATCCAGGTGCTGGCGCGCGGCACCCTCACCGGCGCGGGGCCGGGCGAGGGCCACGCCGGGCGGGTCGCCGCCCTCGCGCGCTCCTATGACGAGTCGCTGCCGCGCGCCGCCGCCCGCTACGTCCTCGGCAAGGCCGGGGTCTCGACGCTCATCCTCGGCCTCTCCGAGCCCGCGCACGTCGCCGACGCGGTCGCCGCCGTGGAGGCCGGGCCGCTCTCCGCCGCGGCCATCGCCTCGCTCGAGGAGCTCGCCCTCACCGCCCCCGAGAGGGAGGACGGGCCCCGCTGAGCGGGGCGGAACCCGCAGCACGAACACGCCAGTAGCCAGGAACAAGGAGGAACCATGACGTCGCTGATCAACTCGCCGGGGAGCTCGCTGCGCGGCCTCGTCGATCTCGAGGCGGGCCTCGTGAGCCGCGAGATCTACGTGAGCGAGGAGCTCTACAACCGCGAGCTCGAGCAGGTCTGGGCGCGCGCCTGGCTGTACATCGGCCACGAGAGCCAGGTGCCGAACGTCGGCGACTTCGTGGTCTCACGCATGGGCGAGGAGGAGGTGATCCTCTGCCGGGACCGCAAGAACGAGCTGCACGTCTTCCTCAACACCTGCCGCCACCGCGGCATGAAGGTCTGCCGTTACGACGACGGCAACACGCTCGTTTTCACCTGCCCCTTCCACGGCTGGAGCTACGACACCGACGGCCGGCTGGTGGGCGTCCCGTACTACGACGTGGCCTGGAAGGACAACCTCGACAAGAGCCAGTGGGGGCTCCCCGAGGTCGCCAAGATGTGCAACTACTACGGCTCGATCTGGGCGACCTGGGACAAGGGCGCGCCCGAGTTCGTCGACTACCTCGGCCCCTACGCCGAGGGCGTGCGGCAGTGCTTCCAGTCGAGCGGTGGCGAGGACAACGGCGTCGAGGTCTTCACCCCGGTCAACAAGTGGTTCATCCCCTGCAACTGGAAGTTCCCGGGCTTCAGCTTCGACGGTGACCGTGCGCACGGGGCGATGACGCACCGTTCGATCAACGTCGCGGCGATCGGCCCGCAGGGCGACGCGAACGGCGGCAGCCGCTCGGGGATCCGCACCCCCTTCCCGCAGACGCCCTACGAGATGTCGGTGCCCGAGCTCGGCCACGGCGGCCACAACTCGATCTACGACCAGCCGGGCATCGCCGAGTACGCCGACACCTGGATGACCGAGCCCGGCGTCGACGACTACTTCCGCGCCCAGAACGAGAAGAAGCGTGCGAAGTACAAGGACACCTACATCGTCGGCGAGACGGCGCTCATCTGGCCGAACGTGAACATCCAGCCGCACCGCATCCTCATCTGGCACCCGGCCGGCGTCGGCAGGACCGAGAGTTGGCGGCAGTACCCGATCGACCGGGAGGCACCGCAGTTCGTGAAGGACGCGCAGCGCCACTACATGATGCGCTACGGCGGCCCCTGCGGCCTCACCGAGTCCGACGACATGGAGAACTGGAACTACGCCTCGGCGGCGAGCTTCGGCCACATCGCCCAGCGCTACCCCTACAACTTCCAGATGGGCGTCGGCAAGGACTTCACGCTCGACACCGCGCCCGGGATGACCCTCAACAACCAGGTCGCCGAGGAGAACCAGCGGTCGCGCCTCAAGCGCTGGATCGAGTTCATGGAGGCCGACAGCTGGGACGACATCTACCCCGTGAAGCCGACGAGCGAGTGGAGCAAGTGATGGCCGGAGACGAGACCGCCGCCCCCGTGCCGCAGCGCAACGCCGAGGTCGACCCCTTCCAGCTGACGAGCTCGGTGAACGACTCGATCCTCATCCGCGATCTCCCCGAAGGGGCGACCATCAAGCTCCGCAACGGGGACTCCGCCGAGGTGACGGGCAACCCCCGCGACGGCGGCTGGCTCTTCGTGAAGATCACCGAATCCAACGACCCCGCCAAGGTCGGCACCGACGACATGGTCTATTGCGTCGACGTCGTCGGGGCGCTCTGACCATGGCTTCCCTCACCGACGTGGCGCTCGGCAGCGCCACCTGCCACCCCGCTCAGCCGATCACCCGGAGGTACCCGACATGCTGACCGACACCGCGCAGGCGACGCTCGAGCGCCTGCTGCTGCGCGACGAGATCGAGGAGTTCTACTACCAGGAGGCCGAGCTCCTCGACGAGCGGCGCTTCGACGAGTGGATCGAGCTCATCGCCGACGACATCCACTACCACATGCCTATTCGCCGCAACGTGAAGTTCGGCGAGCAGCACCGGGAGAACAGCGACGCGTCGCGGGAGATCTCCTGGTTCGACGAGGGCAAGCGCACGCTCGCCGGGCGCGTCCGCCAGATCAACACCGGCGTCCACTGGTGCGAGGAGCCCTTCTCGCGCATCCGCCACCTGATCACCAACGTCCGGGTGGTCTCCTCCGCGGGCGACGAGGTCAGCGTGAAGAGCAACTTCTTCGTCTGGCAGAACCGCTTGCAGACCGAGGTGAACCTCTTCGTCGGCCGCCGCGAGGACATCTTGCGCCGTGACCCCGAGACCGGCTGGAAGATCGCCAAGCGGCTGATCCTCCTCGACCAGAACGTCCTCCTGGCGAAGGTCGTCACCACCTTCTTCTAGGAGCTGAGATGAACGCAGAATGGCGAGCCGGCCACGGCGCCGACGCCGTGCTGATCCGCGACGACTCGGGGGCGGTGCGCGAGGCGGTCGAGGCGAACCCGAAGGTCCTCACGCGCTTCCTCACCAACATGGGCGACCTCAGCACCTGGAAGGGGAACCTGCAGGTGGTGGGGAACGAGCACAACCCCGAGGCCTGGGGCCAGCTCGTGATCGCGCGGGCCGCGACGGGGGAGGTCCTCAACATGGACCCCGAGCGCTACTGGGACGGGATCTACAGCTGGTACCGCTCGAGAGGGGTCGACTACGACTCCGACCGGGCGGCGAGCAATTGACCGGCGACGAACGAACCCCGGCGAACTACGAGAGAGTGGGCACATGCGGGTAGAGCTGAACCTCGATCTCTGCTGCGGTCACGGCGTCTGCGTCGAGGCCGCGCCCGAGGTCTTCGAGATGCGTGACGACGACAAGGCGCACCTCCTCTTGGAGAACCCCGGAGAGGAGCTGCGCGCCAAGGTCGCGGAGGCCGTACGGGTCTGTCCGCAGATGGCGATCGACCTCTTCGAGGAGTAGTCACCACCGCGACGACAACGCCGACGCTGCTCGTCGTCACGGGCCTTCCCGGGACGGGGAAGTCGACGGCGGCGAACGCCGCCGCGGGGCTCCTCGGCGCGCCGGTCCTCGGCCACGACTGGGCGCTCGCGGGGCTGCGCGCCGTGCCGAGAGCCTGGGAGCTCGTCGCCGACGACGACCCGTCGACGCTGCGGGTGGTCGGCTGGCGGGTGCTCTTCAGCCTCGCCGAGGCGCAGCTCCGCGAGGGCCGCTCCGTCGTCCTCGACGGCGTCGCCCGCGAGCCCGAGGTGCGCGCCAGTCGCGAGCTGGCGCAGCGCCTGGCGACGAGGCCGCTGCTCGTCGTGTGCACGATCGCCGACGCAGCGCTGCACCGTGCGCGCATCGAGGGCCGCGTGCGGGCGATCCCCAACTGGCCCGAGCTCGGCTGGGCCGAGGTCGAGCGGAGCCGCGCCGGCTGGGTGCCGCCGCCCGCCCCCGACCTCGTCCTCGACGCCGAGCGACCGCCCGAGCGCCATCGCGAGGCGCTCGCCCGCCTGCTCGGCGGCGGCTGAAGGGCGGCCCGGGCGCCCGCCGGGCGCGGCAAATAGATTGCAACCGGGCCACCGAGGCCTCGTGACTTGGGGGGACGCAATGGCGGCACTCGCGGAGAAGACGGTCAAGCTCAACCACGGGACGAGCCGCTACCTCGAGCAGGGCGAGGGTGAGCCCGTCATCCTGCTGCACGGCGTCGCGATCGCCGGTGGCGCGGATGACTGGCGCCCCGCGCTCGAGCTCCTCGGCACCGGCCACCGCTTCCTCGCGCCGGACTTCATCACCTTCCCGCCCGGCGACACCGCCGAGAACCTCGACGCCTTCCCGTACCTCACCGACTTCGTCCGCGAGTTCCAGGACGCGCTCGGCCTGAAGAAGAGCCACATCATCGGGGCGACGATGGGCGGCTGGATCGCCGGCCTCTTCGGCTACGAGAGCACCCACCGCGTCCACAAGCTCGTGATGACCGGCAACCCCGGCTTCCACGGGGCGGCGAACAACCGTCTCTCCAACTTCCAGGCCCCCGACGCCGACGCGGTGCGCGCCGCGATCGACAAGGTCGCGCCGATGCTCTCCGAGGGCGAGCGGGAGAAGATCGCCGCCGCGAAGTCGGCCCGCCTCGCCGAGCCCGGCTACGCCGACGCGCACGGGGCGATGATGAAGACGATGGCCGACGGCGCGAAGCGCGAGCGCTTCAACCTCCGCCGCCGGCTGCCGTCGATCACTGTCCCGACCCTCCTCCTCCTCGGGCGTGGCGACCCGACGAGCGAGCAGGCCGACGAGCTGCAGGCGATGCTCCCCGACGCGCAGGTCGTGATCGTCGAGGAGGGCGCGCATCAGGTCCACTACGAGAACGCCGGCGAGTTCTCCAAGGCGGTCCTCGACTTCCTCGGCTGAGGTCGCGCTCGATCTGCGCCCCGGTCGCCCTCCCCCGTAATCTCGGGGAGGCGAGAGGGAGTGGGGATGGAGAAAGCGCTGGTGTGGGTGGGACCGGGGATGCGGGCCCTGATCGAGGGGGCGCCGGAGGGCCTCGAGATCGAGGAGATCCCCACCGAGCCCGAGGCGGACCCGCGCCTCAGCGAGGTCCGCTACGTGGTGCTCGGCGCCGGCCGGCCGCCGCTCGCCGAGTGGTTCTCGAAAATGACCTCCCTCGAGGTGATCCAGACGACCTCGGCCGGTGTCGACAACGTCGCCGCCCAGATCCCCCCCGGCGTGAAGCTCTGCTCGGCACGTGGCTCGTACGCGGTGGTCGCGGAGTGGGTCGTCGGCGCGATCCTCGCCGAGTACAAGGCCTTCCCCTTCTTCAGAGACGAGCAGCGCGCCGGCCGCTGGTCCAAGCGCGAGGCCCGCCGGTTGATCGGCGAGAAGGTCCTGCTCCTCGGCTACGGCGGGATCGCCGAGTCGGTCGAGGAGCGGCTCGCGCCCTTCGGCACCGAGTTCCTCCGCGTCGCCCGCACCGCCCGTCCGGGGGTGCAGACCCTCGCCGAGCTCCCCGGGCTCCTCCCCGAGGCCGACGTGATCGTCCTCCTCGTCCCGCTCACCGGAGAGACCGAAGGCCTCGTCGATCGCGACTTCCTTGCGAAGGTGAAGCCCGGCGCCCTGCTCGTGAACGCGGCGCGCGGCAAGGTGGTCGACACCGACGCGCTCATCGAGGCGCTCGAGGCCGAGCGGATCGCAGCGGTGCTCGACGTCACCGATCCCGAGCCGCTCCCCGACGGCCATCGCCTCTTCTCGACGCCGAACGTCTTCATCACCCCGCACGTCGCCGGCGGCCCGCTCGCCCGCCCGGAGGTCCTCGCCTTCATCCGCGAGCAGCTCGGCCGCTTCGCCCGCCGCGAGGAGCTCGCCAACGTAGTGACCGACGGCTACTGAGTCGGTCGACCGATGTCCTGACGCGAGCGCCAGCGGCGCCGACTACGACAGCATCGGCTACGCCTACTCGCGCTGTCGCCGCCCCAACCGGAGGATCGCCGCGAGCCGCAAGGTCGCGCTCGGTGGCGCCCGTCGTGTCCCCGAGGTGGGTGCGGGCGCGGGCTCCTACGAGCCAGCAGGGCGGGTGCTGGCTGTCTTTGAGCGCTCCGGCATCGATGCCCGCGCCGCGGCCCGTTGGCCTCGCCCAGGCGGTGGATGGCGTCGCCGAGGCGCTCCCCTTCGCCGACGGCGAGTTCGACGGGGCGATGGCGGTGTTCACGGTCCATCAGTGACCGGGACTCGCCGACGGCGTCGCCAAGCTGCGCAGGTTGACGCGCGGGCAGGTGGTGATCATGACGGGTGATCCTGATCTGCTCGATCGCTTCTGGCCCGTCCAGTACGACCCGAGATCATCGAGGTCGAGCGACGCCGCTGCCCGCGGCCGTGGACAGTTCCAGCGAGCGACTGGCCGGTGACCTCGGAAACAGGGGTGGGGAACGGAGGTTCGCCGCGTTCGTGCGGTGCACTAGCTGCCGTCGCCCCCCACGACGGTCCTCCTCGCCCCGCGCATCGTCTCGCGAGCACGTCTCGGGGGTCAGGTCCTAACCCTCGCGAGGTGCGGTGATCGCCTGGATCACGGCGACGCCGCCCGCGAGCACTGCCTTCACGCCCGCGTCGAGGGCGGGAGCGAGGTCCCCGGGGTGGGTCACCGTCTCCTCCGCGAAGCAGCCGTAGGCGCGCGCCAGCGCAACGAAGTCGACCGGCGGCTCGTCGATCGCGATGCCCACGCCGGCGTTCTCCACGGGGCGCTTTCGCGAGCGGGCGACTCGCTGCTGGTGCGTCTCGTCGTTGTAGAACGAGCGGTTGTCGTTGACCACGAAGAGTGCGGGGATCTTCGAGTGGACGGCGGTCCACAGCGCGGTGTTCGCCATCAACAGGTCGCCGTCGCCGACGATGCCCACCGCGAACTGCCCGCGGTCGCGCGCTGCGAGCGCGCCACCGACGGCCGCGCCGGGGCCGTAGCCGACGCCGCCGCCCCCAGAGTGGCCGAGGTACTGCCCCGAGCCGGTGAACTCCCAGACGCCCTCGAGCCAGTTGCGGGTGTTGCGCAGGATGAGGAACCAGTCGAGGTCCTTCACCGCGGCGAAGGTCTCGGCGATCAGGCGGCCGCCGAAGATCGGCGAGTCGTCCCAGTGCGCCGCGAGCTCGGCGTGCTCGGCGTCGCGCAGCGCGGCGGCGCGCTCGGTGACGGCGGCCTTGCGCGCCCGCAGCTGGTCTTCGGCGGGGAGCGTCGCCGCGTGCGCAGCCAAAGCGCGCAGCCCGGCCATCGGGTCGGCGAGGAGGTGCAGGTCGCGCCGGATCGGCAGGCCGAAGGCGTTGCTCCAGGACTTGATGCGCAGATCACCGAGCGAGAGGTCGATGAGGAAGGGCTTGGCATCGCCCTCGGGGAGGAGCACCGAAGGGTCGGCGACGTCGGTGAACAGCACGACGTCGGCCTCCTTCAGCAGGTTGTCGTCGCCGGTCAGGTTGAGCGGGTGGTTGGTGGCCAAGCCGACGAGGTTGTCGTCGTCCTGGTAGGCCGCCCCGAGGGACTCGACGAGCGCGCCGAGCAGCTCGGCGGCGGCGGGGTCGCGCGCCACCTGGCCGCCCACGACGAGCGGGAAGCGCGCGCCTCGGAGCAGCTCGATGGCCCGCTCGACGACCGACGGATCGGGGGCGATCGGGGGCGCGGGGGCGTAGTCGCTGAGCTCGGGAGAGCGGAAGTTCTCCGCGAGGAGCTCCTCTTGGAGGCCCATGTCGATCGTCACGTAGCAGGGCCCTGGAGGCGCTGAGGCGGCGAACTGATGGGCGCGGTAGATCGCCGAGATCGTCGCCTCGGTCGTTGCCGGCTCGTCGACCCACTTCACGAACTCGCGCACCTGCTCGGTCTGGGTCTGTGCGGAGTGCACCCAGTCCTTCGACCGGCGGATCGCGGTGTCGACGGGCCCACCGCCGCCGAGTACGACGACGGGGACCTGGTCGCAGAAGGCGTTGTAGACAGCCATCGAGGCGTGCATCAGGCCGACGAGGTCGTGGACCACCGCCGCGCAGGGCGTGCCAGTCGCCTTCGCGTAGCCGTGGGCGAGCGAGACCGCCACCTCCTCATGGAGGCAGAGGATGATCTCCGGGGCCGTGTTGCCGTGGTAGTTCACGAGCGAGTCGTGCAGGCCCCGGAAGCTCGATCCCGGGACGAGCGGCAGGTAGCGGTAGCCGAGGGCGCGCAGGGCGTCGGCCATCGCGTCCGAGCTGTAGATCGGTGATGCCGCTTTCGCGGCCGCCGCTTCGGGTGCCATAGAGCACTCCCCCCTGTGACGCCGATTGCGAGGGCCGTCGGGTCGGCGGCGGCGAAGCACGCCGAGCGGCCCCTTCCTGAGGATACAAGACGCGGCCTCGGCGTGAACTTTGAGGACGGGGCGCGCTCGGTTGGCGCGGCGGTGCTAGCTCTGCTCGTTCCCGCTCACAGCACGAAGCGATGAGAGGCTGTCGACCGAGAGCGCTCCGAGCGCCTCATGACCCAGCGCTATCTCCACCTGCGCGCGGTCCGAGAAGCCGACGAGCACGCTCGAAAGGCGTGGCTCGCTCAGCGCGAATCGCAGCGCCAGCTCGCTCAGCGCGGCGGCGCCGAGCTCTCCGAGGCGTGACTCGAGTAACTGGGCGCGGCGCAGGTCCTCGCCGTACTCCTCGCCGCGGGCCATCGGCCGTCCCGATCCACCCGCGAGGAGGTGGCGCTGCGGCGTCCCGCCGAGCGCCCCGGCGGCGAGCGGACGGATGCAGAATGCCCCCATTCCATGCGAGGTGGCGACCCCGAGCAGCCCGTTGAAGTCCTGCGCGACGCCGTCGGGGCTGCTGGGGAGCAGCGCGCTCTGGTTGAGGACGTTGTAGTAGCACTGGAAGGTGTCGAAGCGCCCGCTCGACGCGACCTTCAACAGCTCGCTCGTCTCGCCGAGACCGGTGAAGCCGAAGGCGTCGATGAGGCCATCGCCCTTCAGCTCGGCGAGCGCGTCGGCGACGGGGCCGGTGAGCACCTCGGCGCGCAGCTCCCCCGGCTCGACGCCGAGACGACTGTGGATGGTGAGCACCGCGACCCGCTCCAAGCCGAGGCGCGCGAGGCCCTCCGCGAAGCGGGCGCGCACCACCGCCGCGGCGTCGGGGGCCTCCTCGGGGGCGACGCGCAGCTTGGTGCCGACGAGCGGCGCGGCACGGAGATCGCGAAGGACGCGGCCGAGGTTCTCTTCGGACAGCCCGTCGCCGTAGGCGGCGGCGGTGTCGAAATAGGTGATCCCGCCTTCGAGGGCGCGCTCGGTCGCCGCGTGCTGCGCAGCGTCGTCGCCGCGCACGAACAGCCCGCCAGTCCCTCCGCAGCCGAAGCCGACCGCGGACACGACGAGGCCGGTCGTGCCGAGCTGGCGATACTCCATGGTGCCCCCGCTCTGGGACCGATCGCGAAGGCCGGCCCCTCCAAGTGCCGATCGATGTGCGGCACTCGTAACGGTAGGCGAGGGTGCCCGGGATTGCCCCGGCGGGGGCGCTCGGCCGGCCCGCGTCTAGGGGAGGGCGCCCCGCGCGGTGAGGCCCATCGCCGCCCGCGCCCGCTCGAGGGTCGGTGCGGCCACCTCGCGTGCTTTGCTCGCACCGATGGCGAGCGCCGCCGCCACCTGGGCCGGGTCGGCGCGGTAGAGGGCGAGGCGCTCCTGGATCGGGCGGAGGAGCTCGACGAGCGCCTCGGCGACCGCCAACTTCAGCCCCCCGTAGTTGGAAAAGCCGGCGGCGAGCGCAGCGGGCTCGCCGCCGGTCGCCGCGGCGAGCAGGTCGAGGAGGTTGGCGACGCCGGGCCGGTGCTCGGGGTCGTAGCCGACCTCTGACCCCGCGTCGGTGACGGCGCGTCGAACCTTTCGCGTGAGCTCGTCCGGGCCGTCGTTGAGCAGGATCGTGCCCAGGGGGGAGGAGAGCGACTTCGACATCTTGCGCTCGGGGTGCTGCAGGTCCATCACCCGCGCGCCGACCTTCGGGACGACCGCCTCGGGGACGGTGAAGGTCTCGCCGTAGCGGTTGTTGAAGCGGATCGCGAGGTCGCGGGTGAGCTCGATGTGCTGGCGCTGGTCCTCGCCGACGGGGACCTCCTCGGCCTGGTAGATGAGGATGTCGGCGGCCATCAGCACGGGGTAGGTGAGGAGGCTGACGCGCACCGCCTCCTGGTCGCCACCCTTCTCCTTGAACTGGATCATCCGCCGCAGCTCGCCGAAGGAGGCGACGCTCTCGAGCAGCCAGTTGAGCTCGCTGTGCGCGGGGACGTGGCTCTGCACGAACAGGGTGCAGCGCTCGGGGTCGAGGCCCGCGGCGAGCAGGCTCACCGCCGTGTCGAGGGTGTTGTCCCGCAGCTCGTCCGGCGTGATCTCGAGGGTGAGGGCGTGCAGGTCCACCACGCAGTAGAAGGCCGACTCGGACTGGTTCGCCACCCACTGGCGCACCGCCCCGAGGTAGTTCCCGAGGTGGAGGGCGCCGGAGGGCTGGATGCCCGAGAGGATGCGTGCCATCCGCCGAGGTTATTCGGCCGGGCGGCCGCCCCCCGGCTCCCTCGCGGGGCCCTCAGTCCTCGTCGTCGGGCGCCGCGGCGATCTCCGGCTCGATGCGCATCGGCCACCAGTTCCATTTCCCGAGCAGCGCCACGGTCGAGGGGACGAGGAGGGTGCGGACGAGGAAGGTGTCCATGAGGATCCCGATCGCGAGGCCGAAGCCGATGTCGCGGATCTGGTCGCCGCCCGGCCCGGAGCCGCCGACGACACCGAAGACGGCGAAGGTGCCGGCGAGCACGAGGCCCGCCGCGGTGACCGTCGGCCCGGAACGGCCGATGGCGCGCACGACCGCGTCGCGCAGCTCGTGACGGTGCGCCTCCTCACGGATGCGGGTCATCACGAGGATGTTGTAGTCCTCGCCGAGCGCCAACAAGAAGATGAACATCAAGAAGGGGAGGATGAAGGTGAGGCCGCTGCTCCCGCCGATGTCGATGAAGACGATCGCCGAGACCCCGAGCGCCGCGAAGTAGGAGAGGGCGACGCTGATGATCAGGTAGAGCGGCGCGACCACGCTCCGCAGCACGAGGGCGAGGAGGATCGCGATCGCGACGATCGCGATCGGCACGATGTGCACGAGGTCGTGGTTCGAGGTGCTGGAGACGTCGTAGAGGGCGGCCGCCTCGCCGGCGACACCGCTCGCCGAGGCACCGGCGCGCCGCGCCGCGACGGTGACGTCGGCACGGATGCGCGGCGTCGCCCGCAGGGCGGCGGTCGTCTGCTGGTCGCCGGCGCGCAGCGTCACCGCGTACTGGATCGTGCGCCCGTCGGCCGAGACGAAGGCGGCCGAGGAGCGGTAGGCGCTGTAGTCGGCCGAGGGCACGTTGCTCGCCGCCGGCTGCACCGGGGGGAGCAGCCGCGGGTCGCTGAGGGTTGCGTGCAGCTCCGCGTAGCGGGCGGGGGTGAGCGTGCCGCCGTTGGCGTCGAGGGGGCCGGCGATGCGCCGGAAGTCCCCCGCCGCCTGCAGCGCGGAGGCCGTCGTCGACAGCACCCCGGGGTCGTCCCACACCGGCTTGTCGAAGCGCAAGACGAGGTTTGCGGGGTTGGTGCTCGACTGCGGGAAGTGGGCGGCCACGATCGCATTGCCCAGTGCGGCGTTCGTCCCCGCCGGGGCGTCGACGGCGCCCCCGAAGCCGCCGGAGTGGTAGCTGAGCGCCCCCGCCGCGAGGCCGCCGAAGATGACGACGCCCGTCGCGAGGGTGAGGCCGGGGCGGCGGACGAGGCGCGCCGCGACCCTTCCCCAGGTGCCGTCGCGCGTCACGCCGCGGTCGAGGCGGGCTGGCCAGAACAGCGCCCGGCCGAAGATCGCGAGCAGCGCCGGGAGGAGGGTGAGGCCGGCGATGAGCATCACCGCGACGCCGATCGCGAGCGGGATCCCGAGGGCCTTGTAGATCCCGAAGCTCGCGAGCAGCAGGCTGAGCAGGGCGAAGATCACCGTCCCGGCCGAGGCGCTGATCGACTCCCCGACGCGCACGAGCGAGTGGCGCACGGCCTCGTGCGGCTCGAGGCCGCGGCGGATCTCCTCGCGGACGCGAAAGACGAGGAACAGGCCGTAGTCGGTCCCCGCGCCGATCAACAGCACGATCAGCAGCAGCTCGGTGATCTCGGAGATCTTGAGGCCGTGCGCCCCGAGGCCGCCGATGAGGCGCATCGAGACGAGGAGCGCGAACGCCGAGGGGACGAGGGTGACGATCGGCGCGAGCGCGGAGCGGAAGATGAGCAGCAGCAGCACGATGATGAACAGGAACGAGAAGGACTGCACCTTGTTGCCGGTCTTGTTCGAGTTCTGCTGGTTGGCGACGTTGGTCGCGATCGGCCCGGCCACCTTGAGCGCCAGCCCCGGCGGAGCGCCGGCGCGGGAGAAGGTCGCCACCACGGCCTTCACGACGTCGTCCTGGGTGGTGATGTCCGCCTGGTTGACCCGCACGTTGGCGACGAGCTCGACGGCGGCGCGGTCGCTCGAGAGGCCGAGCACCGCCGCGGACTGGACGCGGGGCACGGCGCGCAGCGCCGCCAGCTCGCGGCCGATCGCGCCCGCGTCGCTCGGCTGCAGGCCGCCGCTGCGCGCCGCCACGACGAGGATCTGACTCGAGGTGTTGGGGTCGCCGAGGATCGGCGCGGCGAGGTTCGCCGCCTCTGAGCTCGGGGCGGTGGCCGGCAGGAACTGGCTGTTGTCGTTGTTCACCTCGCTCCCGAGCGAGGGGAGCGCGTGGCTGGAGACGACGATCAGCGCGATCCAGGCGATGACGACGAGGAAGCGGAAGCGCACGACAACGCGCCCGAGCGCGGCGAAGAATCGGTCCACCGGGAGGTGCTCCTTCGAGTTGGGGGAGGGGGAGGGGCTCGGCCGTCCGTCAGCCGACGGCGTCGGCCGTCGCGCCCACTCTCTCAGGCGTCGCCGCCGTGGCGGGAGCGGGGCCGCCGCGTCGCAGCTCGACGTGCGGGATGAACCAGGTGCCGAGGAAGGCGAGGAACGAGATCGGCACCGCGACGAAGAAGACGACCTGGATCGAGCTCGAGTAGGCGGCGACGAAGCCGTGGCGGATCAGCTCCGGCAGGCGGTCGAGGACCGCGGGGGTGATGCTCGAGGCGCCGAGGCTCCTCGGGATCGTGACGCCGTGCAGGTCGTGCGCGAGCTTGCCGACGAGGACATTGGAGAAGATCGCACCGAAGATCGCCGCGCCGAAGGAGCCGCCGATCGAGCGGAAGAAGGTCGCCCCCGAGGTGGCGACGCCGAGCTCTGACTGGGGGACGGCGTTCTGGGTGACGAGCACGAGGACCTGCATCACCGAGCCGAGGCCGATGCCGAGGAGCACGAGGTAGAGCGCCTGCAGCAAGGCGCTCGTCGACGGCGTGAGGGTGGAGAGCAGGTAGAGGCCGAGGGTCATGATCGCCGTGCCGGCGATCGGGAAGCCGCGGTAGCGGCCGGTGCGGGCGATCACCTGCCCCGAGCCGATCGACATCACGAGCAGGCCGGCCATGAGCGGAAGCAGGCGCAGCCCGGAGTTCGTCGGGTTGGCGCCCTTCACCACCTGGAAGAAGAGCGGCAGGAAGGTGATCGCCCCGAACATCGCGAAGCCGACGATGAAGCCGACGACGCTCGCCACGGTGAAGGTGCGCACCGAGAACAGGTGCAGCGGCAGCACCGGCTCCTTGGCCTTGCGTTCGACGGCCGCGAAGGCGGCGAGCAGCACGACGCCGGAGATGCCGAGGATGTAGATCGGCGTCGACGACCAGGCATAGGTCGTGCCGCCGAGGCTCGTGAGCAGCACGAGGGCGGTGACCCCGAGGCTCAACAGCACGATCCCCGGGTAGTCGATGTCGTGGTGGACGCGGCGCAGGTGGCCGGGGACCTGGCTGGCGATCACCGCGAGCGCGATCGCGCCGACCGGCAGGTTGATATAGAAGATCCACCGCCAGGAGAGGTCGTCGACGAAGATCCCGCCGAGCAGCGGGCCGATGACGCTCGCGACCCCGAAGGTCGCCCCGAAGAGGCCCTGGTAGCGGCCGCGGTCGCGGGGCGGCACGACGTCGCCGACGATCGCCTGCGCGCCGACCATCAGGCCGCCGCCGCCGAGGCCCTGGATGGCCCGGCAGGCGATGAGCATCCCCATCGAGCGGGAGAGGCCGGAGAGGACCGAGCCGGCGAGGAAGAGCAGCACCGCGGCCTGGAAGAAGCCCTTCCGCCCGTAGAGGTCGCCGAGCTTGCCCCACAGCGGCGTCGAGACGGTGGAGGCGAGTAGGTAGGCGGTGACCAGCCAGGCGATGTGCGAGCCGCCGTGCAGGTCGGCGACGATCGTCGGCAGCGCCGTCGAGACGATCGTCTGGTCGAGGGCGGCGAGGAACATCCCGAGCATGAGGGCGCTGATGATCGCCAGGATCCGGCGGTGGGAGAGGTCGAAGGTGGGTGCCACTCCCGCCTCCGCCACGGTCGTCATCTCGTCGGTCATCGCGCAATCTCCTCGTTCGCGTCGTCGGTGGTGGGGGCGGCCTCGCCGATGCTCAGCACGCCGAGGGGGAGGCCGCGCCCGAGCAGCTCGAAGGCGGAGTCCGCGAAGGCGACGAGCGATGGGGCGCCGCCCTCGCCGCCCCATCCGCAGATTGCGACGCGCAGCACCCCCATCGCGCAGGTGGTGACGAGGGCGGCGTAGGAGCGCAGCTCCTCGTCGCCGCCGAGCCACTCGACGAGAGCGTCGGCGAGCGCGCGCTCGACCATCGCGAGGTGCTTGGTGTAGGCGAGGAGGACCTCGGGCTGGGAGCGGACGACGGCGACGCGGCGCAGCCAGACACCGTGCTCCTCGCCGGAGAGGTCGATGGTCTCGCCGATCGCGCGGATGCGCTCGAGGAGCACCGTGCGCAGCGTCTCGAGGGGGGTGAGGCCGTGGGGGAGCGCCGCGAGGTGGAGGCACATCTCCTCCACGATCTCGGGGTCGTTGCCGACGACGGCCGCCTCCTTGGAGGCGAAGTAGTTGAAGAAGGTGCGGACCGAGACGTCCGCGGCGTCCGCGATGTCCTCGACGGTGACGTTGGAGTAGCCGCGCTCGCCGACGAGGTCGATCGCCGCCGCTTTGAGGGCCATCCGGGTGGTGAGCTTCTTGCGCTCCCGCCGGCCGGGCGGGAGGGCGGCGAGCTCGGCCGCGGCCTGTTCGACGACGGCGAGCTCGAGCGCGGCGACGCGCGCCGGGACGAGGGGGGAGGCGCTCATTTCTGCACACACTACATAATTGCAGTGGGCGCTACTCTGCACGGGGCGCAGCACAGGGCGGGCGTCGCGGCCCACCCCGGGGGTCCGCCTCGGGGCCGGGGTCGCCCTGTAGCCTCGGCGCGATGGCCTACGAGGTGCACCTGGACGTCTACGACGGTCCCTTTGAGCTGCTCCTTCACCTCATCACGGCCCAGCAGGTGGACCTGTACGAGGTGCGCCTCTCCGACATCGTCGACGGCTTCCTCGCCGAGCTGCGGCGCCTCGAGAACCTCGACCTCGAGGTGGCGACCGAGTTCCTGCTGATCGCCGCGACCCTCGTCGAGCTGAAGTGCCGCCGGCTGCTGCCGGGCAGCGACGACATCGACCTCGACGAGGAGCTCTCGCTCTTCGAGGCCCGCGACTACCTGCTCGCCCGCCTCCTCGAGTGCCGCACCTTCTCCGAGGCGGCGAAGGCGCTCGTCCGCCTCGAGCAGGCGGCCTCGGAGAGCCACGGCCGGCGCGCCGGGCCGGAGGAGGAGTTCGCCGGCCTCGAGCCCGACCTGCTCGCGGGGGTGACGGCCGACCAGCTCGGGCGCCTGATGGCGGGGCTGCTCGCCCCGAAGCCCCGCGCCGTCGTCTCCGACGCCCACGTCCACGAGGACGAGGTCTCGGTCGGCGAGACCCTCGAGCGCCTCGTCGCCGAGCTGCCGGGACGGGGGCCGACGCCCTTCCGTGCGCTGCTCGGGCCGAACGCCAGCAAGGCCGTCTTCGTCGCCACCTTCCTCTCGCTCCTCGAGCTCTACAAGCGCGAGCTCGTCGAGCTCGAGCAGCTCGAGCACTTCGGGGAGCTGACCGTGATCTGGCGGGGCGGGGCCGAAGCGGACGACCTCGTCGACGAGGTCCACGCGAGCTACGACGAGCCCCGCCGGAGGGCCGCGGCGGCGACGCCCGGCGAGCCCGCACCCTGGCATACCGCCGCGGTCGACCTCGACGCGGCCCTCGACGACGCGGCGGAGGACGAGGGGGCCGACGACGACCTCCCGAGCGTGGTCGCCGTCGAGAGCCTCGAAGCGTGATCCCCGCCGCGGACCGCGCCGAGGCGGGGGCGATCGAGGCGGTGCTCACCGTCGCCACCGAGCCGATCACCGCCCGCCTCCTCGCCGAGCTGCTCGAGGTCTCCGTCGAGCGCGTCGACGAGCTCTGCTCGCTGCTCGCCGCCTCCTACGAGGAGGAGGAGCGGGGCTTCGAGCTCTCGCGCATCGCCGGCGGCTACCGCCTGCGCAGCCACCGCGCCTACGCCGGCTACGTCGAGCGCTTCATCCTCGCCGACCAGCCGCAGCGCCTCTCGCCGGCAGCCCTCGAGACGCTCGCCATCGTCGCCTACAAGCAGCCCGTGAGCCGCGCGCAGATCGCGCAGATCCGCGGCGTGAACGCCGACGGGGTGATGCGCCTGCTCACCCAGCGCGGCTACGTCGAGGCGATCGGGCGCGACGACGGCCCGGGCCAGGCGGTGCTCTTCGGGACGACGACGACCTTCCTCGAGCGCCTCGGCCTCGACTCCCTCTCCGAGCTGCCCCCGCTCCAGTCCTTCGTCCCCGACGCCGACGTCGTCGAGCTCCTCGAACAGGCGCTACGGGCCGGTCCGGCCGACTGAGGTGGAGGAGCCGAGCGGCGAGCGCCTCCAGAAGGTGCTTGCCCGGGTCGGGATCGCCTCCCGGCGCGTCGCCGAGGAGCTGATCGTCGCCGGGCGGGTGACGGTGAACGGCGCCCCCGCGCACCTCGGCCAGCGGGTCAACGTCGACCGCGACAAGGTGGCCGTCGACGGCGCCCCGGTCGGCGTCCTCCCCGGCCTCGTCTACTACCTGTTGAACAAGCCGCGCGCCGTCGTGACGACGGCGTCGGACCCGGAGGGGCGGCGGACCGTGCTGGAGCTCGTCCCCGCCGAGCCGCGCGTCTTTCCCGTCGGCCGCCTCGACTACCTCACCGAGGGCCTCCTCATCCTCACCAACGACGGCGAGCTCGCCCAGCACCTCACCCACCCGAGCCACGGGGTGGAGAAGGAGTACCTCGTCTCGACCGACAGCGACCCCTCGCCGACCGCGATCCGCCAGCTGCGCGAGGGGGTGGCGATCGGCGACGGGGAGGTGAGCGCCCCGGCGCGGGTCGCGCGGCGCGCCCCAGGGGTGCTGCGGGTCACGATCCACGAGGGGCGGAACCGGGAGGTGCGGCGGATGTGCGAGGCGGTCGGCCTCGCCGTCGAGCGTCTCGTGCGCACGCGCATCGGCCCCGTGTCGGACTCGCGCCTCGAGCCGGGGGCCTGGCGCGCGCTCACCGCCGAGGAGGTGCGGGCGCTCGCCGTCAACGCGCCGCGTCTCGGGGCGAAAAGTAGGATCGGCTGATGACCGCCATGCTGCGCGGCATCCGCGGTGCGACCACCGTCGAGGCCGACGACGCGGGGGAGATCCGCCTCCGCACCCAGGAGCTCGTGCGCGAGATGCTCTCGCGCAATGACGTGAAGGCCGACGACCTCGTGAGCATCATCTTCACCGCCACCGAGGACCTGAACGCCGCCTTCCCGGCGACCGCGGCACGCGAGCTCGGCCTCGACGACGTCCCCCTCCTCGGCGGGCGGGAGATCGCCGTCCCCGGCGCGCTCGCGCGCTGCGTGCGGGTGCTCATCCACTGCTACTCCGAGCGCAGCCGGGCCGAGATCCGCCACGTGTACCTCGAGGGCGCACGGGTGCTGCGCGCCGACCTCGCCGAATGAGCGAACGTGCCGCGGCCGCGTCGGCCGCGCGCCCGCGCGCGCAGATCGTCGGCCTCGGGCTGATCGGGAGCTCGGTGGGGATGGCGCTGCGTGCCGCCGGCTACCACGTCACGGGCCGCGACCTCGACGGGGCGCGCGCCGCGCGCGCCGCCGAGCTCGGTGCCGTCGACGCCACCGGGGAGGACCCCGCGGCCGTCGTCGCCTTCGTCGCGACGCCGGTGGCGACGATCCCGGGCATCGTCGCCGAGCTCTTCTCCTCCTCGGTGAACCCGGCGCTCGTCGTCACCGACGTCGGGAGCGTGAAGGGGACGGTGGTCGCGGGCGTCAGCGCCGGCCGCTTCGTCGGCGGCCACCCGATGGCCGGCTCGGAACAGGAGGGGCCGGACGGCGCCGACGCCACGCTGTTCAGCGGGGCGACCTGGGTCCTCACCCCCTCGGCGGCGACCGAGGAGGAAGCCTTCGAGGTGGTGCGCGAGCTCGTCTCGTCCTTCGGTGCCGACGCCGTCGTCCTCGAGGCCGCCCGCCACGACGCCCTCGTCGCCGTCGTCTCGCACGTCCCGCACCTCACCGCGGCGACGCTGATGGCGGTCGCCGCCGACGCCTCCGAGGAGCACGCCGCGCTCCTCCGGCTGGCTGCCGGGGGCTTCCGGGACATGACCCGCATCGCGGGGGGGGACCCGGCGATCTGGCCGGACATCTTCGCCGACAACCGCGAGGCGGTGCTCTCGGTCCTCGACGCGCTGCGCGAGCGCCTCGACGTGGCGCGCGCGCTCGTCGCCCGCGGGGCGCGCACCGAGCTGATCGCCCTCTTGGAGTACGCGAAGGCGGCGCGCCGCAACCTCCCGCCGAGGGTGCTCCCTCCCGAGCACCTGAGCGAGTGCCGCGTCCCGATCCCGGACCGCCCCGGCGCCCTCGCGGAGGTGACGGGCACGCTCTCGGACCTCGGCCTCAACATCTGGGACATCGAGATCGCCCACTCCGCCGAGGGCGAGCGCGGCGTGCTCGTGCTCACCATCGACGCCTCCGGTGCCGACAAGGCGCGCGCCGCGCTGGTGGAGCGCGGCTTTCGACCCGCCCTCGCGGCGCTGGCGTGAGGAGGCTGCGGTGACGGTGATCGCGATCGACGGCCCCGGCGGCTCGGGGAAGTCGACGATCGCCCGCGCCCTCGGCGCCCGCCTCGCGCTCCCCGTCCTCGACACCGGCGCGATGTACCGCGCGGTGACGCTGCTCGCCCGCCGCCGCGGAGTCGACCCCACAGACGGCGCCGCGCTCGCCGCGCTCGCCGCTGCGATGGAGATCGAGGTCGACGGGTTGGTCACCCTCGACGGCGAGGACGTGAGCGAGGCGATCCGCAGCGCCGAGATCGACGCTGTCGTCTCGACGGTCGCCGCCCACCCGGCGGTGCGCGCCGAGCTCGTCGCCCGCCAGCGGGCCTGGGTCGCCGGCCACGGCGGCGGCGTCGTCGAGGGCCGTGACATCACGAGCGTCGTCCTCCCCGACGCCGACGTGCGCGTCTACCTCACCGCCTCTGCCGAGGAGCGGGCGCGCCGGCGAGTCGACCAGCGGGGCGGCGGCGAGGCCGTCGGCGCCACCCAGGCCGAGATCGCGGCGCGCGACGCGAAGGACTCAGGGAGGACGGCTTCCCCCCTCCTCGTCGCCGACGGGGCGGTGGTCATCGACTCGACGGGGCGGCCGGTGGACGAGATCGTCGACGAGATCGTGGCGCTCCGTGGCTGAGCGCGAGGCCGCCCGCCGCCCCTCGCGCGCCGCGCTCGTCTTCTACGGCGCCTGCCGGGTGGTGGCGGTCGGCCTCTCGAGGGCGCTGTTCCCCGGGCGGGTCGTCGGCCTCGAGCAGCTGCCCAAGCGCGGCCCCTACATCCTCGCCCCGGTCCACCGCTCGAACATCGACTGGCTGGTCGTCGCGCGCCTGACGCGCCGGCGCTTCCGCTACATCGTGAAGGCCGAGGTCTGGAGGGCAGGGCCGGTCGGCCGCTTCATCGAGCTCCTCGGTGCCTTCCCCGTGCACCGCGAGGCCGCGGACCGCGAGTCGCTGCAGCGCTGCCTGGCGGTGCTCGCGGGCGGCGAGCCGCTCGTGCTCTTCCCGGAGGGGACGCGGCGCGAGGGCGTCGAGGTGACCGACCTGCGCGAGGGCGCCGCCTACCTGGCGCTCCGGGCGGGGGTGCCGATCGTCCCCGTCGGCCTCGCGGGGACCGACCGCGCGATGCCGCGCGGCGCGAAGCGCTTCCATCCCACGCACGTGATGATCGTCGTCGGCGCGCCGCTCAACGCGACGGCCCCGGTCGCCGCCGGCGAGGGGCGGACCGCGCGCGTCCCCCGTAGCGCCAACAGCGCCCTCACCGAGGAGCTGCGGGTAGCCCTCGAGCGGGTGCTCGCCAACGCGCTCGCCCTCGACCGGCTGCGGCGGGGGAGTGGGGTAGCGTCGACCGCCGTCGCCGCGCCCCCTCGCGAGAGCAGCGGGGGCGCGGAGCCACCGGGCGGCGGGGGTTGACCGTCGGCGATACGAGCGGGCGGCGGGCCACGGCCACGAGCACAAGGAGCGGGCGTTGCGGGTACTGGTGACCGGTGGGTCGGGCTTCGTCGGCGGCCACGTAGTGGCGCGCCTTCGCGAAGAGGGCCACGAGGTCGTCGTCGCTGACCTGAAGCCCTTCCCCGGCGGCGACGTCGAGACCGTCGTCGGCGACCTCCGCGACAAGTCCGTCGTCGAGGCGGCGCTGCAGCCCGGGACCGACGCCGTCGTGCACCTCGCGGCGCTCACCTCGGTGCTGCAGAGCGTGAACGAGCCGGAGGCCGTCTACGACACCAACGTCGCCGCGACCTCGATGCTCCTAGAGCGCTGCCGCGAGCTCGGCGTCGGGCGCTTCGTCCTCGCCTCGACCAACGCCGTCGTCGGCGACGTCGGCTTCGCGGCGATCGACGAGCAGATCGTGCTCCGCCCTCTCACCCCCTACGGGGCGACCAAGGCCGCCGGCGAGATGCTCCTCAGCGCCTACGGCGCCTGCTACGCGATGCAGTGCGTGGCGCTGCGCTTCACGAACATCTACGGCGCGGGGATGCAGGTGAAGGACTCCGTCGTCGCCCGCTTGATGCGCGCCGCGATGGCCGGGGGCGGCATCCAGATCTATGGCGACGGCGAGCAGGTCCGCGACTACCTCTACGTCACCGACGCGGTGGCGGCGATCGTGCTCGGCCTCTCGCTCGGGCACTCCGACACCCTCACCATCGGGGCGGGCGTCTCGGTCTCGATGAACGAGCTGCACCGCCTGTGCTGCGAGGCGACCGGCGTCGAGATCGGCGCCGAGCACATCGAGGGCAAGGCCGGCGAGATGCCGGCGGTGATCGTCAGCCTCACCCATGCCACCGAGCTCGGCTTCACCCCCGCCTACACCGTCCTCGAGGGACTGAAGGCGACCTGGGCGGACTTCACCGCCGCGGGCTGATCCTCGGCGCGCTCCGGAACCGTCCTCGCCCCTTGGTACAGGACGTAGCGCACCGGTTACCCCGCTTCGCCCTCGAGACGTGCGATCTCGGTCGTGAGGGCGTCGTACTCGTCGCCGAGTGAGTTCAGCTTCATCTCGGTGACGATCGCCTCGTCTTCGAACTGGTTGGCCCTCGTCTCGATCTCGGCGACCTCCGCGAGGAGCACGTCGGCCTTGGCCTGCGGTTCCTTGGCGAGCAGACGGGTCTCGGCGGCGAGAGCGATCAGCTCCTCGCCGCGAGCGGCAAGCGCGTCGATCTCTGACTGCTTCTCGTCGCGCGCTGCACGTGTCTCGTTGAGGTCCACGGATGCTGTCCCTTCGTGGTCGACCGTCCGATGCTCGCGACGGTACTGGCCGAAACCCCATCATCCGCACCTCACCCGGCTCTTCGGCAAGACGTCACCGGCTGCACGCCGGCCGCCGCTCAGCGCTTGGCGCGGCTGGCCTTGAGGAGCGGGCGCTCGCGCCACCAGGTCCGCAGCACGACCTTCCCGTAGCGGTAGCCGTAGGCGAGGTTGCCGCCCTTCTTCGAGGCGCCCGAGGCGCGGGCGCGCATCGTCATCGGCACCTCGCGGTAGCGGGCACCGGTCGCGATCGCCGAGATCAGCAGTTCCGAGGCCTGGTACTGCGGCTCGTGGAGGGTGAGGCTCGCCGTCAGCGCGGCGCGCATCGCGCGGATCGGGTTGGCGGTGTCGGTGACCTTGGTGCCCGTGAGGGCAGAGATCAGGCGCGCGTAGACGAGGACGCCGGTGTTGCGCATCTTGTCGTCGGACTCGGTGGCGCCGAGACGCCGCGAGCCGTTCACGAAGTCGGCGGCGCCGGCGACCACCGGCTCGAGGGCCCGCCCGAGGTCGGCCGGATCACCCTGGCCGTCGCCGTCGGCGGTGACGACGTACTTCGCGCCGCGCTCGCGCGCGACGCGGTAGCCGAGGCGCAGCGCCGCCCCCTGGCCGCGGTTCACCGGTGCGATCACCGCCAGCTGGCCAGCCGCGCGCACCTTGGCGGCGGTGCCGTCCTCCTCGCCGTCGATCACGACGATCGCCCGCGCGTCGAGGTCGCAGAGGTTCCCCGGCAGCTTCTCCAGCAGGGCGTCGATGTTGTCGACCTCGTGGTAGGCGGCGATCACGATCGCCACCGGCGGGAGGGCGACCGCGCCGTGCGCGGCGGCGAACTCCTCGAGGGCGACCTGGTCGACGAGGGCGTCGAGCGCGCGGCGGCGCTCCTCGCGCGGCGTCGTCCTCATCGGCGCGGGCTGGTGCCGGTGCTCAGGGCCGCCCGCCGGTCGGGGCGAGCATCGTCACGGCGGCGACGTTGCGGTCCTCGACGGCGGGGTGCTGCCCCTCGGGGGCGACGCCGTGCAGCACGGCGGTCGCGTGGAACAGGGCGCGCAGGATGTCCCGGAGCTCGGGTGGGGGAGGGAAGTACTCGTCCTCGTCGACGACGGGGACGACCTCCACGCCCTCGCGTGGCGCGAGGCGGGCGATGACCTCCTCGACGAGGCGCTCGGGGGCCGAGGCGCCGGCGGTGACGCCGACCACCCCCGCGAGGTCGTCGGGGAGCTCGTCGGCGGTGTTCACCCGCAGCACGCGGGGCGAGGAGGCGGCGGCCACCTTGGCGAGCGACACGGTGTTCGAGGAGTTCTCCGAGCCGATGACGACGACCGTGTCGCAGCGCGGCGCGACCTCGCGTAGCGCCGCCTGGCGGTTGGTGGTGGCGTAGCAGAGGTCCGAGCGCGTCGGCATCCACAGCTCGGGGAAGCGCGCCTTGGCGGCGTCCGCGATCCCCTGCCACTCGTCGTGGGGGAGGGTCGTCTGTGCGAGCAGCGCGACGGCGCCTTCCGGCTCGGGCATCGCCGCCACGTCCCCCTCGTGCTCGACGAGGCGTACCGCCCCGGGCGCCACCGCCATCGTGCCGATCGCCTCCTCGTGGCCGGCGTGGCCGACGTAGACGACGGTGTAGCCCCTGCCGGCGCGCACCTTCAGCTCGTGGTGGACCTTGGTGACGAGCGGGCAGACGGCGTTCACCATCGGCCGCCCGCCGGCCTGCGCGGCGGCCTCGACGTCAGGGGCAGAGCCGTGCGCCGAAAGCATCAGCGGGGCGCCCGCCGGCACCTCGGCGACGTCGTCGACGAAGATCACCCCCTGGCGCGCGAACTCCTCGACCACCAGGCGGTTGTGGACGATCTCGTGGTAGCAGTAGACGGGCGGCTCGAAGATCCGCACCATCCACGCGAGGGCCTTGATCGCCATCTCGACGCCCGCGCAAAAGCCGCGCGGTCGCGCCAGGAGCACCCGCTCGACGTTCATCCCGCCGAGGCTACCTGCCATAGCCGCTACCCTTGCTTCATGCCGTTCCCGCAGGTCGTTGCGGTCGCGCCCGACTCGCCGGCGGACCGCGCGGGGGTGCTCGTCGGCGATGAGATCGCCGCCATGAACGGCGAGGTGCCCCGCGACGTCATCGCCTACCGCCTCCTCGCGGACGAGGCGTGCCTCGAGTTGTCGCTCCGCCGCGGCGGCCTCGAGCTCGAGGTCGCGATCGACAAGCAGGCCGGTGAGCCCCTCGGAATCGAGGTCTCCTCGGCGCTGTTCGACCGCGTTCGGACCTGCGACAACCACTGCTCGTTCTGCTTCATCTACCAGCTGCCGAAGGGGATGCGGAAGAGCCTCTACGTGAAGGACGACGACTACCGCCTCTCCTTCTTGTACGGCAACTTCACCACCCTCACCCGCTTCACCGAGCTCGACCTCGAGCGGGTCGTCGACGAGGCGCTGTCGCCGCTCTACGTCTCGATCCACGCCACCGACCCCGAGGTGCGCGCCCACCTGCTGCGCAACCGGCGCGGCGCGACGAGCCTGCGCTGGCTCGCGCAGCTGCTCGAGCACGGCATCGAGGTGCACGGCCAGCTCGTCATCTGCCCGGGGGTGAACGACGGCGCCGTGCTGTACGGGACCCTCGCCGGGATCCTCGAGCGCTTCCCGCGCCTCTCGTCGGTGGCGGCGGTCCCCCTCGGGGTGAGCCGTCACTCCCATGAGCCGGAGATGCGCCCGCACTCACGGGCCGAGGCCGAGGTGGTTCTCGACACCGTCGCCGAGTGGCAGGAGCGCTACTCGGCCCTCCTCGGCCGCCGCCTCGTGTACGCGGCCGACGAGTACTACCTCCTCGCCGGCCGTCCCTTCCCGTCATCGGAGAGCTACGGCGAGTTCGCGCAGCACGAGAACGGGATCGGCATGGCCGCGCTCTTCGCCGACAGCTTCGCCGGTCACCGCAGCGGGGCTCCCGCGGTGCGCGGCGGCTTCTTCCACAGCGTCGACGGCGCGCCCGCCGCCGGCTACCGGGCGCACCGGGCGACCCCGTCGCTCGCGGGGGAGGGCGAGGCGCCGGTGACGGTCCTCACCGGCGAGTACGGGGCACGCGTGCTCTCGCCGCTCGTCGGGAGTCTCGGGCGTGACGACGTCGAGGTCCACGCGGTGCGCAACGACTTCTTCGGCGGGAACATCGCCGTCGCCGGCCTGCTCACCGGCGTCGACCTCGCCCGCGCCCTCGAGCGGCTCCCCGAGGGGCGCCGCTACCTCCTCCCCGACGTCTGCCTCTCCGAGGAGCGCTTCCTCGACGGCACCTCCCTCGCCGAGCTGCCGCGCCCGGTCGAGGTCGTCGAGGCGACGGGGGAGGCCCTCGCCCGCGCCCTCAAGCCCCGCCGCCGCAGCCTCGCGCTCGCCGCCAGCTCGTGACCGACGCCCCGCCCGAGGAGCTCGTCGGCGCGGCCGCGCCCCGGCCTCCCGCGGCGGCGCTCCCGGTCGTTTGCATCGTCGGCCGGCCGAACGTCGGCAAGTCGACCCAGCTCAACCGCATCCTCGGGAGCAGGAGGGCGATCGTCGAGGAGAAGCCGGGGGTGACCCGCGACCGTTTCGAGCGCGAGGCCGACTGGCGCGGGCGCCGCTTCACGATCGTCGACACCGGCGGGATGCTGGAACGCGGCGGCGCGCTCGAGCAGAAGGTCACCGACCAGGCGCTGCGCGCCGTTCAAGGCGCGGACGTGGTGCTCCTCGTCCTCGACAGCGTCGTCGGGCTGACCGGCGAGGACGACGCCGTCGCGACGTTGCTCCGCCCGCACTCGGACAAGGTGATCGTGGTCGCCAACAAGGTCGACTCCCAGAACCAGGAGTCCGACGGCTGGGCGCTCGGACGCTTCGGTTTCTCGACGCCGCACCTCGTCTCGGCGCTGCACGGACGCGGCGTGGGCGATCTGCTCGACGTGGTCGTCGCCCGCCTCCCCGAGGCCGAGCCCGAGCCCGAGGTGGAAGGCGAGGGGGAAGGCCTCCCCGACGACGGCGTCCTCGCCTCGATCGCGATCGTCGGCCGGCCGAACGTCGGGAAGTCGACGCTGTTCAACCGTCTCGTCGGCGACGAGCGCTCGGTCGTGCACGACGTGCCCGGAACGACGCGCGACGCGATCGACACCATCGTCGAGACCGAGGAGGGGCGCCTCCGCTTCATCGACACCGCGGGGCTGCGCCGCAAGGCGCGCATCATCGAGGGCACCGAGTACTACTCACTCGTCCGCTCGCTGAAGGCGATCGACTCCTCCAACGTCGCGCTCCTCGTCCTCGACGCCGCCCAGGGGGTCACCCACCAGGAGCAGCGCCTCGCCGAGCGGGTGGACGCCGCTGGCAGCCCGATCGTCATCGTCTTGAACAAGTGGGACCTCTGCGACACCGAGACCCGCCTGCGGGTCGCCGCCGACGTCGCCGACCGCCTCGGCTTCCTCGACTACGCCCCGGTGCTGCGCATCTCCGCGACGACGGGCCTCGGGGTGCAGCGCATCCTCCCGGCGCTGCGGGCGGCGATCGACGCCTACCACCGCCGGATCCCGACGGGGCAGCTCAACCAGACGATGCGCGAGATCCAGAGCGCGCAGCCCGCGGCGGGGGCGCGCATCCTCTATGCGGTGCAGGGCGCCGTCGACCCGCCGACGATCACGCTGTTCACCACCGGGCGGATGCAGCCGACCTACCTGCGCTTCATCGAGCGCTCGCTGCGCGAGCGCTACGGCCTCGGTCCGACGGCGCTCAAGCTGCGCGTCCGGCCCCGCGGCGGCCGCTAGGCGGTGACCGTGGCGTGGTGCGAAACCTGCGCGGAGCCCGTCGAGGACGAGCGCACGGTGCGCGACGAACAGGGGATCGAGCACTGCCCGCACTGCAACTCGGTGGTCGCCCCCGGCGAGGGCGACGACGCACCGCCGAAAGCGCCCTGGCACTTCAAGGTGCTCGCCCTCGGCACCGTCGGCTACCTCGTCTACCGGCTGATCTGGTTCATCTTTTGGCTCCGCCACCACGCCTGACCAGGGGGCGGCACCCCGTCTCGTGAGCTCGGTGGCCCGAGCAGGCCGCGCTCGGCTCGGGGGAACTCAGAGGCCGGCGGCGCAGGCGCAGCCGGGACCGCAGCCGCCGGTGGGCGCCGGCGAGGCCTCCCCCGATGGGGCGCCGACTGCGGCGAAGACCGAGAGCACGCGCCGCGCCTGGTGGCCCTGCGAGCAGGTGGCCGGGTCGGAGGACTCGGCGGCGGGACGACGGAGCTCGAAGGCCTCGTCGCACTCCTTGCAGCGATATTCGTAGATCGGCATCGTCACCTCCTCGACCACGGCACTCTACAGAGGCCGTGACGCCGGAGCACCGAAGGGGTATCGACGGTGAGCGACGACCGCACCGAGCGCACCGCAAAGGGCCAGGACCCGACCGACCCCGGCCGGGCCGAGACTCCCGAGCAGCGCGCCGACCACAACCTCGGCGACCTCCTCCAAGAGCTGCGGGTGCTCGCTCTCGGGGTGCAGGTCCTCTTCGGTTTCCTGCTCGCGATCCCCTTTGCGAAGGGCTTCCCGAGGCTCGACGCCCCCCAGCGCCACCTCTACGTCGCCGGCGTCGCCCTGTGCTGCACGGCGATCGCCCTCCTCATCGCCCCCGTCGCCTACCACCGGGCCGTCTTCCGCACGCACCAGAAGGCCGAGCTCGTCGCGGTCTCGAACGCGATGACCCTCGGCGGCCTCGCGGCGGTCGCCCTCGCCGTGAGCGCCTCAGTGTGGCTGGTGGTGGGGGAGGTCTGTCGCGGCTGGCCGGTGCCGGCGATCTCGCTCGCGGTGCTCGGCCTTTTCGTCGCGCTGTGGGCGGTGATCCCCGTCACCGGCCGCCGGCGGAAGGTGGGCCGGCCGGCTATGTCCCTTCCGGGGTCGCCGCGGTGAGCTCGTAGTGGAGCGTGGTGTAGCGGGCGAGGCGGTGGAACAGCGGGACGAGCACGCCCGGCAGGAGTCCGAACTTGCCGGCGATCGCGCTGCGGGCGAGTGCGTCCTCCTCGCCGCTCAACAGCTGGGCGCTTGCGGGCTGCGCCGGGGCGGTGGGCGCGGTCGGATCTGCGTCGTGGACGGCGGTGGCTCGGAGCGGAATCTCGTTCAGACGGCAGCAGCGGCCGGCATCACCGCGTCCGCGACAGCGGTGCTCCCGGTGTTGAGATACCGCTGCGCGGCCTCAAGGTCGACGACGTCGGCGTACTTGAGGTCCATGTCTAAGAGGCTGATCGCGTGGCAGGCCTCCGTGCGGTCGAACACGCACTCCTCGACGACGCCCATCTTGTAGCGCAGCGACGTTCCATCGACGACGGTGGCGCGAACGCAGCCACTCGTCGATTCACCGACCACGAGCAGGGTGTCGACGCCCAGGTAGACGAGGTGGTCCTGGAGCGGAGTGCGGTGGAAGGCACTCGGCCCCTCCTTCTCGAGAACGAGGTCACCCGGCTGCGGGGCGATCTCCTCGACGATCTGGTTCGCCATCGCCCGCAGCTCCACCGGGAGGTGAGCGAGGTTCGACGGACCCTTCGGCCGGCCGCCCCAATGGCTCGGGAAGTCGTCCATGCCGTGGAGGTAGACGATCGGGACCTCGCGGCCGCGCGCGACCTCCAGCAGCTCGGCCGTGCGGTCTATTGCCTCCCAGCCGTCCATCCCGCACGAGCCTGGCCAGGTGCGGCTCGCGCACGTGGCCGACCGAGGAGTAGTAGTCGTCCACCACGATGATCGCCGGCCGCGCACCGAAGCCGAACGGCGCCCGGCTCAGCCAACCGATGGCGTCGAAATGCGCCTTGTCCCGCTCGCTCAGAAACCGAGCCCACACTTTCGCCAGAGCCGTCTCCTCCTTGGTGACAGCGATCACCGGCCGTTGTTTCTTAGGAGCCAGCCGTGATCGAGCAGTAGTAATCGGCGATGTCCTCGCTCGTGGTGACCCAGACGTCGGCGTTGGCGCAGATCACTCGCAGCACCCGCCGGAGGTACTTGAAGAGGTGGGGCTGGCCGACGACGAAGGTGTGCAGGGGGAGCGCCATGACCATCCCGGTCTTCTGGGCGTCCTCCATCAGGATCTCGAACTGGTCGAGCACCATCCGCTCGTAGTCGGGGCCGGTGAGCAGACCCTTGTTCCACATCGACACGTCGTTCACTTCAAGCGAGTACGGCACCGAGACGAGGCCGTGCTTCGCGAAGGCGAAGGGCTGGTCGTCGCAGCACCAGTCGAGGAGGTAGGTGAGACCGTACTCGGCGAGGATGCGGGGAGTCTCGAAGGTCTCGGAGAGCCCCGGTCCGAGCCACCCCTTCGGGAGCGCAGGGAGCGCCGCATCGAACGTCGCGAACATCTCTTTCAGGAAGCTCTCCTCCTCGTCGACCGCCATGCCGCTCTCCATCTTGGAGTTGGTCTGGCCGTGCGCGATCCAGGCCCAGTCCCGCTCGACCCCGGCCTGCACGATCTGGGGGTAGTGGGTACAGACCTCGGAGTTGGTGATCGCGCTCCCCCGCAGGCCGACCTCGTCGAAGAGGTCGAAAAGGCGCCAGATCCCCACGCGGGTGCCGTAGTCTCGCTGTCCGAGCCCCATCGGGTCAGGCGGGTACTGGCTCCGCGAAGGCACGTCGACGTGGAAGTGCTCGATATTGAGTCCCACATAGAAGGCGAGCTTCTTGCCCTCCGGGAGCACGAGCGGGGGCCGCTCGGTGATGGGCTGGTAGGTGTACAGGTCGTTGTCCATGGTGTCCTTTGCGGCGGAGAGGGTCGGGTCGTCCACGCACCCACCCCACGTCCGGCGCCGCGGCCTCCGGACGTGGGGTGGGTGCGTGGGTGCTCAGTCGATTCCGAGCTTGTCGAGGTAGTCGATCGTCTCGTCGAGGCTGACGACGTCGGCGTACTTCATGTGCATGTCGAAGAGGTTCACCTTGTGCGAGAGCTGGCTGCGGTCAGCCGAGCACTCGTAGGGGATCACGCAGTGGAAGTTCAGTTGGAACGCGTCGAGCAGCGTCGCCCGCACGCAGCCGCTCGTCGTCATGCCCGTAACGATGGCGGTGTCGCAGCCCTCGTGGATCATGTAGGAGGCGAGCGGCGTGCCGCTGAAGCCGCTCGGCTTTGCCCCCTTGTAGATCACGATCTCGTCGTCGCGCGGTGTGAGCGCCTCGACGATGACGTCACCGGGAGGTGTGCCCTCGGGCAGTGGCTCGCGGAGGGCCCCCACCGTCTTCCAGCGGCCACGCTCGGGCGGCCGCGGCGCGTGGGTCTCGTCGAAGTAGCTCTTGGTGAAAAAGACGGGAATCCCCGCCGCCCGCGCCGCCGCCAGCAGGGTCGCGTTCGCCTCGACGCAGGGCCATCCGGTCGGGCTGAAGCCCGTGGGGTAGGCCGAGTCGACGAATGCAATCGTCATGTCGACGATGATGAGCGCCGGCTTCTTGCCCGGCGTCATCGGCCGGTACTGCCGATCAAAGCCGCGGCCGAAGGCCTCGACATCTTCGGGCGGCATGATGCCGTCCCAGGGCTTCGATGACATGGTCATGGTTGATCTCCTTCGGTCGTTGCTCGCGGTTCTTCGGTGTGCCGCCCCTCGCGCGAGGATCGCTGAGGGGCGTTGGTTCAGCTCGTTGCCATGCTCGACAGGTAGTGCTCGGCGATCTCGTCGCTGGTCGTAACCCACACGTCGCTTTCGGCGCAGATCTTGCGCATGACGGCGGCGAAGTGCTTGAAGAGGTGGGGCTGTCCGACGACAAAGGTGTGGATCGGAAGCGCCATCACCATTCCAGTCTTCTGGGCGTCTTCCATCAACACCTCGAACTGATCGAGCACCATCGTCTCGTAGTCCGCGCCCGTGAGCGTGGTCGCCATCCACATGCCGATGTCGTTGATCTCGAGCCCGTAGGGGACCGAGATCATCCCCGGGACCTCGAGAGGGAACGGCTGGTCGTCACAACACCAATCGAGCAGGTACGTAAGGCCGTACTCCGCGAGGATCCGCGGAGTCTCGAAGGTCTCCGATAGCCCCGGTCCGAGCCATCCCTTCGGCCGAGCGGGCAGCGAGTCGTCGAATGCATCGAACATGTCCCACAGGAACTTCTCCTCTTCTTCGACGCCCATCCCCGACTGCATGATCGAGTTCGTCTGGCCGTGCGCGATCCAGGCCCAATCGCGCTCGACTCCGGCCTTCACGATCTGGGGGTAGCGCGAGCAGACGTCGGAGTTCGTGATCGCACTGGCCCGCACACCGAGCTCGTCGAACAGGTCCATCAGTCGCCAGATGCCGACCCGGGTGCCGTAGTCGCGTTGGCCGTGGCTCATCGGGTCCGGGACGCTCGGACGCATGAACGGCTTGTCCACGTAGAAGTGCTCGACGTTGAGGCCAACGTAGAACGCCAGCTTCTTGCCGTCCGGGAAACTGAGCGGGGTCCGCTCGGTGATCGGCTGGTACGAGTAGAGCTCGTTGTCCATGGTCCTCTTCCTCGGTAGGTGCTCTGACTGGGTGCGTGATGCGGTGTCGGTCGGGTTCGCCGCGCCTCGCTCGGTGCTGGGATTCAGCGCGCTATCGCTGGCGCCACGGCGCCGTCGTCCTTGCCCGCCCAGCAGACGCGGCTGATCGCTTCCTCGGTGACCTCGTTGCCCCGCAGCTCCCCGGCGACGACCCCGTCCCGGAAGACGAGAACGCGGTGACACAGCTCCGCGAGGTCCTGGGTCTCCGAGGTGGAGTACAGGACGGTGACGCCGCTCTGGGCCGCTTCCACGATCCGGGAGAAGATGTCGCGTCGGGCGCCCACGTCTACGCCCTGGGTCGGCTCGTCGAGGAGGAGGATCGCCGGGGCGGTCTCGAGCCAACGAGCAACGAGGACCTTCTGCTGGTTGCCGCCGCTCAGGCTGGAGTAGATCGCCTCGCAGTCGGCCGGGGTGACCCCGTAGTTGCACACGAGCGCGGACGCCCACTCCCGCTCCGCGCGCTTGTTGAGCGCGAACGCCCGGACGAACTGCTCGAGCGAAGGGAGCGACGCGTTCTCGCGCACCGTCGCGGCACCGACCGCTCCGTTCAGCAGCCGTTCGGAGGGCACGAGCCGCATGCCGAGGCCAAAGGCGCGCCGGGGGACCATCTGCCCGAGCGGGTAGGGATCGGAACCGATGATCTCGACCGTGCCGCTGCAACCCGGCATCTCGCCGTACAGGGCATAGATCACGCGCTCGTGACCCATGCCCCTCAGGCCGGTCAGTCCGACGATCTCGCCTGCCTTTGCGTCGAGATTGAACGAGCGCACCGGCACGGCCGCCACATCGCGGAAGCGGACGCGGAGCTCGTCGCGGACAGGGTGCTTCTCGGGGTACAGCCAGTCGAGCTGCTGACCGACGATGGCCGTCACGAGCTCGTCGACCGACGTCTCCTCGATCGCGGCCTCCGCGACCTTCTCGCCGTTGCGGAGCACGACCGCGCGGTCACAGATCCGCCAGATCTCCTCCATGCGATGCGAGACGAACAGCACGCCGATGCCGCGGCTCGCCACCTCACGGATGAGGTCGAAGAGCTGGTCCACGCCGTCTTGGGTGAGGAAGGCCGTGACCTCGTCGAGGATCAGTAGCCCCCCGGCGGCGAGCTCGTCCATCGCCCGAGCAATGGCGACCATCGCGCGCTGCACTGGGCGCAGGCGCGAAACTTCGGCGCGCGGATTGATCTCATGGGCACCGACGCGGTCGAGCATCACCTGCGCACGCGCCCGAACCTCCCGCCAGGAGAGGCGGCCGATCGCACGCTTGCCAAGCCGATCGATCAAGAGATTCTCCGCGACCGAGGCCGTCGGGAGCAGCGCGAGGTCCTGGTGAACGACCGCTATCCGAAAGCCGTGGGTGTCCTCGTGCAGCGGCAGCGAGAGACGCGCTTCGCCGATCACCACCGCCGAGTCGGATCCGGCGTCAGGTTCGTGAAAGCCCGCCAGCAGTTTGATCAAGGTGGACTTGCCGCTGCCGTTCTGACCGAGGAGGGCCACCACTTTGCCGGCCGGGATCTCGAAGCCGACGTCGTTCAGCACGGTGCGAGGGCCGAACGACTTCGTCAGGTGCTCGAGCCGGACAACCTGACCGCGGACCGCCTCTTCCTTTCCGATCTCGCGGACCGGGGCGAGGAGCGTGGTCATTGCTGCACCTCTTTCGTCACTTGCTCCGGGTCGGGGT